>Ga0075272_1000009_pt1 | contig 80032 bp, 54 predicted proteins | sample SF_Rice_5C_0N_40_FD_69776 | JGI IMG/M metagenome (GOLD analysis project Ga0075272, IMG submission 69776) | Rice paddy soil microbial communities from Twitchell Island, California, USA - SF_Rice_5C_0N_404 | ecosystem: Environmental > Terrestrial > Soil > Paddy field/soil | place: USA: Twitchell... | reverse complement strand
CGTGCACCGCCAGGCAATCAATGATTTCGCGCAGCACGCGGCCATGCGTTTCCAGACTTAGCGTCACCGTTCCCGGGTAGGCCATGAAGTATGGCGTGATGCCGTAGGGCAGCCCGGGAAAAACGGGGACGTGGAGAGGCTCGGCGGCCTCGACCGCCACGCGCTCGGCGAGAATGTAATCGGTGCAGAGGCTGAGTTGGGCGTGCTGCTCGGTGCTGCCGAGGGGCAACACGGCGCGGTCGTCGTTCTTCAGGTAGTCCTGCACCTGCTGCCAATTCATTTCGCTGATTTTCACGTTCGTCTCGGTTCCCTTTCGTTGCTCGCCAGTGAACCTTGCGCCTGGCTTAAGGCGCGGAACGCAGGAGTACTGTTGCTCGTTTTCGTTCGGATTTCAAGCCAAGGAGGGATATCCTCCTTCGGGTGAAATGAGCGATCTGACGCCCATATCCGGCTCGGCTGGCGAGCAGCATCCGCGCAAGGCGTTCCTCGTGTTGTTCTTCATCGAGATCTGGGAACGCTTCGGCTATTACGGGATGGCGTCGCTGATGGTGCTGTACATGGTGCAACGCCTGGGCCTGGCAGACGCGCGCGCGGACATCATCTGGGGCGCGTTCTCCGGACTGGTGTACGCGATACCCATGCTGGGCGGTTACGTGGGCGATCGGTTGCTGGGGGCGCGGCGCACCCTGGTGCTCGGGGCCGTCACGCTCGGGCTGGGCTATGTCGCGCTCTCCGTCCCGCTGGATGCGACGTTGTTCCCGGCGATGGGGCTGATCGCGCTGGGCAACGGGCTCTTCAAGGTCAATCCGAACAATCTGGTTTCGCGCTTATATGAAGGGCAGCATTCCAAGCTGGACATCCTATTCACCATCTATTACATGTCGCTGAACATCGGGTCGTTCGTGTCGATCCTGCTGACGCCGTGGGTGAAGGACCATCCCAACTGGGTGATCGCGCTGGGGCCGCTGCGTTTCGACAGCTGGCATTTGGCATTCGGGATCAGCGCCATCGGTCTGACGCTCGGGCTGGTGAACTACGGCGCGTTCACCCGCTACGTGCGCCCCTATGGTACGACGCCCGATTTCGAGAAGCTCAACTGGCCGCGATTTGCCGGGGTCATTGGAGTGTCGCTGCTGATCGCCTACCTGCTTTCGGAAATCATCCGCTACCGTTCGGCGGCGCGGGCGGTGATCGGCTTGTTCATCGCGCTGATGATCTACATTTTCGCGCATCTTTGGGCGACAGTGGAGAAGCAGGCGCGGAAGCGCCTGGCGGCGTGCATCGTTTTCACCGTGATGTCGATCATCTGGGCCGTGTACAACCAGCAGATTTACACCTCGCTGACGCTGTTCGCGCTGCGCAACGTGCAACATAGCCTGCTGGGAGTTCACGTAGCACCCGCGCAATTCCAGGACTTGAACCAGTTCTGGCTGGTGGTGCTGGCTCTGCCGCTGGCCTGGGTGTACGACCGCATGGCGAAGTCGCCGCGCGGCGATTTTTCGATGGCCACGAAATACGCGACGGGATTCTATCTTCTGGCACTGGGATTTTTTCTGTACGCGGCGAGCGGATCGATGGCGCGGAGCGGCATCGTTTCGTCCTGGTGGCTGGTAGCCGGGTACGCGGCGCAGTCGCTGGGTGAGCTGCTGATCAGCGCGCTGGGTTTCTCGATGGTCGCGCAGCTGGTGCCCGAGCGCTCGCGCGGGATCGTCATGGGCGCATGGTTTCTGGGAATGGGAACGGGGATGTACGCGGGCGGAGCAATCGCAAGCCTGGCCAGCATTCCTGCGGGAATCATCCAGCCGGTCCAGACACTGCACTTCTACACGCGTCTGTTTCTGTGGCTGGGCGGCGGAGCGTTCGTGTGCGCGATTATCGCGACCGGCATCATTCCGCTGCTGAACAGCTGGATGCAGCCCAAAGTCAGCCAGCCAATCTTCGCCGAGCCACAATAGTCGAGGCCAGCGCCGCAAGCGGCCGCGACCGACGGAACGATCAGGGTTGGACGGTCAACACCGGGCAGGGCGCCTGCACCACCACGCGATGCGCGGTGGTGGACAGATGCGTCGAAGCGCCGGGGAAACCGTTCGACTTGCGGGCGCCCATGACGATCAAGTCCGCCTGCCGCTGCGCGGCGACGCGCAGTATCGTGTCGGCCACGTCGCCCGGCTCGACGACATACTCCGGCTTGCACCAGAGCTCGGCGTCCACAGGCACGAAGTAACGCAGCAGCTCAGCCGATCGGGACCGGTCGGCAACTTCTCCCAGCGGAGTCACATGCAGGAGAACCAGACGTGCCTGATACTCCTGAGCGAGCGAGACCGCGTAAGATGCCGCCCTGGACTGCGGATTGAAATCCGCGGCAAGCAGAACGGTGTGAATATCCGCTTCCGGCGTGTCAGTTCCGTGCACGTGAGGGCCCACCGTCAACACGGGGCAGGCGGCTTTCCGCAGGATTTCCTCCGCCACCGAGCCGAGGAGCAGTTTGGCGATTCCCGAACGTCCGCGCGTTCCTGTGACGATCATGTCGATGTCCGAGGAATTGATCGTATCTGCGAGGTTCGACCAGACGTCACCTTCTTCGATCAGGACGTGCGGGCTGCTGTCGGGGAACTCGGTGAGAATCTGCTTAGTCCGCTGCTCCGCGTCGATGTGCGCGGCCTCGACAGCCCCGTGGTCTCCGCCCGGCACCATGAGCGGCCCGATGGCCATGGGACGCACATTCACGACGTACAGCGTGGCGCCGAAATGCCTGGCCAGATCGGCGGCATAGGGAACAGCCGCGTGGGCCGCAGTAGAGAAATCGGTGGTGAAGAGAATGTTGCGCAGCTGAATGCGAGCGCGGGCGTCGATTGTTTTCACGGGCCACCTCCTGATGTCATCCGGCTTCGCGTCCCACATTTCACGGGACGCTACATTCCATTGCCTATTCCCTTCTTCTCCATCCGAGCCATTCGCGGCCGGTGAACCTTTACCTCGCCTCGCCGGCGCCGCGCATATTCGCTCAGTTGCCGCGCCGCGGCGCGGAAGGCTTCGTTGATGGACAGACGAAGTTTCTTGTGCTCGCGATCCAATTCCAGATGTTTGTGCACTACCGAGTCTCCACTCTGCTGCAGAAGCTTGCCCAGATTGGGCGCGCGGTTGGCCACGATCTGCCCTCCCGGCAAAGTGATCTCGACGCGAACGTGGTACAGACTTCCCCTACGATGATGCCGGTGCGGCACTTCCACCGCCACGCGACAATTTACCGGGCGCTGGTAGAACGTTTCGAGTTTTTCAACTTCGGCGCGAATCCATTCCTCAACGATTTCCGACGGCGGGATGTTGCGAAAGGTGATCTGCACCGGAAGCTTCATGCGACCCTCCCATTTCGCCAAGGGAGCGCCTGGGTAAGCCCAGAATGGCCATCGGGCGCTCTCGCCAGACGTTATCCTCGCGGTACCTCAGCGTGTAGATGTGCAAGAGGAGCCAGCCGGCCTGGAGCAGCCGGTTGACTTCTTCCCTGCCCCGCGCCTCCAGGTTGTGTCCAGTCAGTTCGACGATATCCAACTGCCACAACGGAAGCGCCCCGACGGCACTCCGCAAAGATTCGTTCGCGGTCTTGCGGGCGCGGGCTTGCGTGCTGTCTGTAAGTTCCGTGGCCCAGTCCTGCCGCGGCTGGACGACGCGCATGCTGCCAGGCATACGGGTTCCCCTGAATACAGTGGGGCTCAAGCCGCTTTGATGGTCCTTGCGGTGGCGAATCTGGCCATCCTGGGCTCGGCCAGCATCTCGAAATCTTCCCAGCTCATGCGGATCAATTCGCGATGCGAGCACGCGTTGAAGGTAATCTCTCGATCTTTCGCCAGGCTTTCATCGGCTACGACTCTCATACCGTAGAGATTGCCGAAGGGCGGCATGGCGCCGGTTTCGCATTCCGGAAAGCTGTCCTTGAACTCTTCCTCGGAGGCCAGCCGCACGTTCTTTGCGCGGATGGCCCTCTTCAACGATCCGATATCCACCTGAAAAGACGCAGGCAAAACAGCCAGGGTGAGTTCACCGTCCACGTTGACCACCACGGATTTAGCCAGTTCCTTTCCTGGGGTGTGCGAAAGAGCGGCAATACCTTGTGCCGTATAGGCGGGTGAATGAGAGACGACCACGTAGCGGACGCCGTGCTTGTCGAGGTACTGCATCAGGCTCGAAATCGGCATATGCGCCTCCCCTGCGCTGGCGACTTTCTGTTTCGTGCCAGATCGCCGGGCGCCGCCGCACTCACGCCTGTTGTAACACTGAGGTGGAGCGTTGACGCTCGGCGAACGCCCGGCCCAAGTTCTTGGCTAGCACAAAGGCGGAGATGTTTCAGTGACCGCTGACACATTTTCCCCAAATGGCGAAAGGATCGCGAAATCGGCCGTGCTGGAGCAAAGTCTCCCATATCTCCACAGGATTTTTGCCCCGAGGTGATCGCTATCACAGCATGTGAGTCCTAGTTCTCGAATAATAATACTTCCCTCTGAGAGGTGACCACGAATGGATCCCCGGGCCGACAGATCTCTGGAAGCAATTCTTGAACTTCTGGGCGAGCAGCACGAACTGGCACAGCACTGGCCGTACACCGTCGAACAAATCACGAGAGACAAAGAAATTTCCGAACGGCTCCGCCAAATCTGTGACCAACTGTATCCGTCGACGCCGGCCCCGGCGGAACGATAGATTCCATCGATGGATTCGAACGCGCCAACCCGGGTGCGGTCTCTCTCCCTTCGCAACCAAGTGTGGAGCGATGTCCCCGCATGGCTGGCTTTGCTGGCTGGCGTGGGAATCTTGCCATTGGCGTGGTGGCTGAGGGACTTGCCGGCCTCGCGCAATTTCCTCTTCTACGGACAGCTGGAACTTGCCGATGGGCTATTGGCTTTTGGTTTTGCCACCGCGGTGCTGGCGCGATTCCGAGAAACGCATGATCGTCGCTCGCTGGCGCTGGCGAGCGCCTTCGCGCTGAACGGCATCAGCCTGGTGAGCTTGAGTCTCGCGTTCCCGCCGACGACGCTGTCTGCCGATAGTGCGCTGCTGCGCGATCCGTTCACGTGGGTATTCAACCGGACGCTGCTGGGGTTCTTGTTTGTCACGCCGTTGCTGCTGGGCGGGTCGCGGCGCGTGTCGCGGCATCCGAATCGCGAGCTTGGATTTGCCTTAGCGTCTGTCATCATGGCTGCTTCGCTGCTGAGCGCCATCCATTGGCAACTGGCATTGGATCTCCTCGTACGACCAGGCACGCTTTTTCCGCGCCCCACCGACCTGCTGCCGGCGGCGCTCTTCGCAGCCGCAATGCTGGGATACAGCCAGCGGCCGGATGAGGGAAGGTCACTCTTCGAAAATGCGCTGGCCACCGCGGCCGCTTTGAACCTGATGAGCTGCCTGGCCGCGAGCCAGTCCGAGAGAATACTGGACGTTCCTTTCACTATCGCGTCGCTACTTCAGTTCGCAAGCTACGGCCTGCTGCTCGTCGGCGTTCTGTTCGACAACGTCCGGCTGTTTGACCGCGTACGCGAACTGGCCGCGAGCGATCCATTGACGCATCTGGCCAACTACCGGCGGATGATGGAGGCGCTCGAGTCGGAACGCCGCCGTTCGAATCGAACCGGAAGCCCCTTCGCCATCGTGCTCTTCGATTTGGACGGGCTGAAAGAAATCAACGACCGTCACGGCCATGCGGTCGGCAGCCGCGCTATCTGCCGCGTGGCTCTGGCGCTACGGCAAAATTCGCGCGTGATCGACTTGAGCGCGCGATACGGCGGCGACGAATTCGCGCTTGTTCTGCCGGAAACCGATGCACCGGCGGCGCTCGAAGTGGCGGATCGCGTCTGCCGTCATGTTTCGCAAGACGAAGAGAACCCACGCTTATCGCTCAGCATGGGCATCGCGCTCTACCCCCGCGACGGCCACACGATCGAAGTTCTCTTCGCAGCTGCGGACCGCGAGCTATACCAAGCCAAGGAGAAAGTCTGGAAGGAGGCGCGCGATCGCGCAACGAGGACAAGCGACAGAGTTTCACCCTCTCCCAGCCGCGAGACAAGGGGGCCCGCCGGCCGGCGCGAGCGTTTGCACGCGGAGCTGTGATGGCCATCACGCCGCGTCACTCGTCGCACTAAGCCAAGCAGGCGCCTCCCACTTCATGGGCATTCCCTTCCTGGCCACATTGGTGCGGCGTCACAAGCAAGCGTGACCGGGCGCACGGCAGGGCACACAGCCCGGTCCTAGCCTATGACTGAACCTTCAGTCAGTCGAAAGGCGCGACTTCATGCGTTCCGCTACTGTCCCCTCACCCGTTGCGGCGCCCCGCGGACCTCACCGCAATCAGCCGCGGGGGTCCGAGCGCTACCGCGACATCCTTGAAGCGGCGTTTGAAGAGTTTTCCGGCCGGGGTTACGAAGCCACGCGGCTGGACGATGTAGCCCAGCGCGCTGGAATCGCCAAAGGAACGGTGTACCTCTACTTCAAAAACAAGGAAACGCTGTTTCGCACGGTTCTTCGCAGCGAGATTACGCACGTTCTGAATGATTTCGAGCAATTCTCGCGGAGCTCTTCCGCTTCTCCGGAGGAGATGGTTCGCGAGCTGCTATCGCGACACTATTCCGAATTGGTGCAGAACAGCAAGGCGCGATCGATCGTGCGCCTGCTGGTGGCAGAGAGCCGCAAGTTCCCGCAATTGTCGGAGATCTACTACAAGGACATGATCGAGCCGGGCCTGCGTACGATCCGGCTCATTATGGAAAAGGGCGTTTCGTCCGGCGCATTTTCGCCCACGGCTGTGGCGGAGTTTCCTCAACTGTTGCTCGCTCCGGGAGTGCTGGTCGTCCTGTGGACGATCCTTTTCAGCGAGCGGCATCCGCTCGACCTCGAACGGTACAAGGAAGCGCACCTTCAGTTCGTGCTGCGGGCGCTGCACGGAAACTCCGAAACTGGAAGAGACGCACAGCGGGTGAAACGGTCATGAAACGCACATTCTTCGTTGTGGCGGGTCTCGCCGTCCTGGCGGGTGCTGCCCTCCACGTTTGGCCCGAGTGGTTCGGGAAGCGGACCGAAACGGACACGCTGAAGCTTTCCGGCAACATCGAAGCGCACGAAAGCCTGGTGGGCTTCAAAGTGCCGGGCCGGGTTGTAGAACTGCCGGTAGAAGAGGGTCAGACGATAAAGACGGGCGAAGTTATTGCGCGCCTGGATAGCGACGACTACCGGCAGCAACTGGACGTGGATGAAGCGACTGCCGCTGTGCGCCGCGCCCAACTGGCTCTGGGACTGGCCGGGAGCCGGACGCAAGAGATCGAAGCCAGCCGGCAAAGCATGCTCGAGGCACAGGCGGACCTCGAGGAAAAGAAGAAGGACTCGGCACGCTACGAAATGCTGTTCGAGAAAGGCGAGATTGCCGCGCAAATCCGCGACCAGGCGGCAACGAACGTAGCCCGCGCCCAAGCTGCGTTTGATCGGGCGCAGCAGGTCTATAACGAGCACGTGGAGGGCACACGCAAGGAGGAACTGGCCGTGCAGCGCGCGGACGTGGCGCAGGCTCACGAGAATCTGGACATGGCGCGCGTGCGCTTGTCTTATACCGTCCTGCGCGCGCCGTTTGACGGCGTGATTCTCGTCCGGCAGGCGGAACTGGGCGAAGTCGTGACGGCCGGCAGGCCGATTATCACGCTGGCCGATCTCGCGCACTTGTGGCTGCGCGTGTACGTCCCCGAAACGGATCTGGGCAAGGTGCATTGGGGCCAGGACGTCGAGGTGCGCACCGACACGTATCCCGGAAAAATTTACCACGGGCGCGTTTCTTTCATTTCTTCGCAGGCCGAGTTCACGCCGAAGAGCGTGCAGACCGAAAAGGAACGCGTCACGCTGGTCTACCGCGTCAAGATCGATCTGGACAATCCGAATTTCGAGCTCAAGCCAGGAATGCCTGCCGACGCGTACATCAAGACGAAGTGAGGACGAAACATGAATTCCGCGGCCATTCATCTCGCAGGCCTGGGCAAGCGGTTCGGTGAATTGCGGGCTGTGGATGCGCTGTCATTCGACGTTCACAGAGGAGAGATCTTTGGGCTGGTGGGCCCGGACGGTTCCGGAAAGACAACGACGCTGCGCATGCTCGCCGGGGTTCTCGAACCCGATTCAGGAGAGGCAGTGGTCGGCGGGTACGACATTCGGCGCGACGCGGAAGCGGCCAAGCATCACCTCAGTTACATGCCGCAGCGTTTTGGACTGTATGAAGACCTTACCGTGGACGAAAACATCCGGTTCTACGCCGACTTGTTTGGCGTGACACGGAAGGCTCGCGAGCCGCGTGCCGCCGAATTGCTGCAGGCCGCCGGGCTCTCGGAATTTCGAGCGCGGCTGGCGGGGCATCTTTCCGGCGGGATGAAGCAGAAGTTGGGGCTGGTGTGCGCGTTGATTCATACGCCGCGCGTCATCCTGCTGGATGAGCCCACCAATGGCGTTGATCCCGTCTCGCGCCGCGATTTCTGGCGCATCCTTTATTCCTTGGTGGCGCAAGGCGTCGCGATCCTGATCTCCACGTCCTACCTGGATGAAGCGGAGCGCTGCCATCGCGTCGGCCTGCTCCATCAAGGGCGCCTGCTGTTTTGCGATGAGCCGGGCGAGCTGAAGAAGAGATTTCCGGGCGCAGTTCTGGTGATTCACAGCCGCGCTCCGGAATTCGTGCATCACGCGCTGGCCGCTTCAGGATCGTTTTCCAGGGCGCTGCTGGTCGGCGATCACGTTCACGCGTTTGTCGACGCGCCGGAGCGCCTTGTGGACCTGCGGTCCTATCTCGATAAAGAGCGGGTTCCGTACGACTCGGTCGAGCAAGGCTCGCCCACGATCGAAGACCTGTTTGTCTCCGCCGTGGAGGAGCGCACGCAACCGGCGCTGGAGGAAGCAATTAGATGAACGGCGGCGCGCCATCCGTAACAGTCGAGAAGCTGACCAAACAGTTCGGCGGCTTTACCGCCGTCGATGACATCAGCTTCGACGTTCTACGCGGCGAAATTTTCGGGTTCCTGGGCCCGAATGGGTCGGGCAAATCGACCACCATTCGCATGCTTTGCGGGCTGCTGCGGCCAACATCGGGGCAAGCGCGTGTTGCGGGAATCGACGTGCTGGCCGACCCCGAATCTGTGCGCACGCGCATCGGGTACATGTCGCAGAAATTTTCGCTTTATGACGACCTGCGCGTAGGGGAGAACCTGCGTTTTTTTGCGGGGTTGTACAGCGTCTCCTCAGCCGACTTGCCTGCTCGTTTGGCTTGGGCTCTGCGCATGGCGGGACTCGAGGGGCGCGAGCACTCCGCAACCGGCTCGCTGCCGGTTGGCTGGAAACAGCGCCTGGCGCTGGGCTGCGCCGTCCTGCATCGCCCTCCCATCGTATTTCTGGATGAGCCGACCTCCGGGGTCGATCCGATTTCGCGGCGGCAGTTTTGGGACTTGATTCACAGCATGGTGGAAGAAGGCGTCACCGTATTCGTGTCCACGCACTATATGGACGAGGCCGAGTACTGCAACCGGCTGGTGCTGCTTCACCGCGGCCGCATTGTGGCCATGGGCACGCCAAGCGAACTGAAGGCGCAGCATATGAAGGGCCGGCTTCTTGTGGTCGATTGCGAACCTCTCGGGCCGGCGCTCGAGGCCCTGCAAGCCTCTCCCGACGTTCTGGATGCAGCGGTATTTGGAAGCAGCGTGCACGCCGTAGTGGCGGATGCCGGCGCGGCAATTCCCCGCATTCGCGCGCTGCTGCAGCGCAACGGGTACCGCGTGCATCGCGTCGACGAGATTCCACCCGGTCTCGAAGACGTCTTTGTCTCGCTGACTTCCGCGCGCGGAGCGGCCCCGCGGAGGGCGGCATGAGCGGGCGGCGCATCCGGGCGATCATGCGCAAGGAGATCATTCAGATCTGGCGCGACCCTCGCAGCCTGTTGATCGTCTTTCTCATGCCTCTCGTCCAACTCTTCATCTTCGGCTATGCGGTGCGGCTCGACGTGCAACACGTACCGCTTTGCGTGTACGACCGCGACGCCACGCAAACCAGCCAGGACCTGCTCAAGCATTTTCAGGCCACGGACTATTTCCAAATCACGCGCGTCGCGGATTCCTACTCCGGCGTCGTGCGCAGCATCGATCGGGGCGTGTGCTCCGTGGCGGTGGTCGTGCCGCCCGAGTTTTCCGAGAATCTGCGCGCGACCGGAAAGACGAGCATCCAGTTGCTGCTCGACGCCAGCGACAACAACACGGCGATGGTCGGCATGGGCTACGCGCAAGCCATAACGCAAACCTACTCCGCAGACGTGCAGACGTCCTGGCAGGCACGGCAGCCGGCTGGCACTCGCGTACCCGTGGTGACCTTTCAGCCGAGGACCTGGTTCAACGAAGACCTGGAGAGCATGGCCAACCTGGTCCCGGGAATCGTCGCGATCGTCATGGCCGTCGTCGGCGCGTTTCTCACTTCGCTGACCATTGCGCGCGAATGGGAACGCGGCACCATGGAACAGCTCATCTCCACACCCGTGGGCAAGCTCGAAATACAAATCGGAAAGCTGGCGCCCTATTTCATCATTGGTATTGCCGATACGGCCCTTTGCGCGGCTGTCGCTTTATGGTGGTTTGGAGTGCCGTTCCGCGGCCGCTGGAGCGTCCTGTTTGGCAGCTCGGCATTGTTCCTGTTGGCCGTGCTTGCGCTCGGTTACTACATTTCCGTGGCCGCCAAATCGCAACTCGGCGCGTGCCAGTTGGCCCTGCTGGCGACGTTTCTGCCGACCTTTCTGCTATCAGGCTTCCTCTTTCCGATCGATCAGATGCCTGCCGTCGTGCAATGGATCACGCGCATCCTGCCCGCTCGCTACTACGTCGAAATCCTCCGCAATGTTTTCCTCAAGGGCACAGATTTCAGTATTCTGACCGGGCACATCTTCGCACTCGGCGCCATTGCCTCCGTGCTGAGTTTCATCTCGGTGCGGGCCTTTCAGAAGAGGCTCCAATGAAGTTGGCGGCCTCGCTCGCGCGCATTGGACACATGCTAAAGAAAGAGTTCATCCAGACCTTTCGCGACCGGCACACGCGTTTTCTTCTGTTTGGCCCGCCTCTCATCCAGATGCTGATTTTCGGCTATGCGGCGACCATGGAAATCAAACACGTTTCTCTGGGCGTTCTGGATCTGGACAACACGCGGGAAAGTCGCGAATTGATTTCCCATTTCACCGCCAGCCGCTACTTCGAGATCCGGCGATATGCCGCGGTTCGCAGCGACCTGCGCGAGGGCGTCGATCGTGGCGATTTCGTCCTGGCCGTTGAAATCGACGCCGGATTCGCGCGCCGGGTCCGCAATGGCCAGGGCGCTTCCGTACAGGTCATCGTCGATAGCTCGAACTCGAATACCGCGCTCGTCGCTCTCGGTTATCTCAACCAGATTGGCGCCCGCTTCATACAGGATTACCAAACGGACCTGTTGCAGAGGATTTCGCCGGCAACGGCTGCCTTCGTGCCGCAGGTCAGCGTCGAGTCGCGCCCCTGGTTCAACGAGAACCTCGAAAGCCAGTGGTATTTCGTTCCCGGCGTGGTCGGCAATCTGCTGCTGATCATGATCATCAACCTGACGGCCTTCGCCATCGTTCGCGAGCGCGAGATCGGCACTCTCGAGCAGGTGATGGTCACGCCCATTCGCCGGTGGGAGTTCATCCTGGGTAAGACCGTTCCCTTCTTTCTGATCGGCAGTTTGGACGCCGCGATGCTATGCGCCGTGGGAACTTTCTGGTTCGGCGTTCCTTTCCGCGGGCATGTGCTGGTCCTGGCCATCGGTTCCGCGGCTTTCTTGCTTGCGTCACTCGGGCTCGGCCTCTTCATCTCCACTTTGGCTCAGACCCAGCAGCAATCGATGATCACGGCGTTCCTGTTCATCATACCGATGGTGACCATCTCCGGCTTCGGTACGCCCGTCAGCAGCATGCCGGAGTTTTTCCAGCGGCTGAGCTACTTGAACCCGCTGCGCCACGTCATCTTCGTTCTTCGCAGCGTTTACCTAAAAGGTGTGGGGCTCGAGGTGCTCTGGCCGAGTATCGCCTTTATGACCGTCTTCGCGACCATCCTGTTGGCCATCAGTATCTTGCGGTTCCACAAATCCCTCGATTAGCTGTGGGGCTCGCCCACTAGGGCGAAACACCCGGCGTGAGCGGCGCTCCCCGACCCGGGTGGGCGGCGGTACCGGGCTCCCCGGCGTGATCCCCATCACTGCGCGTGGCCGTCCGCCGCGCTAGCCTTACGCCAGAGAAACGCAGATGAGGCCCGTCCGAGTTATCACCGTTTCGCGCGAGTATGGAAGCGGCGGCGCGGCCATCGGCCAGAAGCTGGCGGACCGTCTGTGCTGGAAGCTTCTGGACCGCGAACTGATCGTCGAGATCGCTCGCCGCGCTCACATGCAACCCTCCGAAATCATGCCCATGGACGAGCACCCTGCGTCCGCGATTGCGCGAGCGCTGAGGTCGTTCTGGATCGGCAACTACTACGGATGGTCGACCCCTCCGTCGGACGTGACCGATCAGGACTACCTCGCCAATCTCACTCAGATGGTCATCCTGGAAGCGGCCAAACTGGGACACTGCGTGATCGTCGGCCGCGGAGCGCAATGCGCCTTGCGCGACCAGCCGGATGCGTTCCACGTTTTCGTCTATGGTTCAACGGAAGAAAAGCTGAAGAGAATCCAGGCGCGCGACCCGAAAGCAGTCGTGGACGAAAGCGTCCTCGATCAAATCGACGCCGCGCGCGCAGGCTATATCCGGCAGTATTACAGATGCGACTGGATGAACCCGCACCTGTATCACTTGATGGTGGACTCGGACCTGGGCCTGGACCGCGCCGTGTCCATTATTCTCAGCGCCGCGGAGTTGGCCCATGAGGGCGCGCACGCCGCTGCATCGTCCTCGCGAATGCGCTCTCACAGCTAAGTGCCGAAGCGAGCTGCACGAGACAGGATTCGGGTCGATCCCCCCGGCAAGCAGCCGCCAGACTCAAAGGGGACAGGAGGAGCCATGAAGACGAAACAGTCGTGGAAGCCCGCGGGCCACTCAGCAGCCAAATATCGCCAAATGACGCAGCGCAGGGGCTCGCAACCACCCATGGGGGCTCCGGGCCCGCGAAAGATGAGAGGCATCGGAAGACCGGCTGGACCAACGCGCGTGTGACACAGGCCGGGTGCGGCTCACCTGGGTGAGACAATCGCGGGTGTTCTGCGGTTGAGCACTATGCATGTGCAAAACGGGTGCCGAAACAGTGCCCGTGGTGTAGCACCCGCAGGGCTCTATTCGTCTCCGAAAGCGCGCATCCTCTTGCGCTAAACCCCCGAATAGCGTACAGAACTCCTGCTCTGTTATGAGAAACCCCGATCAGGAGAATTCTATGAAGCGGTTCGCGTTTGGGCGGTCCGGGAAACGTATACGATCAACAATCATGACTCGCCGTTCTCCGCGTACATTCTTGGCGCTCGTTTGCGCTTTGTTGACGCCGTGTTTTGCCGCGGCGCAACAAAATGCGCACAGCAAACCGCGAGCACGCGACTTGGGCGTTCCTTTTGACGGCACGCCGGGGACGTACAATGCAATCACGGATGTTCCGGGTGTGCTCGTTGGCAACACCACGCTGATTTCCGGCGAAGGAAAACTGGTGATCGGGAAAGGGCCGGTGCGCACCGGCGTCACCGCGATTCTACCGCGCGGGCAACATTCCATGAGCGACGCGGTTTTTGCCGGATGGTTTTCGCAGAACGGCAACGGTGAAATGACCGGAACGGCGTGGGTGCAAGAATCGGGATTTCTGGAAGGGCCGGTGATGATCACGAACACGCATAGCGTCGGAGTCGTGCGGGATGCGGTGATTCAGTGGCGCGTGATGCACGGCGAACCGGATCCTACGGGATACTGGTGGTCCTTGCCGGTGGTGGCGGAAACGTGGGACGGCTGGCTGAACGATATCAACGGATTTCATGTGAAGCCGCCGGATGTGTTTCATGCCATTGATACCGCACATTCGGGGCCGGTCGAGGAAGGCAATGTGGGCGGCGGAACAGGAATGATTTGCAATGAATTCAAAGGCGGCATCGGAACTTCGGCGCGCGTGGTCACAACAAAAGAAGGCAATTTCATTGTCGGGGTTCTGGTGCAATGCAATTACGGATCGCGTCCGAATCTGCGAATTGCGGGTGTGCCGGTTGGCAGGGAGATTCCCCAGGATCCCGCATACGCTTCCGCGACATTCGCGCAGGAAGATCGCGGGTCCATCATCATTGTAATCGCGACGAATGCGCCGCTGCTGCCGACGCAACTGAAGCGGCTGGCGCGGCGCGCGACGCTGGGACTGGGGCGCGACGGCTCCATTTCCGGAAACGGATCGGGAGATATTTTCATCGCGTTTTCGACGGCAAACCCTGGCGCAGAGAGTCCCGGGACAATCCATGATGTGCAGATGATGCCGAACGATGATCTCGATCCGGTCTTCGCAGGAGTGGTGGACGCAACGGAAGAATCCATCGTGAATGCGATGGTCGCGGCAGACACAATGACGGGCATCAATAACCATCGGGTGATTGCGTTGCCGCACGGCGAATTGCGGGCGGTGCTGAGAAAATACAATCGGCTAGCGGAATAAGTGGTCGTCTCTGGGAGCTCGAAGAACGCTTATGACCGGACAAATCGTCGTGTAGAGGTGATGCGCAAGAGTAGCAAGGCCGGAGTGGCTCCGCAAATGCTGCGCTCTCTTGCGCCAGACTCTCGAACTCAAGCCCGAGCGGCCTTTTGCATCGCCTTCATCATCGTTTTCTTCATGCGGTTCTCGCCTGCCCAGTACAGGCTAATCTCGTGGCCATCGGGATCGTTGAGATAAGCGTGCCGCCATCCCCAGGGCATCATGCGCGGCAGCTTGGTGATGTAAAAGTTCTTTTGCTGGAGCTTGTGGCAGAACTCGTCGAGTTCTCCGACTTCGAAGTACAGGCGTACGCCATCGCTCGAAACCGGATCGTCCGGACCTGCTTGGTGCAGGGCAATGGTCGCATCGCCGCCGGGCGCTCGCAGACGCGCATACACCGGCTTGTTCTCGTAGACGAAGTCTTCAATGAGCTTGAAGCCCAGCAGATCGCGATAAAAACGGAGCGCACGCTCCACATCTTTCACGTAGATCATGGCGTGATTGAAAGTAAGCTTAGCGCCGCCTTCCGGAGTGGCGGAAGCCCTGCTCGGTCGCGACCTGGATTTCGGCGCAGGCGCCCGCTTCGCGCGTGTATCCGCAGCCTTCGCCGGGGGTTTTGTTCGCGCTGATTTTTTCATCGAACGAATCGCGTTTCCATAAACAGCGCAAGTATTGGCTGTAGACAGTGACACTGTCAAGTTCGTGAAGCTGGGAGCGGCGGACGAAAGCTCGTGCCGCCGGCAGCGGTTCGTTGCGCCCTGAGATCACGATATAATGGCTTCTTTGAATTTGTCCTGTCCTTTGGCGAAATCCTGCAGGGCAGTGAACGGATCGGAAACGTTTTGTGAGCCTTCAAATCTCAACTCGCGAATCCGCTGGCGTCACGATCATAGACTTGGACGGCAGAGCGACTCTTGGCGCTGATAATGACCTCCTGCAGAACTTCCTGCGGAAGCTGATTGCTGGCGGCGCTCGCAATCTTTTGCTGAATCTTGTGAACCTAACGCAACTGGACAGTTCGGGGATCGGCACAATCGCCGCTGCCTTCGTTAGCCTCAGTCGTCAGGGCGGGCGCCTGAAATTACTTCGCCCACGTGGTCGCGTCCGTACGGCGCTCGATGCGCTGAAGTGGTTCGACTACATTCCCAGCTTTGAAGACGAAGCGCAAGCACTCGCGAGCTTTCATGCGGACGCGCAGTCAACCGAGGCGTGAGCCGTGTCAGCATGTCACTCACTATATGTGGGCGTCTGATTGCCCCGCTGGATTGGTTGCAGCAGGATTCCAGCGCCGGATCACCGCGGCATCTCTGTTAGATTCGGATGAGGGCCAACCCGGATGTAGGGTCATGCTCGCGCCGGAGCGATTGTGGAGTTTGCGACAGCATCACCTCTAGCGTGGGGCGGACATGCGCCTGCATCAAGTGGCCGCCATGCGCAGTACCGTCACGTTTGCCCACGACGATATGCGCGTGCACCTTTGGTTTGCCCCGATCCAGCGCGATGTCGCCGATTAGAGAAAGAACTTCGACCTGCTCCTGAATCTCGGCGGCCTTCTCATACTGTTTCTTGCTCCAGTCAAACCAAGCAAACGTGACATCGGACAACCCACCGATGGCAGTGAAGTGGCTGCCGACAACGCCGTTGGTTTCGGCAAATTCCTGCAAACCGCTGACAACACTCTCGCCGCTCTGAAAAATGAGGACGAATGTGCGTTCCTCACCATCACTCAGCATCTCACTTTGCATTCGTCCTCCTGAATATCCTTTAGATGGAGTCTTCCGCTTTAGCGCAGACCCCGTATGCGCCAGCCTCTGAACGCGTTGCTTAATGCACGGTCCGTTGAAACCAAATCCAGAGCACGTCTATCCACAGTCGCCAGCTATGCCAATCCGTAGGAGAAACAAAGCTCACGTCTTTCGGAGTTGTTCGCACTGGTTGAAAGTGCCGGAGATTGTTGCACATGTTCGCTCACAGGGTGATTTCGTTTACATTCCAAGATGCGCGGTGACCGCATCGCGGGTCGATAACAAAATGATGGGTTCTTTGAGGCCATATGTCTGTACAGAGCTTTCCGGAGAGAAAAGGCGGGAAATCCTTACGAGCGCGGCAGCCCGATAACCTCTGAGAATAAACGCGGGGGTGAACGGCGCATCGATCTCCGGACAAGCGCCAGCTGGCTCGATGGTCGCGTGATTTTCTGAGTTCCGTGACCCAGTCGTCCAAGATCGAAACGCTGCTTGATTGTATCGAAGTGAAGGCGATGCCCCATTCCGGCGATTTTGAGCTGTCCGCTGTTCGATGAGCGTCTAAAAGGTCACAAATTTCCGTCTGCAATCGGGATCCGCCCGCAATGAGTCCGGAGAGAAGTGGGGTGCGACGATTGATGTTAGATGTTAGTGGACGGTCGTCGAGACCCCGTGTGAAACCACCCGCGGAGTTGACCAGAGCTACCCCTGCAGCAATGCTTCACTCGTTCTTCGGGCAAAGAGTCCACGTGGCATCGGCTCGTCCCGCGGTCACGAGTGCAAGCTTGTACGCAACCGATCCGGCTGGGCGGATAACGAACGGGGCATTCTGGAAACCAACCGCAGCATTGATTCTCGTTTTCATGCTCCCCTCATCTGCTTGCCTATGGGTTGCTGAGCCGCAGCCGCTCCTTCGAGCACAAGAGAATCTAATGCGCGCGGCACGCGTTTAGATGCCGCGCACGTAAATCGGTGGTCGAGAACCGTGCATCTAAGGGGTGACGATGTCACGACAAGGCTTCAGCCGGCGCGAGTTGCTGAGGTTCTTCGGCGCTACAGGGGCCGCAGGATTGGCATCCTCGCTGATACAGGGTTGCGGCATGGGGTCGGGGCAGATCTCGACACCAGCGCCGTCTGCCTGCGCCAAGTTGACAGACATCGAGCACGTGGTGATCCTGATCCAGGAAAACCGGTCGTTCGACCACTATTTTGGCAGCTATCGTGGCGTGCGCGGCTTCTCCGAGCAAAGCGCGGCTTTCTCGCAGCCGGATCCAGCGAACACGAGCGATCCGCCAATCGGACGACTGCTGCCGTTCCACCTTGACACGAAAACGACCAACGCCGCGTGCACGCCCGACATCACGCACGATTGGGTGCCACAGCACCAAAGCTGGGATAACGGCGCGATGGATGGATTCGTCAATTCCAGGCAGGCCTTCAACGCGAATGACGCCGTGTTGACGATGGGCTACTACAACCGGGGCGACCTTCCTTACTATTACGCGCTCGCAGACGCATTCACCATCTGCGACAACTATTTTTGCTCGGTGATCGGGCCCACCGACCCGAACCGCTTGTATACCATGGCGGCTTCCATCGATCCCGATGGCAAGAATGGCGGGCCGATCTTGCAAACCCTGGTGATTAACCGCTCCGCAATGTACGGCCGGCTGACATATACGACTATGCCAGAACAGCTCCAAGCGCGAGGCATTACGTGGAAGATCTATTCATCGCCGGACGAGACTGCCGCGAACGGGATCTTGTCTGATAACGTCCTTTCGTACTTCAAGAATTTCCTGGATTCGACGTCGGTTCTGCACCAGAATGCGTTTGGCCCGCAATTCCCGACGGATTTTCTGGCCGATGTGACCAGCGGAAACCTCCCGCAAGTATCCTGGATTATCGGCTCGGTCGTAACCTCAGACCATCCGCCCTCGCCTTCGGTTTTCGGAGAAAGCATACTCGCGCTCATCCTGGGAGCACTGACTTCAAATCCAGCGCTGTGGGCAAAGACAGCATTTTTTCTCACGTTTGACGAAAATGGCGGTTTCTTCGATCACGTTCCGCCAACAACGGCTCCCGCCGGAACTCCGGGCGAATACATCATGGCGCCTGCAGTGCCGGATCCCACGGTCATCGGCAACCCGCCAATCAACGGACCCATCGGATTGGGGTTCCGAGCGCCGATGCTGATCATTTCGCCATTCAGCCGCGGCGGATTCGTCTCGTCGGACTTGTTCGATCACACGTCGGTGCTGCGTTTCCTGGAGGCCCGCTTCGGCGCGGAGGTACCGAATCTGACTGATTGGCGGCGAGCCACGGTTGGAGATATGACCACGGCATTCAATTTTGCGAGGCCGGACACGTCTGTACCGGATTTGCCCTCGCCGGTTCAAGCCATTCCGCAGATTCTCCAGCAATGCAGCGCGAGTCTTGCAAGAACGACGCCACCCAGCGTTCCTAACCCGCAAACGTTGCCTTCGCAGAAAACTGGCACAGCGCCAAAACCGAGCGGGCCGTGTTAATGCCCGATCATCACGAACTCTTCGCCGGCACGGATGCGCACAGCGCGAGAGGTGTCGGAGACAAAGATCATTCCATCGCCTTTTTCGCCTGTGGCGCAGGTTTTCCGGATCGCTCATACCGGTAGCCAACAACATGAGTTTCTACGATGCCGGCCTTCTGAAGCTCGTCAACGACGCTATTCACATAATCACGCTGGACGTACGCTTTGATTTCCTTCATCGAAATCTCCGCGATTGCGATATGGTGTCCACACGTCGTTGGCTAGGTCTGATGGACAGGCTCAGGAGCGCCGCGGCGGACGCGGCCGACCTACATTCGGGACCGCTATCAGTATTGGTTTAACTGGTATGACAAATGGGTACTGAACAAGAACGTGAAACTAACGTATCTGCCGTGGGAAAAGAAAGAAGCGACGAAGAAGGCGGAATAATTCGCTGCCTGATACTGGACGTCGCCCAGGGCTAGACCGCTTCGATGTGAATTTGCGGGATCAAAGACTCGACGTCGGAGGCGGAGATTCGCCCCTCGAACTCCGCGAGGCAGTTGGCAGCCCCGCAAGCTGTCGCGAACCTCAGCGCCTGCTCGCCGCGCCATCCATTCAGGGCTGCGCAGGCGAAGCCGGCGAGGGTGGCGTCTCCGGATCCGACGCTGGAAACCGCTTTGAGCTGGGGCGGCTTCGCAAACCAAACTGGACCGCTTTCCTCGCTCCACACGATGCCGTCGGGACCTAGGGTCACGGCAGAGCTTCGGGAACCTTTCAGCAAAAGCTGTTTTGCCGCGTCTTTCGCCGCACGAACATCCGTCAGTTTTTTTCCCAACATGGATTCGAGTTCCCGGCGATTGGGTTTGACGAACTCCGGCTTGGCGCGAATGCTGGCACGCAAAGCCTCGCCGCTCGTATCGACAAACACAGCCGATCCCGCACTGTGCGCTAGATCGATTAATGAAACGTAGAATGACGGATCAAGGCCCCAGGGAAGGCTGCCCGAGATCACGACGAGAGCCCCTTTCCACTGCGAGCGGAGCCCGTCGGCAAGGGTTCGAAGCATCTCCGACTGTTCGCTCGCGTCTGGAGAGCCGCCCGGCTCGAGAACCTCGGTGATGCGGCCGGAATCTTCAATGAGCTCGAGATTGACACGCGTGGACGATTTTGTCCGGATGGCGATAGCTTCGACACCCAACCTGGACAGCTCGGAGCCACACTGTTCGCCAATCGGACCTCCCAGAAAGCCGATCCAGACGGCACGAACTCCGAGCGCGTGAGTGGAAAGCGCCACATGTGCCGCTTTGCCGCCCGGCAAGGCAACCGCTCGCGAGGCGCGGTTCACCTCGCCGGGTACAAGCGCCGACAGCCGGAGCTGGCGATCCAAACCCGGGTTCGCGCTGATGCAGACGACAGTGCGGTCCGTCATAAAGGCTTGCCTGACAGAGGGCAGCTATGCCAAGCTACCATAGGTCGAAACAGAAGGTAATAAAAAGTAATAAAACGAAGCACCGCCAGGCAAGTCGCTTACGATGCTAGCCGAGGAGCGCCGACGCAAAATCGTGCAGTTGACCCAACGCGATGGCCGGGTTGTGGTGAAGGATCTGGCCCGGCGTTTCTCAACTTCCCTCATCACCATCCGCAAGGACCTCGAATATCTCCAGGGGCAGGGGCGCATCGAACGCGCTCATGGCGGCGCTCTTCCCATCGATACCGGGGCCTTGCAGGACCCCTCGCTTCGCGAAAAAGAACGGCTGCACCGGAAAGAGAAGGATCGCATCGCCGCGGCGGCGGCACGCCTGGTGCGTCGGGGACAGGTGATTATCCTGGACTCCGGCACGACAAGCACGGCTGTCGCGCGGGCCACCAAAACGATTCGCGACCTTACGGTGATCACGAATGCGGTCAACATCGCAGCCGAGCTGGCCGGTACGGGCGTCGAGGTGATTCTGACCGGAGGCGCTCTGCGTCCGAATTCATTTTCGCTGGTAGGCCCGCTGGCGGAAGAGTCGTTGCGCTACATCACCGCGGAGCTCCTGTTTCTGGCGGTGGACGGTTTCGACCTCGAGTACGGGCTGACGACGCCGAACCTGCTGGAGGCCAAGGTCAATCGCGTCATGATCGCCAATGCCAAACGAACGATTGTGGTGTGCGATTCGAGCAAGTTCGGGCGCCGGAGCTTGTCCCTCATCGCACCGACTTCCGCTGTGCACGAGGCGATTACCGACGACAAGATTCCACCGAAATACCTGCGCGGGCTGCGTGATGCGGGAGTGAAGGTCACAATCGCCTGAGCAGGGACCGGGATTCGAACGAAGAGTGCGAGACCAGGCAGCAAAAACGTTGGAGGCAACAGGGCAGTGAAAAACGAAGCGGGCAACAATACCATCAGTGAAATTCTTTCCGAGCCCCAGGTTTGGCGAAAGTGTCTCGACGAGCTCGAGCGCACAAAAACTCTCGAAACCATCCGTCGAAAGTTTCCGGACGAAGTGGAATACGTCTTCGTGGGGTGTGGTTCGAGCTATTACCTCGCGCAGGCAGCCGCCGCGACGTGGTCGCTTATAACTCGCAGCAGCGCTCGCGCACTTCCCGCATCCGAGATTATGCTCTTCCCGAAATTGCTGCCTGAGCCGTGCCAACCGGTCCTGATTTCCCGGTCGGGATTTACCTCCGAGGTGCTGGAGGCGGCGGAATACCTGGAGCGCCGCCGTAACATGCGCACTTTGGCGGTGACCTGCGGATCGAATACGCCACTCGAAAAGCTTGCCGCTTCGACGATTTGCCTGCCCGCGGCCGACGAACGAAGCACGGTTATGACGCGCTCCTACACGTCGATGCTTCTTGCGCTGCAATCGCTTGCCGGGCTTCGCGCCGGCGACACCGGATTCCTAAAGGCATTGCGTGAATTGCCGGAGAAAGCAGAGGCGAGTCTGCCGGGTGTCAACCGCACGATACAGTCGCTGGTAGATTCGCGCACTTTTGCGGACTACGTCTTCCTCGGACACGGCCCCTTCTACGGCGTGGCACAGGAAGCGATGCTCAAAGTGAAGGAGATGTCCTGTTCCTACGCGCAGTGTTTCCACACCCTCGAGTTCAGGCACGGGCCGAAGTCGATCGTCAGCCCGGAGACGCTGATTTCATTTTTCCTGAGCGACAGCGGCTCGGAAGCGGAAACGGGCGTGCTAGCCGAAGTGAAGGATTTGGGGGGGACGACGCTCGCGATCGCCGATCGAGCCGATCCCACAGCCCGCCGCGCAGCGGATTACCTCATCGAATTGTCGCTCGATATCCCTGAAGTGGCGCGGGCGGCGGCGATGATCGTACCGGGGCAGTTGCTTGGCTTCTACACTGGCGTGCGTAAAGGCTTGAATCCGGATGAGCCGCGCAATTTGACGCGCGTCGTCGTGCTGGGAGGCGATAAAGACGGAGGTTTACCTGGTGCAGCGACCTGACGTTTGCGTGATTGGCGAGATTAACTGCGACCTCATCTTGTACGGCCTGCCGGCTACCCTCGAGCCGGAGAAGGAGACGCTCGCCAGAGGATTTCGCCTGACCCTGGGAAGCTCTTCGGCTATTTTCGCGCATAACCTATCCGCCCTGGGAACGCGGACCGGGATCGTCGCCAAGATCGGAAGCGACCCTCTTGGCCAAGTGGCCCTAGACCGGTTGAGCAAAGCCGGCGTGGATGTCTCGGCGGTGCGAAAATCGCCGGGCGCCACATCGACGGGCGTGACGGTGATTCTCGCGCAATCTGCCGGGCGCTACATCCTGACCTATCCCGGCACCATGGCCGAGTTTTGCTACGAGGACATCGATCGCGAATACGCTTTCTCTGCGCGCCATCTCCATCTCTCTTCCTTCTTTTTGCAGCCTGCGCTGCGCCCGCAGGTCGGGCGTCTCTTTCGCGAGGCGAAGGAAAAGGGCCTTACGACGTCTCTCGACACGAATGATGATCCTGCGGGACAGTGGGCCGGAGATTTGATCGAGGTTCTGCCCTTCATCGATGTTTTCTTGCCGAATGAACGCGAGGCCAAAGCCATTGCGCGCTGCGAGGAATTGCCCGAAGCGATCGAGAAGCTCGCCGTGCTTTCCCGCATCGTTGCGATCAAGCTGGGCGCTCGCGGCGCAATCGCACGCGAGGGCCGGAAGGAGTGGAACTGCCCGGCGGTCCGTGTTGAAACCGTGGATCCAGTCGGAGCGGGAGATAGCTTCGACGCTGGATTCATCCACAAGTTCCTGTCCGGTGCGGGATGTGAGGAATGCCTCCGTTTCGCGAACGTCGCCGGAGCCTTTTCCACGACACGAGAGGGTGGCACGGAGGCCTTCCGAGACTCAGCGGCAATGAAGGAATTCTTTCACAAGCAACAACGCTATGCCGAGCGATAAGCTCGCGGGTCTTCCCTCTGCATCTACTCGAACGAATTCACGCTGGCCCGGAAAGCGCTCGATATTATCGTCATGCCTGGCGTGGCGGAGCCATCGGCCACATATGCTTCTTTCGGGCGAGAATGAAATAGCCCGCGATACCGGCGCATATGGTTGTGAAGGCATAGGCCATGAATTTCCAGCCGCCGGGCTCGAAGGCCGGGCTGGCGAAGACATAAAGCCATCCGACAAGAGCCAGGATGGCAGGCAGCGGATAGAGCCACATCCTGAATGGCAGCTTGACCTGCGGTTGTGTTTTCCTCAACACAAACAATCCGATGGTATGTCCGACGAACTGCACCAGGATGCGCGCCACCATCAAACCCGTGATGATTTCCCCCAAATTGAAAAAGCTGGCAATGGCCGCGAGCACGCCAACCAGGATGAGAGAACGGTGCGGAAATTCACCCTTGGCGTGCAGAGTGCCAAACCAGCCAAAGAACAAACCGTCACGGGCCGCCGCGTACGGAATGCGTGAGTAACCCAGCATGAGGGCGAAGACAGAAGCGAACGCGGTGAACAGGATCAGGGCGGTCAGCAGAACCGCGGCCCAATGGCCATAGACGATCTGCATGAAGACCGAACCGACAGCAAGATTGGCCGGCGAGCCGGGCCGGATCATCGCCTGCCAGGGGACAACGGAAACAAAGCTGAAGCAGAGCAGAAAATCAATGGCGGTCACCGCCAGGATCGAAATGATGACGGCGAAAGGAATGGTCCGCTCGGGGCGTTTGACCTCATCGCCCAAATAACAAACCTGGTAGTACCCCAGGTAGTTGTAAATCACCACGATGGTCCCGTTGCCCAGGCCGATCAGGAACGCCCAATTCAGGTGGAATGCGCCCGGCGGGAAACTGAACGCCATGTGTAAATTCAAGTGAGTCAAACCGGTCACGATAACCCATCCGGTGGTGGCCAGAGTTGTGATCCACAGGATCAGCATCAGCCGCGCCACATCGTGAATCTTGCGATAGAGCGAAATCATCACGATGACGGCGATGCCTGAGGCGGCCAGCTTCATGCCCCAGGGATGGCGCGCCAAACCTTTCCACAGGTAGCTGATGTACTGGGTCATGCCGATTGTGCCGGAGGCAATTTCCAGCGGGCCGAAGAACAGGAACTCCCAGGCGAACAGCGAGGCCATCAGCTTGCCCCAAGTTTCGCGGTTGTAGCTGTCGCGCAAGAAAACGTAAGTGCCGCCGGAACCCGGAAGCGCCGCGCCCAGCTCGGAAATCACCAGGCCGTCGGCAATGGCCAGAATCCCGCCCGCGAACCAGGCGAGCAGCGCTTGCGGCCCGCCCATGCTGGCCACAATGATCGGCACGGTGATGAACGGACCAATGCCGATCATATTGGACATATTGATGGAGGTAGCGTTCAGGATCCCGAGCCGACGCCGCAGGTGCGGCTCTACTGTGCCAGCGTCTGCAACCGGTTCCGATCTATCTTCCGGTTTGATCGAGTTCTCCTATGAATACGAACGGGTCATGGCTCGAGCCACGAGATCGCCGTCTTTCGCGCTCAGCCTGAGGAATGGCGAGAAAAATCAATCCGGTTTGCTTCCTGGGTACCGGCGATTGTGGGATAGATGGAAAAGCGTATTGGCAACACCAGTCACTTTTACGGAGAAGGTCTTGCGCGCCGAAAGGCCCTCGACGCCCGCCACCGCCAAGGTCACCGAGTAGGTTCCAGCCACGGTATAGGCGTGCGAAACGTCCTCTCCGGTTGCCTGCGTTCCGTCGCCGAAATCCCACTGATAGGAAATAGCCGGAACGGAACTGTCCTTCGCCGATGCCGAAAGCCGTATATCTTCGCCGGCGGCTGCGGAAGCCGGAACTTGGGCTTTCACCTCCGGCGCGCCTGCCGGAATCGAATCATCCACCAGCTTGATCAAGCGCACGGACCGGGAAGGTTGATCTTCAATCTTCAGCGTCCCCCCTTCGAGGGCGACCGGAGCGTCCTGGTTCAGCACGTCGAAAGCATGGAAGGGATGCGCCGCGGCAAGGCCGAGATTTCCCAACGTGAAAGTATGAGAAAGCGGCCGATCGGACCAGTTGAAAACCGCCAGCATGGATTGCCGAGGGTCTTCGCGGAGGAGATAGACGCTGGGCTCTTCGTCCTCGGGGCGGAAGGTCATGAGGTCAAGGGGCATGGCGGCGCGCCCGAGGCGGTTCATGTCCAGAATTTCCTTATTCTCGGCCAGGGCGAGACGCTGGGGCTCCGAGCCCAGAGTTGGCAAGTCGTCGCCGATCTCATACATGCCGCCCGCCAGCGCGGCCAGGACGATCTGCACCTGCGCCTCGTTCAAGGTCAACCCAGACTTGGACTCGTGCCAAGTCTGTTGGGGCTCGACCTGTGTCGAAATGGAAAAAGCGTCCGGGTCGCTGATGAAGAAATTGCGATTCATGTAGAAGCGTGCGGCGATGTTGGGGTCCGCATCCTTGCTGGCCTCAAACGAATGGCCGGTATCGGGCGCGACGCGGCCTTCGTCCACGAAGCCCACGGAATTCAGCATTTCGCTGCCATCTTTGTCGAGCATCACATCGGGTCCGACGGCCTCACGAATGACCTTGAGCCCGATCCGCTGGGCTTCCAGCGCCGTCGTGTTGGGCCTGTAATATCGGCCTTCGACCAATGTGTAGTCCATAAAATCCAGCTTGATGTAGCGGATGCCCCATTGATGCGTCAGAGCGCGATAGGTCTGGCGAAGATAGGCCTGAGCTGCGGGATTGGTGGTGTCGAGGACGTAAAGGCGGTCAGCGTGCTCGTCCACGTAGCCGATGAGAATGGGCTGGTCATGATCGTCGCGGACCAGCCAGTCCTTGTGGTGCTGGTAGACCCAGGAGCGCTCGGAAACTTCGAAAGGCCCTGTCCAGATGCCAGGCACAAGGCCCAAGCTGCAAATCTTGTGCTCGAGGATCCACATGCCGCCGGGAAACTGAGTGGCATTGGTCGTAGCGTATTCGCCTCGGGCGTAGTCATACCCTTCGTCGATGTGCAAGTAATCGTAACCGAGAGATTTCAGGTGCTGGGCCAGCCAGCGCGCATTCGTCAGCACTTCGCCCTCGTTAATTCCCGCGTAGAACGCGGTCCAACTCCACCAACCCATGGGAGCATTCCGGGGAAAGTTGAAGGGATGAAGGCGGTGCACGGCTTTGCCGTAGGATTCGAGCTGTTGCAAGTAGTCGGGTCCAGCCGAGAACATTACCCGCTCGGAAGAGAGCGAGGCGCCAGGCAGCACAGGAAGACTGAGCTGGACTTGCTGGCTGGGCGCAATCGGATCGCGGTCAAGAATCGCTTGCGTGGTGCCGGTCGAGTCCACGGTGAAGGAAGCGACGCGGGCGACGCCCGAAGCATCCGGACGGGTGCGCAGCCGCGCAATCGTGAGAAATCGTTCGGATGTAAGCGCTGAAAGTTCCAAGCTCTGCTTGCTGGCCCGGTTGTAAATCAGGATGTTGCGGACTCCAAAATAACCATCTTTGGGCGCCTCAGCCAGCCCGCCAATGTGGATGGTGGGATCCTCGCTGACGCTTTCCGCCAGCACACGGTCATCCTTTTCGCTGGCTCCGAGATCGATCAACGGGCTGCCCAGCGCGTCCGCAACCCGGATGGCCTGCACCGAGAAGGTTTGGCGCGTGCCATTGCGCACCAACACCGAAATATCGCCGTAGGCTTCGTCCTCATAGAGGCGCAGCGTACATACCAGGTCGGGCTTGCCCGCCAAGCCGCTGAAGGTGAGGGTCAGAGCTTGGCCGTGGCCGAGCGCGTCTTGAAAGGGCGCGTCGCTCGTCTCGTGGTGGGGATAGTCGGAAGAGCGGATCCACTTGTGGTCGATCTGTGCATCCACGCGTGAGATGAGCACGGGATGATCGAGGCCGCGCGAGAAGATCTCGTAGGCGCCGTCTTGGGGACGGACGTGGACGGAAAGCTGCTTGTTCTGAAGCGTGGGGCCGGCCTGCGCCCAAGCAGTCAGCGCAGAGCATAGAATCAAAACAGCAAGATACGCGAACGTCCTTTTCGTCATCAGCATTTTGACCTCGGGCAAAGGTGCAGACAGTCTGCACCGGCAGGGATCCGTTGTACTGGACAGGTAAACCATGTCACGGGCCATCGCCGGATCAAATGCCGTGACCAGCTCAGAACAGCAGTTTCAGCCCGAGCTGCATGATGCGCGGATCCGTCGAAGTGTAGGTGATGGTTCCGAAGGTGCCGCCTTGGGACGGCAGCCCGTCGGTCACAAAATCATCCGGCTGGCCGAAATTAACATTGTTGAACGCGTTGAAAGCCTCGGCGCGGAACTGGACCGTGAAACGGTCGCCAATTTTGGTGTCTTTGAGCAAAGCGATATCCGTATTGAACAATCCGGGGCCGATCAGAATATTTTTGCCCGTGTTCCCGAAAGTCCCAGGGGCGTTCTGGGTGAATGCCGCGGGATTGAAGTACTCCTGAATCAGGGAGGTGTGGGAGCGGTTGGGATTGAGCTTCGCCTGGGCCAGCGTGGCGCCGGGAGTAAAATCCGCCCGGTCCACATAATCTCCCGTCAGGGAATTGTCGCAACCGCACATGATGCTGAATGGCAATCCACTGTGCCAAGTGATGATCGGCGCGATGGCCCAACCGTTTGCGAGCTTGTCCACTAACCCCCCGGTCAGGTTGAAATGGGGAATTTGCCACGTGCCCGAGATCTTGACGCTGTTCGCAATGTTGTCGGCAGTCAGGCCGTAATTCGCGTTGCGGTTGAATGGGTTCGTGGCGTAATAGCTCTCATTGTTGACGGATTCCGAAAAGTCGTCCGTCGCTCTAGCCCGGGTGTAATCGGCGAGAAACGAAAGCCCATAGCTCATTCGCTTCTCCAGGCTCAACTGGAACGAATTGTAATGCGAGTTGTAGCCCGAATCGATCATCCCAATGGGTCCGAAGTTCGGATATGGCCGGTTCCCTCCCAGCGAATAGAGCCCCGAATTGATATCCGCGATCGGTTGCTGGTCCGAAGTACCAAAAAGATGGGTGCCTTTATTCCCGAAGTACGCCGCCTTGAGCAGCCAACTCTCGCCGAGTTGGCGCTCGAAGGTCACATTCCAGATGGTGATTTCGGGCATCGTGAAATTGGGCGCGAAAAAGTAAGCCAAGGTAGCCGGGAGAGGAAACTGGAAGTTGGAGGGCGGCAGATTAGGCCCGAAATCCTGCGGGAACGGGTTCGCAATGCCGGCGCTGCCGTAAGGATCGTCAAAGCTGACATACGGCTGGCTTCCGATGGGCAGAGTGATGATGGGCGCGAAAGGCGGCGTCCCAGCGTCATCCTGGTAAGCGAGAGTTTCTGGCGGCTGGAAGTAATAGCCGACGCCGCCGCGAATGCTGGTCTTGCCGTCTTCCGTGAGGCGATACGCAAAACCGAGGCGAGGCGCGAAGCTGTCCAGCGTTCTGTGATAGGTTCCTTTCGGACAGCCGGGATCACCGGCCAGCAGCAAGCCAAGGGGGGCGTTGGGGTAGAGCGTGGATTGCTTACCCGGCTGAAAGCAAGGCAGGCGGTTGTGGCTGTCGGTATAGGGAATCAGAGGCTGCCAACGGAGGCCGCCGCTCAGAGTCAGGCGCGGAGTAGCGCGCCAATCGTCCTGGATGAAAGCCGCCCAGTTGTATCCCGTAATGTTGGCGTAAATGCCGCCGCCCTGATTGAATATGCTGACATCCCCCAGCATGAAATCCGCCAGATTGTTTCCGGTGAACGTGCCACCGAATTCGTAGCTGCCGCCCTCCAGATATTGATTGGAAATGGGAGCGACGACCCGCAGCATTTCTCCGCCGAAGGTGACCTGATTGCGGCCTTTGATCCAGGTTGTCACTTCTCGAAGCGTCTGGTCGCCGCGATTGTAATTGCCTACGTTCGGGCCGATGATGTCGAAATAGCCGTCCACCAGGATGGTGAGCTGCGGCGACGGCGAAGGGGCGATTTTTGATCCGAGAGCGTCGGCTGAGAACGGGACGCCGGGAATGTACCCGCCACGCTGCTGGTTCCATCCGAACCAGGCGTTAAAGAGCAGGTTCGGCGAGGCCAGAATGGCGTCATTCACCGAAACAGTTTGCACGCGGACCTGATTCGCGTTCGACTGAATGGTCAGGATGTTATTGCCCGTCACCGGAACGGCCGGTTCGAGGAATTTCGTATAGAAGTATTTCCCGCTGATGTGCTGCTTGCCGAGGCTGTAATCGATCTTGCCAAGGAACTGGTTTTCGTTTGCGTTGTTCGCCGCTCCCAGGTAATTGAGTTCGTGTCCGCCGGCGTTGGGCGTCGGCAGGTACTGCATCAAATTCTGCGCGGCCGTGGAGAGCGTAAGACCAGCGGCCGTGAGATTGTTATACGGGATGGGGTTACCCGTATCGGGATTCGCCAATTGAGTGCCGTTGGGGTCCGTGCAGAGACCGGTCGAGTCATAGGAGGAGCAGAGGTCCCCAAAGTCACCGGTTCGCTCGGCCGCGGTGGGGACGAACGCGATATTTCCATTCGGTGCTGTCCGCCTGCGCGTGCCCTGATAGCTGGCAAAGAAAAACAATTTGTCTTTCTTGATCGGACCTCCCAACGTCCCGCCGAATTGATTCTGCTTCAGCGTGTCGCGTGCTGGGGCGAAGTAATTGCGCGCGTCAAACACGTAGTTGCGTAGAAACTCGAAGGCGCTTCCGTGAAACTGGTTCGTGCCGGACTTGGTAACGATGTTCACGACCCCGCTGATGGCGTTGCCATACTCCGCGCTCATGTTCCCCGTTTGCACGTTGAATTCCTGGATGGCGTCCGGGTTTGGGAACGGAAGGTTCGTGTTCATGTAGGTATCATTGTTGTCGGCCCCGTCCATCTGGTAGTTGACTCCGTTCGGGCCACCGCCATTCACGTTGGCATATTGCTCGCCAGGATAGGCTCCGCCTTCACAGCCTACGCCGCAATACTGGTCGGTCACGTCGTTGGCTCCCGGGATCAGGAACACAAGGCTCTGGGCCTCGCGGCCGTTCAGGGGCAGGTTCACGATGCTCTGCTGGTTGACCAACTGGCCTGTGGTGGGCGAACGCGTGGTGACAAGGGCGGCATTGGCGGTCACGGTGACTTTTTCCGCGACCCTGCCGATCTTCAGAACCACGGCTTGGGTTGCCGCCTGATTGACGGTCAGGACGATACCGCTCTGGACGTAGGTTTCGAACCCGTTTTTGGTCACGGTCAATTCGTAAGTTCCTACCGGAAGGGCGGGAAAGACGTATTCGCCGGTCGCTTCGCTCGTCGTGTTGTAAGCCACGCCGGTCGCCGTGTTTCGGAGCATGACGGCAGCATCGGGAACGCCGCCGCCGCTGGGGTCGCTAATCCTACCGCCCAGGCTGGCTGTAGTGTATTGGGCGGCAGCGGGCAGAGCCCCAAGCACCACTGCCAATAGAATCGTGAGAAATGCTACAACGCGGCACCGCTTCGCTGCTGTAACGTTCGCCATGCTCTTCCCCCTCCCCGATTCACACCCCACCAGGCGGTTACCCCACCGCTGTCACTTGTTTGAGCTCGTCAGTTTCAATCGAACGCAAAATAACGAAACGAAACGAAGCATATCGCTACATATTTTCGGAAGTCAAGCGCTGTTTTTGGCGGTCACCAGTTCCGCCGTGCGCGGCATCTCGTCCGGGGTGTTTGCAGCGCCTAGCGTGCAACCCTAGATCGAAGGCTCCAAGCGATTTAACAAAGGCATAAAGACTCGACGGCCCTGGCCAACTCCGGCGGGAACGGCACGATGATCGAAAGAACTTGCCTTTTTTGGGCCTGATGTGCAAAACTTCGGGCGCTGCAATTTCGAAAGCGAACGTAACTTTTCGAAGGGGCGCGCCTGCACACGTGTTGCACGCCAAACCCAACCGGATTCTGGCCGAGGAAAGGCGCCGGCAGATCATCGACCTGGTGAACCAGCATGGCACGGTTCTGGTGCCCAGCCTGGCGCGACGGTTCTCCACTTCTGAGGTAACCATCCGTCAAGACTTGGAGGCGCTTCACAATCAGGGCTACGTCCATCGGACCCACGGCGGTGCGCTTCCCGTTCGCTCCGCGGCCCTGCTCGACCGAACTTTGTCGGAGAAAGAAAAGCTTCATCGGCGAGAGAAACAGCGGATCGCAGCAGCCGCGGCCCGCTTGGTGAAAGAGCGGCAATCGGTGGTACTCGATTCCGGAAGCACGACCACGGCAGTGGCGAGGGCGCTGCGCAATTTTCACGAGCTGACCATCATCACCAATGCCGTCAACATTGCGGCCGAACTAGCGGGCACCTCGATTCAGGTCATCCTTACCGGCGGAATCCTGCGAGAAGATTCATTCTCATTGATCGGTCCACTGGCTGAGGGCGCGCTGGAGCGGCTCAGCGCGGACTTGCTTTTTCTTGGGGTGGATGGTTTTGACGTTGACTTCGGGCTGACGACGCCGAATCTGCTGGAAGCGAACGTCAACCGCGTCATGATGAAGATCGCCCGGCGGCGGGTTGTTGTGTGTGATTCGAGCAAGTTTGCCTCGCGCAGCCTGTCGCTGATCGCCGCGGCGTCAGATATCCACCAGGTCATCACGGACAGAAACATCTCGGAGCTGGATCTAATGGCACTGAAAGAGGCAGGAATAACCGTCACACTCGTGTGACCGGGTTGGAGCTGCCACACAGGGCTTTCGACGGTGTAAAGAGGGCCACGTTTGAGCGACGCCGGTAGAATCATCCGTCTCAACCGCATTTTGCGCGGCAATCAGCACAAAGCACTGATCGTGGCCTTCGATCACGCCCTCGTGCTTGGCCCGATTCCCGGTACGGAAGATCCGGCCGGCCAGATCCAGCGGTTTGCCGCGGGTGGCGCAGACGCTATCCTGCTCAACCTCGGCCTGCTGCAAGACTGCATTGCCTCGCTCGCGTCGGCCCCGACACCGGTCCCCGGGATCATCGCCCGAATCGATTGGACGACTGTGTGGGGCGCTCCCGAACGCTCGGGCGGGGGTGAATTGCGCAGTTGCCTTCTGGCCCGGCCCGAAGACGCACTGCGACACGGAGCGGACGCCGTGCTGACCTACCTCGTGGTGGGCACCGGCGACACCGACTTCGAAGCCAAGGAAGTCGAACGGAACGCCCAAGTCGCGCGTGAGTGCGAGCGGATCGGAATGCCGCTGATCGTAGAAACGCTGGCCCGCGGGAAACAAGTGGCAAATCCAAGCGACTCAAAATGGCTCAACCTACATACGCGAATGGCTGTCGAACTGGGAGCCAGCATGGTCAAAACCGATTATGCCGGCGATCCGAACAGCATGCGGCGCGTCGTCGATAATTGCCCCGTCCCCATCGTAGTGCTTGGCGGCAGCCGCTATTCCTCCGATGAGCAGGCGCTTGATGTCGTGCGCGGCGCGATAGCGGGTGGTGCGGCCGGGATTCTGTTCGGCAGAAATGTGTTTCAAGCCGAAAATATGGCCGTATTTCTCCAGAAGGCGCGGGCTGTGCTCGACGCTAGTCCCCAGGTCACGCGATGAGAACCGCATCGCATCGAGCAGGCGCGGGCGTCCGTCGCGTCCGGAATCTTTTGCATGGCCGCGCCGGCTACCGGATCGAAAGTGAGTGGGGACGCATGGGTGTTTTGGAGGGCGGCGGCCATGTCAGCGAGGCCATCCTGAAGGCGTGCGGTGAGCTCAACCCTTTGTGGATACCGCCTTGGAAGACGGTTGATCCGCAGAACTATTCGCCTTCGCGACACGCACGTTTGTACGGCGTCCCGCCGGACGGCCGCCTGCTGGCCGGCATAGCGGGTCACAATCTGAGCTTCGACCATTTCGGGCCACCATCGAAAGAGGAAATTGCCGCCGGACGCAGCACACATGGTGAAGCGCCATCGGTCAAATGGAAACTCCAGCCGGTTCGAAATGCGCTCGGGCCCTCGCTGCAAGCGAGCGCGACCTTGCCCGAGTCGCAATTGCACTTCACGCGCACCCTGTCGCTCGATCCTCGGTGGCCCGTCGTTTATTGCGAGGAGCAGGTGCGAAACCTAAACGCCTTTGATCGGCCGATCTCCTGGACCGAGCACGTCACCTTTGGTCCGCCGTTCGTCGAACCCGGCGTCGCAATTTTCGATATGCCGGCGACTCGCGCCAAAGTCTGCCCCGCAAGCTACAGTTCGCGCCCTATCATCAAACCAGACGCAGAATTCAAATGGCCTTTCGCGCCCGCCATCCGCGGCGGCGCTCTCAATCTGCGAACGATTCCCCGCGGCCGATTCGGGAATTACACGGCGCAACTGCTCGATCCAGCCGCGCGAATAGCGTTTACATCCGCGTGCAACCCGCGACTCGGTCTCCTGGTCGTGTATGCCTTTCGGCGCGCCGATTTCACCTGGGTGGGACGCTGGCTCGAAAGTTTTTACCGGGCGCAGGCTCCGTGGCGCAGCCGGACTCTATGCTGTGGCATGGAATTCAGCAGCACGCCATTTTCGATTCCTCGCCGCGAGACCATCGATCAGGGACGCCTGTTTGAGGAGAAAACGTATCGCTGGGCGTCGGCTAAGTCGACCGTGGCGGTCCGCTTCATCACGTTGCTGTTCAACGTGCCGAATGACTTCCGCGGGGTCCACAATGTGTCCGTCACTAATCGCGCGGCAACGGTCGTGGAAATGGGAGCGCACCCGCGGCGACTCAGCTCTCCCGTGCATCCCTTCCTGTAAGCTTTTGAACTCGATTTGAATTGAAGCCGCATGAGCTTGCTCGCCATAGACTTGGGCTCCAGCCAATGCAAGGCCGTCGTCTTTCGCGCGAACGGCGATGCCATCGCTCGTAGTATTCAGACCTACGCGCCTGAATTTCCCGAGCCCTCGCACTGTGAAATGGACCCTGAAACATTCTGGTCTGCCGCCACCGCGGCGGCGAGAACCGCCACGAGCAATCTGCTCGGCGACGCCGTTCAGGCTGTTTGCTTCAGTTCACACGGCGAGACCTTCATCCCGGTGGGAGAAGACGGCAGGCCCGTAGCTCCTGCCATCCTGAACATGGATACTCGTGCCGCGTCGCAGGCCGCGTGGTGCGAGAAAACAATCGGCCGGAAACGACTGTTCACCCTCACCGGCCTCGTGGCGCACCCGATGTACCCGCTGCCGAAAATCATTTGGCTGCGCCAGCATCGCCCGGCTCTCTTCGCTCAGGCCGCCCGCTTTCTCGGCGTGACCGATTACATCCTCGATCGCTTGGGCCTTCCGTCGTATATCGACTACTCGCTGGCCGGGCGTTTTCTGGCTTTCGACGTCCGGCGCCATCAGTGGTCAGGTGAACTGCTTTCGCTGGCCGAACTCAAAGAATCGCAGTTTCCGATCCCCGTCCCGGCCGGGACCGTTGCCGGAAAGCTTACCGCGGAAATGGCACGCGCACTTGGCGTGCCGGCGGGCACGCCGGTCGTCGTCGGAGGCCACGATCAGGTGTGCGGTGCGCTGGGCGCTGGAGCAATCGAGAAAGGCCGCGTGTCCGATTCCATGGGGACCTATGAATGCCTTCTCGCTGCATCGGACGCACCCGTTCTGGACGATGACGCGCTCGCTGCCTCATTGAATTCTTATGACCACGTCGTTCCCGGGAAATACGCCACGCTCGCCTATTTCCCCTCGGGAATCATGGTCCAGTGGTTCCGCGAGGTGATGTCTGGCACGCCGCAATCCGGCGGGAATTCGCCGGCGATTGCTGACAAGAGTCTGACCTACGACTGGCTCGAATCACGCTGCCCCGCAGGCCCTTCAGGGTTGTGCATTACTCCGCACCTGATTGGGACGTGCAATCCTGATTTTAATGAGCGGTCGCGCGGCGTGATTTTCGGCCTGAGTCCCGAGTCCAGATGTGGGCATGTCTACAAAGGGATTCTGGAGGGCATCGCCTGCGAATTGGCCAACGTTTGCGACTTGCTGGCGAAAGCTTGTGGAGACTTCGGCGACATTTACGCAACCGGCGGAGGCTCCCGATCCCCTCTGGGACTGAAGTTGCGGGCGTCGCTTGCGGCACGCCGGATCCATATCATGCAGAGTCAGGAGTCGGTCTGCCTGGGCGCCGCCATCCTGGCCGGCGTTGCGGCCGGGACGTATGGAAGCATCGCGGATGCTGTCCGCGAGGTGGTTCGCGAAAAAGAGACCGTTGATCCCGACGCCGATATGGGCGTTTCGTACGCGACGCAGCGGGAAAGATACCGGCTGCTGTACTCCGCGCTGGCGCCCGTTCGTGACTTTGATGGCTCGCAGGATTCCCTGAGGAGGCAATGAAATGATTCAGCCGACCGTGGGCTTCATCGTTTATGGCGTTCACAAGGACGGCCTTCAGGACCCCATGGGCGTTCCTTTCATCGATGATGCCATTGTGGCGCAGTCGAAACGAGCCTTAGTCGATGCCGGGCTCAAGCTGGTCGAGCATGACGTTGTCGTTGCTAGCAAGGAAGAAGCGCGCACCGCGATGAAGAAAATGAAAACGAACGATTCGGTCGACGGTGTCGTTCTCTTCTCCGGCACATGGGTATGGACCGCGCACTTGGTGGGAGCTATCCGGGATTTTTCCGCCACCGGCAGAAGCGTCCTGCTGTGGACCCACCCGGGGTCGCAGGGCTGGCGTCCCGTGGGCGGCCTGGTCATGCACGGCGGTCTGCTGGAGATCGGCGTGCCCCACAAGTTCGTTTATGGTGCGGCTCAAGATCCGGAAACGATCGCGAAAATCTCCAGTTATGCGCGCGCTTCCCATTTGAAAGCCTTCCTGAATATGTCGACCATCGGAACGTTCGGCGGACGCGGCATGGGTCAAACTTGCGGCGTGGCCGACCCGTCGCAATGGATGCGCATGTTCGGCGTCGACATCGATTCGCGGGACACGACCGAACTGATTCGCGCGGCAGAACGAATCAGCGAAAAGCAAATCTCTGGACTTGAGCCGCGGCTGAAGCAGCTCTTCGGCGCCGCACCCGGCAGGAATGTGGTCAACGAACGGTCGATCCGTCTCTATCTCGCGCTCAAGGAAATCGTCGAGAAGGAGAGGTTCGACTTCTACACGATCCAGTCTTTTCCCGGCCTTGGCGATCACTATGCCGCTACCTGCTTCGCGCAGAGCATGATGCTTGAGGACGGCTACGGCACTTCGACGCTCGGCGACTTCAACACCGCGCTCACGGTTTTGCTGCTGACGAAACTCAGCCAGGAGCGCGTCTATTACGGGGATCTTCAGCACATCGATAAAGAAACGCGGGAGATCAAGATCATCGGCGACGGCGCCTGCCCACCTTCCCTGGCCGGCAAACTGGGTCCGGCCGGATTCGCACAGCACGGCATTCCCACCGAAGGCGAGGCGGGAGGCGTCTCCGTCAAGCTGATCTGCAAAGTGGGCGAAGGAGTCCTTGCTCGTTTGGGGCGGGTGAACGGTGAGTTTCGCATGGCCATCTGCCGCGCTTCGATTTTCGAGCCGCCACGCGAAAAAGTTGAACAGCGCCTCGCGGAATGCGGAATTCCCTTTTGGCCGCACGGTTTCGTGACGGCTCATTGCGATATCGAGGCGCTGGTCCAGAATTGGACGAACGAGTACGCCTGCCTGGGATATGGGACCGACCTATACCCGGCGCTGGCTGACTTCTGCGAAATTACGGGGATCAAGCCCGTCCTCCTGACAAACTGATTAAGCAACGGGCGCGTTTGGTGAGGCAGAACCCGAATTCGGCCACACTGCTAGGTCAATGCAAGTCGCTAATCGCTTGAAACGGCGAGACGACCTTAGCCTTCAACAGATGTTGTGGAAAATCAGCTGGGTTCAGAGTCAGAATGAAATTGGCTCTGCCTTGCTCGGCACAGAGGCAGAAGGGGTCGTCTTTTGGGTCAGAAGAGATTTCAACTGATGGGCGCACATGGATCTCTTCGGCCCGTTCTCGAATCAGGTTGATGACTTTCCCGATCAGCTGTGAGCGCACCCGAAGCCGCCTCAAGACTTCTTTGTACTCATCGAGGATGTCTTCCGTAATCAGCCAGACGAAGTGGCTCTTCTCTCCCCACCTGCGGAGTACATCAGCACTGGGTTTCGGCAAGGAGCGAAGGGCTCCCGGAAACCCGATACGCCCGCTACCAGCACGCTCGTATCAACGACTACACGCGGCTTGCGGCTCTTACCTTTCTGCGGCAACGGTGATCTCCGGGGCACGCCGCTCTCTGCGGTAACTGCGCACTGTGCGCAGGATTTCTTCCTCGGAGATCTCTCCGATGTCCTTTCCCGCCTCTGCCAGCGATTCGAGAAATTCCTTTTTCCAGCCCCGGCGCTTCCTGCCGCGTGGCAAGTCCCGGTACAGATTGGCCCGGCTCATCCGCTCCTCAATCTGTTGCTCGAAGGCTCGGAAGGGCACCCCGAGCTTTATTGGTTCTTCTTCCGGCGACAGGCGGCACCGGAAAATGACGTAGCTAGGGTTCTCGGCCTTGAGCTCTGCTTCGGACGCCCTAAGAGCTTCCATAAGCCTTGAGAGCACGCTCGTAGACGTTCCGAGGGATTCCTTGAGGTAGAAAGCCACTTTTGCTACCAGGAGGGTGCTCGAATCGAAATAGTAGGTTCGGTCCGACCTTTTCGGTTTCACGACGCCGAACTGGACAAGGTTTTGCAGCTCCTTGGGCTCGACCTGAAGGACGGCGCTTGCTTGTTTTAACTTCAGGGTCTGCTCGCTCATAGTGGCTCCCTATTATAATCTAAATGTTAGACCATATTCCCGTTGGCGTCAAGAACCCGTTTTCCAAAGGTTCGGGATGAGTTTCTCCTCGAATCAGGGACGAGAGTACAGGTTCACGTGCCTTCGATCTCGCCCCTGTCTACGTGCAGGCGAGTTGAGGGTTGTAGAGGGGTGAAACACAGGAACACAAGCTGCGTTCACCCCTAAAGATAGGCGTTGCGTTCACCTACGTGCCAGAGCCAAGCACTTCATCACGTGCCCAGTCTGCGGCTACGAGCCTGAAAAGAGACCGCGGACGAAAACCCTGGTTTGGGCGGGAGCGCCCCCTATTTGTGCTGGCGAGCCGCCCAAATGTGTTGCAAGGGGCCGCTCCCGCGCAAACACTACGCGTCATGCGCCGCGTAATTCGTCCGCGATTGATGCGCCGCACAATCAAATCGTGCAGCGTCTGGTAACCGTCCGAGAAGCCCAGTTAGCCACCCGCAGCCTTGCGAGCAACCAGAGATTTCAGGCGCATGAATTCAAGCCAGAAGATTCGCTTTGTCACGGCGTCATTTCGGATGAGATTTGCAGAGTAATTCTCGATGGAGATTAGCCTGAGTTTTCCGGCTCCATTTTCGGGCTCCATCTCGGCATTTACGTTGTCCCTCTTCGAGCGGCCGGCCGGCATCCACAGCGATGGCGGAGTCACGATGCGCTGGCGCGCTTTGGACGGCGCGAATATAATCTCCGCGTTTCGCCTGGTGGAGAGATCATTCGCGATTCGATCGAAGGAACCAGCTTCTGTTGCAGCGGAGCCTAGACCATCACTAAGCGATCGATTCCTTTATATCTTCAGGAGAACCGGATGAAATCCTTTTTGAATTTCCGTTCGCACGTCGTAATCGCAGCGGCTCTAACTTCCCTCCTTCTGGCAACGCCCGCCAAATCCCAACAGCCCGCGCCGCAATATCCGGCTTTGCCGAGCGAAACGCCCTCGCATCTTCTTCCTTCCACCCAATCCTTTGATTACACCCGCCGCGACATCATGATCCCCATGCGCGATGGCGTGAGACTTCATACGGTGATCCTGATCCCCAAGGGCGCCAAAAACGCGCCGATGCTGCTCACGCGCACGCCGTACAACGCCAGTGCCATGGTCACTCAGGAAGAAAGCTCGCATCTCGGTCCGAGCCTGTTCGGCTACGACAATCCCACCGACGTGATTGTCCAGGGCGGCTACATCCGCGTCATTCAGGATGTGCGCGGCAAGTATGGCTCGGAAGGCGACTACGTGATGAACCGTCCGCCCCGCGGTCCTTTGAATCCCACTCCTGTCGACGAGTCCACGGACACCTACGACACCATCGATTGGCTGGTGAAAAATGTTCCGGAGAGCAACGGGAAAGTCGGCATCCTCGGCATTTCTTACGACGGATGGACCACCCTAATGGCGCTGGTGCATCCTCATCCCGCGCTCAAGGTGGCGATCCCCATGAATCCCATGGTCGACGGCTGGATGGGCGACGATTGGTTCCACTACGGCGCTTTCCGCGAACAAAACATGCCCTATATCTATGAGCAGGACGGCACGCGATCCAACACGGCAAAATGGTGGCACAGCCATTTCGATGATTATGACGAATTCCTTCAAGAAGTGAACGCCGGCGAAATGGGGAAGCTGCATGGCCTCGATCAGGTCGGCTTCTGGCGCAAGATCCTGCAGCATCCGACGTACGATTCCTGGTGGCAGGATCAGGCCATGGACAAAATCCTGGCCGCCCAGCCTCTCAAAGTTCCGACGATGCTCGTCGCAAGCCTGTGGGATCAGGAAGACATTTACGGCGCCATCGCTGTGTACAAAGCCATCAAGCCGAAAGATACGAATAAGGACAAAGTATTTCTAGTGCTCGGTCCCTGGCATCACGGACAGGAAATCGCGGACGGCAGCACACTGGGCGCGATCAATTTCCACAGCGACACCGCTCTCTATTTTCGAGAGCGCATCCTCGCGCCCTTTCTTGCGCACTACTTGAAGGACGACGATTCGCGCGCTACTACGTCGCAGATTTCTCCCGTCTATGCCTACGAAACCGGCACCGACCGCTGGCTGCGCCTCTCTTCCTGGCCCTCCGGATGCCCCAGCGGCTGTGCCATTCACCCCACGCCGCTGTATCTCGATCCGGGCTTGAAACTGAGCTTCTCAGCTCCGAAAGCCGGGGATTCGCCGTATGACGCGTACGTCTCCGATCCCGCCAAGCCCGTCCCCTTCCGCATTCGGCCGGTTCGGCCGATTGGCTACGATGTGCTGAGGGGTTTCACCTGGGCGCAATGGCTGGTGGACGACCAGCGCCAATTCTCAACGCGCCCTGACGTCCTTGTGTACGTTTCGCCTGTTCTGAAAGCCCCGGAAAAGATCAGCGGCCAGCCGGTCGTTCATCTCGTTGCCTCAACCAGCGGGACGGACTCCGACTGGGTGGTCAAGCTGATCGATGTCTATCCCGACGAAGTCGCAGAGCAGCCGGAGATGGGCGGCTATCAACTGATGGTCTCCGCCGACATCTTCAGGGGCCGTTATCGCGAGAGCTTTGAAACCCCTCACGCGCTCACACCGGACAAGCCCCTTCTCTACCATTTCCTTCTGCCGACCGCGGACCACGTCTTCCTGCCAGGCCATCGCATCATGGTGCAAATCCAGTCGAGCTGGTTTCCCCTGTACGACCGCAACCCCCAGACCTTCGTGCCCAACATCTTCTGGGCCAAGCCGTCCGACTATCGGAAGGCCACCCAACGCGTCTATCACACCCCCGGCGAGGACTCGTACATCGAGCTTCCCGTGGTGTCCACGCCCTAGCCGACATGGATTGGTTCGCGGCGGACGCGGATTCGCTCATAACCTGACGACCAGGTCAGGATGCCTGCTGCGCATTTTCAGATCCTGCGCGCGCAACCCGAACGCCTCGCCCAACCCCAGAAGCCAACTGTGTTGGATTGAGGACAACCGTGTCAGCAGGAGGCCGGATGTCAACCTTCGGCGCGATTACTCTTTGTGTATTTTTATGGAGAAATAGCACGGAACCAGAATTGCTCCAGGGCTGTTCGTTGTATAGTTCAGCCTTCCTGGTGACATCTGATGACGCGTATCAAGAAGGCGACCACCGGCGTCCTTGCGGCAGGTTGTGCCCTGGCGCTGTTGGCAGCCGGGCTCTTTGCCCTCAGGATGCATCATGTCCTGCGCATCTCTCAGCAGCAGGTGCGCTCGCGAGGCGAGATCGCGTTTCAGACCAGGGCTTACGTCAGGCATGGCGCGCCAATCTTCGACCAGTTCAGTGCTCCGGCCGAGTTTACCCACGCGGAAGAATTCCAGGGCGATCTATACATCGCCGGGCCGCAAGGCCTGCTCGACTATGCGGCGGACGGGAAACTGAAACGCCAGTTCCTGGCGGGGCGGGACCTGCCCTCAAGCAATCTTGTAAGCCTTGCGCGCGTCGTTCTGGCCGACTCCGATCGCGAAGAGCTGATCCTGGCGACGGCACATGATGGTTTGCTGGCGTTTGGCGGCCAGCAGTTCCAGCAGATATATCCCCTCGATGAGTCATATCGCCGGATCGCCTGCGTGATTGGCACGGCGAATGGTCACTTGCTGATCGGCACCGAAAGCCGCGGTGTCCTGGTCTTTGACGGACAAAAATTCTCGACCCTGCATTCAACGCTGGCAGACCTGCACGTCACAGCGCTGGCCGGCGATGAAAGCGACTTGTGGGTCGGAACGATCGATCGCGGGGTTCTCCACTGGCATGCGGGCGAGACGCAAACCTTCGGAACAGAGCAAGGCATGCCCGATCCGCAGGTACTGTCCATCGCGCTGAGCAGCGAGAAAGCCTATGTGGGAACGCCGGTTGGAGTAGCCGTTTTCGACCAGGGTAAATTTTCGCGAATCATCGCGCCAACCGTATTCGCAACCGCCTTGCTTGCGACCTCCCAAAGCCTGATCGTTGGCACGGAAGATCAAGGGGTGCTCACGCTTGCGTTGACAAAGAGCGCTCAGCAGCCCTTTCCGCAGCGCGCAGGCGGATCCACTCGGATCGAAGAATTGTTCGCGATCGGCGACGACGTCTACGTGCTCACTCAATCGAACCTGTACAGGACGAACCCGCGTGGCCTGGCATGGGAGCCGGTGGTTCAGCGCGGCCCCGCCACCCTGACGGACCACGACATTTCCGCGCTGGCTTTCGACGCGAGCGGACGCTTGTGGGTAGGCTATTTCACGCGCGGCCTGGACGAACTCGACGCGCCGAACGGGCCGGTGCGCCACATCGCGGACCAACACATATTTTGCGTCAACCGGATCCTGCCCGAAGCGAAGGGTGGGACGGTCGATGTCGCTACGGCGAACGGTTTGGTGAGGTTCGACGCGGCCGGAAACGAAGAGCAGGCTCTGACCCGCGCTGATGGGCTGATCGCCGATCACGTGACGGACGTGGTTGCGTACGGCCACGGCCTGGCCGTCGCGACGCCGGCGGGATTGACCTTCCTCGACCCAACGGGCGCGCGCAGTCTCTACGCGTTCGAAGGACTGGTGAACAACCACGTGTACACTCTCGGAGTTTCGGGCGATCAACTGCTGGCCGGAACGCTGGGCGGAATTTCTGTAATCGGCAACGAGGATGTGCGCTTGAGTTACACCACGGCGAATTCCGGGCTGAAACACAACTGGATCACGGCGATTGTCCCAGTGGATGGCGAGTGGATGGTCGGGACGTATGGGGCGGGCGTGCTGGGCCTCGATTCCGACGGGCGATTTTATTCATTGAGCGACGCGACGGGTCCATTCGATGTGAGCTTCAACGCGATGCTGGTCACACCCCGGCACGTCTTCGCGGGAACTCTTGGGCGCGGATTTTATGTATACGACCGCGGGACGAGGCGCTGGACGGACGTTGACGACGGCCTGCCGTCCTCGAATGTGACAGCGTTCGCGGCGCACGATGGGTATCTATACGTCGGAACAGACAACGGGCTGGTTCGCATCGAGGAGCAGCTCTTGCCATGAGGCGCGCGCTTGCCATTCTCATCCTGCTTCTTGTGTGCCCTGCATTGTTGCGCGCGGACGCGGGCATTCTGATTCCGAGCGGCAAGTCGCAGCCCGATCCACGGATTCTGTCGCTGGATGAGATGGACATTACGGTGCAGATCGAAGACGGCGACGCGCGCGTCTTCGTGACCCAGATTTTTGTCAACCACACGGGCGCGATCGAGGAGGGTGATTACGTTTTCGCGCTGCCGAGCCTTGCGACCGTTTCCGATTTCGCAGTTTGGGACGGGCCCGTGCGAATCCCCGCGGTGATCCTCGAGCGGAAGCGCGCGGGCGAAATTTACAACCAACTGAAGCAGCAAGCGATCGACCCGGGGCTGCTGCAAATGGGCGAGCGCGGCTCGGAAGAGGCGAAGCGCAGCGCCGTTTTCAGCGCGCGTATCGTTCCTATCCCTCCCTTCGGCACGAAGCGACTGGAATTCGAGTATCACGAGCGAATTCCGGTAGAGAGCATGAAGTCCTATTTCGCGATTCCGCTGCGCCCGGACGCTTACCAGGCGCAGATGGCTCACCATTTCCGGATCCATTTTGAGCTGCGCTCGGCGCTGGGCATTACAAACTTTCAGGGCGGGGCGAAGACGTTCCCGCTGCACTACGAACAAAACACTCCGAACCTCGTGAGCGCGGACTTCGTGGGCGAGAACGTCAATTTGGCCGAAGACTTCGTCGCAACCTATGAAACGACCCGCGCGGCAAGCGATACGGCAAGAGTCCTGGCGTATCGCAATCCGGAAGCCACGCAGCCGTCGCCGGTGGAGACGGCGCCGGTCCGCGTTGCGAACCGGCCCGGATTCTTCGAAGTCGAGGCGCTGCTTGGAGAAGGGCCGGGCGCGCCGCCGGCGGGAAGCGCGAACGCCGCACCTCGGCCGAAAACAATCGTTCTCCTGTTCGACGTGTCGCTTTCGATGCAGTGGGAAAAGCTGGAGCGCAGCTATGAGGCGCTCGAAACGCTGCTGCGGTCGCTCAAGCCCGCGGACACCTTCAACCTGATCCTGTTCAACACGCAGACGCGCAACTTCATGCCTCAGCCCGTCTCAGCGGATGCCGCGCGTGTGCAAAACGCTCTCGATTTCGTCCGCGCCAGCAAACTGCGGGGCGGAACGAATCTCGAAGGAGCGCTCGATGCGGGGCTCAAACAGTGCGCCCACGGAACTCCCGGCAGCACCTACCTGGTCCTGATTAGCGATGGCGGAGCGACGCGCGGCCCGATACGAAATCGCACGATTGCCGATGCCTACGCAAGCGCTTGGAAGAAGCTGCCGGAAAGCGAGCGTCCCGGAACTTACGTTTTTGGCGTGGGCGACGACGCGAACGCGCCGCTGCTGCAATTGCTGGCGCGTAACAATGGCGTTTTCGATCACGTGCTTTCGACCGAACCGCTGGATTTCAAGCTGAATGCGTTTCTCTCGAAAATTGGGAGCGCACCTGTTGGCAATTTGCACCTCGATGTGACCGCGAATGCCGAACCGGAAATGGTGTACCCGCTCGACGATACCGTGTATCCCGGCTCGGTTGCGAGCTGGGTTGGACGATACCGGCAGCCCACCAGGAACGCCGCTTTCACGGTTCGCGGCCAGCGGGGCGGAACGCCGTTCCAAATCTCGAATACCGCCGACCTTCCCGAACGTTCGCTCGATCATCCGCAACTGCCGCGGATGTGGGCGCGCGCGCGCGTCGATGCCCTGCTCGCAAAAATCGAGCAGCAGGGCGAGGATGACTCCACAATCGCGGAAATTATCCGCCTGGCGCGCGAATATAAATTCGTGACGCCGTATACCTCATTTCTCGCCGTTCCGCGCGCGCTGCTGCGACCCCGCGTGATCCGTCCAGGCGACCCGGTGCTGCGCGTGAAGACGAACGGACGCTTCACGTCGGTTTTCGCGTTGCTTCCCTTCGGATTGGTGCAGAAACTACAGTACCTGCCGGACGAGGATATCTGGGAAACGCGCTTCTACGTTCCCGACAATATGCAGGACGGAACTTATCCCGTGCGGCTGATTTTGCGCGATGACGCGGGCCGCGTGTATCGCGAGACAAAGACGTTCGTGATTGCCAGCAAGCCTCCCGTAATTCGAATCCACATGGCGCACACAAGATTCCGGCGCGGAGAAGCGTTGAAACTGAGCGTGTCGGCCTCGGCAACCACCCGGCGGCTGGTCGCCCGGCTGGACGGCGCCTCGCCCGTCGAACTGCGCTGGAATCCGCAGGCCGGCACGGACACGGGAGAACTTGTGGTGCCGGAACAGGAGATTCCCGGAGTTTACAAGTTGACCGTGACCGGTGAAGACATCGCGCACAATATCGGGTCGCAGGCGGTGAACGTTGAAATCCTTCCGTAGAATCGCACGCGCGAAGTGGACGGCGCCGGCGGCGTGCGTTGCGGCGCTGGTCATCGGCGGACTTCTTGCAAATGCCCGTGCGGAACTGCCCTCGTGGATCCGCAACGTGGAGGCGCGCAGCGCGCTCGAGGCCGTCTTCTTCCGCCTGATGGCGGTGCCCGGTGGGGATGTGATGTACCGGCGTCCTCCCGCGGAGACGCGGCCGGCTTTGCAGCAACTCATCGGGCAACAACCAAAAAACGCGCAGCTCTATTCCCTGCTGGCGCTGGAAGACGAGCAGCAGCTCGAATTCACCACGGCGGAAACGGACTGGAAGAAATTCGTGCAAGCGAGCGGCAACCGGTCCGGCGCTGAGATTGCGCTTGCCGATTTCTATCATCGGCGGCTGCGCCCTCAGGATGAGATCAATGTGCTGGCGGAGGTGGCAAACGCACCGGCAGCCTATTCTGAAAACCTGACGCCCGTCGCGCAACAGCAGTCCTGGCTGGCGTTCGAGCGCATTTTCAGGATCATCAAGAACCAGGGCCTGTCGGCCGGCGTTTCGGTCGCATATTACCGGAAATGGATCGCGCGTTATCCCCAGGAAGCTTCCGTGTATTCGCAATTCCTGGATTTTCTGATTTCTGCGAAGCAGTACGATGCGGCGAATCGCCTGATCGACGATTATCGCAAGGCTTTTCCGCAGGACGCGATCTTCCCGGTGAAGGCTGAGGCTCTGGTCGAGTACAAGCAAGGCTCGTTGCCGCAAGGACTGGCCGTTTACCAGAAATCGTTCCAGCCGCTGTGGGATCCGCAACTGGTGCAAAGCTATTTTGACTTGCTGCGGCAAACGCAAAGCCTGCGCAAATTCCTCGACGAACAGCGCGCGGCGCTGAGCGCGAATCCCGAGGACCTGCGCGCGACGGCGCTCGTTTTCTACTATTACCAGCAAGAAGGCAAACTGGACGCCGCCCAGGCGGAGATCACGAAACTGCGCATGCATAAGGAAGCCGCACATTCCCGATGGTCGAGCGACGAACTGTACGTCTGTGCGCGGCTGCTCGAACAAATTCACGAGTATCCCGAAGCGGCGCGTTACTACTACGCGCTTTACAACGCCCAGGACGGCAAGGCGCGGATGCAGGCGATCGCCGGGCTTTCACGCGTGCTGCTCGACGCGCCTGAAACTCCCATCCGCTTCGGAAGCGGCGATCTTTCGATGTACCGCGACATTGCCACGATGGATGCAGGGCCGGGTTATCTGAATGGAATCCTCTCCCTCATCCTGAACACCACCGATCCGGGTGCGGAATTTTCTCAAGAAGAACAGCGCGCGATTCCCTATTTTCACAGGTCGCAGGCCGCCAGACTGCTGCAGCTGTTGGACACGCAGTTCCCCAACTCGCCCGACCGGCCCGCACTGCACACAAAGCTGATCTCGTACTACGCCGATGCCGGAGCGAGCGACGCCGTCATTCATGCCGGGACGCAATTCCTGGCCACCTTCCCAAATGCGCCGCAACGCACAAGGGTGGCTCTGCTTATGGCGGACGCCTATGCGCGCGAAAACCGGACGCGGGAAGAGTTCGCGATCTACGATTCGGTTCTGAAAGAGCTTGCGGCAAAAGCGCAGAGCGTGCCGCTCGGAAGCGGCGTCGCAGGGATCGAAAGCCAAGGGTTCGGAGCAGATTACGCCGCCACAGACTCGAACGATGACTCGGGCGCATACAGCGGAACTGCCGGCGCGCAAGCGAACAGCGCTTTCCTGGTCTCGCCTGCGTCTGCTCAATCGCAGCAGCCAGGGCCGCGGTCGCCGGAATATTCGCGCGTTCTGGAACGCTATCTCGCACGCCTGACGGAAATGAAGCAGATTCCCCGCGCAATCGGCGTTCTGCGCGACGAGATCCAGCGTAACCCCGGCGACCCAGGGCTGTACGAACGGCTCGCGATTTTCTTACAGCAGAATCAGCTCGGCGCCGAAGAGGAACAGGTCTACAAGCAGGCCATGGCGCGTTTTCCGGACCGGTCGTGGTACAGCAAACTGGCGCGGTTCTATCTGCGTCATCGCCAACAAGCGCAGTTTGCGGCCCTGACGCAAGGCGTAGTGAAGATCTTCAATGGCACAGACCTGGAAATCTATTTTCAGCGCGTGGTGAGCGGAGGAAGCCCGCAGCTCTATCTGCAGTTGAACCTCTACGCGAACGAAAGATTTCCGCACAATCCCGCATTCGTGGACAACCTGCTGGCAGCGTACCGGTCGCGACAGACGTACAACCAGGGGGCCTGGCAAGCGCTCTTGCGACAGCACTGGTTTGAGGAAGAACGGTGGCGCGATCAGTATTTCTCGTTCTTGAGCGCAACGGGGCAGCTTGCGGGAGAGCTCGATTCGTTGCGCCGCCAAGCACAGGAGCAAGGCACACAGCACTTCGTGCGCAGCGATCCGGCGGCGGGCAACTATTTGGCGCAGGCCGACCTGTGGCGATCGCATTACGAGGAGAGCGCGCCCCTATTGCACGACCTCGCCCTCGAATATCCCGCCGATCCGCACATCGCGCAGACGGCGTCATATGTGTTCCGGTCGCTCGCGTATTTCAATCCGGCCGACACGGACGTGGCCGTCAAGATCGAAGAGAATCTGCTGGCCTCGCGCCCGGGAGATTCGGATCTGCTCGCCCGCATCGGTGACACGCTATCGGACCGCGGGCTGTTTGCCCGCGCCGCCCCGTATTGGGATCGCATCCCGCGGATTTCCCCCGGCGATCCGAGCGGGTATCTGAATGCCGCGACAATCTATTGGGACTACTTCGATTTCGCGAACGCCTTGCGACTGCTGAATGAAGCGCGCACGAGATTCGCAAATGGCGCACTGTTCGCCTATGAAGAAGGAGCCATCTACGAAGGCGAGAGGGACTACGCGCGGGCCATCCGCGAGTATGTGAACGGAAGCCTGGCATCCGGGCAAAACGCCGCGGCGGAGGACCGCCTTCTGCAGCTTGCGCAGCGCCCGCAGTACGTGAAACTCATTGACACCGCAACGCTACAACGCATGGACCAGCCAGGCGCTTCGATGGCGGCAGTCGATTTGCGCGCGAGAGTGCTGGAAACCTGGAATCGCAAGCACGACCTCGAGGCGCTGCTGGAGCAGGTGCTGGGGAGGGCGACAACACTCGAGCGGGCTGCGCAGATCGAATCGCTCGCCACGCAGCAGTCGCTCGAAACGGTTCGCGAACTCGCCCTGCAAAAAGAGGCGTCACTCACGTCCGATCCGGTTACTCGCCTACAGCTGCGATATTCCCTGGTGCAGTTGTACGAGAGCGGGAAAGATCTCGCCGACGCGCGGAAGAATATCGAGGAACTCTATCGCGAAAACCCCGAGATTTTGGGGGTCGTGCGCGCGACGGTCGACTTCTACTGGCGCATGAAGCAGTATCCGCAAGCGATTGCGGTTCTGCAGCAGGCGGCGAAGGACGCCTATCCGCAACTCGGCCGAGAATTCACGTTCGAGGCGGCGCGCAAATCAACGGAAGCGAAGTTGTACCCGCAGGCGCGCGAGATGCTCGGAACGCTGCTGAAGGATTCGCCGTATGACCCCCAATATCTTGCAGCAATGGCCGATACCTATGCGCAGTCGGGCGGCTCTCAAGGGCTGAGGCAATTCTATCTTTCCCAGATCGACGCTTTGCGGGCTGCGCCGCTTGCCGCGGATGCCAAGAAATCGGAAATCGCCGTGCTCCGGCGCGGGCTGATCCCTGCACTGACCAAGCTGCAGGACTATCCCGGAGCGATCGATCAATACATTGAATTAATCAACGCGTTCCCAGAAGACGAAGGGCTGACAAGCGAAGCAGCTCTGTACGCACAGCGTAACCAACAGGCGCTGCGGCTCGTGCAGTACTACGCGAAGACGATTCAGCAATCGCCGCGCGATTATCGCTGGCCAATGGTGCTGGCCCGCATCCAAACGACGCTCGAAGATTTCCCGGCCGCGATCGACGCCTATGCAAGATCGATCGTGATCCGGCCCGACCGCATCGATCTGCTGACCGCGCAAGCCGGGCTCGAAGAGCGGCTGATGCGCTTCGACGACGCAGCAGCCGCGTACCACCAGATCTACCTCCTTTCCTACAAGGACCCGCAGTGGATGCAAAAGGTGGCGGAAATCAGGGCTCGGCAGGGCCGTACGGCGGAAGCAGTTGCGGCCTTGAAGACAGCGCTGATCGAAGGCAAGCCTACCCGTCCTGACAATTATTTCGAAGCGGCGCGCCGTCTTGAATCTTGGGGAATGCTAGATCAGGCGCGCGCGATGGCCGAGCAGGGTCTCGCAGCCGCCGGCGATGATCTGCTGGCGAGCAACGCGAATCATTCCGGGGCGGCGCTTTATGCCGAGATCATGACGCGCTTGCGCCATCCGGATGTTGCGTACACCAGGCTTCAAGGCGCATTTGTTGCCGCCTCATCGCAGCTTCCAGTGATCGAGCAGCAAGTCGCCACGCAAGGCATCGCTGCAGCGACGAACAGCGCCTGGCGCGCGCGGACACTGCAAAATCGGATCCAGACCGCTCGCGAGGGGATGCGCGCGGCGCTGGCTGCGATGGGCAACGCCGTTGCGACGTACTTCACACCGGAGGAAAAGGTTTCGTTCGCCCAGTTCGTGAAAAGCATGAAGGCGCCGATGGATGCGCCGGACGTGCAGGCGTTCGCGATCCCGCTAGCCCACGCGGCGGGTCTGGAGGACCTGGAAGCACAATGGCGCTACGAGCAGGCGCTCAACCGGATCCCTGCCGATTCGGCGGCCTTGACCGGCTACGAGCAACTCCAGCGCAGCCGCCTCAGATTCGAGGAACTCGGGCATAACATCGAACGGTTCGCGCCACGGCTGCAGGCGAATTTCTGGCCCTCCGTGCTGCTCCAGGCCGCGACTGCGTATCGCTCGGCAGGAGATACGAACAACGAGTTCCGCGTGCTTTCCGCCGTGTGGCCGGGCTTCATGGGACGCGATGACTTGCAGCGCTATTTCGAGCTTCTCCTGCAACGCGATCCGCAACGGCTGGCCCAACTCGCTTCGCAATGGACCGCCTGGGGCCAGCAAGCCGCGCAGTTCGTGATTGCGAACGGCAGCCCGGAACTGGCTCACGAAGTCGTTGCGGGACGCGCGCAGACGCGCGATCTCGTGTGGCGAAAGTCCTACGACGCGCTGGCCGGGTTGTATTTCAGCGAAGCGAGTAGCGCGGTGAATGCCTCTTTCGTCGGCGCGCTGGGCGATGAAACGATCGGGCAACGGATCGGGCAGAAACTCGGCCGAACGCAGGAACTGGCGGGCAACACGTGGTTTTATTACGGCTCGCGATACGGCGAGTATCTTGATATGACGCGCCAGGCCGGGGCGGAAGATTTTCTCCCTGCGGAACTCGAGGAGAGCCCCGCGTCCTCGTCCGCGTACATGCAACTGGCCGATTATTACGAGGAAAAAGGCAAGCCGCGGGCGGCCATTGCGGATTATTTGCACGTTCTCGAACTCGCGCCCAACAGCGTCATAGCGCACGACCGCCTCGCAATCGCCGACCTGAAGTTGGGCAGCCGGGATGAAGCCCTGCGACAGTGGAATTTCGCGATCGCTCTTCTATCCAAACGAATTCAGGACGTCTCCGTGCCGGAAAGCTTCTGGGTCGATTTCGCGCTGGTTTGCAAAGACGCCGGGGCGCGGAATCTTTTCGCCGAGCTAAAGCCCGGCATCGATTCGCTCCTGCGCTCCTATCTGAAAAAGAACGGAACCTACCGCTCGAACGAGCTCTTGAGAAATGCATATGTGGCGCTGCACGATCCGGCGGCGGCAACTCAATGGTTGCTCGATCTTTCGACCGCGGCGCCCGATCCGACGACTGTGCTCGTCGATGTGTCCGGCGCGCAGTGGATCTCGCTGGCGCAGCGCGCGCCGCTTTATCAGCGCATCCTTGCGGCCAAGCAGGACGCATTCGATAAAGCCACCGGATTCCAGACAGACTCGGCCGCGCAGGATCTTGCCAATTGGCAGATTCGTTGGGCCAATTACCTGGTCGCGATGAAGCAGTTCCAGTCGGCCAAGGATTTTCTTGCTTCACTTCCTCAGCAGGTGCAGAAAACCTATTCCGCTCAACTCACCCCGGTTGATCTTCGCGTCGTCGCTCACTTTGGAACGCTCGATACCCTGCTCGCAGGCTACCGCGCGGACGAAGAGAGCGCTCCCGGCGCGGACACTTTGCGCACAGCGGCGACACAATTCCGGGAATCCGGCGATGGCGCCTCGGCGCGCAAGATTCTCGAGTTTGTGTTTACGCGCGAAATCGACGAGCGCCATCTTCTGGCTTCGAATTTCCTCGGCCTCGCGGACATTCGCCTGACCGACGGCGATCTTCCCGGCGCGATGGGCCTGCTTCGCCGGCTGACGGTCGTTGTCGGCGATCCTTTCGTAAATCTCGCTCCTGCGGCGGCCCTTCTTGCGAAGCACGGCCATCCGGCCGAGGCCGCGCAACTCCTCAAGCAATTGACGCAGGCCGAGCCCTGGAATCTTTCGGCGAAATCGCTTCTGGACCAGGATGAAATCGCCGCACGAGCCGACTCCTCCGCTGCGCGGAACGATCTCCAAAGAATCGCGTCGGATCCGGCAGCTGCATACAGCGTGCGCGTCGGCGCGGCGCTCGCGTTGGGGAGTGACACGGGGACCGCGAGTCAGGCCGCAGCCGCGAATCTTGGCTCGCAGGAATTGAACCTGCTCGCGACGGGCCCCTCACGGATCACGGCGGCTGCCGCGCAGCAGCCTTTTTTCTACGAAGCGCGCCTGCAGGCCGCAAACGCGGCTTCGGATCCGCGCGTAAGAATGGACCTGTTGAGCGGGGCCATCGCCGACTGGCCCTCGCGTCAGCGTGCGAAATACATCTTCTTTGAAACAGCCGCAAGCCAGCACGACGATTTGCGCGCTTTCGCCGCGTTCCTGCGGATGCCCCAATTCAATCCGCCGTATTCCTACGAGCCGCAGCAGCAGTTTAGCGGCGTGAGTTCCCCACTCTCCGGCGCAATCGAATCGACTGAACCGGGAACTGCCAGCGAGGCCGTCCTTACGAGCACATGGCGCGCACGAATCGAACTCGAAGCAGCGGAAGTTTTGGAACGGCTTGGCAAGCTGAATCAGAGCGTCCAATACCTGAAAGCGGCGCGCACGTTGGAAACCAACGCGGCGAAGCGCCGGGAAATCAGCCGGAAGACTGCCGCAGTGCAAAGCGAAATCGCGCGACAACAACAGAATCAAGAGAGAGCGCCTGTGCTGCACGAGGCGCTCGAACAGAAACACGTGGTGCGCCCGCGCATTCTCGCCGCAGGAACGGCTCAGGCGCAGACCGGAGGCCGAACGCCATGAAACGCTGCGGCGTCATTCTCCTTTTGGCGATCGTATGTTGCGGCGGCACTCTCGCGGCCTACCGCTTGCTCGCGGCGGATCAGCCCTCTCTCGCGCGCTACGCTCCGCCGGGAGCCCTGCTCTATTTGGAAGCAAAGGATTTTTCGCGCCTTCTCTCGGACTGGAGCGTTTCACCGGAAAAGGCACACTGGGTAGAGAGTGCGAATTACGAAGCGTTCTCGCGCTCGCGCCTTTTCTACCGGCTCAAGCAGGCAAGCGGCGAGTTCACCTCAGCGGCAGGACTTGCCCCGGATATGCGTTTCGTCTCGCAAGTCGCAGGATCGCAGAGCGCGCTGGCGCTTTACGATATCGGCAAACTCCAATTTCTCTACATCACGAAACTGGACGCTTCGAAAGCTGAACAGTCGGCGCTACTGCAGTCGCGTGCGAAGTTTCAGACGCGCAGCGCCACGGGCGTGACGTTCTACTACCGGCAAAACCCCCAGTCCGGCCGCGAAGTGGCTTTCGCTACCGCCAATGGCTACCTGCTGCTCGCCACACGTGAGGATTTGATGGCCGGCTCTCTCGAACTGCTCGCCGGCGGCAAGGGCGCTTCGATTGAGCAGGAACCCTGGTGGACGCGATCCGTTACGACTGCCGGGCAGCCCGGCGATTTGCGGATGGTGCTGAATCTCGAAAAGATTGTGCCCAGCCCCTATTTCCGCTCGTACTGGATCCAGCAGAACATCACGGACATGAAAGCCTACAGCGCGGCCATTTCCGATCTGTATCTTTCGCGCGCCCAGTACCGCGAACAACGCGTCCTGCTGAAGAAAGCCTCGAATGCTGGTTCAACTCCAACGGACACGGCGACGCAGGGGGCCGCCGATCTCGCTCGATTGGTTCCCGCCAATGCCGGCGCTTATCAGATTCGATCTGGCCCTTCGGCGGATGCGTGCCTCGCGGTGCTCGAGACGAAACTGCTCGCGCCCCATTCGGGGCTTGGCGTTGTTTCCACAATCGCGCCGCAGGTCGTAATTTCCGGTGGCGAAGCAGGCGGAGCGGGCGATATGGAAACGCGCATCGATCAAGCGCCGCCGAAAATGCCGAGTCAGGCTGCTCAGCCGGATTCGCTGAAAGCTCTGTTGACTGGAAATCCCGTGCAGGCCAGTTTGAGCGTTCAGCGAACGAGCCTCGGGCCCGAGCGGGTCTTCGTGCGTTTTCACACCGCGATCGTCTTGCTGGGCAGCTCCGATTGGAACGAACCCGCCGCGCTGGCAGCGATTGCTGATTTCGCGAGCCCAATGCTGACGGCGAGCTCGCTTGGCGTGAATTGGCGCTCCAATTCAGGTGTCGACGAACTTGATGGCCTCTGGCAATTGTCCGCTGCCGCGCGCGGCAAGTACCTTTTCATCTCGGATGATCCTGAACTCCTCCGTGAGTTGCTGCCAAGGCTCGAGCAGAAGGTGACCCCCTCGCCCGCTACTTTCCTTGCGGCATTCAATCATGCGGGCGAGCGGGGGCAATTCGTCTCGCTAACCCGCCTGCTCGGCGACCAAAACGTGCGCTGGATCAAAAATGCGGGGCGGCTGCCTTCGTTCCTAGCCGGCAATGTTGGCAGCTTGAGCTCCGTGTTATCCCGCGCGTCTTCAGAAGAGATTGTTGTTCGCGATTCCGGTGATAAGGTCCTGCAAACGGTCACGTACGAATGGGCAAACTGACATTCTTGGCAGCTGTTCTGGCCGTTGTGGCGTGCGTGTCGCTTGCTGCCGGTCCGCTTCTCCTGCATTGCGCCCCGCCTGCCTTCGGCGCCGCTCGCGTTACCACAATATCGGATCCTTCGCTGTTCGCCCAATCGGCAGCGCGCATTCTAGACCGTGACTTTCCAAACAAGGATATTTCCTATGTTCTGATGGACGCGCAGATGGGTCGCCTGCTCGCGTCGCGCTGGCCCGAGGCAAGCCGGCCAATTCCGCTGGGGTCCCTCGTCAAGCCGTTCGCAGCGCTCGCGTATACCGGACAGCACGATGATCGCTATCCCATTTTCGTTTGTCGTGGAAAGGCCAGCGGGTGCTGGCAAACGCGTCCGCACGGCCGCCTGGACATCTCTTCGGCTCTCGCCTATTCCTGCAATTCTTATTTTCGCGATCTGACTTCGCGTCTCACCGGAGCCGAAATGCAGGACATTGCTGCTCAGTTCGGGCTCGATCCGCCCGATCCACGGCTGACAGGACCGCCGCTCATGGGTGTGGGTACCCGTTGGCAGATTTCGCCGCTGCACATGGCACACGCGTATCAGGAACTGGTGCGCCGGCGGGATGAGCCCGGCGTCCCGGAAATTCTGGCGGGTCTCGCGGACTCGGCGAAATGGGGCACGGGAAGCGCAGCTGGCCGAGTGTTGAAACGGGAAGATGTTCTCGCGAAGACAGGCACGGCTGCCTGCCAGCATACGCCGCGCGCGCCGGGAGATGGGTTAGCGATCCTAATCGCGCCCGCCGATCAGCCGGAGTTGCTCCTGATGATTCGCGTCCACGGCGTCCCTGGATCGCGAGCCGCCTTGATCGCTGCACAGATGCTCTTGAGCCTGCAGCAGTAGATCGGTAGAGCCACTATGAAGAAGCTCTTCGCGTCCCTCATTTTACTCCTCGCCTTCAATCCAGCGTGCGGCGGGCAAGGCCTGCAAATCAGCGTTCTGAGCCGGTATCGGGCGAAGCAGATGGAATTGAAACCGTTGCCAACGCAAGCTCTGGTCGTCCACGTCTCGCACGAAACGTTTGTTCTCGAGCCGGATTCGAGCCACGCAATGGCGATAATCCGAATCGCCGCAGGCCAGCTTTCCATGGATATTGATGGTCAGCACGTTGCCGCGAAGAGTATTCGCGCGACAGGGCGCACTGGCGCGGCGGACTTCGTTCTTACGGTTCCTGGCAGGGTAAGCCGGCATTATTTCGGCACGCTCGCCGTTGTTGCCCATCGGAGTGTACTGAGCGCTATCGTCACGATGGATCTGGAAACGGCGGTCGCTTCCGTCGTTCAAGCCGAAACGGAACCGCAGACTCCCATCGAGGCGTTGAAGGCCCAGGCGGTGGTGACGCGGTCGTACTTTGTCGCAGCGAAAGGGCGCCACCAGGGGTTCGACTTCTGCGATCTCGCGCATTGCCAGGTCTTGCGCGGCCGTCCCGCGCCAGAGAGTTCCGCTATGCGCGCGACGGCAGCAACGCGTGGACTCGTCCTTATGTACGCAAACAAGCCGTTTGCTGCGATGTTCACGCGCAGTTGCGCAGGTCGCACGCGGACTCCCGCGGAAGACGGACTTCCTTACAGCGGCTATCCCTACTTCCCGGTGATCTGCGATTACTGCCGGAAGAATCCATTCCGGTGGACGCGTACCATCTCGGCGGAAGATGCAGCGCGGTTGGCAAAAGGCGAGAATGGGCGCCTCGCTCTGTGCCGGCGCTTGGGCTGGAATGCCATTCCCAGCGATGACTTCACGATGCGCACGGATGGGCACCGAATCGTGTTGAACGCTGAAGGACAGGGTCATGGCATCGGCCTGTGCCAGCGCGGGGCTGAGGCCATGGCCGAGAGCGGCGCGAATTTCTGCGCGATCCTCGCCCACTATTTTCCCAATACGAGCCTCGGACGCAGATCGGAATAAGAGTCAAATTGCCGTGAAAGTGCTTTTGCAACCCTGCTGCGATAACGAGATCCTAGCCCGCAAACCTGCACAGTGAAAAGCCGCCGTCGCAAGAAAACGAGCGAGTCGTGAATCGACGGCGCCGCCTGCGGACCATGAAGACTACGTGCTTCGCCGATTTTTTATCTCTCGCGCGATGGAGGACCGCTCCGTTTGCGACAACACCCGGTCCGCCACCGGAAAGATCATGTGGTCCTCGACCTGGATGTGCTGTTGATACATCGAGGCGAGTTGACTCACCGCGGCGCGGAATTGGTCGGCTTCGGCGGACGATAGCCGCGACTGCGAAAGGTACTGTTGCCCCAGACGGTCGACCTCGGCATGCACGGCATCTGCCCAGCGATGATCTTTTTCCAGCTGCTCGAGTTGCGCCAGCGCAGCTTGCGCCTCCGGATTTTGGATCCGCCGCAATCGTGGAAAGAGCGACTCTTCTTCGTCCGCCGTGTGTTTGGGCGCAGCCTCACGAAAGTAGCGGAGGGCTGCGGTAAGCGCGCACGCTGTTTCCTCATTCAACGGCTGATCGATTCTTTTGCCGATCTCTTGCAGCGAACCGAGAAACATTTCGATACGACGGTGGCAATCGGAAAGAAGGCCGGTCGGGTTCGAGAAGCCGTGGGTAGAAGCCCCAATCTGAACAGGCATATCTGATCCTCTCCTTGGAATTATTCAAGCGCGAGGCGACGACGTCAACGGCTCGAGCGATATTCGATGCGCTCCCCATGAGCGCGATCGAACCGAGATGTTTGTCATAACGGCGGAAGAGCCGCCTCAGGGCAAGGGCTCTGAGTCGAAGCGCTGGGGGCCTGGCGACATTCCATGCGAAGCGCAGAGCGCCAGCGAGTTCCTCATCGCGCAGGATACGAGAAGGCTTAAGCAAGGGCATCGGAGCCTGACAGTCCCAGATCACCGATCCACCTAAACCTTGACGTGGACGGCTATGCTGGTTTTCGAAAACGTGCACACCCGTGCAAGATTACATGGGACAGTGCACTCGCTAGAGCCTCGGCGAACGAAGGCGGTGCTGTATACTCCCCCGGGAGCCTGACATATGTTACTGGTGGAACACCCATCGATTAAAGGTCTCATCTGTTTTTTGAGCTTGAGCTTAATCCTGCCACTGATCGGAGGCGCTTACGGACAAAGCCCCTCACCGGAGATGTACGCCGGGCTGCGCTGGCGATCGATTGGACCGTTTCGTGGCGGGCGCGCCCTGGCGGTTGCGGGTATTCCGAGCAAGCCGGACAGTTTCTACTTCGGGAGCGTGGATGGCGGCGTGTGGAAAACCGACAATGCCGGACTGACCTGGAAGCCCCTGTTTCAGCATGAACCGGTGGCGTCGATTGGAGCCATTGCTATTGCCCCTTCGGACTCAAGCGTGATCTACGTGGGCACGGGCGAAGCGGACATGCGCTCGGACATTTCATTTGGCGATGGAATCTACAAGTCAACCGACAGCGGAAAATCGTGGGAGCACGTGGGGCTCAGCGACACACAGCATATAGGGAAAATCCTGGTCGATCCGAGAAACCCGAATTTGTTACTCGTGGCGGCGCTCGGACACGCCTACGACGGAAATGCTGAGCGGGGCGTTTTCCGCTCAAGCGATGGCGGCCGAACGTGGAAGAAGGTGCTCTACAAAAATGAGAACACAGGCGCGATCGATTTGGCGTTCGCGCAAGATAATCCTCGAACAGTCTATGCGGCGCTATGGCAGGCGCGGCGCACCACATGGAGCCAATATCCGCCCGTGGGCGGACCTGGCGGGGGCATCTACAAGTCCACTGATGAAGGACGCACGTGGCATCAACTGACGGGAAACGGCCTGCCTTCGGGGCAATTGGGCCGGATCGGTCTCGCAGCCGGAAGAAATAACGTGGTGTATGCGGTCATCGATTGCAAAGAAGGTGGACTCTATCGGTCTCAGGATGGCGGCGCCACATGGGAGCACGTCAGCAGCGACCCGCGTATCTGGAGCCGTGGATGGTATTTCACCCGCGTGACGGTGGATCCCAGCGACCCGAACACGGTTTGGGTGCCGAATGTGGCGCTCTATCGCTCAACCGACGGTGGCCGAGAATTCATTGCTGTCAAGGGCGCCCCGGGCGGAGACGACTACCACAACTTGTGGATCGATCCGCAGAACACGAAACACATGATCTTGGGCAGCGATCAGGGCGCTGTCGTGAGCCTGGACGGCGGAAACACATGGAGTTCCTGGTATAACCAGCCGACCGCGCAGTTCTATCACGTCGCGACAGACAATCGAGTCCCGTACGAAATCTACGCAGCCCAGCAGGACAGCGGAACAGTGGGCACGGCGAGCCGCAGCAATTACGGTTCGCTGACGTTTCGGGATTGGCGCTCGGTCGGCGGCGGTGAATGCGGATACATCGTGCCCGATCCAGCAGACCCGGACATCGTCTACGGCGGCGACAACTACGGGATACTGCATCGCTGGAATGCGCAAACTACGCAGTCAGAGACGATCTCGCCGGCCTTGCTCACGCCCTTTGGCGCCAACATTGCAGAGCGCAAGTACCGGTTCACGTGGACTTCGCCGATTGCGTTTTCGCCGCAGAATCCGCGGTTGATGTACTACGGCGCGCAATACCTGCTCGAAACCACCGACGGAGGATCGAGTTGGCGAAAGGCGAGTCCCGATCTAACCGTGTGGCCGGGGACGCGGGGGCAGCCGCACCGAGGAGTCGTCTACACGATTGCTCCATCGGCCGTGCGCGTTGGTGAAATTTGGATTGGGACGGACAACGGACTGATCCAACTCACGCTGGACGGCGGAAAATCGTGGGAAAACGTCACGCCTAAAGGGCTGATGGAATGGAGCAAGATCAGCCTGATCGAAGCGTCGCATTTCGATCCCGCGACAGCCTACGCAGCTGTTGATCGCCGCCGCTTGGGCGACCTTCGTCCTTACATTTACGTGACGCACAATTACGGCCAGAGCTGGACTCAAATCACTCAGGGAATTGCGGCGCCCGCGTACGTTCACGCGGTGCGCGAGGACCCGCTGCGGCGCGGTCTGCTTTTTGCCGGAACGGAAACCGGAATTTACGCCTCATTCAATGATGGAGCCAACTGGAAATCTCTTCAGCTAAATCTGCCGACGACCTCGATCCGCGATATGGCGATCGAGCAGAGCGATTTGGTGGTGGCAACGCATGGGCGCGGGCTGTGGATCCTCGACGATATTTCGCCTCTCCGCGAACTGAACGCGAACGTGGAAGCGTCGAACTCCTATCTTTTCAAGCCTCGGACGACATATCGCTTCCGCCGGAGCACAAACACCGACACTCCATTGCCACCCGAAGAACCTCAGGGGCAAAATCCACCCTACGGCGCCATTTTTTACTACTGGCTAAAATCGACTTCCACAGAACCGCTGACGCTTGAGATATTGGATGGAAGCGGAAAGGTGGTGCGCCGGTTTTCGAGCGCGGAAACACCCGAGCCGCCGGTCATGAGCCTTTATCCTGTGGCTCCTTACTGGGCGAAACCGGTCCAGAAACTCTCGGCAGAACCAGGAATGCATCGCTTCATTTGGGATCTGCACTACACGGCTCCCAAAGCGGTGAGCCACGATTTCCCCATCGCGGCGATTCCGCACCAAACGCCGCTCGACCCGCAAGGAGCGTTGGCCGCGCCAGGAGAGTACACGGTAAAGCTCACGGTCGGCGCCAAGACGGAAACGCGCACACTCGAACTGCGAAGAGATCCGGCAGTAACGACATCCGAAGCAATGTTGGAAGCGCAGTTGTCCCTCGCAGTCGAAATCACGAAGGCAATGGACGAGAGTTACAGTGGGCTCACCGAAGCGCGAGCCGCGCTCAAGCGGATAGAAGACCAGAAGGGTGGCGCGGCAGGCGCGAGTGAATCCACTTCCGCGGGGAAGCAGGAGCTGCTGGTGCTTACGGGGAACACTGGTTTCGCGCAGGTGAATCGTCAACTGGGAATGCTGCTCGACGCGGTGGAGAGCTCCGACGTCGCTCCTACAACAAATGAGCAACAGACCTGGGCGCAACTGCAGCAGAGGCTCAAGGCTCTCATAGCAGCGTGGAGCCGAATTCACGCGCGCCGCTAACCAAGCGAGAGTTTCATCAAGATTCGATTCTTGCGGTCTGACCGTGCATTTGACTCGATTGCACTCGACATCCAGTCCCGTGCGTCGCATGCTCCTCAGCGAGGCGATTGGCACCGCCTTGCTGTTGGCCGTGGGACTCTCATTTGTAATCCTCAATTTTGCTGCCGGCAGTCCCATCCCGCGGCTGCTTCCGAGCGCTGGCGCGCGCCGTGCTCTCACCGGCTTTCTTTTTGGCTGCGTCGGAGCCGGCATTGCGGTCTCCGAAGTAGGCAAAATCAGCGGCGCGCATATCAATCCGGTGGTGACGCTGTTTTTCTGGGCGCGGAAGAAAATGACTGGCGGCCTGGCGCTGGGCTACGCGCTGGCGCAACTGGCAGGCGCGATTGTGGGGACGCTGCCCTTGCTGCTTTGGGGACACATGGGGCGGGAGTTGGGCTACGGCGGCACCTGGCCGGGCCCTGGCGTTGGCGCGGCACTGGCCACTACGGGTGAAATGCTCACCACCTTCGCTTTGCTGGCCGGACTGGTGCTGTTTCTCGGCAGCCGCCGGCTGCGGCCGTTCACACCCGCTCTTCTCCCGTTTCTCTATGCCGTGCTGGTCTATTGGGAAGCGCCGCTTTCCGGGACCAGCACCAATCCGGCCCGCAGCTTTGGTCCGAATCTGGTCTCCGGGGATTGGCAGGACTGGTGGGTGTACTGGCTGGGACCCGGGCTCGGCTTCTTGCTCGCTTTCAGCCTGCATCGGCTGGCAAGACTGGAGCGCTGGTTGCGCATCGAGGTCGCCAAGATTTATCACTTCGAACACGATCCCTCCGGCATTTTTCATCGGATGCGCCGGGCACGCGGCGGCTGATTCCGTTTCAAACTCTGCGCCGCACGCATGCCGTCAGCGTCGCCAACCCGAGGGCGAAACGCAACAGCACGTCTTGCCATATACTCGTTCACGGGCTGTGCAGTGATCCGAATTCGCATCCGCAAAAAGCGCGGTTTGGGGATACAACCGGAGGTGGGGATGAAAAGGAGAGTACCGCTGCTGGTGGTGATCGCTCTCACGCTTTTGTGCGCGAGCGGTCGGGAGCTTCCACCGCAACAGCCGCAACTCGTGACTGAAGCACGAGCCGCGCTCTCGACTTTGCAGGGCACGCTCAAATTGCCGGGCCTGCTTGCGCCCGTCACGGTGATTCGCGACCGCTGGGGCGTCCCGCATATCTACGCACAGAACGAGCACGACTTGTTTTTCGCGCAGGGCTATGTGGCGGCGCAGGACCGGCTGTTTCAAATGGAATTGTGGAAGCGGTCCGGGCAGGGACGCCTGGCGGAAATCCTCGGGCTATCGGCGTTACCGCGCGATATTTATGCCCGGCTGCTTGCGTATCGCGGCGATATGAAAGCGGAATACGCCAGCTATTCGCCCGATACTCATCGCATCCTGGAAGCATTCACCGCAGGCATCAATGCGTACATCGCTCGTCGAATGGCCCCCGGGGGCAAGGGGCTGCCCGTCGAATTTCGCATCGCCGGATTCAAACCCGAACCCTGGCGCCCGCGGGATTGCTTGAACCGGATGGCGGCGTTTTCAATGATGAACAACGCCGTCGGCGAATTACAGCACGCGGAAGCGGTCGCGACATTAGGTGTCGCCGCTGCCGACAAATTGTTTGATCTCGATCCGCACGTTGACTTCGATCCGGCGCCGGGCTTGAATTACGTGGACCTATCGCCCAAATTGCTTAGCGGACTCGTCGGCACCGATACGCGAATCGGATTTCCTCGCGACACGCTCGAAGGCAGCAACGATTGGGCCGTTTCCGGCAGCATGACGACGACCGGCATGCCCCTGCTGGCCAACGATCCACACCGCGTGCTGGCCGAGCCTTCGCTGCGCTACATGGTGCAGCTGGTCGGGCCGGGCTGGGACGTCGAGGGCGCTGGCGAGCCGGCGTTGCCCGGCATCGCCGTCGGCCATAATCAGCATATCGCTTGGGGATTCACGATTTTCGGCGAGGATCAGGAAGATTTCTACGTCGAGCAGCTGAATCCGCGCGATCCACTGGAATATAAAACGACCAGCGGCTGGGCGCGAATGAAAGTGATTCGCACGACCTTTCACGTACGCGGCCAGCCGGACGTCGTGATGGATCTGAAATTCACGCGGCACGGGCCGGTGCTCTGGTCTGACGCGCATCGCGCGCTCGCGTTGCGCTGGATCGGCGCCGAGCCGGGCACGGCGGGGTATCTGGGTGCGCTCGCCGTCGATCGCTCGCAGAATTGGACCGAGTTCGAAGCAGCCACGGCGCGATGGAAAGTGCCTTCGGAGAATTTGGTTTATGCCGATACACAGGGGAATATCGGCATGTATTCGGTGGGGCTCGCGCCCATCCGTAGAAACTGGACAGGGCTGCTTCCCGTCCCTGGCGACAGCAACTACGAATGGTCTGGATTCGTGCCCGACGCACAGTTGCCGCACAGCTTCAACGGCGAGTGCCATTGGTGTCTGCGGCCCGCCGCGCACTACACAGCATCCGCCAATCAGCGAATGATTCCCGAAGATTATCCGTACAAGATTGGATTCATCTGGGCGCCGGGATACCGTTATCGGCGAATCTTGCGGGTGCTCGGGCGCGACTGGAAGCGCGGACGGAAAATCGGCGTCGCCGACATGGAGAATTTGCAGAACGATCAGACTTCCCTGCCGGCGCGTGCGCTTCTGCCGCTGTTGAGAAACGCCATCGGCTCCGATCCCACGCCGGCTCAAAAATTGCTCGCGGGGTGGGATGGCGTCGTGAGCGAAGGCGCGGCGCCGGCATTATTCGAACTGTGGCTGCGCGAACTGACGCGAACCGTGCGGCTGCGCGTGGTGCCGGGCGCGGACAAAGTCACGGCCGCGTGGCCGCCGACACTCTTGCTGAACTATTTATCGCATCCGACTGCCGCCGTTTTCGGCCCGAATCCCGTCGTCAGCCGCGACCGGCTGCTTCTTGCCACGCTGCATGCGGCGCATGAGCGGCTCGCGCGGTTGCAAGGTCCGAATCCGGCAGATTGGTCGTGGGGCGAATTGCACACGCTGATGTTTCGGCATCCGCTCGACGCGCTGCCCGGCTCGCAGGCGCTGCTCGATTCAGGACCTCTTCCGCGCCCCGGCGCGGACTATACAGTTGATGCCCAATATTTCAACGGTCCCGGGCCGTTCCAGGTGCTGGCCGGGTCGAGTTACAAGGAAATTTTCAGCGCGGCAAATTGGGATCAGTCCGTTGCGATCAATGTTCCCGGCGAGAGCGGGCAACCCGCGAGCCCGTACTATCACAACTTGCTGTCGCTCTGGCGCAGCGGGCGGTATTTTCCGCTCGCTTTCTCGAAAGAAGCCGTGGGAAAGGCCGCGGCGCACAAGCTCGTCCTCGAGCCAAATTGAAGTGACGGACACACTCGTCCTTGCTGCCTTCGCCGCAAAACGCAAATTTTCGACGAGCGATAGGGCCTTAGGCTAGTATCGTCGAACAGCTTAATGTCGGCTCGTCGGCAAGACGTGAAGTGCGGTCGAGGAGAGTGCAAACCTGCTTCGCTGGCGCATCGCCATCTTGGTAAGCGCGGCCATTGCGATCAGTTACCTGGATCGCCAAACGCTGCCCGTCGCAATCAAGGCGATCGGTCAAGACATTCCTATCTCGAACGAGCAGTTTTCCCTGCTGCAGTCAGCTTTCTTGCTTGCCTACGCGTTCATGTATGCGGGAGGCGGAAAACTAGTCGACGTCCTCGGGACGCGGCGCGGCTTCGCACTGATCATGGCATTCTGGTCGATTGCCTGCCTGAGCCACAGCTTCGCCACCGGCTTTGCCATGCTCGCGGTCAGCCGGTTTCTGCTCGGCATGGGAGAAGGCGGCGGCTTTCCCGCTGCGACGCGGGCGGTCTCCGAATGGTTTTCCCCAAAGGACAGTGCCACCGCCATGGGAATCATCAACGGAGGCACGGCGGTCGGCGCGGTAGCAGCGGCGCCGCTGATCGCCGTCATCCTGACTTATCTGAGCTGGCGATGGATTTTCGCAATCACAGGGTTGGCCGGGCTGCTCTGGACGCTTTGGTGGCAGATCGAATACCATCCGCCGGATGAGCACCCGCGACAATCGAGTGCAGGACGCGCTGAATGGTCCGAAGCTGTGCGGCTAGCCGGAACGCCGGATCAGACACGGCTGCGCTGGATAGGACTATTCCGCTATCGCGAGTGTTGGGGGGTAGTACTTGCGAAATTCCTCACCGACGCAGCATGGTTTTTTTACTTGTTCTGGCTGCCCAAATATCTCTATGACGCGCGCGGCTTCGACATCAAGGCGGTGGGGATGTTTGCTTGGATCCCCTACGCGGCTGCGGGAGTCGGATGCCTTGTTGGCGGATGGTTCTCGAGTAATCTGGTGAAGCGCCGGTTTTCTGTTGACGCGGCGAGGAAACTGGCGCTGGGACTCAGCGCCGCCGTCATGCCCTCGGTGCTGTTCGTTCCCCATGTGGCCGTTTCCTGGGCCCTCGCGATTCTCAGTCTGGCGTACTTCGGGCAGCAATCGTGGTCGACGCTCGTGATGGTCCTTCCGACCGATTTGTTCCCGGCGAGCGCGGTTGGCTCCGTTGCTGGACTGATCGGCTTTGGCGGCGCTATAGGAGGGATCGCGTTCGGCGAGCTTGCAGGGTACCTCCTCGACCATGGTTTCGGCTATGGAGTCGTATTCACGCTGGCTGGCACGCTTCACGTCATTGCTTTCGGCATCATCCTGTTGACTGTTCCCAAGGTCCGCCAGGTCGTGGCGAACATATCGACTGCGGTGGAAGGAGTCCAATGAAGATCAAGGAAATCCGAACGCGCGCCGTTCGCTGGCGGGGCCAGACGCCGTTCCTTCTTTCGCACTACGGAGTTGATGTGACAGCCAACGCGTATATGGGTTGGGCGCTCGATTACGCCAAACGCATGCTCCCACTGCTCGAGCCGTTCTGTCCGGGATGGCTCGAAGAACCGGTCGTACCGGACGACATTCGCGGTTACGCGGAGCTGGCAGCTCTGCGCAATGTCGAGGTGATTGAATGAACTGTGAGTTCCTTCCCGGATCAGGTACCACATTGCCGTGACAGCTCTGGTCCAGCTCGGCAAGGGTGACATCCGCCGCGTTGCTCTTGTCGATGAGCCGTGTTTGCGGCTGCTTGGCGATTGCACCTCGATCTACGACCTGGCACAGTCTGCAATCGAGCGCTCCACAGGCCTGATCGACATGGCGCGCCATTGCGCGACCGCCGAGCGCCTCGATTACGATTCCATCTACGAGGGCCGCTCCGAGTGGCGAATCCTTCCGCCGTTTGATCATCCCGGTGAACCGGCACGGTGCCTGATTTCCGGCACTGGCCTGACGCATCTGGGCAGCGCGCGCGACCGTCAGGCGATGCACGCAACTTCCACACAAGACCTGACCGACAGCATGAAAATGTTTGGATTGGGGATGGAAGGTGGACGCCCTCCCATAGGCAAGATTGGCGTGGCGCCCGAATGGTTCTACAAAGGGAATGGAACGATGCTGCGGGCTCACGGAGAACCGCTCGACGTTCCGGCGTTCGCCTCGGATGGCGGCGAGGAAGCCGAAATTGCGGGCATCTACCTCATCGACCCCCAGGGCCGGCCACGGCGCATTGGCATGGCTGGCGGAAACGAGTTCTCCGATCATCGATTCGAGAAAACGAATTACCTCAATTTGGCCAGTTCGAAGCTGCGCACGTCCGCGCTGGGTCCAGAGCTTCTTTTGGACCCGAAATTCGATTCCATACGTGTCGATATTGCAATCGAGCGTGGCCGCAGCGTGGTATGGGCAAAATCGATTCGCACTGGAGAAGCCGAAATGTGTCACAGCCTTCCCAATATCGAGCATCATCATTTCAAGTTTCCCGCGCATCGCCGGCCCGGTGACGTTCACATCCACTTCTTCGGCACCGATTACTTGAGCTTCGGAGACGGAATTCAGCTTGCCGACGGCGACCTCATGAAAATCCAGTTTCAAGGATTCGGTCGGGCTCTGTGTAATCGCTTGCGGATAGCCGCGGGCCCGCCAGAGTTAATCGAAGCGCTTCCTTTGGGGTGAAATCGAAATGTCAAAGCCGCGCGTTGCGATGTTAGGACTTGGGATAATGGGTTCGGGGATGGCGGGAAGGCTATTGTCCGCCGGTTTCCCGCTCACGGTTTACAACCGAACGCGCGAGAAGACGCAGCGCTTCGCGGAGGCTGGCGCAACCGTGGCCAAGACGCCCCGCGAAGCGGCCGCACAAGCCGACATTATCATCAGCATGGTGGCGGACGATACGGCCTCCAGGACTGTGTGGTTTGGGGAAGACGGCGCATTGGCTGGCGCGCAACGCGGCAGCATCCTGGTCGAATCGAGCACACTGTCCGTCAAGCATGTCGGCGAACTTGCGGCCGCGGCGACGGAAAAAGACTGCGAATTTCTCGATGCCCCGGTGACAGGAACGAAACCACACGCGCAATCCGGCCAATTATTGTTCCTTGTAGGCGGCTCGACGCAGACGTTGGCGACGGTGCGGCCTGTCCTGCAGGTGATGAGTCGGGATATCGTGCACGCGGGGGCCATTGGAAGCGGCGCCCTATTGAAATTGATCAATAACTTCCTCTGCGGGGTTCAGGCCGCTTCTTTCGCCGAAGCCAACGCGCTGATCGAGGCCGGCGGTCTGGACCGCGAGAAGGCACTATCACTTCTGGCAAACGGTGCTCCTGGCAGCCCGCTGCTCAAGACGCTCTCCGCCCGCGCAAGCTCTGCTCCCGCAAGCCCGGATTTTATGCTCCGCTTGATGGCCAAGGATTTGAAGTACGCGATCGCGGAAGCGAACCGTTTGGGCCTCTCTTTGAGAACCGCGACCGCTGCGCTCGGAATCTTCAATGGTGCGACGGAAGCAGGGCTCGGCGAACAAGATTTCTCAGCAGTCATCGGCTCGATCGTCCGTCGCTAAGCGCCGGCTGAAACAGCAGAGTACTCTGTCGGCTGTGAACCGAATGCCCTACGGGAAACTCTCATCGAAGTTTTTCTCCAGGCATGTTTACGTGCCATTGTGCAACGGCTTTGGTGCCAGGATCTGATCCAGGTAGTCGGTCCTGCCCGGCATCCGGACAAGATGCGGGTATTTCAGCCCATCATCGTAATAGACTGTGTAGGGCGCGGTGACGCCGTCGCCCTCCGCTGTTACCTCCAACGGTTTCTTACTCTTTTGCGCCCGCGCGATTTCGCGTCGCAACACGCCAGTGCTGTACGGTTGGCCGTCGATGGCCACCAGCTTCATGCCCGGTGCGAGCCCAGCCTTGAAAGCCGGGCCGTTCCATGCCACGTCCTCGACGTTGCCTTGTTGATCGAGGAACAAGCCGACCGAGAACATTGCGTTGACGCCTTCCCTGCTGAGTTCACCGTTGCCGACATTCTCAAGCGCCTTCTGGTATCGCGAAGGCTGATCGGTATAGACCAGACGCCAACCGCTGGCGGTGATGCCGGACAGCAGCGGAACCTGCTCTCCCACGCCGTACAGCCAGTTATGCAGGAAGCTCGCCCAGTCATACGGCTGGACTGCATTGAGGGCGCCCACGACGTCGTTGAAGGTGTATGTCTGAGTTGTGAAACTGCCGTTGTGAACGCCGAAAAATCGCCGGGCAAAATCGTCAATCGAATGCCGATCATGGCTCAGTGTCCGGATTTTCATGTCGACGGCGAGCCACAACAGCTCGCCCTCACGATAAAAATCAGTTTGCCGGCGCCAGTTTGCCCATGCACTCGACGAGCTGTAGAGCAGCTGCGCGGCGACGGTGGTGTCGATCAGCGGTCGCCACTCGCGACCGGTGTTGTGGACCATTACCGCTGCCCGGTAAGCGACGGCCTGACGCCACGTATCCGGTGACCACAACCCGCTTCTTGCCGTCAATACGTCGCCAAGGTAGGTCGTCAGCCCCTCATACACCCACACCATCGCTGTGTGTTCGGGACGCTCGAAGTTGGGCTGCCACAGCCCTGCCGGACGCATGAATTTGCCGTTCCACGAGTGCGTATATTCATGCGGCAACAACGAGGCGTCGAGCATGAAATGGTTAGGGTCAGCAAACATTTTGGTGCCGCCGCGCGCGCGGTCATCACTGGACTGGTGGTGCTCCAGACCACCCGTCGAGACGTAGTCGCTCAACGTCAGGAGGAAGTGATAGTCGTCGTAGTGATGGGATTGAAACAGCGCCTGGGCTTGTTCGACCAGGCGACGATAATCTGTGACTTCGGGGTCCGAAATATCAAGAGCCGCGGCATCGTCACCCACCATATCAAGGTAACGATGCACCGCCGACTCGGGTGGGGTGAGATCAAGCTCCCGGAAATACTCCCCGGCAATCACGGGTGAATCGACCAGCGTGTTGAACGGTACGGGCTTGAACGTGATGCGCCCGCCACCGCGTTCTTTTGTCGCCAGCGCACTCGCGTAGCGCCAACTGGCGGGGATAACCAGGGTCGGTTCATACATCTGGACCTTGGTCGGGTAGCCGGCCTGGTACAGCACTACATCATTCCACTCGAGACCCATGAGATGTGGTGTGACGCGGTCACTTGCCGGGAATTGGAATCGGATATCGATCCGGTCGACGCCCGTCGGCACCCGCAGATGAAACGTGAACATGTCGACTTCGTCGCGGAGCCATGGGATCCGTTTGCCGCCAGCTGTGATTTCGAGGCCCATCATTGTGCCGATCGGGCCGTCCGGCGCGTGATCACCCGGAATGTATTTCGGGTAGTAGAGCGTCAGCGGTCCCGGCGTGACCGGCATTGCCTCATGCACGTACAGAATTTCTTGAGTCGGATTAGGTAACCGTACGGTTAGCGCAACGGCCCCGGCTGGACCCTTCACGTCCGTCTGAGCGAGGCAAGACACGGACGCGACGAGAGCAACCGCGCCCAGAAGCAATGACGATAGTTTCATGCATGACACCCCGAAATGAAGTGGCAGACTCGTTCTCCCGCCTCAATTGCACTGCCTATGGCCGGCAGCATGATAGCCCCAATTTGAGAAAACTCCCGATAAGTCGTGATCGGGACGTTTGTAGCGGGCCCCTTCCTTAGGGCCTCGGCTCAATTTCCAATCCGGCCATTCATGGCGTCGTGCGCATATCCCGAGGCGTCATCTGAGTCCAAAAAAGAAATTCCTGCTGGAGACTTCACGGGTTTCTTGCATATACTGCCAGCCATGTTCAGACCGAAACGTGGGTTGTTGCTGTTGTTTTTGCCGATTGCTTGCGTCGCTCCAGAGCGGGCGCAAACTCCCATGAAGCCCCATCCGATAACGCTCGACGATGTCTTTCGCCTGAAGAATGTGGAGAATCCGAAGGTGTCACCGGATGGAAAGTATGTGCTGTATACCGTTTCGTTGGTGGATATGAAAAAGGACCAGGCGACAACCGACTTATGGATGGTGAGCTGGGATGCGCAACAGGATATCCAACTGACGTATGGGTATGACGGATCAGTGAGTGCGCCCGAGTGGAGCCCCGACGGGAAGTACATTTCGTTCTTGTCGAGCAGAAAGGGCAAGGTTAATGGCGCCCAGGTGTGGGTGCTGAGCCGGAGCGGCGGTGAAGCTCGGCAGCTTACGGACGTGACCAAGAAGCAGGGCAAGATCGAAGCCTACAAGTGGTCTCCGGATGGGAAGGAACTCCTGCTGACGGTGCACACGGGCGGGACGGTGAGCGCGAACGAGTTCAACGACGAGAAAGAGAAGAAGTATGTTCCGCCGATTGTGATTACACGCTACCTGTTCAAGCAGGACATGATTGGGTACGTGACGGCAGACTCGCATACGTTCCTGTATCTGTATGACGTCGCAACCGGCAAGATGAACAAGCTGACGGCCGGCAACGAGTACGACGAGCGCGAAGGCGTGTGGTCGCCAGACGGGAAAGAGATTGCGTTCATCAGCAATCACACGACCGAGCCGGAACGCAACCTCAACACGGACGTGTTTGTGGTGGCGGCGAAGGCGGGATCGGAACCACGACAACTAACGCACTACACGGGCGCGGACGTGGGACCTCTAGCGTGGAGTCCGGATGGGAAGCAAATCGCGTTCTTGCGCGGCGGGCACGTGAAGTATTGGCAGTACCAGGAGGACCGGCTGGCGGTGATTGCCGCTGACGGCAGCGGGCCCGCGACAGTGCTTACGGCGAATTTCGACCGGCCGATTCGTGCTCCGCAGTGGACGCCGGATGGTAAGCACATCATCGCGCTGGTGACGGATGACAGGAACGGGTACCCGGCGAGCGTTGACGTTGCGACCCATGCGGTAAAGCGACTGGTGGACAACGAAGGCGTCGCGCGGGGCCACTCCGGAAAAACGGGACATGAGGCGCTGCTGTGGACCACCGATACGAAGCCAGCCGAGGTATATGCGCTGAGCGATGGGCAGTTGCGGCAGTTGACACACCAGAACGCTAAGCTCCTGAGCGAGCTTGTGCTGGCCAAGGCTGAGAATATGCATGCCACGAGCAAAGACGGCACGCGCGTGGATGGGCTGATCACGCTGCCGGATAACGCCGGGGCGACGAAGCCTTATCCGATGCTCTTGTGGATTCACGGAGGGCCGCAGGGGCAGGACGCGCATGAGTTTTTCGCCATGCGGCAGCTGTTTGCGGCGCGCGGTTACGCGGTGCTGAACGTGAATTACCGCGGCAGCAACGGGCGCGGGATCGCGTATCAGAAAGCGATCTGGGCAAACTGGGGCGTCGATGAGGTGCAGGACATCGAAGCCTGCGTGAACCAGGTTATTCACGAGGGCATCGTCGATCCGAAGCGCATGGGCGTGGGTGGCTGGAGCTACGGCGGCATTACGACCGACTTTATGATCGCGAGCACGAACGAGTTCAAGGCGGCCAGCGCAGGCGCCGGCACAGGCGATCCGCTGGCGCTGTATGGCGTGGACGAGTACGTCAACCAGTACAACTTCGAACTCGGCCCGCCATGGCGGGATCTGCAGACATACATCAAGGTTGGATATCCGCTGCTGCATGCGGATCGGATTCACACGCCGACGCTGTTCATGGGCGGCACGAGCGACTTTAACGTGCCGCTGGTGGCCGGCGAGCAGATGTATGAAGCGCTGCAGACGCTGCATGTGCCCTCGGCGTTGATTGTGTATCCGCAGCAGTTCCACGGATTCAAGCGGCCGACCTACATTAGGGATCGCTACCAGTATTGGTTCAATTGGTACGACAAGTGGGTGCTGGGCAAGAACGTGAGACTGACGTATCTGCCCTGGGCGAAGCAGGATGAGAAGAAGAAAGCGGAGTAATTCGCTGCGCGATGCCGGAAGCCATCCGTCGCGGTACGTTCTTCCGTGGTCCGCATCAGCGTCCCTTGCTAATTCGAAGTTCCGCTCCGTGATCCCGGGTTGCGAGCTTGCTTTCGCTTGACTCGCCCGGAGTTCGGCGCTTAAGTTGGGTCGCCTCAACCTGGAATTCATTTGCTGCTCGAGCTTTTTCCGCGCTTCACGAAAGGTGAGGATGGTCATCAAGCCAAAGCTTCTTGCGAAACTGGTTGTGGCAATCGTCGCGGCAGATCCAGCGCTTTATGCACAGACCGTATCGAGATCTGCGGCAAAAACGATCGTCACCAACATTGATACGGCCAAGACCAGCGCGCCGACCAGCAAGTATGAGTTCGGCATGTTCATCGAGCACATCGGGCCGCTGATCTATCGCAGCCTGTGGTCCGAGATGCTCGACGACCGCAAGTTCTATTTCCCCATCACGGCGAGGAAACCCGAAGTTCACGCCCGGCAGGCTGGGTTCCCCGGCCTGCAGCTTCGCAAATGGCGCCCGCTTGGTCCAGATGATGCAGTGGCGATGGACAAGGACCAGCCCTTTGTGGGCGAACAGAGCCCGCGCATATCGCTGGACCGCTCCACGCCGCGCGGGATTCGGCAATCGGGTTTGTCGCTGGTGGAAGGCAAGCATTATGTCGGCCACATCTGGCTGAAGGGCACGCCGGGCAGCACCGCGAAGGTGGCGCTGATCTGGGGCGATGGCGCGAATGATCGGGAGACAGTGTCCTTCACGCATTTGACGAGCACTTATGCCGAATTGCCTTTCCGTCTTACAGCGAAGGCGGACAGTAGCAATGCAACGTTTGAGATTACCGGGACAGGTACCGGAAATTTCCACATCGGTACGGTTTCGCTCATGCCCGCGGACAACGTGGATGGGTTCCGGCCGGATACGATCGCGCTCCTGCGCCAGCTGCACAGCGGTTTCTGGCGCCTGCCCGGCGGCAACTTCCTCTCCGACTGGAGCTGGTACAACGGCGTAGGGCCGCGCGACAAGCGGCCTCCCACGTATGATTATGCCTGGAACGCGATGCAGCCGAACGACGTGGGACTGGACGAGTTCATGACGCTGTGCCGGCTGATCGAAGTGGAGCCGTATATCACGGTGAACGCCGGCTTCGGCGATGCGCACTCAGCGGGCGAGGAAGTGGAGTATATGAACGGACCGGTGGCTACGCGACTGGGCGCAGAGCGCAAGCAGAACGGGCATCCTGCGCCTTACGGCGTGAAGTTCTGGGACATCGGAAATGAGCCCTATGGTTCGTGGCAACTCGGGCGCACGGATCTGAAGTACTACGTCTTGAAGCACAACGAATTCGCGGCGGCCATGCGCAAGGCGGATCCGTCGATTGCGCTGCTGGCCTCCGGCAACATGCCGGAGCCCATGGACCTGACCGGCGAGATGCGCGCGAAGGACGTGGACGACATGAAGGCCGTGGAGGGCACGCCGGAGGACTGGACCGGCGGCGAGATCGAGCATTGCTGGGGCAACTTCTCCGGCATTACCCAGCACTGGTACGCGCGATCCGGCCAGCGGTTCGACGTGGAGAAGGCGAAACATCTGCCGCTGGATGCGCCCACTGCGGCCGGCTACGACAAAGTGGAACAGACGCCACTCGAATTCGCGCGTTATCCCGCCAATATCGTGCACCTGAAAGCGCAGGAGTGGCGCCGGTACGAGCAGCGTTTCCCGCAGCTGGCGAAGAACAAAATCTTCCTCTCAATCGACGAGTACGCCTACTTTGGCGGGAACTTCAACCGCGTTCCGGATTTGAAGATGGCGCTGGCCTACGGAATGATCCTCAATGAGATGCTGCGGCATACGGATTTCCTGCGAATGTCGGCGCACACCATGGGCGTCTCGACGCTCGACTACACGCCGACCGCGGCGGCACTCAACACCACCGGACTGGTGTACAAGCTCTACGGCGACAGCTTCGTCCCAGGATCGATACCCGTGGCTCTCACTGGGAACTCGTCGCAACCGGCTCCGCAATATCCGATAGGCGGCGACCAGCCGGAGACAAACTCGGGCAGCCCAACGTACCCGCTGGACATGTTCGCCGCCCTGACTCCGGACCGCAAATACCTGACGCTCGCGGTGGTGAATGCCACGGAGACAGAGCACAGTTTTGATCTGCACGTGGCCGGAGCTCGGCTGGCGGGCCGGCCGACGTTATGGCAGATCACAGGCAAAGACCTGCAAGCCATGGATCAGGTGGGGCAGCCACCGCAAGTCACGATCACAAAGACCACGGTGACCGCACCAGCCCGCAAGCTGTCGGTAGCACCTATCAGCGCGGATATTTATCGGTTTCCGGTCGAACAGTGAATCGGGCATCGGCAAACTGGGCGGCAGCGCGGCGGGACACCGGCTATGTCGCGTAGCGTTTCAGAACCACGCGGCTTCGTTCTTCAGCAAGAATCTGTGTTTCGAGTACTGTCAGTAGCTTCGACCTTTACGCGAGACCGAATGCCTGGCGACCGACGCTTCACGGAGCGACAGTGACCCATTCTCTGGATCGGCGCCGTTTCCTCATTTCCTCCGCTGCCGCGGCGGCTGCCGGCATGCTGCTGCCCTCGGCCAGCCTCGAAGCTGAGCCGCCACAAACGCCACCCGGTGCGACACCGTTCACCTTGGAGGAGTTGCCGACAACGGTTGTATTGCGCAACAGGATCGAAGCCGTGCGCGTCACCGTCTGCGCTCCCGACGTGATTCATATTGTGGCCGGACCAGGAAACCCCGTGGCTGCTTCTCCGCAAACGCCATGGATCGTCGCACCGTGTATGCCAGAGAGGCCTGATGTCACCCACACCGGAGATAAAGCGACCATCCGCACGTCCAAGCTATCGGTCGAGATCGACTCCCAATACGGGCTACTGCGATTTCTGGATCCCGACGGAAAGCCGCTGCTTCAGGAATCACCGCGTGTGCCGCGCCACTATGTGGCGAAGGAAGTCAACGGAGAGAAACTGTACCGCGTTGCCCAGCGCTTCTTTCCAGATGCCCTAGAGGGCATTTACGGCTTGGGACAGCACCAAAGCGGAGTGTTCGACCAGCGCGGCACGGTGGTCGAGCTGGCGCAGGCCAACACGAATGTCTCGATTCCGCTGTTCGTCTCGACGCTTGGCTACGGTCTGCTTTGGAACACGGCGTCCAAGTCGTGGTTCGACAACCGCTTTCCTACAGAATTGAAACTTACAGCCAATGCTGCTGACGCGATCGATTATTACGTTCTTTACGGGCCGTCGATGGACCGGATCATTCAGATCTACCGGAACATGACCGGTCACGCGCCGCTCTTCGGCCGTTGGGCTTATGGATTTGTTCAGTCCAAGGACCGCTACCGCTCGGCCAAGCAACTGCTCGACGTCGCGGGCGAATACCGCGAGCAAAAAGCTCCCCTCGATTTGATCGTGCAAGACTGGTTCTGGTGGAAGCTCCAGGGCGATCCGGAATATTCCGACGACTACCTCAAGCCCTTACCCGACGTCCCTGCCGCGCTCGACAAGCTGCACGAGGAAAATGTTCACGCCATGATTTCGGTGTGGGCGAAGTTTGATCTGCGCTCGCACAATTATCAGGAGATGAAGGGTCGCGGACTTATCGTTCCAGGCACGGATATCTACGACGCCACGAATCCGGCTGCACGCGATTACTACTGGAAGCACCTAATGGGCGTTAAGTTCGCCGAGGGCTGGGATGCTTTTTGGCTCGACAGCAGCGAGCCGGAAATCTGGAACGGGCAAAGCGACGCTGTCCTGGATTCTCTGCGGTTGTTCATAGGAAACGGAGCGCGTTACACGAACGTGTTTCCGCTTTTGCACACCGGTGGAGTACACGATCATTGGCGCGCGACGACTGACCGCAAGCGCGTCTTCATCCTGACGCGTTCGGCTTTCCTCGGTCAGCAGCGCTACGCTACGACCGTGTGGTCGGGCGACGTGATCGGCACCTGGATGACTTTCCGCCGCCAGATCGCGGCAGGCCTGAATTACCAAATGTCGGGACTGCCGTATTGGACTACGGATATCGCGGGCTACGGCTGGCCTTATGAGCGCGATACGCGCGATCCAGATTATCAGGAGCTCTACGTCCGCTGGTTCCAGTACGGCGTCTTCTGCCCCATCCTGCGGACGCACGGCCACCGCGTCAACGACACGAACGAGCTATTCAGCTATGGGCCGCAAACTCCCACGCTTGTCTTCTACGACAAGCTCCGTTATCGGCTGTTGCCTTACATCTATTCACTCGCGTGGCGCGTGACGAACGATGATTACACGATCCAACGCGGACTGCCCATGGACTGGCCTGCGGATCGTAGAGTGCGCGACATCGGCAACGAGTTTATGTTCGGTCCTGCATTCCTGGTTGCTCCGCTAACCGAACCGCGCGCAACGAGCCGCGAGGTTTATCTGCCGCAGGCTGCCGCCTGGTACGACTTTTGGACTGGAACACGCGTACCCGGGAGCCAGACCGTTCAGGCTTCGGCCCCGCTGGACCGTATCCCCCTTTACGTTCGCGCCGGCTCGATCGTCCCTCTGGGACCGGTAGTCGACAATGCGGACGGTCAAGTCAACGAGCTGGAAGTGCGTGTGTATCCCGGGGCCGATGCTGACTTTGAGTGGTACTCCGATGCCGGGGACACCTACGACTACGAGAAGGGCCAATGCAGAGCCGTTCACCTGCACTGGGATGACGCCGCGCAAGTCCTTCACGCAGACGACGCAAAAGGAAGTTATCCCGGAATGCCTGACCGCGTTCTGATCCGCCTTGTCGTGGTCCGTCCGGATCACGGTGCGGGCGCCGCAATATCGGCCGCGAGCGATGGCCAAGCCTCCTATTCGGGCAAGGCTTTGCAGATCACAGCGCGTTGAAGCGCGCCTCTCAGCTGTCGGTTGTGCCTCGCACCGTGATGTGTACCGGTTTCCGGTAGAACGGGCGAGGTGGACATGTCGCTCGGGGAAGACAAATGAGGAACGCATGAAATCGAGAATCAATACTGCGGTTATGCTTGTAATTGCGGTCGTGCCGATTGGCGCCGCGCTGACGACGGCACAACCGGCCCGGTCGCGACTCAATGTTCCTCCGGCCCGGCCGCAAGGCCCATGTGACATTTACGCCGCTGCTGGTGATCCCTGTGTCGCCGCGCACAGCACCACGCGCGCGCTGTACGCCTCGTACAACGGACCGCTCTACCAAATTAAGCGCCAGTCCGATGGCAAGGTCCTGATTATCGGTGTCGTCCAGCCTGTCGCATCGCCTTTTCCCGATTCGGGCGGCTACGCCGACGCTGCGGCCCAGGACACGTTCTGCGCCAACACGTACTGCTGGATCACCCGCATCTACGACCAATCCCCAAACCACAACGATCTCACGCAGGCGCCCCGCGGCGGTTTCAGCGGGCCTGCCATGGGTGGTTTCAACAACGTCCCGCTTGCCGACATGGCGCCGATCATGATCATGGGTCACAAGGTTTACGGGGTCTTCATCGAACCCGGCATGGGGCTTCGCAATGACGACCCGAAAGGCACCGCCGTCGATGATCAGGCGGAGGGTCAGTATTGGGTGATTAACGGCCAGCACTTCAATTCCGGCTGCTGCTTCGACTACGGCAACGCCGAAATCGACAGCCGCGATGACGACGCCGGCACCATGGAAACCGCTTACTTCGGAAACGCCCCCTGGTGGTATCACGGGAACCCTCCCGGCCCATGGATCATGACTGACCAGGAAAATAATCTGGTGGGTTGCGTCAATCCGGATGGATCGAAGCTTTGCGTAAGACTGCCGGACATCACGTGGCGATTCGTGACCGCGATGGCCAAAGGCGAGCCGCACCACTGGACGTCCATGGGCGGCGACGCGCAGCGGGGCGCTCTGTCGGTCATGTTCAGCGGGCCGCGCGTCGATTCCCATTATGACCCGATGCGCAAGCAAGGAGCCATCCTGCTGGGCAATGGCGGCGACAACAGCAATGGCTCGCAGGGCACCTTCTATGAAGGGGCGATGACAGCCGCAGGCACCTTCCCGTCGAACGCCATCGATCAACGCGTGCAGGCCAACATCGTCGCTGCCGGATATGGTGTGTTGCCACTGAGCCTCGCGCCAGCGTCGGCAACTGCCGCCCCGCCAGGGCTGCAGACCTTCTCGCCAGAGTCCTCACAGAACACCACCGTGACCTTCGCCAACACCACGGGAGCACCGGCGGCGGGCGTCAAGCTCAGCATTTCCCTGCCCAACAAGCAGTGGACCTCGTTCGTTCCGGGCACCACGAAGACGTCGGTGACGTTCGCTGGTCCCCTCGCACCCGGTGCCAGAGTAAGCGCCACCTTCAAAGTCACTGCGGGGCCAGCGGCTTTCAACGGCGATTTGGTCGGCAATGTTTGGTGGACGAACGTGGCGAACGGCAGAAAGGAATTCGTCACCATATCCGAGAAGGTTCGGAACGTCCCTCCGGTCAGAATCAACGAGTTCCGGATCAGCTCGGGTCCTCCCACCAGCTCGACGGACTCGTTCATCGAGCTTTACAACGCGGGCACAGGCAGCGTGGACCTCTCCAACTGGACACTGATCGAGCACCCGGCCCAGCAGGCCATTTTCTCGACGGTGAAGATCCCGGCAGGGACAAAGCTGGCGGCGAGCGGCTTCTACCTGCTCAGCCTTTCTAACTCCGGGCTGGTGGCCGCCGCACGCCCAAGCGATACGACCATCTACGTCAGGAGCACGACTGGCATGAAGGTTGGCGATACGGTCAGTATCGGTACCGGCGTGAGTACAGAAACCCGCAAGATCGTAATCGCCGGAACGGCGGCAAGCAACAATACGACGCTGTGGCAGCCCCTCCCCGACGGCCCGGTGATTACCATTCCTGCTGGTTCGACCAACGTGCCTGTCGGGAGCGTGTCCGGCTTCGTCGTCGGCCAGAAGATCGCCCTCGGCTATGGCGCTGCCTATCCCGCCGTCTCCGCAGGTCTGGAGCGTTACGAGGTCGCCACGGTCACGAGTATTGGCAAACCCGGTATGCAGGACTACTTGGCGGCCGCCGCATCCGCTGGCGCAACCAACATCAAGGTGGCGTCCGTCAGGAACATCTCGGTCGGTGACAACATCCGGCTGGACATCAACAGCGTCAGGCATGGCATTGAGACCGTGACGGTCACGAAGGTTGGCAGCGGCGCAAGCCGCACAATGCTTTTGGCGGATGCGAACGCCGGCGCGACGAACATCAAAGTCCATAGCGTCCCTGGCTTTGCTGTGGCCGACAAGATGACCGTTGGCACCCCGCCGCACGAGAAAACATTCACCATTACCGCCGTCACTACGTCAGACGCCGGTGTCAGCGTGGACTTTACCCCTGCTCTTGCACAGGCCTATTCCAGAGGCGAGGAGGTAACCGATCTAGGGACGGGCCTCGACTTGGCGGCTCCGCTGCGCTTCAACCATTCGGCCAACCTGCCCTTCAGCGACCGTGGAACAGGAATCAGTTTCGAACCGGCGGCAGCCTTCGTGCACCGGAGCAACGAGCCCGTTCAGGCGCTCGGCACAGGCATCCGCCTCGACCGGCCTCTGGCCAATGCTCACGCAATCAATGCAGTCGTGCGGGACGTCACTGTCAAAACCGCGGGCTACCAGAGGACGCCCGCGCCCAATCAGTGGTTCGGCGGCCCTGAACTCGCCACCCGCGTCCCCCTATTCGGTCGCACCATCACGATCCGGGAGGGAAGCATGGTGTTGCGCAACGCCTCTGGCCTGGTTGTCGACAGCCTCAACTATGGAGCCCTCGTCGACCCATGGGCCGCGGAGGGTTACCAGGCCGCCTCCGGATTCGACCAGAGCGGTTGCTACGTGACTGCGCCCGGTTCGGCCATCGGCTTCGGCCCGTTCGCCTTCGCAGGTGCGTCCGACACAAGCACGGGCCGTTTCCCGGACGGTTTCAACACGGACAGCAATTGCACGGATTTCGTGGCGGGCACGGCCACCATTCTGGCGGCCGCTTCGATCGCTGGCGCCACCAATATAAAGGTAGCCAGCGTGGGAGGGTT
>Ga0075272_1000008_pt1 | contig 82668 bp, 80 predicted proteins | sample SF_Rice_5C_0N_40_FD_69776 | JGI IMG/M metagenome (GOLD analysis project Ga0075272, IMG submission 69776) | Rice paddy soil microbial communities from Twitchell Island, California, USA - SF_Rice_5C_0N_404 | ecosystem: Environmental > Terrestrial > Soil > Paddy field/soil | place: USA: Twitchell... | reverse complement strand
GGCAAGACCGCCATCGTCGAAGGCCTGGCACAGCGCATCGTTTCGGGGGACGTGCCTGAGATCCTCAAGCCGAAGCGCATCGCCTCGCTCGACCTGGCGGCTCTGGTGGCGGGCGCGAAATATCGCGGCGAGTTCGAAGACCGCTTGAAAGCGGTGTTGAAGGAAATCGCCGAATCCGACGGGCAAGTGATCCTGTTCATCGACGAACTGCACACGCTGGTGGGCGCGGGCGCGGCGGAAGGTTCGATGGACGCGTCGAACATGCTCAAGCCGGCTCTGGCGCGCGGGGAGCTGCGCGCGATCGGCGCCACCACGTTGAATGAATACCGCAAATACATCGAGAAAGATCCCGCGCTGGAGCGCCGTTTCCAGCCCGTGTATGTGGGCGAGCCGTCGGTAGAGGACACCATCGCCATTCTGCGCGGGCTGAAGGAGCGTTACGAAGTGCATCACGGCGTGCGCATCAAGGACGCCGCGATTATCGCTGCGGCCATGCTGTCGCAGCGCTACATCACCGACCGCTTTCTGCCCGACAAAGCCATCGACTTGATCGACGAAGCGGCCGCCGGTCTGCGCATGGAAATCGATTCGCTGCCCAGCGACATCGACGAAATCGAGCGGCGCATCCTGCAGCTGGAAATCGAGCGGACCCCGCTGGGCAAGGAAAGCGACGAGCACTCGCGCGCGCGCCTCGGAGATATCGAAAAGGAACTCAGCACTCTGCGCGAGCAGTCGAACGCGCTGAAGGCCCGCTGGCAGTCCGAGAAGGACGCTATCGGCCGCATCCGCAAGCAGAAAGAGGAGATCGAACGTCTAAAGACAGAGGAGCAGCGCTACGAGCGCGCGGGCGAACTGTCGCAGGTGGCCGAAATTCGCTACGGGAAGCTGACCGCGGCGGAAAAAGAGCTGAAGGAGGCGCAGGACCGTCTGGCGCAGCTGCAAAAAGACCGGCCCATGCTCAAGGAAGAAGTGGGTGAAGAAGAGATCGCGAAGATCATCAGCAAGTGGACGGGCATTCCCGTGGGCCGCCTGCTGGAAGGGGAGGTCGAGAAGCTGGTGCACATGGAAGAGCGCCTGCGCCAGCGCGTCGTAGGGCAGGATCCGGCGCTTACGATTGTGGCTAACGCGATTCGCCGCAGCCGCTCGGGGCTGAGCGATCCGCGCCGCCCCATCGGCTCGTTCCTGTTCCTCGGGCCCACCGGCGTGGGCAAGACGGAACTGGCGCGCGCGCTGGCCGAATTTCTGTTCGATGACGAGCACGCCATGATCCGCCTGGACATGTCCGAATACATGGAAAAGCATTCAGTGGCGCGCATGATCGGTGCGCCTCCGGGCTACGTGGGCTACGAGGAAGGCGGGCAGTTGACCGAGCAGGTGCGCCGGCGGCCGTATTCCGTTGTGTTGCTGGACGAAATCGAGAAGGCGCATCCGGACGTGTTCAACGTGCTGCTGCAGATTTTGGATGATGGGCGTCTGACGGACGGGAAAGGTCGGATCGTCAACTTCCAAAACACGGTGATCGTGATGACCTCGAACGCGGGATCGTCCGCCATCTTCGAGCTGGCCACGAAGGATGCGAAAAAGGCGCGGGAGCAGGCCATGGCCGCGCTGCGCGAGATTTTCCGGCCGGAGTTTCTGAACCGCATCGACGACATCGTGATGTTCAGCCCGCTGGGAAAGCCGCAAATCGAGCGCATCATCGATCTGCAGCTCGCCGACGTGAAAAAGCGCCTGGCCGAGCGTAAAATTGAGATCGAGCTCACTCCCGCGGCTAAGGCGTTGTTGTTACGCGAGGGTTACGATCCCGCCTATGGCGCGCGTCCCATGAAACGCGCCATCCAGCGGCTGATACAAGACCCGCTCGCGCTGCGTATTTTGGATGGGGAGGTGCGCCCGGGCGAAACGGTCCTGGTCGACGCCGGCCCCAATGGCGATGAAATGAAATTCGGCGCCGAAGCGGTTAAAGCCAGGGCGGTTCATTGAGCCGGGCTTAAGGGGCAACCCCTATGAAGACCTTCAAAACGGCGTTTTTGCTGACCGCACTGACGATCTTACTGCTGTTCATCGGGCAAGTGTTGGGCGGCCGAGGTGGAATGACGATTGCGCTGGGCATTGCCATTCTGATGAATGGCATCGCCTATTTCTTTTCCGACAAAATCGCTATTGCTTCCGCCGGGGCCAAGCCGATCAGCCGGGAACAGGCTCCGCGGCTGTATGCGGTGATGGAACGGCTGGCGGCCAAGGCCAGTCTGCCCATGCCCAAGCTGTACCTGATTCCGCAGGCGGCGCCGAACGCGTTTGCCACCGGGCGCAATCCGAGCCATGCGTCGGTTGCGGTCACAGAAGGCCTGATGCAGCTGATGAACGACGACGAACTCGAAGGCGTGATCGCCCACGAGCTGTCACACGTCCGCAATTACGACATCCTGACGTCCTCTATCGCCGCTACGATCGCCGGAGCGATTACCTGGGTCGCCAGCATGGGCCGTTGGGCCATGCTTTTCGGCGGTTTTGGGGGCGGCGATCGCGACCGGGAGGGCGGCGGTCTTGTCGCCTTGCTGATGCTGATCGTGGCCCCGATCGCGGCGTTGCTGCTGCAGCTGGGCATTTCGCGGCAGCGCGAGTATCAGGCCGATGCTTCCGGAGCCAAGATGGTCGGGCATCCGTACGGCCTGATCAGCGCGCTGGAAAAGCTAGGAGCGTATAACAAGCGAATCCCGATGGATATCTCACCGTCGACGTCGGCGCTGTGCATCGTCGCGCCGCTTGCGGCAGGCCAGATGTTTTCCCGGCTCTTCAGCACGCACCCGCCGCTGACGGATCGCATTGCGGCCTTGCGCAGCATGACCGTAACCCGGTAGGGCGTTCCATGTGTGTGGCAGGTCGCCTGGAAAGCGCATGCGTGCCTAGGGATGAGTACTAGGACTACTGCTATCCGTCTCACTCCGCGACAGTTCTCCACGGGATTCAGGTTTGGCTACGCAGAAAGCATTACGCCGGGTAAAAATTTCAGAGTACAGCCACTCGGATCGACCTGATCTGGCAATCCCCCATATTGCTCAAAGCATCTATCCGTAAGCAGTTACCGCCCGGGTAGGGCATCCGCCCGATTTGGCTCTGCGCGTGCTGTCTAGCTGCGGCGCAAGGGATCTCAGGAGGACGGAGATGAGCGACGAAAAGGACATGTTCGTACAGGAACCGGCTGCGCCGCGCTGGATCGGGATTGTGGTGATCGCGCTGGCAGTCGTGTCGTTGGTGGCCTTGGGTGCCGGGTGGACGGCGTCCAACCGGTCGAAGGCCCTCCAGGACAGCCTGACGAAGCAGAGCCAACAGGTTCAGCAGCAGGAAGGCGCGCTGGTACAGCGGATTCAGAAGGACGAAGACACCAATGCCCAACTGCAGGGCGAGTTGAGCGTGGTGACGGACAAGATGAAACTGACCGAAGGCGAATTGCTGCGCGCGCGGCGCCAGGCGCTGTTCATCAAGAAGCAAGATGCCAAACAGCTGGCGGATCTGCAGAACAGCCTGAACGGGCAGCTGGCGACGAAGGCCACCGTCGACGACATGAACAAGCTGGGCACGGATGTCGGCGGCGTGAAGACGGATCTTGAGGCCACCAAGAACAGCCTCAACATGGCCCGGGGCGAGTTTGGCACTCTGATCGCCAAGAACCATGATGAAATCGAAGAGCTGCGCCGGCTGGGGCAGCGCGACTACTACGAGTTCACCATCAACCGCCGGAACCAGAAGGACAAGGTGGGAGATATGATCGTGGTTCTTCGGCACGTCAATCCGAAGAGGAATCTCTACACCGTGTCGCTGTATGTGGACGATTCCCGGTATGACAAGAAGAACCGCTCGGTAAACGAGCCGATCTACTTCTTCACCAGCACCTACAATCACGCGCCGCTGGAGTTCGTGGTGAATCATGTGGCCAAGAACACCATCAGCGGCTACCTGAGCGTGCCGAAGGCGCAGACCACGCACGCACAGAGCAACGGCAGCTAATACAGGCCAAATCCGTCGGAACCTGCCGACGGATGGGCACGAGGCGTGGCAAAAGGGCGTCCTGCAAAGGACGCCCTTTTTTTATTCGGCTTTTTTCAGGGCGCGCGTCTTGCGGCTGAGGAACCGCTTCGAGAGGGCGGGCAGCTGCGAATGCTGAATCTTCCCCTGCTCGTAGAGCTTCAGCTTCATTTTCGCCAGTTTGCGGCGGCGGCGCTGCCGCTTCTGGGCGACGTAGCGTTTATCGTGGGCCATTCATCCTCCCTCGGAATTGCCAAGAGATTGTAGCCAATCCGCGAAGCGGCGGAAAGCGGGAATCGGCCACCCGATCTTCCGGGAGCCTGGCGAAAGCCTTTTCTGCCCCCGGGGAGAAAGAGGGCGATCTGCCCGGAGTAGTACTACGGGCAAACCTCGGATTAGGCCTACAGGACGGTCGTACTATGGGTATCCGCGAGAGCCTCGGGCACCTTGGAGGAGAGAGGAAGGCGAGCGCGCAATGACGATCAGGACTAAGCTCCGCAACTGGTGGACGGGCCACGATCCCGAACAGGAGAAGCAGACCAGGCTGGTGAACGAGCGCATCGGCCGGCTGTTCGCGGAGAACCGAACGAATCCCAAGTCTTCCCGCCTCAAACCGGTCCTGGAACCAGCTCGCCCGCGAACAGAAAGCAAGAACCCGCCTGAGCCCATTCGCGCCGCGTGATGTAAAACGCAGATGCGGCGAGCGAGGCGGTCACGCCGTCTTGGGGCCGCTGGCCGGAACGGGCGGCGGAGCGGCTTGCGGCGCTTTCTGGCCATCCGCCGGGGATGTCTCGAACTCGCCCCGCAGGCGGGGCAGGCAACCCGGATAGCACTGCTGGAGAAAATCGATCAGCTTTTCGCGAACGTAACAGCGAAGATCCCAAGCCTGGCCGGAATCGCGCGCATCCACTAGCGCACGGATTTGCATAGCGCGCTCATTCGCGTCCGTCACTTGCACCGCGCAGACTTCGCCTTTCCACAGCTTGGTCGTCTTGACGATGCGCTGCAGTTCGTCCCGCACTTCCCTCACCGGAACGGTGTAATCCACCCAGAGCAGCACAGTTCCCAACAGATCGGCGCTGGTGCGCGTCCAGTTCTGGAAGGGATGCTCGATGAAATAGGAGAGGGGAACGATCAGGCGCCGCAGGTCCCAGATGCGCACGACGACGTAGGTCGTGCGAATTTCCTCAATCCACCCCCATTCGCCTTCGACGATTACCACGTCCTCCAGGCGCATGGGCTGGGTGAGCGCGATCTGAATTCCGGCCACAAGGCTGGAAAAAGTGGGTTTCATAGCCACGCCTACAACCAGGCCGGCGATGCCGGCGGAGGCCAACAGGCTGGCGCCAATCGAGCGAATGGCGGGGAACGTCATCAACATGATTGCGAGGGCGATGAGCATGACGACGGCGGTTACCACGCGGTGGAGCACGGAGAGTTGCGTCTCGACCTTGCGGGCCAGCAGGTTATCCGCGACGTCCACGCGGTAGCGCGCCATCAGAACGTCGGAAACGACCTGGCTGGTGAGAATGACCAGCCAGGCGATCATCGCGATCAGCAGGATGCCGAGCGCGTGCTCGGCCGGATTCATGATGCGCGGCGGAAGCGATGTCCCGGGCAAAGCCAGGAGAATCGCCAAAAACGGGAAGAACCAGCGCGATAGCCGGCTGCCGTGGTGAACCAGCGATGTGGCAACGACACTTCTGTGCCGTTTGGCCACGCGTCGCAGGAAGAAAAACAAAATCCACCGGGCGATCAGCGAACACACAACGGCGAAGCCCAGCAGTCCCGCCGACCACGCCACCGCCTGCCAGTGGTTCACGACCGAGTGGAAAAGAGCGGACATCCGATCCCCCTCTCCTGGAGATAAAAGCCCTGCCTACGTATATGATTCTGAAATCCAGAGCAACGGTGTAAATGAGTTGCCTCGCCGTCTATTTTGAATAGGGATGCCCGGCGAGAATCGTAAAAGCGCGATAGAGCTGCTCGGCCAGAACGACGCGGGCCAATTCATGAGGCATGGTCAGCGTCGCAAGCGAGATCTTCTGCCTGGCGGCGTCGCGAAGCGCCGGCGGAAAGCCCTCCGCGTCGCCGCAAAGGAAGGCGAGTTCGCGCGTGCCGCGCTCGCGCAGATCACCCAGCCAGCGCGCGAATTGCGCGGATGTGAATTGCCGGCCGTCGGCGTCCAGCAGAACGAGCGTTGCCGCCGAATCTAACTTCAATTTGCGCAGCGCGGCGGGAGTGGCCTCGCGCAGCTCATGGATTTCGATTTCGGCATAGTGGCGAATGCGTGCCGTGTAATCATCCAGCAGCGCGCGAAACTCCGCGCGGCGCGTCTTGCCCAGCAGAATCAATCGAATCCTCATAAAGCGCCGAAACTCGAAAATCGAAACGCGAAATTCGACAGGCCGAGCGGCTTCTGCGGCTCCGCCGGCTTGCCGTCGTTTTGAATTTTCATCCTGGCCAGGCTCACAACAAGCCGTACTTCTTGCGTTTTTCGAGGAGCGTTTTGCGGCTGATGCCGAGGATCTCTGCGGAGCGCCCGATTTTGAAGTGCGTGGCCTCCAGCGTCGCGGCGATAGCCTCGCGCTCCATCTCTTCCAGCGAGCGCAAGCCGCCATTCCTGCTGGGTGCGGCGCCGGCGGCGCGAAGGATGTCCGGAAAATCCTCTGCGCGCAGGACCGCTTCCTTGGCAAAAATCAGAGCTCTTTCGACGGCGTTCTTCAGTTCGCGAACATTACCCGGCCAGGAATACGCCTGCAAGAGGCCGACGGCCGCGGGATCGAGAGCCGCGCCGGGTTTGCCGTGAACGGGAGCCAAACGTTCGAGAAAATGGGAGGCGAGCGGAAGGATGTCGGCCCGGCGGTCGCGGAGAGCAGGAACCGCGACGGCGACGACATTCAGGCGGAAAAAGAGGTCTTCGCGGAAGCGCCCAGCGCGGACTGCATGGCCGAGATCGGTGTTGGTCAAGGCCATCAGTCGCGCGTCGATGCGCAGCGTTTCGGCGCCGCCCAGGCGCTCGAAGGTGCGCTCTTCGAGGACGCGCAGGAGCTTGGCCTGAACAGAGGTGGAGAGAGCAGCGACTTCGTCCAGCACGATGGTTCCGCCCTGGGCCATTTCGAGGCGTCCAGGTTTGCGCGCCACCGCGCCGGTAAACGCGCCGCGCTCGTGGCCGAAGAGTTCCGATTCGACGAGTTCGGAAGGAAGGCTGGCACAATCGATCTTGAGGAAGGGGGAATCACGGCGAGGGCCGCGCTCGTGAATCCAGCGCGCCAGCTGGTCTTTGCCCGTGCCGCTTTCTCCCACGATCAGAATGGTCGTCGCGGTGTCAGCCAGCTTCTCGGCGATTTCGAGCACGTGGCGCGAAGCGGGATCGGCGGCCACCCACAACAGATCGGGAGCGCTCATGGCTGGCTGTGATGATCCGCGGCGCTTTCCGGGTGGCTTCCCGGGTGGGGTCCTGCGGGCACGGGGAAATCGATGCGCTCGGCGTTGCGCCAGAGGCGTTCGAGGTCGTAATACTGCCGCGCGCGTTCGCTGAAAATGTGCACGACGAAATCGGCGTAATCCAGCAGGACCCATTCGGCGCCCGCTTTGCCTTCGCGATGCGACAATCGCTTTCCGTGCTGTTCCAGGCGCTCCTCGATGGCGTCGCTGATGGCCTTGATCTGCGGCTGGCTTTGCCCCGAGCAAAGCAGGAAATACTCCGCAAACGTTCCCGCGCCCGGCAGTTTCAGCACCGTGACGTCCACGGCCTGCTTGTCCTGAGCCGCTTCCACGGCCAATCGAATTTCGGAGCGAAGGTTTTCCAGAGTCACCGGTACAGGGCCTGTCCCAGAATGTATTCCTCCACGCGCGGCGGCACAAGACTGTGAATGCTTTTTTTCTGCTGCAGGCGCTCGCGCACCTCGGTGGAGGAGACGTGGCTGTTCACCGTAGTGAGCAGGTGAATGGCCGATTTGCGCAGGGCAATCTTGTTGCCGTCGGCGGCGCCGCGTGCCAGCTTGTCCGGCGGAACGACCAGCCGTAAAGCGTCGATGCGAAATCCGGGGCGGCTGGCGATGACGAAATCGCACAGGTCGAGCAGCGCTTCGTAGCTCTTCCAGGTGGGTAGCTCGAGAAACTGGTCGGCGCCCACGATGAAATAGAGATGATCGTCGGGATGCTCGCGACGGAAGCGGCGAACCGTATCCACGGTGTAGAACACGTGCGAGGAGGCGCTGTCCACGGGCGCTTCTGCCAGCGAGGGGAAAAAACCGCGGTGTTCAGCGCAGGCCAGCGCCACCATAGTGTAGCGGTGCACGAACAGAGTCAGCTCGGATCGCGATTTGTGGGGCGGTCGCGCCGAGGGGATGAAATAGATCGCATCCAGATGAAATCGGCGTTGCGCGGCGTGCGCTACCGCCAAGTGCCCGGCGTGGATGGGATCGAATGTGCCGCCAAAGAGAGCGATCGCGCGGCGGCTCGGTTCGTGCGCCGGCCCGCGCGCGTGTCCGGCCGGAACCGGATGTGCCGCAGGAATCTTATGGACGGGATTCGAGCTCAACTGTGCTCCGTGTGCGATGCGGCTTCCGGCTTGCGGGCCGCTGGAATCGCGGCGGGCCCATCGGCATTCGATTCTGTGGCCAGCGATGCCGCTCGAGGAATGTCGTCGAGACGACCGGCGATGGCGCGAACCAGCGCGACGATGCCCTCCCCGGTAGCCGTAGAAATCGCATGAAATTCCAGGCCGCGTTTGCGCGCGTACTCGCGAAGCGCGTCGAGGCGGCTGCGGTCGGTCGTGGCATCCAGCTTGGTGGCCACCACAAGGACCGGCTTTTCCGCCAACGCAGGGCTGAACGAGGCCAGCTCGTGCTCGATGATTTCGAAATCGTGAACTGGGTCGCGGCCGCTCGCGTCACTGGTATCGACCAGGTGTGCGATCAAGCGCGTGCGCTCGACGTGCTTCAGAAAACGCGTGCCCAGACCGGCGCCTTCGTGCGCGCCTTCGATCAGGCCGGGAAGATCGGCCACCACAAACGTGCGCCCCAAACCCGGCGCCGCATCGGGATCGGCGGAAACTACGCCGAGGTGCGGTTCGAGCGTGGTGAACGGGTAAGCGGCGATTTTCGGGCGTGCGGCGGAAATGCGCGAAATCAGCGTCGATTTGCCCGCGTTCGGGAATCCCACCAGTCCCACATCGGCCAGCAGCTTTAATTCGAGCCGCAGGTGGCGCTCTTCGCCCGGCTGGCCGTCTTCATGCTCGCGCGGCGCCTGATGCCACGGGCGAATGAAATGAGGATTGCCGTTGCCGCGCCCGCCACGCCCGCCACGCGCCGCCAGAAATTTCTGGCCAGGTTCGGAAAAGTCAAACAGCTGCTCGCCGGTATCCGCGTCGAACACCACCGTGCCCACGGGCACGCTCAGCACCAGCGCGTCGCCCGACCGGCCGTGGCATTTCGATCCTTCGCCGTGACGCCCGCGATCCGCGCGAAACTCGCGATTGTAGCGGTAGCGCAGGAGGGTGTTGTCCTGCGGATTCGATTCCAGGTAGACGTCGCCGCCGTGCCCGCCATCGCCGCCCGACGGACCGCCGCGGGGGACGTACTTCTCGCGGCGGAAGGCCATGCAGCCGTTGCCGCCCTCGCCGCCTTTCACCCTGATTTTCGCTTCATCCGCAAACACGGCAGGCTCGCTACAAAAACGCAATCAGAAACAGCATACGCTTGGACTTTGGGGAAAAACAGGCGCGCACCGCGCTCGACGAAATGCGCATGCGGAAAATTCCAAGATTCAGTCGGCGGCAGGCGCAGCAGGCTTCGCTTCCGTGGCAGCCGCGGCTTCTTCGGCCGGCAGGACGCTGATAAAGCGCCCGAGCCCGCCCTTGTCCTCAAAGCGCACCACGCCGGTGATCAGCGCGAAGAGGGTATCGTCCTTGGCGCGCCCGACGTTCCGGCCGGGCTTGTAGCGCGTGCCGCGCTGGCGAATCAGGATGCTGCCGCCGTTCACCAATTGCCCGCTGAACCGCTTGATTCCCAGGCGCTGCCCCTGCGAGTCGCGCCCGTTGACTGAAGATCCGCCGCCCTTTTTGTGTGCCATGGCTCTGGAAAACCTCTAGGAAAGTTGAATTTCGCCGACTTGGACGGCAGTGTAATTCTGCCGGTGGCCGCGCTCGATCTTGTATTGTCCGCCCGTCTTGTACTTGGTGACTTTGATCTTTGGACCGCGGACGTGCTTCACAATCTTTCCGGTAATCTTGGCCTTCGCGGCGTCGGCGCCCGTCAGCATTTTCTTCTCGTCCGTGCGCACGGCCAGGACGTCTTCAAACGTCACTTTGCCGCCGACTTTTCCCTCCAGGCGCTCGACCTCGATGGTCGCGCCCGGCTCGACGCGGTACTGCTTCCCCCCACTCCGAATCACGGCGTACATGCTGCCTCCATGCTCGATTGACAAACGCCCATTATACGGGTTCCGCGCTATTTATGGCAACCGAAAGCAACGCGACGCTATTGCTGTTATCCACGACGCAGTGTGGTGGGTCAGGTGCTCCCCGCTTGCGCTTACTGCTGAATGGGGTGCCCTGCGGGCGGGGTGACCATGCGGCCGAAGCCGATTTCCATGACCGTGTCCTTGGGGAAGACCACGTCATGACCACGCGCCAGAAAGTGAGTGTAGACCGAGCGGCTGGCGCCGTAGGCGCCCATGGCCATTCCGAGCGGTGTGTAGTGCACGCCCAGACCCAAGCCAAAACCGATCAGCCGGAAGCTGTTGGCGCCGCCCGCACCATTATTCAGCGCGTCTGTATCCCCATCGCCGCTCGAGGAGAAAGCGGCCACCGCTACCGAGAAGCTCGTGCGCAGGTAGCGCGATTTCGGATCCGTCGCGCGTGCACCGCCTTCGGAATCGAGCTTGACGTGATCGCTGGCCGCCGTCTGCACGCCCTCGAAGCTGGCCGCCACCTGTTGCGCGAGGCCGTCGGGCGGGACCAGTTGATGGAACACCAGGCGGAGCTGCCCGTTACGGTGCAAGTGACGCGCCGGCTCGACCTGAACCACATCGCCCTTCAGGCGGCTGCCTTCCGGAATCACCAGGCGATGATTGCCATCAAAGAGAGGCTGCGAAATCACCGCAACGACTTTGGTTCCTTTCGTCGTCGTGCTCGAATCGAGCGGCGTGAGCAGCAAGGCGTGTACCAGGCTTCCCGGGGGAGGAGTCTGGCCGAGTCCCTCGGCATTCTTGGCGCTCAGTGGCTCCGACCCGAAGGCCAGCGGCTGCTGCAGTTCGGCGAAATAGAGGGTTCCGGCGTCAATGAACTGCGGGTGGACAGGAAGTTCGGCCAGAGCGTAGCGCTCGATGCGATGCTTCTTGCCCGGAGCCTTGGCCTCCTGCATGGCGGTGTGCCATTCCTGGTGCGCTTGCTGCTTTTCCTGCGCGATTTTTTGCTGAGCCTTGTCCTTCAACCCTGGCTTCGGCTTGTTGCCTCCAGCCGTGACCAGCTGAATCACCTGCCCCGAGCCGCGGCCAACGGCCGTATCGATTGGCACATGCTTGCCATTTGGCAGGATCAGGTCGTCGAATTCGAGCTGGACTTTGTGCGCGGGGGTCAAATTCGCGTTCAGCAGCCAGAGGAAGCGCTTCTTGCGCGAGATGGGCTCGATCGTGCGAATGCGGCCGATGGCCTGAGTGCCGGCAGGAATCACCAACTGGTCGAAGGCATAGACCGGCTGCATCACGCGGCCGTGAATCGGCTGGCCTACCTTTTTGACGCGCACTTCGTGGTCGAGAGCGATCTCAAGAGGAGTTCCCTTGGGCACGGCGAGCGCAATCATGGGGAGCGGTTTCGCTGCGGAGGCGTTTGCCGGTGGAGCGGCGCTGGGCGGTTGAGCCGGGTGCGAACCGCGCCTCGCTAGCGAGACAGTGACTGGCTTTGCCACAGGATCGGAGCTTTGCGCTTGCGCGGCACCCGCGGCGATTAGCAGCGCCAATGGCACCGCGGCATAAGCCAGCTTGGATTGTTTCATGTTCATTACCCTCTTCCGCCCGACGCTTCCGATTCGCGCGGTCGGCTGTTACCGGCTGGGGCGATGAGGAACAGGCGCTTGAGAGACATCCACGCGTACGATGAACCGATGCTGCGCGCCCACGAAGTGGTTGTGCGTCATCTATTGTAATCCCGTTTGGCCGGAAGGCGAAACTTCTGGAGTGAATGAGCGAGGTTGCCGGAAAAATCAGGAATAGGCCTGGCGGCAGGTTTCGTGTTCGCGGCAAGCGGGCGGGTCGTTGGTCTTATCGACGAGGATGTAATTGTGGCAAGCGGCGCAGATCACGCCGTAAATCGTCTCGCTGAACTGCTCGTGGCCTGTTTGCGCCGTGTGTTCCTTGCGCGCTTGTTCGCGACTGATGGGCATCGCTGATCTCCTCTATGGCTTCCAACCCGGCGAAGATGCGAACCGCATGAGTGGGTAGACTTGTCTGAAAATGGCGGCGACCTCGCGCTCGAAACCGTTTCGCGACGCGGCTGCCGGCGAAAACTTCCGGCGCACGATCCAGGCCTTCAATTTCTTCCAGTTATCCGCCTCGAGCGGCCAGCCGCTGTGCTTGGTCCATTTGCCCTTTTCGGTCGAATACCAGTAGCTCTCAAATGCTTTTCCCAGGCGGCTCTTCTGCCGCACGAGCCATATCGCGTTTTCGCGCCCGCGCGGGCGGCCGAACTGGACGAGCGGGGATTTGCGCCCGCCGCCGTATACGCGAAATCCGCAGGTGACTGTGTCGGTGTTGACGCCGACATAGAGTTGCCCAACATCGTCGCCGGACTCGGCGAAGAACAGATACATTTGCGGGCGATACGGGGACTTGTCGCGCGCGAAGCGAATATCGCGATTGATGCGCGAAAAATTCACGCCCACACGCCCGCTGGTGACGAACTGGGGGTTCAACTTTCGCGCCGCCGGCGCCAGGCGGTCCAGCATGGCGCGGAAGGGTTCAACGACTTCCGCGCGATAGCGCTCGCGGTTCGCGTCCATCCAGGGCTTGTGGTTGTTGCGGCTCAGTTCGCGAAAGAACCGCGCCGCCGGTTGGGGAAAAGTCGAATCTGGTTTCATGGTTGCTGTGCTATTTTGATCTGCCGTTGATCCGCGAGACGCAAGACGCGCCCGGCACGCGGCGCGCACCTTCCGCCGGATTCAAGAGGTGATCGATGAAAAAGTATAGCGCATGTCTTCTCGGCATCGCACTCCTCTGCTTGTGCGCGCGGGCGGCGGCGAAGCATCCGTTCGGGCCGGAAGATTGGGCGAACCTGCATTCGGCGCAGCCCGTTGCCGTCGCCCCGGACGGCAAAACGATCCTCTGTCGCGTCGATTTTGGCGCCGCGAAGGGACCCACACAGCACGAATGGAAGCTGATCGAGGCCGATGGCTCGAATCTGCGGACGCTGACTCTGCCGAAAGAATTCACGCCGTTCGGCTTCACGCACGATGCTGCGCACCTCTACGGCGCATTCGAGCAGAACAAATACCGGCAGCTCGCCATCATCGCGATCGGAACGCCGGAGGCCAAGCCGCAAGTGCTCACATCCATCGCTTCCGGCATTTCGCGCGCGCTGATTTCGCCCGACGGATCGCGTTTTGCGGTGCTGGCGGACCCGCGACCGCTCGATCCGCTGGCCGACGTCCGCACGGTGGTCGAGAACGCCCCCACCAGCATTTATGTGCTGGACGCGGATGGCAGCAACGGCGCGTGGTGGTGTCCAGACCTGAAGCAAGTGGCGGCCATCGCCTGGTCGCCCGACGATCGCTCGCTGGCGGTGCTCTCGCAAACGCCCATGATTGGCTATCACTACATTCACAGCTCGATTGACGTGTGTTCCGCAGCGGGCGCCCGGAACGTCGCGAAAATTCCGAATGCGGCAGCATCCGAAGCGCCGGAAGGTCCGTCCGGAATCACATGGGCTCGCGATGGCAAGCAGCTCGTTTTCCTCTCGACCATCACTGACGTTCTTACGCCCGACCACGTGTGGACGGTTCCTGCATCCGGCGGCACGCCCGTCGACCGCACGCCCAATCTCGATGGGTCGGCTCTCAGCATCACGGGCGATGCGCGCGGGGACGTGTGGGTATTCGTTGCGCGCGGCGTGCAGGGTGAAGTGGATTCGTTCGCACAGGGCCAGCTGAAACCGGCGTACCGCTGGCCCGAGGGAACGGTGGGAGACATCCCGGTCGCACCAGAGATGGCTTCCGCTCCCGCCACGCTGGCGTTCAGCGTGAGCGACCCCGCGCATGCCCCGAATGTGGCTGTGGCGCGCGAAGGCAAACTCGAAAGAATCACACAGGAGGGCGACGATCGGATCGCCGCAACCGAAATCGGCGCGATGAAAATCGTCCATTGGACTTCGAAAGAGGGGATCCACCTCGAAGGCATCGTCACCTTTCCGCCAGGCTATGTTGCGGGCCGGAAATATCCGTTTCTCGTGTTTCCTCACGGAGGCCCGGAAGCCAACGATTTTTTCCGCTACAATCCCTTCACACAATTTCTGGCGGGCCTCGGGTACGCCGTGCTGCAGCCGGAATACCGCGGCTCAACGGGTTATGGTTCCGCGTTTCTCGAAGCGATCTACCAGCACTTCGGCAGCCGCGCCTATCGCGATGTCGACAGCGGCACGGACTTCGCCATCGCGCAAGGCTGGGCCGATCCCTTTCACCTGGCCATTTTCGGTTGGAGCGCCGGCGGCTTCATGACCGCGTGGACCGTCACGCAAACGGATCGCTATCGCGCTGCCATCGAAGGGGCGGGCATTACGGACTGGCTCAGCTTCATCTGGACCAGCGACGTTGAGCAAATCGACTACGATGCGCGCTGGCCGGACCAGGACCCCGAAGCTTTCTTGCGCTTCTCGGCTGTGATGCACAGCGCTAACGTGACCACGCCGCTGTTGATTATGGACGGCACTGCCGACGTGCGCGTCCCCGCCTATCAGGGCCGCGAGCTGTTTCTGGCGATGGCCGCGCGCGGCAAAATCGTGCGCATGCTCACCTATCCCGGGTCGCCGCACTTCCCGGTTCTCTGGGAGCAGCGCCAGGACGTCCTGCGCGAAGTGGCCGACTGGCTCTCGGGCTACAACCGCTAGCCTAGCGCCAGCCTGTCCTCCGGCCGCGCACGCTGCCCACGCTTCGAGAGGATAGGCACAGGCAAGACCCAAATGAGGGCTTCGTGTCAGGGCGTGACTTTGGGTCCCCGAGCGCCCCCGGGAGTTCCGTCGAATGTTTGATCTGGGACACTACGTGCAAATCGAGCTGGTGCGGTGCGCTTTGGGCAGCGTCGAGGGAACGATCCGGCGGAAGGGCAGCACGCTGAAAAACTTACGCCGGCAAGGGTCGCAGCGATAGGCGGGGAAACCGAGCCAGCGCTTCAGACCGATCAGGATCCCCCAATTCACCCGATTCCCGGAAACGTGTTCCAGATCGAAGTTGCCACAACGGGGGCAGTGGACAAACCCGAAAAACGAGAGGGCAACAACTCCCGCGTAGAAGCGTCTCTCGCACGCGTGGCAGCGCCAGGGCCGCACGCCGAAGGTCGTCCCCGCATAATCAAAGAGACTCGTGCGGTGCGAGCGATAGCAATTGCCACTGCGGCATATCGGGCAGATCATGGCCGATCAATTCCGTTCTGAGTAAAAAGAGGTTAACTGCTAATCGGCCGCCAGGCAAGCCAGAATTCTCCACTCTTGGTCTTGCATCTCAGGCGAAAAATGAACCGTGAGGGATTCTATCTAGGGTCTCATGCCCGGGAGTTTGACACCGGTTTCCTGCGTTGTTAGCCTCGAACGCGAGCGGTGCTTCCGATGATTCCACGGTGCCGCTCGTTCCCTCCATGACTCCCGAACCCGACCGCGAGCCCATCATCGAGTTTCGCAACGTGACCTACCGCGCTCCCAATGGTGATGGCCGTGAGGCAGATATTCTGCATTCGTTCAATTTGAAGGTGTTACGCGGGGAGACGCTGGTCCTGCTCGGCCGCAGCGGCGCCGGAAAAACCACTGCGCTGAAACTGATCAACCGGCTGCTCGAGCCCACCGAGGGCGAAGTGCTGGTGGAACAGAAGTCGACGGTGACGTGGGACGCGACCACGCTGCGCCGCCGGATCGGTTACGTCATTCAGGAAACCGGGCTGTTTCCGCACTACACCATTGCTGAAAATATTGCGCTCGTGCCGCGTCTGGAACGCTGGCCGCCCAAGCGCATCGAAGCGCGCGTCGACGAGTTGCTCTCTCTGGTGGGCCTTGCTGCGAAAGAATTCCGCAAGCGCTATCCCCACGAACTCTCCGGAGGGCAGCGCCAGCGCGTCGGCGTGGCCCGCGCGCTCGCGGCCGATCCGTCGATTCTTCTGATGGACGAGCCCTTCGGTGCGCTGGACCCGCTCACGCGAACGGAACTGCGCCAAGAGTTCCAGGCGCTCCAGCAGCAGCTGGGGAAAACGGTCGTCATCGTCACCCACGACATTCAGGAAGCTGTTTTGCTGGGCACGCGCATCGCGCTGTTGGACGCGGGGCGGCTTGCCGGCAGTTTTGCACCGCGGGATTTCCTCGATTCGAACGAACCGCTCGCCGCCACATTCGCAGCGCAGCTCCGCGAACTGGGCAACCTGCGCGCGGCGAAGGAGTCTCGCAAACCTGGAGGATCGTCATGAGCCTCGTTGCATTCTTCGTGCAGCACCGCCTGGAAATTCTGCAATCCACCGGAGAGCACGTCTGGCTGGTGGGCCTCACGATGCTGTTCTCTATTGCCTTCGGAATCCCGCTGGGCATCGTGGTAACGCGCCGGCCCTGGCTCTCGAAGCCGATCCTCGGCGGTGCAAACATCGCCGAAACGATTCCCAGCCTCGCCCTGTTCGGATTTCTGCTTCCGGTTCCCTGGCTTGGCGACCGCGCCAGCCGCATGACCATCCTGGCCCTCACGCTGTACGCGCTGCTCCCTATCATTCGCAATACCGCCGCGGGAATCTCCAGCGTCGATCCCGCAGTGCGCGAAGCGGCGTGTGGGATGGGGATGACCGGCCGGCAGATCCTGTGGCACGTTGAGCTGCCGCTTTCGATGTCGACAATCATCGCCGGAATTCGCGTGGCCACCGTGCTGACGATCGGCATCGCTACCATCGCGGCAGCGGTCGGCGCAGGTGGGCTCGGAGAGTTCATTTTTCGCGGGCTGGCGATGGTGGACAACCGCCTGATTCTTGCGGGCGCCATCCCGGCGGCCGTGCTGGCCCTGTCCGCGGATTTTCTTCTGGGCCTACTGGAACGGCGGCTGCGACCTGCGTCTTCTTCCGCCCGGTCTCGAGCAGCGCAAACGCCGCCCAACTCACAGCAGATCGCCGGAGCCATGGGATCCTGATGCGGCGTCTCTTTTTGTCCTGCTTCGCCGTCATAGCCGCCGCCATAGTGGGCTGCGGGACTCATCGCGCCAACACGATTGTGATTGGCTCGAAGAATTTTCCGGAGCAGGCTTTGCTCGGAGAAATTCTGGCGCAGCAAATCGAAGCGCAAACGCACCTGCGCGTCGTACGCCATTTCTATCTGGCCGGGACGTTCATTTGCCAGCAGGCGCTTCTGGCGGGCCGAATCGACGCGTACGTCGAATACACGGGCACCGCGCTCACCGCCATCCTTCACGATCCGGTGGAAGCGGATCCGGGCGCCGTGTTCGCACGCGTGAAGAGCGCATACGATAAGCGATTCCATCTCGCCGTGCTGCCCCCGCTCGGATTCAACGACACGTTCGTCCTCGTGGTTCGCGGAGAGGATGCGCGCCGCCTGCACCTGGAGACGATCAGCGACGCGGCCCGCTACGCGCCGCACTGGCGCGCGGGGTTCGGCTACGAGTTCATGGAAAGGCCTGATGGTTTTGAAGGGCTCGCGCGAGTCTACGGATTGCATTTTGCCAAGCCGCCGCGCGTCCTGGACCTGGGCTTGCTCTACCGCGCGCTGCTCGACCATCAAGTCGATCTCGTCGCCGGCAATTCAACGGACGGACTGCTATCCGCGCGCGATCTGGCCGTCCTGCAGGACAACAAGCATTATTTCCCGCCCTACCAAGCGGTGCCGGTCGTGCGCGAGGAAGCACTGGCGCGCCATCAGGAGGTGCGAGGCGCGCTCGACGCCCTTAAAGGAAAAATCTCCGACGCGGATATGCGCCGCATGAATTATGAAGTCGTTGGCGAGCACCGCGGGATCGATCAAGTAGCCCAGGAGTTCCTGCGCGAAAAAGGGCTCGTGCATTAAGAGCGGCGGGCCTCGAACGAATTCGAAGAAGCTATTCGGTTTCCTGCAGCGTGGTGAGGTGCGCTTCGAGGGCGATGCAGTATTGGCGCTGCGCCTCCAGGTCCGCCTGCAATTTCTTGACCAGCAACTCCAGGCGCCAAATCTCGTTCCGCAGTTTCTGGATTTCGCCGGCAGAGGCGGCCGCGTGCGGCGCTGGCGTGGCGTGAGTCCGTCCGGCTACGGACGAATGCCCGCTCGAAGGCGCGGTTTGGAGATGATGTACACGGGCAGCGCCGGCGGGGGGCGGGGCGGCAGGTGCGGCCGCGAACAATCCGCGCAGCGGATTCGAACTTACCGGACCGCCCGTGGCCGGCACGGAATCCACATCCTCCTCACGAATGACCGAGGCAGATTGCGGGTTCAGCAGTTTCTTCACGCGCGCGATCAGGTCCTGTGGCTGAAACGGCTTGCGGATCAATTCGTCGGCTTTCACCGCCATGGCACGCTCCGCCACTTCGCGGTTGACGATGCCCGACATCAGAATCACCGGCGTCTTGCCGAATTGTTCCTGCCGCTTGATGAACTCGCAAACTTCGTAGCCGTCGCGATCCGGCATGATCACGTCGGTAATGACGGCATCGGGCGCGCTTTCGGGAAACTGCGCGATGGCCGAGGCGGCGTCCGGGCAGGTGACGACGTGAATGTTTTCTTTGCGGAACGCGATCTTAATGACCTCACGCATGGTCGCGCTGTCGTCGATGAAATAAACAGTGGGGGTCCGGCCCGGCGCCGGAACGTGTGCATCGCTCATGGGCATTCCTTTTCGACTTTGTCGCGTTCTGTTTCGTCGAATTCCCGCATGGCGTCGAGCAGAAGGTCCGTCGCGGAGCGCAGCACGGTCCGCTGAGCCGCGGAAGCGCCGTAGACGAATTTGTAGACTCCCTTGCCTGCCGCGTGGCACACGCGCACGATCTGCGTGACCGCTTCGTCGCCGAAGAGAGCGCCGCACTCGGCATGGACCACATCGCCGCCCTCGAAGAAAACGATCCCGTCGCTATCCAGGGCGTTCACGTGCAACGCGCCCGTCTGCCGGGATTGCGCCAGCATTTGAATCACTCCGGGCAAATCCAGATGCGAGAGGTTGCCCGTGAGCGCGGTTTCAGCCACCGGCAGCATTTGAGTCGATTGGAATCCGTTTTGGCGGCTGAGCAGGAAGCTGCGGATATGATCTGCGGTTTCTGCGGGAGGGCGGCGGCGGTCGATGAGATCGTCGCAGCCGACGCGATAAGCTTCCAGCAAGGCCTGATCTCCCCCGGCGCCAATGGCGATCAGCGGAATGCTGGCCGTTTTCGGGTCGGCCCGAAGAATGGGCGCCATTTCGAGAGCGCCCATCTCGCGCAGATTCATCGCGCACAGGATAGCGACCGGCGTATTCCATTCGAGCATGGTGAGCGCGTACGCGGCCTGCGTCGCCGGGACAACGTCGAAGCCGAGTTGTTTCAGAGCATCGGTGAGGCGCTTCGAAAAATAGACGTTGCTGTCGATCAGCAGAATGCGTGGTGCGGAAGCAGGCGCGTTCATGAGGCCACCGCCGGTGGATGCGGGCTCTGCGCCTCAGGCTGCCGATGCAGGACGAGCGACTCGAAATCGAGAACTTGGACGACCTCGTCGCCCAGCGTGAGTCGCCCGCTGACGTAGGCCGGGTCGCCGGGTTCTCCAGTCTGCATTTCGCCGGTTACAAGTTCACATTCGCCGTCGACCGGAATAGCGCTCAGCTCGCTCGTCTTGCCGAACTCGCGCCGCGCGATCAAATAGAACCGGTGCAGGGAGGATGCTTTGCCCGTCAGGACCTGGCTGGCGTCATAGACGGGCACGATGCGGGAGCGGCGAACGATCACACCGGAGAGCATCGGCGAGGTGTGCGGGAACGAGTGCAACGGAAGAGGAGGGGCCAGTTCGGCGACGATCCCGGCAGGCAGGGCAAAATGGCGCCTGCCGAGTTGAAGCAGAACGAACGAGGAGCTCGGTCCATCGCCGGACGCACTCATGCGGGAATCACTCCTTCTGTCCGTTGCTGCAAGTCGCGACGGGGCGGCGCCAGGCGGTCGAGGTATTCCAGCTGCTCGCGCGAAAGGAAACCGGCCGGGTGAATCACGGGAGTGATGCGGTCGTCGACATAGGCCAAGCCGCGATACCAGAAACGCTCTTCACCGGAAAACGCGAGAGGTAGCGGGTAAACAGCGGGAATCTCAGCGATGCGCTCGACCGAATCCACCAGCAAAACAACGCGAAACTGGCGCAGCACGAGCGCCAGAGACGGCCGCGAAACCGGCAGATGGAAATGCTCGCAGCCGTTCACGACGTAGTACGTACGATGGCTCCGCTCGACCGCATGGCGAACTTTGGCGACCTCCGGACTTTCGATTTCAATAGCGGCGCCGGCCAGGCTGTCGGTGCTGCGAATTTCCTTCACCGCGTCCGCGGCAATGGCGAAGGTCTGGCGCGACAGGATGAAGAAAATCACCTGTTCGGGGCGCCGCGCGCCATGCGCTTTAGCCGGATCAAAGACCGTGAGATTCATCGGGCCACCAGTGGAACGAGGCGAGACAGCTTGGCTACGCGCTTCTCGATCGCTCCGGCAATTTCGCCGAGCGGCAGGACCTGATCGACCGCGCCCGCCTTGATGGCCTCCGAGGGCATCCCGAAAATCACGGAGGTGGCTTCGTCCTGCGCCACGACGTAGCCTCCCGCAGATTTGATCGCTTTTGCGCCGCGCGCCGCGTCGCCGCCCATCCCGGTCAGCACCACGCCCATGGCCAGATTGCGGGCGTACGAAGCGATCGTTTCGAAGGCGACGTCGGCGCAAGGACGATAGCCGTCGATGCGCGCGCCCGGATCGAGACTGATGTTTCCCGTCGAAGAAATGCGCAAGTGATGCGAGCCGGGGCAAAGATAGATGGTTCCCATCTGCGGAGTCTCGTTGTGTTCCGCCTCTTTGACCGGCAGAGGGGAGATTTCGGCGAGCTGAGCCGCAAACTGCTTCGTGAATGCGGCGGGCATGTGCAGCACGAGGAACACGGGCGCGGCCAATTCGGCCGGCAATCCCGCGACCAGGCGCATTGCAGCGGCGGGTCCCCCGGTGGACGCGGCGATGACAACCATGGGCGGCTTGCTGCCGCTCGGAACGGAAGCGCTCGAAAGCGACGGCGCGACCGGAACATGCGACACAGGGATCTTCGAGAGAGTGGCCGTGCGCACCACACGGACTTTGGCCGCGAGCTTCAGTTTGCGCGTGAGGTCGTCGCGAACCGTCTTCATATCGAGGTCAACGCCGGTGGAAGGCTTGGGCACGAAGTCGATGGCGCCCAGTTCGAGAGCGCGCAGGGTGCTGGCCGCGCCGTCGCGCGATTCCGAGCTGACGATCACGATGGGCCGCGGATGACGCGACATGATCATCTCTGTGGCTTGCAGGCCGTCGACGCGCGGCATGTTGATGTCCATGGTCATGACGTCGGGCTGAAGAGAGTCGGCGAGAGCCACCGCTTCCGAGCCGTCGCGAGCTTGGCCGACGACTTCCAGTTGCGGATCAGAGCTGATGATTTCCTGCAAGACGCGGCACATGAACGCGGAATCATCCACGATGAGCACGCGAAACTTGTTGGCGCCGGGCTTGCTCATGTCAATCCTGCCGTGCCATAACGCGCGGCGAGGGGCGATCCTCCGGGCCCGCGCCGATGAGATTTTCGACCGTGGCGATGAGCTGGTCCTCCTGTACCGGCTTGGTGAGGAATCCGGACGCGCCTTCCTTCATGGCTCGATCGCGATGCTTCGCTCCCGCGCGCGAGGTGACCACCAGGACTGGGATGCGGCGCGTGAGCGGGTCCTGGCGCAAATGGGCCATCAGTTCGTAGCCGTTCATGCGCGGCATCTCCAGATCCGTAATCACCAGGTGACACCCAACCTGAGCCACGATTTCCGAGGCTTCCAGGCCGTCGGACGCGGCTTTGACGCGGTACCCGGCCTTCTCCAGCATGCGCGCCACAAACTTGCGCACGCTGATGGAATCGTCCGCGACCACGATCACGCGATCGTTGTCGATGGCATCGACTGCCTCCGACGGAATGCTGCCCGACGCGACAGCTTCCGAGCCGGGCGCGAACACGCGCGCTGCCGGCGAGGACGATGGGAGCGCGTGGCGCTCGGCCGTATCCGCGGAGACGAGGCGGTTCAGGTCGATGAGAAGAATCAGACTGCCGTCGGAAGCGATGGTCGTTCCGGGGAACAGCTTCACCCGGCGCAGATAGTGGCCGAGATTCTTGATCACGATTTCGTCTTTGCCCAGCACTTCCTCGACCACGATGCCGACCTGTTTCCCGGCGACTTTGACGATCACCATGTGGAAGTAGCCGTTCTGCGGCTCCAGTGGCGGCAAGGAGAGCTGCAGATCGAGGCGCACAACTTCCGTAACCACGTCGCGAACGCGGGTGAGAAGCTTTCCGCCCACATCTTCGATTTCTTCGGGACGCAGGCGGCGAATTTCCTCGACCACCGCCAGGGGGAACGCAAACGTCGATTTGCCGCAGCGCACGAACAGCGCCTGGGAAATGATCAGGGTCAGCGGAACTTTCAGCGTGAAGCAGGCGCCCTGCCCCTTCTCCGATTGCACTTCGACTTCGCCGTTTAGCGCGTGCACGTTGGCGCGAACGACGTCGAGTCCGACGCCCCGGCCCGCGAGTTCGGAAGTCGACGAAGCGGTCGAGAAGCCCGGGCGGAAGAGGAATTCGCGAAGCTCGCGGTCGCTCAGTTCGGCGGCGGCCACGGGAGAGACGAGCCCGGTATCGATGACGCTTTGGCGCACGCGTTCGTAGTCGATGCCGCGGCCATCATCGCCCACTTCGATGAAGATGTGATTGCCGCGATGGTAGGCGCGCACGGTGATGCGGCCTTTTTCCGACTTGCCCGCTTCGCGGCGCGCGGCGGCAGGTTCGATGCCATGCGCCACGGCGTTGCGAACGAGATGAATCAGCGGATCGGAGATGTGCTGGATCAGGTTGTTGTCCAGCTCCGTTTCCGCCCCTTCCAGGGAAAGTTCGACGGGCTTGCCGGCGGAATGGGCAGCGTCGCGCACGGTGCGCGAAAGGCGCGTGTAGAGATTGCCGATGGGCACCATGCGCGCGGCGGTGATCTCGTCCTGCAGGTTGTGCGCGAGTTTGGTGAATTCGTCGATGTCGGTATCGACGCGGCCCATGAAGGATTCGAGCTGGGTGAGAACTTCGGTGACATCGGCGGAAATTTCCGTCAACGAGCGAGAGAGCACATTGAAGTCATCGTAGCGGTCCATTTCGAGTTCGGTGAACTCGAACAGATGGTCCGGCGCGGATTCTTCGTTCGCGGCGGGCGGGAAATAGCCGCGGAAGGTGTCCGTATTGCGGCCACGCGCGGGCAGCAACGAACTGGGAAGACGGCTGAATTCGTGCTTTTCCTGGAATTCGGAAACTTTGGAGCCCAGGCGGCCCTTCGAGAAGTTCAGAACCTCAACCAGCTTGGAGAGTTCGGTGAGGCGGCCCAGCATGCGCGTGCGGTTGATGACCAGTTCGCCCACCGCGTTCATCATGCGGTCGAGGCGGTCGAGCGAAATGCGGATCGAGCGCGCCTGGGGCAAAGGCTGCGCGGCGTGCGCAGGAACAGCCGGGGCATCCGGGGCGACATTTTCAGCCGCGGCAGACTCCGCGCCGACGGCGGATGCATCGCTCGTGTGTTCCGACCCCGCGAGATCAGGCGTCAATTCCGCGATGCGCGCAAGAAGCGGATCGACAGCGGCGGCCATTTCGGCGTCGCTAGACCACTGGCGGTGAAGGAATTTCTTCAGGACATCGATCGACTCGAGGCAGACGTCGACGTTTTCGGAATTGGGCCGCAGGAGGCCCTCGCGCATGCAGCCGATCAAATCTTCCACGCGATGCGCGATGGCCGAGATCCGGTGCAAGCCGACCTGCGCCGCCGACCCTTTGACCGTGTGAATCGAACGGAAGAGGCGATGAATATCGTCCGGATTTGGATGGCCCTCGAGATTGAGCAGGCATTCGATGATGGCCTGGAAGTGTTCTTCCGCTTCGGGCATGAAGAATTCAAGGACTTCGTCGGGCACATCGCCGTCGTCAGGCAAGGCGGCCACGAGGGAAGGCCCGGAGAAAACGCCGGGAACAGGCTCCGCTAGGCCGGCCGCAGCTTCCTCGTCCTCGGAAGACGGTTCCGCGGGCGCCGCCGGAAACGCAAAGGCATAGCGTTGCTTGAATGCGGCGATATCCTCAGTCGTTTCGAAACCGGTAGCGCTGATTTGCAAGAGGTCGAATTCGAGAACTGAGATGGCGTCCGAAAGAAACTCGGTGAGCGGGCCGTGCATGTCCGCACTCAGCTCCGCATTTGTGGCGTAATGAAAAACGTGCGCCATCTTCGCCGCAATTTCGGAAAACTGCGGAAAGCCGTAGCTCGCCGAGGTCCCGGAGAGCGTGTGGGCCGCGATGTAAAGCTTTTCGAGGTCCTCGTGCTTCGTGTGCGGTTCCGTCAGCAGGCCGGAATACTCGCGCAGATATTGCAGGTGCTCCGAGGCCTCCTGGAGGAAAAGCTCGAGCGATTCTCGGTTCGAGCCGGTCACGCGCGTTCCTCCGCGAGAGAAGGAATGGCTGCGGCCGCGGCGAGCGGCTTCCGATAAAGGCGGCAATCGCCGAAAACGGCGGGCTCGAATTTCACCGGCGAATGCGAGAGCGTCTCCGCGTGGCCGAGCAGGAAATATCCGCCGGGCTCGAGCGCGTCGTAGAAACGGCGGACGATCGAGAGGCGGCGTTCTTCCGAGAAATACATCAGCACGTTCATGCAGAAGATGCAGTCGAACTTGCCGACGTAAACGGACTCCGCCAAATTCATCTGCGCGAACGAGACCATGCGGCGAATCCGCGGACGGACCTGAAAGCCGTGCTTGGTGGAAGTGAAGTACGCCTCCACCTGGCGCAGCAAAACGTTTTCCAGCGCGCGCCGCGAATAGTGGCCCTTTTCCGCGTGGCGCAGCGCGCGGCGGCTTACGTCGGTGGCCAGGATTTCGATTTCCCAGGCTTCGGCGAACTTCAGCGAGTCGCACAGGGTGACCGCGGTGGAATACGGCTCTTCGCCTGTCGCGCAGCCGGCGCTCCAGATGCGCAGGGTGCGCGGGCTCTGCCAGAATTTCTTTTCCTGAAGTTCGGGCACGATTTTCTTTTCCAGGGCCTCGTAGACGCCCGGATAGCGGAAAAAAGAGGTTTCCTGCGTGAGCAGGCGCTCGAGCAGGGATTCGTATTCAATGCTCGAGCTGCGAATGTGGCGCAATAGTTCGGCGCCGCCCGAGAGCGCTTTCTCCTCGAGAAATTCGCGCAGCCGGGCCGAGAAAAAGCGCTCGCGCGACGAGTCGAAGAGAATCGCGGAGCGCTGCTCGATCAGCGCGCGAATTTCGTTCAACTCGGTCTCGGCGATCGCTGCGTCCGCTACCGGATGTTGCTTCATGGCTGGCACGATTCAAATCCAGGCGCCATTTGCGGCGCGACTGATTCGTTGTTCAGCGAACGCCCACGGGAACCACCGGCCGCGTGTCTTCCGCGGGCTGGACGGGCCGCCCGGACTGCGAGCGGAACTGGCCCAGCGCTTCGTTCAGCTGCTCGGCGAGTTTCACCATGTCGCTGACCGTAGCCGCCGTCTGGCGCGCGCCCTGCGTCGTCTGCCGCGTGATGCCGGAAATGATCTGCATCGCGTTGGCGACGCCTTCGGTGCCGCGCACCTGCTGCTTGGAAGCGAGTGAAATTTCCTGAACCAACTCGGCCGACTGGCGAACCACGCTGGAAATCGCTTCGAGCGCTTTTCCGGCTTGATCGGCCAGGCCCGCGCCGGCTTCCACTTCGCGGGTGCCTTCTTCCATGACCACGACGGCCTCGTTCGTTTCGGCCTGAATCGCTTTGATCAGAGCGGCAATGTCTTTGGTCGCGCTGCGGGAGTGTTCGGCGAGCTTACGCACTTCGTCCGCGACGACGGCGAAACCGCGGCCGGCCTCGCCGGCGCGTGCGGCCTCGATCGCGGCGTTCAAAGCGAGCAAGTTCGTTTGTTCGGTGATGTCGTTGATCACGTTGATGATTTCCGAAATTTCCAGAGAGCGGTCGCCGAGCGATTTGATCTTCTTCGCGCTGGCCTGCACCGAGGCGCGGATGCGCTGCATGCCTTCCAGTGTGTCGCGCACGGCCCGGTTGCCCTGCTCGGCGGCGTCCAGAGCGCGGCGCGCGGCTTCCGCGCTGGCCTCCGCGTTGTTGGACACCTGCTTCATCGACACGGTGAGCTCTTCCACGGCGGAAGAGGTGTTGGTGATTTCCTGGTCCTGCTGCGTGGCGCCCGCGGACATTTCATCGGCCGCGCCCAGAATCTGATTCGCGCTGGTGCTGACGTCGATAGCGGCCTTGCGCACGCGCTCGAGAACTTTGGTGAAGTTGTCGAGCATGAAATTCACCGAATCCACGACATTGCCGAGCGCGTCGTTGGTCACCTTGCCGCGGATGGACAAATCGCCGCGCGCGACTTGGCTGATGGTGTTCAGCAGGTCGGTGATGCTGCGCTGGAGCGAATCCTGCGCCTGCTGGTTGTTGACCGCATGGGCGATCTTGGCCGCGCTGCGGTTCAAATTCTCAGCGACAAAGGCGAATTCGTCGGTGCTCTCAAGTTCCGCGCGCGCGCGCGAATCCCCGGCCACCAGACGCTCGGAGAAGCGGGCCAGTTCGCCCAGGGGCTTGAGCACCCGGTTGCTCACCACCATGATGAGCGCCAGGGTGCTGATCAGCGCGAGAAGCACTCCCGCCGCCCACACAGCGTTCGCGCCGCCGGGCAAGGAGGTCGCCCCGGCCGGATTGTGCGCGGCATAATAGCCGAGGCCGAGGACGCCGCAGAATGAGGCGGCCGTCCAGAAGACCAGCAGCCACATGGTCGAACTCAAGCGAGATTTCATGACTTCCTCCCAAACGGTGCGCTCATCGCGCCAAAACTTTCGGGCCCTGGAGCCCGGCTGTCCCAATTTCCTGCGCGGGACGATTTCTCCCGCTCCGAGTAACTGAAACCCGCGACCCTAAATCACCGGCGCGGGAAAAACGTCGACCAAACGCCGCAAATCGACGACCAGCGCCAAACGATCCTCGTGGCGCAACATCCCTCGGCAGTGCGGAACTTCCTCGGCGGCCTGGTCCAGCAAGGCATCATCGCTGACCGAAAATGTGCCGATCACCTCGTCCGCGGCGATGCCTAGCCGGAACGCTGGTTCGTGCGCGTCGCCCTGCAGAGCCGCCACCACCACGTGCTTCGGCAACAGGCCCGGTCGCCGGCCCTCGGTGAAGGCGATATCGATGAGCGGAACAATGGTTCCGCGCAGATTGAACACGCCCATCAGAAACGCCGGCGCCAGAGGAACGCGCGTGACGATCGGCCAATCCACCACTTCCTCGACTTCCAGCACGGGCAGGCAAAACCGCTCGCGCCCCGCGCGAAATACGCAGTACTGCCGTTCGGGCCGGTCCTCCGCGAGCGCTTCGCCCTCGATCAGGTCCGCGGCGTCGAAATCCATCGGCAGAGCCGGATTGAACGGCACATCGGCCATCAGGCGAACCTCTTTACCGCATTGATCAGCTCGTCCGGCGTGAACGGCTTGGCCACATAGCCGCTGGCGCCCTGCTGCTCGCCCCAGTAACGGTCGCTGGGCGCCGTCTTGGAAGTCACCAGAATCACCGGAATCTTGGAATACGGATCCTGGTTCTTCAGATCGCGGCATACCTGGAAACCGTTTCTTTGCGGCATGACCACGTCGAGCAGGATCACGTTCGGATGCTCCTCCTCGATGGTCTCTTCCACCTTGGTGGGATCGCACAGGCCCACGGAGTGAAAGCCGCTTTGTTGCAGCATGGAAAGCATCAGCTTCACTTCGGCTTGCGAATCGTCCACCACCAGAACCTTAGTCACCTCTACCTCCCCGCACACAAATATTCAGCGAGATTAAATGCAACTGCGCAGCCACGCGCAGTCCTCGTTGCGGGCCCTGCAACCAAAAGCGACCGCGTTGAATGCGCACAAGTTACGACCCTCGAACCGGGACGCGAGCACCCGCGGCGAAGGGTTCCGTGGCCGCTTGCGTCTCAGCTTGAGATTCTTTCTCATTGAGCTTCATCTCCGCGGCCAGGGACGAGAATCGCTGCACGATCTCGTTGAGACGCAGCGCCATGCTGTGGATGGTCTGTATCTGCTCGCGCGCGTCTCCCCACATCTGCCCGCTATCGAGCAGCAGGAGGTCCGCATTGCCCAGCACGGAGGTGAGCGCGTTGTTCACGCTGGAACGCATCTCGAGCATGTAGCGGCCGAGGGTCGCGTAGTTCTGGTTTTCGAGCGCCAGGCGCTCGGCGCGTTGTGCCCGCCGAACGGCTTCCGCGCGGCGCAACCCCTCTCCGGAGACGGCGGCCAGGCTGGACGTCCAACCCTGTTGTTGCAGCACGAACAGCAGGTGGGGATGCGCGGACTGCAGAGCGGCGCAGGTCTTCTCGTCGTTGACGACGCATACAGCGGCGAGGCCCGAAATGCGGTCGAGCGCTGCGAGGATGTTCTTCAGCCGGCCTTCGCGCACCGGCCCCACGATAACGCCCGCATAGCCGTCTACCGCCGACGGATGCCAGACGTCGCTGGTTGCCAGCGTGAATTCCGGAACGTGGTGCGCGTTCTGCCAGTTCGCCGCAATCGCGCGGGCAAATTCCGGATCATCGGAAATGATCAGAACCGAATCGTTCACCGAAGCCCTCTTGCGCCGGGTCAGGGCTGGAGTTTCTCCGCTTCCTCGACGAAGGAAAGCAGGCGCTTGGAGCTGATCCCCAGATTCACAGCCGCTTCCGTATTTTTGGCCCGCTTGGCCTGCTCCACACGGATCTGGAAATAGGCGAGCTCGTTACGCGCAAGAGCAAGGGCGGACGCCAGCGAAGCCCGGTCGCCCGAGCGTTTCAAGTGGTCCGTGGCCACGGCCAGCAAAGAGCGCGCAACCACGGCGCGGCGAAGATCCTCCGCTTCCTGATTGCCTTCCGCCACGAACGCAGCCACTTCCCAGGACGACAGCAGCACCTTGGTGTCCTGCAGCACGACGGTGGACATCGAGCGTCCGCGCGAGGGTGGCGCCGCGATCAGCTGTTCCCAGATGGCCTCCATGCATTTCTCCGCTTCGGCCGCGCTGGTCGGTGTGGCAGCCACCTCTGCGGCTGGGGCTGGCGCGGAGGGCCGCACGGGCGAGGATGCATCCACCGGGGCGGCCGCTGCGGTCTTTACCGGCTCCTCTTGTTCGGCGCCGCGTGACACCTGTTTCGGCAGTACAGCCGAGGCAGCGGACGGACTCATGAAAGCCAGCGAATCGCCGGCGGACTCGGAAGAGGCCATCTGCTGCGGCGCGCGGGATGGCGCTTGAGCCGATCCTGAACCCGGCGCGTCGGGATTCGCTCGGCCGAGCGCGTCTTCCAGATCGGCGCGCATGGCAAGCAGCTGCTCGAAGGCGCGGGTGACGGATCCGTCGTTATAGTCCTTCTGAAAAGGCTGGCGCCAGTTTTCGCAAAAGAAGTGCAATTGCGCCGTGGTCTCCGCGGCGGACAGTCCCGCGCGCCGGCAGTCAACTGTGCGAACGCCTTTCGCCTCCAGGGTGCTGATGCAACGGCGAATGACGCTCAGGTCCGAGTGCAGCAAACGGATGAAGGCGCGGCGCAGAAGGAAATTGAACCGGCAAAAGGCGACCAGCGCGGCCGGATCGTAGAACATGCAGCCAGCCGATTCCTTCAGCAGGCGGCCTTGCTCGACCAGGCCGAGTTCCATCAGGTCGCGCAGGCTCTGGCAATGATTCAGCTTTTCGAGCAGTTGTTCCAGCGGTGCGCACCATTCGAGGAGCGTCGCATCCGCCGCCGCCAAAACCGGATGGAGAACCTTGGCGACGTCTTCGAGCTTGATCTCATTCCGATACAGTTCCTCCGGCGCGCAGAGCGCGAAATATTGAACGAGCAGCAGATCGATCTTGTCCCGGTCGATGCTGGTCTTGTCCGCCTTCTTCAGATGGCGCTGGATGAACGCGCGCATGCTCTCTTCGCTGGCGTTGAGAGTTTCCGGAGGGAGCTGGCGGATCTGGTAAGCACGAATTTCGTTGTCGATGGTATCGAGCCAGGCCAGATCGCAATCGAAGATCTCGCGCGTGGGCCGGGCCGGAGGCAATTCTCCCGCGGGATGAGGAAGGGCCGCCACGCCGAATTGAGTGGCCAGCGCGGCGTAGAGCGGATAGGCAAGGCGCGCTTCCGCCCAGCGGGCGGCGAAATCAGGCGCGTTCTTCCCCGCACCTTTTTCCGAAAGGCTGAAGATACCGGCAGACATTTTCGAGTTCATATTTGGATGATCCAGTTTTGAACTTTTCCGACAAAACGGGCCGCGACCGCTTTTTGCCCTTCGTAGTAGCGCACGGCCACCACCGTGGCCTGCGCATCCAGCGAGCCGTCCGCGTTGACCACCCGAATCCGGTCCTCGAATTCAAGCGGCAACGCCGAGGCGAAAAGCACTTCGCTGGCGGTGCCGAATTCGATCACCGCCTGCTCTTGCACGCGCTTCTTGCCGGTGTTCATCTTGGTCACGCGCACCGGAATCCGCACGGCGGAACCCTTGGGGAAGAGCCGCGCCAGCTTCTGCACGCAAGTCTCATCTCGAACGAAAGACGCGATCTGAACGTGCTGCGACACGCAAAACCTCACGATTGGGCGCGCACTAACCCCCTCGAAACCGAGGGGCGCGGTCCAGGCAAAGATCCGCCAGAACAGGAAGTGCACGACCACGGCCAAAAGGAACCGGCCGGGTGCAAACGCTAAGTGCTGGCCGCAATTGCGGTTGGAGAGATGCGAATTGAGAGGGAGGAGCGGAACGTCTCAGCCTGATACAAGCGTCTCAACCGCAGCCGGGATTTCTCCGAGACGCTGGGATTCAGCCAACCCGGGCAATTGTCTCAACGAGCTGTGGGGCAGTGGGCCGAAGCGGAATGTTGTATTGTTTCAATTTGCGATAGAGCGTGGCGCGGCTGATGCCGAGCATTTTGCCCGCAAGCGCTTTGTCTCCGCCCACCTGCTCGAAAACGCGCAGGATGGTCATACGCTCGAGATCGGCGAGCGCCGTGGTGGAAAGCGCAGCGGATTCTTCGGTGGAATCGGAGGTTTGCGCGGCGCGAATCTCAGGCGTGAGATCGGCGATATCGATGGTCCGGCGGTCGCCTAGCGCGACGGCGCGCGCGATGCAGTTTTCCAGTTCGCGCACGTTGCCCGGCCAATCGTACGCCAGAAGATTCTTCATGGCTGCGGGAGTGACCATAATGTTTTCGCCGGCTGCATGCCGGTCCAGAAAGCAGTGGACCAGCTGCGGAATATCCGAGCGCCGCTCGCGCAGCGCCGGCAAATGCACGGTGATCACGTTCAGACGAAAATACAGATCCTTGCGAAACGCTCCCGTGCGGTAAGCGGCTTCCAGATCCCGGTTGGTTGCCGCAATCACGCGCACGTCCACCGGAACTTTGTCGTTGCTGCCCACCGGGCGCACTTCCTTTTCCTGCAGCACGCGCAGGAGCTTCGCCTGCATTTCGAGCGGCAGTTCGCCGATTTCGTCCAGGAAGATCGTTCCGCCATCGGCCGCCTGGAACAGGCCCGTTTTCGACTTGAGCGCTCCGGTGAACGCCCCTTTTTCATGGCCGAAGAGCTCGCTCTCCATCAGCGTGGGCACCAGCGCGCCGCAATCGACGGCAACGAAAGGCATCTGCGCGAAAGGACCGCGGAAATGAATGGCGCGCGCAACCAGCTCCTTGCCCGTCCCGCTTTCGCCGGTGATGAGAACGGGCGTGCGCGTTTCGCGCAGCCGCGAAACCATCTTCAGCACTTCCTGAACCTTGGTGGACGACCCCGTGATTCCATCGAGTTTGGTATCCGCGTTCACGCGCTCGCGCAGGAACTGGTTCTCCGTCACCAGACGCACCTTCTCGGCCATGCGCTGCAGCAGCTGCCTGAGCCGCTCCACCCGGAACGGTTTTTCAATGTAATCGTAGGCCCCTAAACGCATGGCTTCGACCGCGGACTCGATCGAGCCATGCCCCGTCATGATGGCGACTTCGGTGCGCGGCAGCATTTCCTTCAGCTTGCGCAGCAGATCGACGCCGGAAAGATTCGGCAGCTTCAGGTCCGTAACCACCAGATCCGGAAGAGAGGTTTCCGCCATCTCCAAAGCGACTTCGGCCGTTTCGGCCTCAGAGCAGACGAGGCCCAGGGCCTGGCCCACCATCACGCACAGCCGGCGGATGCTTTGTTCGTCGTCGACAATCAGGAAACGGAGACTCGGGCTTTCTTTCATGGTTTGCCAATCGTTTGTTCCACGGCGGCAATCAGTTGATGCACGCGGAACGGCTTCTCGACGCAAGGTGTAGGCTCCTGCGCCAGCAAAGAAATAGTTTCGGGACTGGCCGTATCTCCGGTGATGAAGATCATGCGCCCGGCCAGTTCCGGCCGATTCGAGCGAAGCCATTGGCGGACGTCGGCGCCGTTCACGCCCCCCGGCGTGCGCAAATCGGAAATCACGCCGGAAAAATTTCCGGAGGCCAGGCGGTCAAGACCTTCGGCGGCGGACGGCGACGCCACCACTTCGTAGCCGCGGCGTTCGAGAGCGATGCGAAGGAACGCGATCACGGACGGCTCGTCCTCAATCACCAGAATGCGCGAACGCATGGCAGAGGCTTCGTGGGTGTCGCGGGCCATCATCGTGACGACTCCGCGAACGCCGGTTCGGCGGCGCCACTGGATACGGGCAGGTGAATGGTGAAGGTGCATCCCACGCCTTCGGCATTGTTGCGCGCCAGGATTTCTCCTTGATGCGAGCGGATGATGCCGTAGCAGATGCTGAGCCCCAGCCCGGTGCCTTTGCCCACCTCTTTGGTCGTGAAGAAGGGATCGAAAATGCGTTCGGGGCGGGAGATTCCGGGGCCATTGTCGCGAAACGTGATTTCGAGCGAGCCGTTGTGGCGCGAAGTCGCAATTTCGATTTTTCCGGGGCGCGAGCCTTCGCGCACCGCGTCGTAGGCATTGTTCACGATATTCAAGAACACCTGCTGGAGCTGATGCGCATCGCCCAGCACCACGGGCAGATCGTCGTCGTAGCGTTCAACCACCTCGACTCCGTGACTCGAAAGATCGTAGGCGCGCAGTTGCAGCGTCTGGCGCAAAACCGCATTCACCTGCAACGGCTCGCGGTGCGGAGGCGTCTGGCGTGCGAAGCTGAGCAGGTTGTGCACGATCAGGCGGGTGCGTTGCGATTGTTCCAGGATGACGCGCAGGTCCTCTTTGGCTGATTCGGGAACCTCCGGATTTTCCAGCAGGAGGTCCGTAAATCCGACGATCGCGGCGAGCGGATTGTTCACTTCGTGCGCCACGCCCGAAACGAGCTGCCCCAACGCCGCCATTTTTTCCGTCTGCATCAGTTTCGCCTGCAGGTCGGCGGCGTCGGTGATGTCGGTCATCACGGCCACAATGCCGGTGGCGCCGCCATCGTCGTCGCGGATGGGGCTCAGGCTGACGGAAAACTGGCGCGTGCGGCGTTCGCCGGTCAGCGGAACTTCAATCTTGTCGACGGCCACTCCGCGCAGCGCGCGCTCCAATCCCTGCACCAAAACCGGCCGGTGTTCGGGCGGAACCAAATCCGCGAGCGGCCGCCCGAGGAGATCCTCCTCGCGGTACCCGGCCTCCACAGCGCGGCGGTTTGCATAGCGCACGATTCCCGCCGAGTCCAGCAGGAGAATCATGCTGAGCGTGTTGTTGAGGATGTTGCGGTTGAAATCGCGCTCGCGGCGGTAGCGGCGTTCGGCGTCGAGGCGATCGGTAATGTCCTTCAGGACGTGAATGGCGCGAGCGCCGCCTTCATGCGGCTCGCGGATGAGCGAGGTGGAAACGAGATACGTGCGGTCCGCGGCCTGATGGACGCTTTCCCGTTGTGCTGCGCTTTGCGAGCCATCACAAAAGGGGCAACCGCCCGGCTGTGCGGCGGCGCCAGGGATTTGGAGTTCGCCCATCGGCCGCCCGATGGCCGTCGTGAGCGGCATCCGCAGATAATCGGCAAGGGGCCGGTTGAGCCGCAGTACGCGATTCGCTGCGTCGTGCACGATGATGAAATCGGAAATCGCGTCGAAATCCTCGACCCATTGTTTCCTGGATTGTTCCACGCGATGGAAGAGCTGCGCGTTTTCCATAGCCACCGACGCATGGCTGGCGAGAGCCTCCAGCAGCTGCTCTTCGGTGGCCGACATCTCCCGCGCAAGGTCCCCCAGGCAAAGAACGGCGAGTAGCGACCCTCCGCTATCGATCAGCGGCGCGACGCACGCCTTCTCCCACCCCAGCGTCCCGGCCAATTCGGCGCCCAGAAGCCGGCGCGCGGGATTGCAACGGACTCGCGCTCCCATCGCGGAGTCCTGGTCGCCGAGCACAGCCGCGAGGTGTGCACCAGCCGACCCTGCGGAATCTCGAGCGGCGCCGCTGATGGCGCCGATTTCCCATTCCGAATTCCGCCGCAGGGCTACGATGGCGCTTCGCGCTCCGAACATTTCTGAGGCTCGGTCGGCCAGCCGGCGGGCAAATTGCCGGGCCGAAAGCGAGGGCGTCAATTCCAGCGTGGCCGCGGAGAACTGCCCCAGCAGGCTTTCGAAGGGGCCCGCGACACGAGAGGGAATTCCCGAAGTCTTCCTCAGAACGCGCATGATGGTCGATAGATTGGAAGTGTGGCTTTACCCACTGACGTTACGGCCTTTTCTCATTTTGAGTCAACAAATCCGCCGCCCCTGTTGCTCTAAGACACAATCGATCCGGTCGCAGCTTGAGACGTAAACTGGCCTGCGCCGCCCGCTTGAGACGGCTTGGCCGGTCTCGCGCCGCCGCTCAAGAAATTTGCGGTGCGCGCCATCCTCCTAAATCGAACTTTCACAATGGATTGCAGAAATCTCCGCAACTCTTGGTCACTCGGCACAAATCGCCCCAAAGCTGGCACTGCTGTTGCATTCCATGCCTTTGGCTTTTTACGCCCTGGGGAGGTTGGGACTCATGACGGGAAAGTTCAGCTCGGCGAAGTGGGTATTGGCGGGCCTTCTGCTGGTCGCGGGAGCCGTCGCCTTGGCTCCGGGAGTCGTGGCTCAGAACGAGTCGACCGTGACCAAACGCAAAGTGAAGACGAAGGTTGTTCCGGAATATCCGCAGATTGCACAGCAGATGCATTTGCAAGGCAAGGTCAAGGTCGCGGTGACCATCGCGGCGGATGGGCGGGTGACCGGCACCAAAGTCATTGGCGGGCATCCCGTGCTGGCTCTGGCCGCCGTCGAGGCTCTCAAGAGATGGCGGTTCGAGCCGGGACCCAAGGAAACCACCGAAATCATCGAAATGAATTTCGGCGACAACAACTAGCGCCTCGCAGGCCTGCAGAGCCAGGGATTCGGAGGTAGACGCATGACCATAAGCAAAAAGCTATACGTGGGATTCGGGTCCCTGCTGGGGCTGATGCTCTTCCTGTTCGTGGTCAACATTCTCACCGTGTCGCGCGAATATATGGCCCGCAACACGGTGCGCGCCACGCTGCAGGACGTTCAGGCCATCGAAGGCGTGCGCTATCAGATGATGGAGAACCGCCTTTTCCTGGGCAGTTACCTGCTGAGCGGCGATCTGCGCGACGAGCAGAAGACCAACAAGGGTATCGGCGATCTCGACGACTTGCTCAAGACCGCCGAGAACAAAACCTCCGACAGCGCGCTGCGTTCCGCGCTGCATCAAGTAGGTGAAAACGAGAGTGACTGGGCCGACAATTTCGCCAAACCGATGATTGCCAAGCGCCACCAGGTGGACTCCGGGGACGCCACCGTTTCCGACCTGCAGGTCTACTATCTCGAGCACGATCCCTCCTCCTGGATCAACAAGTCCTCCGGTGTTCTGGACAATGCCAGCCAGGAAGTGGGCAAGGCCTTTGAAAATGCGAACCAGTTTGCCTCCACGGCCACGCTGGTCAATACCATTGTGACCACGTTGGGCACATTGATCGGGATCATTGGCGGGTTCTTTATCGCGTTCTATACGGCCAAGAGCATCCGCGATCCGATCAATCACCTGGTCGATGTGGCCCACCGCATCAGCGATACGGGAGATCTGGACCAGTCCATCGACATTCATCGGGGCGATGAGGTGGGCCTCCTCGCCGAAAACTTCAACAAGATGATTGTGCATTTGCGGGGCATGGCATCGGTTTCCTCTTCCATTGCGGAAGGGCAACTCACCGTGGCGGTGCAGCCGCGCTCGCAGCACGACACTATGGCTCGAGCCTTCGCGCGCATGATGGAAGGACTGCGCACCATGGTCCGCCAGGTGCGCGACAGCGCTTCACAAGTGGCCAGCGGCGCCGGACAGATGGCGGGCGCCTCGGACGAATCGGCCAAAGTCAGCGTGCAGGCCGCTTCGGCCATCGACGAAGTGACCAGCACCATGCACGAGATGAGCATCAACGTGCAGAACGTGGTCAAGAACACGCAGGTGCAGGCGTCGAGCGTGGCCGAGACCTCCGCGTCGATCGATCAGATGGTCACCTCGATCCAGCGCGTGGCCGACACGGCGAAACTCCTCGTCGATATTTCTCATCGTTCCCGCGAAGAGGCCCAGGCCGGCATGGTGACCATGGAGAAGGCCACCGCCGGGCTCAACCGCACCAGCCAGGCCATTCAGTCTTCCGCAGAAATCATCGACGTGCTGGGACGCCGCGCGGACGACATCGGCAAGATCATCGAAGTGATCGACGATCTGGCCGAGCAGACCAACCTGCTGGCCCTCAACGCCGCCATCGAAGCGGCCCGCGCCGGCGAGCACGGCCTCGGTTTCGCGGTGGTCGCCGAAGAAGTGCGCAAGCTGGCCGAAAAATCCACGCAATCGACGAAAGAAATTTCGGAACTCATCCAGGGCATTCAGAAAGAAGCGCGCGAAGCCGTGGAAAACATGGAACACAGCACGACCATGGTTCAGGAGGGGCTCGCCCTCAACAAGGAACTGGACGCGGCCCTCGAAAAGATTTCCAGCGTGGTTTCCGAGGTCTACAAGTTCTCCCAGGAAATCGGCGCGGCGACCATGGAACAGTCCAACGGCTCGGCCCAGATCGCCAAGGCCACCAACCGTTTGACCGAAATCACCCAGGAGATCAACTCGTCCGTCGAGGAACAGGCTTCCGGCGCGCAAGCCGTGGTCCGCGCGATGGAGCGGATGCGCGAGCTCGTCCAGCAATCCACTTCCAGTTCCACGCAGCTGGCCGCCGCCGCCGAACAGATGTCGAAGCTTTCGCGCAACCTGCTGTCCTCCGTGGACCGCTTCGTTCTCGAGCAGCAGTCCGTCGATTCGCGCCGGGCCAGCCGGAGGCTTGCGCCGCCCGAGGAGAGTGCTGAACCGGAATATGCAGAGACGGTCCGTTCCTGAGAGGAGGGCCTGGCGATCATGGACAAGGACCTTCAGGTCGTCGGTTTTCGCATCGGGCGGGAAACGTTTGGGCTGCCCATTGCCATGGTCCGCGAGATCGTCCGCGTCCCGGAAATAACTTCCGTTCCGAATGTGCCGGATTACGTGGAGGGAGTGATCAACCTTCGCGGCAGGATCATTCCCGTCGTGGACTTGCGCAAGCGCTTTGGCCAGAAATCTCCCGAGCCGGACAAGCGCAATCGTATCGTGGTAGTCGAGGTGGAGAATCGCGCGATCGGCCTTCTGGTGCATTCCGCGTCGGAAGTGCTCAAGGTGCCGCCCTCGGAAATCGAAGAGCCTCAAAACGTCTTTCAAGAGGGCGAGCTGAGCTACGTCTCCGGTGTGGCCAAGCTGAAAGGACGCTTGGTGATCCTACTGAACCTACCGCGCTTGCTGCAAAGCGGAGAGTTCCGCGGCGTGCAGGAAATGGTGGAAGCGGATGCCGCGGTCCCGGTGGGAAGCGCGGGCCAGCGAGTCTAAATCCTTAGAACAGGACTGTCAAAACTCATGTCGACACTGGCCACACCCATACCGTTGACCGATGCCGAATTGAAGCTGCTGCAGACTCTGGTCTACCAGGAGTGCGGCATGTATTTCGACGAGCGCCGCACCCATTTCCTGCGCGATCGCCTGCAGCGCCGCCTCAAGGCTTGCCAGCTCGATTCCTTCTACAGCTACTACCGCTTGCTGACCAGCCATGAAGGCAAGAAAGAGCTGACCGCGCTGCTCGAAAATCTGACGGTGAACGAAACCAGCTTTTTTCGCATCCGCCCGCAGCTCGACCTGTTTCAGCGCGTCGTGCTCGAGGAAATTCTGAAGAAGAAGCAGGAACGCCGCGACTGGTCCCTGCGCATCTGGAGCGCCGGGTGCTCGACCGGTCAGGAGCCCTACACCCTCGCCGTCCTGGTTTGCGACGCGCTGGCCTACTACTACCTGCGCAATCCCCTTCCGTTCGAAATGCCCACGCCCAAGCCGCTGATCCCGCCGCCCTGGAAAGTGGAAATCATCGCCTCCGACATCAATTATTCGGCGCTGTTGACCGCGCAGCAGGGCGTGTACAACGAAACGCAAATGGAAATGGTCGATTACACCTGCCGCCTCCGGTATTTCGACAAAGTGGGCGACAAGTATGCGGTAAAAGCGTCGCTGAAAAGCCTGGTGCAGTTCGACTTCCACAATTTGAAAACGGAGTACCTGCCGCAGCGCAACGATGCCATCTTCTGCCGCAACGTCATGATCTATTTCGACGAAGCGGAACAAAAGCGGCTGATCGAGAAGTTCTGGCGCTGCCTCAATCCCGAGAGCTACCTCTTCGTCGGACACGCCGAAAGCCTTTTTGGATTGACCACGCGCTTCCGCATGATCCACGAAAACAACGCCACCGTATACCAGCGCATGGGAGAAGCCGCACAGTGACCCTTTTCTCCGACGACCGCTCCTCCGAGCTGCGCGACCTCTTCTTCGAGACCGCCGAAGACATCCTGCAATCCATGAATGAAGCGGGCCTTGCGCTGGAGGCCAAGCCGGACGACGAAGATACCCTGCGCGCCGTTCGCCGCGCCGTGCACACGCTGAAGGGCGATTCCGCCGCTTGCGGCTTCCGCGAACTCAGCGAGCTCGCGCACGAACTGGAAGATGTTCTGGTCCCCGAAATGGCCAAACAGAATCCCGCTTCCATTCCGGAGGTCATCCTGGCCGCCGCGGACAGCTTCCACGAAATGCTGGCGGCCCACCGCAACGATCTGCGTCCGCCCGAAGGGAATGCCCTGCGCCAGCACATCCAGAGATTGCTGGGACAGCAGCCCGCGTCCCAGTCCAAGCCGGCCGCCAAGCCGAAATTCGAATGGAGTGAATACGAGCGGCTCATGATCGCGGAAGCCTTGCGCCGCGGCGAACCGGTTCACAATGTGGCCCTGCATCTCGATACCGAATCCGCGCTCGCCGGCATTGCCTTCGAAATGGCGCGCAAGGGCCTGCAGGCCTGCGGTAACGTGATCGCCTTGCGGCCCCAGAATGTCTCTCCCGCCGACCGGCTCGCGCTGATCGAAGCAGCCCTCAGCACGAATCAGCCGGTGGATTGGATCCGCCAGCACTGCCGGATCCCTTCCATCGTGAGCGAAGTGGAGATCGAGACGCTGGCGGAGACGCCGGCGGCCCCACGTGACCTGCTCGAAATCCTGCTCGAATCGGAAGCCGCCGCGGTTTCCGCGGGCATCAAGTCAGGGGCGGACCCTTCCGCCGCGCGGGACGCCGATTCCCGCGAAGCTCCTGTTCCGGCAGGCCTGGCGCATGCCTCCGAAAACACCTTGCGCGTGGATGCCGGGCGCATCGATGCCGTGATGAACCTTGTCGGTGAACTCATCATTGGCAAGTCCATGCTGCAGAGGACCATCGCGGAATTCGAGCGCAATCATTCCAAGGATCCCCTGCGCGGCAAGCTTTCCGACGCACTTGCCTTTCAGTCGCGGGTGCTCGGCGAATTGCAAAAATCGGTCATGAAAATCCGCATGGTTCCAGTCGAGCAGCTCTTCCGCCGCTTTCCCCGCCTGGTGCGCGACATCGCCAAGCTGCGCAACAAGGACATCGCTCTCGAAATCGCCGGCCAGAATACGGATCTCGACAAGGGTATCTTGGACGCTCTCTCCGAGCCGCTCGCTCATATCGTGCGCAACGCCGCCGACCATGGAATCGAATCCGCGCCCGAGCGTGCGGCCGCCGGCAAGCCCTCCCGCGGCACCATCCGTTTGAATGCCTATCACGAGGGTGATCAAGTCGTGATCGAGGTTTCCGACGACGGCCGCGGCTTGGACCGCGCCAAGATCCTCCGCCGGGCCATCGAGCAGAAAGTGGTTTCTGCGGAAGACGCCGCGCGCTTGAGCGATGCGGACGCTCTCCATCTGATTTTCACTCCCGGCCTGAGCACGGCGGAAGAAGTGACCGAGATTTCAGGACGCGGCGTCGGCTTGGACGTTGTGAAGACTTCACTGGACGCTTTGAAAGGAACGGTCGAGTTGGACTCCCGTCCCGGCCGCTCGACGACGTTCCGCTTGCTCGTTCCTTTGACCCTGGCCAGCATACAGGCGCTGCTCTTCCGCGTGCGCGATCATCTCTACGCCGTGCCGCTCGCCTCGGTCGTGGAGATTACCCGAATCACCAGCGACGAAATCCACTCCGTCGAAAACCAGGAAGTATTTCAGCTGCGCCAGCAGGTTCTGACCCTGGTTCGCCTGGATCAGCTCGGCGCGCGCACGCGCCCCGATGCCGCCAAGCGCCTCTTCGTCGTCATCATTGGCAGTGGCAACCGGCAATTTGGCCTGGCTGTCGACAGCCTGGCCGGAGAAGAAGAATTGGTGGTCAAGGCTCTGGAAGATCACCTGATCACTTCGCCCCTGGTGAGTGGCGCTTCGATCCTGGGGGATGGCACTGTCGTGCTCATTTTGAATGTTCCCGCGGTGGTGGCGCATTTGTCGAGGATTCCGCCTGTGGGAGCGACGGCATGAGCGAAAAGATTCGCGTCCTCGTGGTGGATGATTCCGCGCTGATGCGGAAACTGATTCCCCAGATCCTGCTGCGCGATCCCTCCATCGAGGTGGTGGGAACCGCGGCGGATGGTGCGATCGGGCTGAAGAAGATCGAGGAGCGCCGCCCACACGTGGTCACCCTCGACCTGGAAATGCCGCGCATGGACGGAATCGAGATGCTGCGCCAGATCACGCGCAAGCATCGACTGCCGGTCATCATCGTCAGCTCCTACAGCGAACGCAGCGCCTCCATCACGCTCAAGGCGCTCTCCCTGGGGGCCTTCGATTTCGTTACCAAGCCCCACGAAGCCGCTTCCGGGCAGCTCGAACAGATTGCCGCGGAACTCGCCGCCAAAATCAAAGTGGCGGCCGCTGCCGGCGCGCCGAAGATGATCATCACGGTGCCCGAGTCGAAGCAGAAGGACCCGCGGCCGTTCTCCACCGATCCGCGCTGGCCTTCGCGCATTGTTGCACTGGGCGTTTCCACCGGCGGTCCCAACGCCCTGCAATATCTTCTAGCGCAAATTCCACAGGATTTCCCGGCCTGCTTCCTGATCGTGCAGCACATGCCGGAAGGGTTCACCGAAATGTTCGCGCAACGCCTCAACGAGTCTTCTCCCATTGAAGTTAAAGAGGCGCAATCGGGGGATTTGGTGCTGGCCGGCCGCGCGCTGGTTTGCCCCGGGAATCGGCACATGAAGGTGCGCCGCATGGAGCATGGCAACGTGGTCATTCTGGTTGACCAGCCCCGCGTCAACGGCCACCGCCCTTCGGTCGATGTTCTGTTCCACTCCGTCGCCCAGGAATTCGGCCCCAAAGCCATCGGTGTCCTGATGACCGGCATGGGCGACGACGGTGCGGCCGGCTTGGGCGCCATTCAGGCGGCCGGCGGCTTTACCCTGGCGCAGAGTCCGGAGAGTTGCGTGGTGGACAGCATGCCCCGCTCGGCCATCCAGCGCGGTTTTGCCGCCCGCGTGGTTTCTCTGTCGGGAATTGCCGGCGTGCTGCAGTCGGAGTGCGCGCTCGAAAGCTCGGAGCCGTCGCGCGAGCACTATGTGGTCAGCGAAAGCAGCGGAGAGGTTGCTCGAAACAGGCGGTGAAGGAGAAGGCCATGAAACAGTTTCAAGCATTGATGCGCAAAGATAGCCAGCCGGTGCGCTATCTGATCGTCGACGACTCCGTGTTTGCCCGCAAGAGTCTGGCCAAGATGGTGGAATCGTTCGGCGGGCAGGTGGCCGGCGAGGCGGGCGACGGCTGCGCCGCGATCACGGAATACGATCGCGTCAGTCCGGACATCGTGCTCATGGACATCACCATGCCGCAAATGGAGGGCATCGAAGCCGTCGAGCGCATCGTGCGCCAGCACCCCGAAGCGCGCGTCGTGATGGTCTCCTCCGTGGGCTACCAGGACAATATTCTCGCCGCCTTGCAGAAGGGCGCGCGTCATTTCGTGCAGAAGCCGGTGAAGCCGGACTCCCTGTACGAAATCATCCGCTACGTCCTTACTGACGACGGTGTGACCGCCGGCGTGACAGGAGAAAACTAGACATGCGTATGGACCTGATCCAGCCTTTTATCGACTCCCTCGACGCCGTCCTGGCCGAGATGATGAAGTCGCCCACCACCATCGCCGATCTGACCATGGAAGAGGACGGCTATCGCAAGAAAGGGCTGGCGGCTCTGGTCACCTTCAAGGGGCAGATCGAAGGACGCATCATCCTGGACATGGACCCCGGCGCCGCGGCCAAGGTCGCGGGCATCCTGGCGGGAACAGAGGTGGATCCTTCCGAAGCGATCGTGTCCGAAGCGGTCGGCGAGCTGGCCAACATGGTCATCGGAAACGCCGTCACCCAGCTCAACGACAGCGGCTTCCAGTTCAAAGTCTTCCCGCCGCAAGTGTTTTCCCAGGACCAGGGCGAGAAGGCGGGACAAGACTCCGAAGCAACCATCCTGCGTTTTGAGACGCCCGGCGGAAGCGTCTATCTCAACATCCGTCTCAGCTATCACGCGCGGCGCAGGAGCGAACGTTCGACTGTCTTTGTCCGCTAGGCTTCCTGCCCGCGAGCAAAACTCAGTGTATTGGCGCTCACCGCACGCGGCCCTGCCCCGCTCATTCCCGCCGTCGAATCAGCCGGACGACCCCGGCTTGCGATATTCCGTTCCATGGCGGAACAAACCGGCCTTCGGCATTTCTTCAGAATAGACAATGCGCGCCGGCAGAAAAATGTTTGCCGTGTCGGGCGAGTAGGGGACGGCTATTTCCACAGCGGCGTTGGCCTCGTAGCGCCGCTTGCTGCGAAAGCACATGCCGATCGGCGAAATGTCCTCGCAAACAGCCAACTCGTCATCGGTACCCGCTTGGCGAATGCAGGCGGTGAGGCGCGTGCGCACGCGCGGGCGCTCGCGCTCCGGCACTCCCTGTGGCTTGGAAGATTTGGCGGAATCCGCGGCGGCTTTCCGCGAGCGCGAACGAGCGCCCAGCTTTTTCTCCTCCTCGTGCGGCGCCTGGACCCAGATGCTGGCCACGCCGCAACTCTTGCAATGGCGCGCGATCCCCCGATTCGTTTCGAAGCCGCGAAGCTCGAACTCGTTCAGGTAAACGACTTCCCTCCGGCGGCAATAGGTGCACTCGAGCAGCATGCGCGCCACCGCCTCGGAGGATTCGGCGATAGTCGGGAATTCCACGCCCCAGAGGTCGATTTGATCTCCGACCATCTCGACCCCATAGAGAGCTCCTTCACTCTGTTTTCCGAACTGCCCCACGACGCGCACCTCGCTTTCGCGATGAGCTTCCGCGGGAGCGCGCCGCCGCAGATGGATGCGCTGCTCGGGAGCCAGTTCGCGGTCCAGGACGATGACCGCTCCGTGGCGATTGATCAGCAGCGTGCGGGCGGGCTCGCGAAATTCCTGGCCCTGCGAATCGCGGCCGGAAACCTCCAACAACAGCGTGAGGGCCACGCGATCGCTGCGACGTACCCCTTCCAGTGTCATCACTCCTCCCCGAGCCTCGTCTGCGAGGAATCCGAATCCCCACAAGATAGCACAGGGAAGCGGCGCCGTGCCGTTTGAGAACAAGGCAATGCGCCGCAGGCAAAATGCGCAAAATAAGCGGAAACCCAAGCGCGAGTGGGCGCGCTACTCTTTTCTCTGCGCTCTCGGTATGATGATGGTCTGGCGTCTGCCATGCCGTACGCGGCGCTGCCAGCCCGCCAACGGCGGCGGCTTATCGTCCCGGCTTCCCGTTCTTTTCTTCGATTACCCTGGCCAAAACCCATGAAGCGAGTTCGACGGTGTTCATCTTGTTCTGTCGTACGTTGGGATGCAGCGCCGGGTTCTTCAGCGCGGCACCTTCCAAAACAGGCACGGCCAGCGTGCGCTGTCGCTGTTCACTGGGTGCGATGGTTCGCGCTCGCCGCTGTTCTGGCGTTTGCCGCGCCGCCGGGAATTGCGCAGGCGGTGCGAGTGGCGGGAATAGTGCAGGATGCGAGCGGGGCGCCCATCAGCGGCGCGCAGGTCAGACTGCGCGCGAAGTCCTATTCGGCTATGGTGTCCACGTCGCCTGCGGGCGAGTTTTCCTTTGAGCGCGTGCCAGTTTCCTCCGGAACGATTATCGTTCAGGCACCAGGCTTCGGCGAGGTACGCCTGAACTGGAGCGCTGTATCGAATGAGCCGGGCCAGCTCGAAGTCACGTTGCGCCCAGCGGGTTTGGCACAGAGCGTCACGGTGACGGCGCGGACTCCGACTCCCCTAGCCCAATCGCCCACCAGCGACCGGCTACTCACGCACCAAGATGTCGCGAACAGCCCCAATCTGACGCTGGACGAGACGCTGCGGCAGATTCCGGGCTTCAGCCTGTTCCGCCGCTCCGGCAGCCGCACGGCCAATCCGACCGCGCAGGGCGTTTCGTTGCGCGGCCTGAGTGCCAACGGCGCGAGCCGCGCGCTGGTGCTCGAAGACGGCATCCCTATGAATGACCCTTTTGGCGGATGGGTCTACTGGGACCGCATTCCAGAAGCATCGGTCGAAAGCATAGAAGTCTCGCAGGAAGGCGGGTCGAGCCTGTATGGCAGCGATGCGCTGGGAGGACTGGTCGAGTTCTTCACACGCCCGCCGGAGGACAAAGGGCTTTCGCTGGAGACTTCCTACGGCAATCAGAACACGCCCGACGTTTCGCTGTGGACGGGAGGAACGTGGCACGGGTGGGAAGGCTCGTTTGCAGGCGAGGTGTTTCATACCGATGGGTACGTCCTCGTTCCCGAGCCGTATCGCGGCGGCGTCGATACGAGGGCCGGCTCGCAGCACGGCACGGCGGACCTGAGGATCGGGAGGAAATTCGGCAACGGCAGCGACGTTTTCGCGCGCGGCTGGTTCTTGAGCGAATCGCGCGCGAACGGGACGCCCGATCAGGTGAACGACACGCGCTTGGGCGAAGGGGCGTTGGGCGCCGACCTGCAGCTTGGAAGACTTGGAGCGCTCACGCTGCGCTTTTACGGCGACGCGCAAACTTACAACCAGACGTTTTCGTCCATCGCGGCGGACCGCAACAGCGAGACCTTGACCAATATTCAGGCGGTGCCCGCGCAGGAGTTGGGCGGATCGGCGGTCTGGTCGCGGACGCTGGGGAAGCGTCAAACGCTGGTCGCGGGCGTGGACACGCAAGAAGTCCGGGGGCGCAGCAACGAACGGCTCGTGCTCGCGGGCAAAGAGACTTCGTCGGGCGGCCGTCAGCGAAATACAGGCGTTTTCGCCGAGGACATCATCCGGCTGGCGCGAGGGTGGACCCTTTCGGCCAGCGCGCGATTCGATCGCTGGAGTAATTTCGACGCGTCGTCGATTACCGTGCCGTTCAGTTCGCCCGCTACGGCCACGATGACGCCCTATCCGGACCGCTCCTACAACGCGTTCAGCCCGCGTCTGACTTTGGTGCAGCAAGTGAATGCGCGAGTTTCCTGGTCGGCGTCGGTGTATCGGGCGTTTCGCGCGCCGACGCTGAATGAGCTTTACCGCCCATTTCGTGTCGGGAATGTGGCCACCGACGCGAATTCGAATTTAAGGGCGGAGCGCTTAACGGGCGGCGAGGCGGGCGTATCGGTGAACGTGATCCCGCGAAGGCTGCTGATTCGCGGCACTGGATTCTTCAACGAAATCATCGATCCGGTGGCGAACGTGACTCTGAGCACGACTCCGGCGCTGATCACGCGGCAGCGGCAGAACCTGGGCCGCACGCGCGCGCCCGGAGTGGAGATCGACGCCACCACCGGAATTACGGATCGGTTGTCGCTGACCGCGGGATACCAGTACGTGGACGCCACGGTGACGAGTTTTCCCGCCGATCCGGCCCTGGTTGGTTTGTGGGTGGCGCAAGTGCCTCACCATGTGCTGACCTTTCAGGCGCAGTACCAAAATCCCGCGCGGATCAGTTTTGCGCTGGACGGGCGCATGGTCGGAAAACAGTTTGACGACGACCAGAACCATTTTCCGCTCGGACGGTTTTTTGTGCTGGACGCCATGATCTGGCGCGGAATCGGCCGCGGCGCCGAAATCTTCGCTGCTGCGGAAAACCTGTTCGATGCGCAGTATTCCATTAATGCCACGCCGGTTCCACAGGTAGGAATGCCAATTGCGGTGCGCGCAGGGATTCGCTTCAACCTCCCTGCCAGATAGCGCTCCTCAGTGGCGGCCTCGGGCGAGATCGCCACTGGGTTCGGTTTGTGTTCCGGTCAGAGCAGCTTGTTCGCCGCTGCGGTGTCGGTTTCGAGTTTCTGTTCGGCGGCTTTGGCCAGCTGATCGAGATGGTCGAAGACTGCCTCCTGCGACGCCGTCGGCGGGCCGAAGGTCAGGTCCACGTCGCCCGCGAGATAGGCGATGTGGCTGTGCAGTTTGGTCTCGTGGAGCAGGCTGCCCTCGCTGGCCATGATCTTCATCTGCACAACGTCCCCAATTTCGCGATTGAGATCGGCGAGTGTCTTGCCGGCCTGTGCTTCAGTCACATGATGGTTCTGCACCGCGGCGGCAAGTTTGTCGCGCGCGGCGATCGCTTCGTTGATCTTCCTGTCCAGCGTATCGAGCGCGTCGTGGATCTTCATGGCCAGCGCGAAGCGAGCGTCGAGATCGGCCTCTGTAGCGTGAATGCGCGGATCCAGCGCCACATCGAATCTTTCCTCCATCTTCTTGCCGGCGTAATCGAGCACCACGGTATAAGAGCCCGGCACGACTTGCGGGCCGTTGACGTTGTTCTCCAGCCCGCCCGCCGCCACCGGCGCATGGAAGCCCACCACGTTCGTGGCGTCCGTATAGCGCAGATTCCACTGGAAGCGGTTCATGCCGGGCTCGATACCGGTCAACTTTTCCTCCTGATACCTGTCCTGTTCCGCCTGGCTCTTCTCCGCCATTTCTTCCTGGATTTTCTTCTTCTGCTCCTTGGACACTTTCTTTTTCAGGTGCAGCGTGAACGAGCGGACCATTTGTCCCTGCGCGTTCAGGAATTCGAGCGTCGCGGGGGTCTTGCCGTTGTAAGTCTCAGGGACTTGGAAGAAGACGGTGGCGCCAAACGCCGGATTCTTGCCGGATGCCGGCGGAGTGAACTCGGGATTGCCGGTGCCGTAGGCGTGAGTGAGCCAAGCCGTTTGCGGGTCGAAGAGGAAGGTCGCCGAGGAATCGACCTGCGGCTTTTTCGTCATCTGCTCGAGCACGGAGAGGTTGTCGAGCACCCAGAAGGACCGGCCGTGGGTGGCGATCACCACCTGATCCTGCTTGTTGTTGATGGCGATGTCGCGCACCTGGGCCGTCGGCAGATTCAGCGCAAGCGGTTGCCATTGCGCGCCGGCGTTGAAGCTGACGTAAATGGTGCTCTTGGCGCCCAGGAAGAGCAGATCGGGATCCTTGGGGTCCTGCCGCAGATCGAAGACGTAAGAATCATCGGGCAGGCCGTTGGTAATGGAGGTCCAGGTCTTCCCGTAATCGGTCGTCTTGAACACGTAGGGTTTGAAATCGTCGAGCATGTAGCGCCGCGCGCTCATATACGCGGTGCCGGCATCCGCATAGGAGGGTTGGATCGAGCAGATCCAGGCCATTTCGGGAAGATCGGGCGGGGTCACGGTTTGCCAGTTCGTGCCGCCGTCAGTGGTGACGTGCACCAGTCCGTCATCCGAGCCGGCCCAGATCACGTTGTTATCTCGCGGTGAGATCCCCAGCGCCGAAATGCCGGGAAAGACTTCCGCGCCGGAATGATCGATGTCGATTGGGCCGCCACTGGGAAGTTCGGTTTTCGGTTCGTTGCGGGTGAGGTCCGGGCTGATCTTCCGCCATGTCTTGCCGTAATCGTCGCTCTGGAGCACATACTGCGCCCCGACCAGCAATTCCTTGGGATTCGTGGGCGAGAAGACGATGGCGTGGGTCCAGCCGAAGCGGTATTTCAGTTCATTGGACGCAGCGCCTTCCTGGTAGTTGGGCCAAGGGCTTATGTCCTGGTATTGGCCGGTGACCTTGTTGTAGCGCATGAAGATGCTGAAGTAGCCGCTGCCATAGGTGACGTCCGGTTCGCCGGGTTGCGGCACAGAATAGGTGCTTTCGCCGTAGGCCACACGATCCCAGGCGCTGAGAGGAATCGAACCCGCTATATCCGCGCTGGGGCCTTCGAACGAGCCCTCATCCTGCTGCGCGCCGTAAATGTGGTAGGGGAACTGATCGTCGATGTTGACGTGGTAGAACTGGCCGGTCGGCTGGTTGTGTTCGGTGCTCCACGTCTTGCCGCCATCGGTCGAGACGGTGGCCCCGCCGTCGTTCCCTTCGAGCAGGATTTTCGTGTTGTTGGGATTGATCCACACGACGTGATTGTCGCCGTGCGGCGGGCGCAGCCGCTTCCAGGTTTTCCCGCCGTCATGAGACACCCAAAGCGCATCCACCTCGGGCGCGTAGGCCGTGTTGGCATCTTTCGGGTCACCGTAAATGGTCATGTAATAGAACGCGCGCTGGCGCAGCTTCATTTCGTCGTTTACGCGCGTCCAAGTGTTTCCGCCATCGTCGGAACGGAACACGCCGCCTTCTTTGGCCTGAATGATGGCATAGACGACGTTCGCGTTGGCGGCCGTGACGCCAATACCCATGCGTCCGAGCACCCCTTTGGGCAGCCCCGAATTGTGGGTGATGTTCGTCCAGTGCGCTCCGCCATCCGTCGTTTTGTAGATGCCGCTGCCGGGACCGCCGCTGGAGAGCGACCAGGGCGTGCGTTGCGCCTGCCACATCGTGGCATACAACACGTCGGGATTGCTGGGCTCCATCACCAGGCTGATGGCCCCGGTCTCGTCGTTCACGAACAGAACCTTGTTCCAGGTCTTCCCGCCGTCCGTCGACTTGTACACGCCGCGGTCCGGGTTGGGTTTGAACACATGGCCCATCGAGGAGGCGTAGACAACCTCAGGATTATTCGGGTCGATGACGATGTTGCTGATGCTGTGCGTGTCGCGGAGTCCCACGTAGTCCCACGTTTTGCCCGCGTCGGTCGATTTGTACACGCCATCGCCGGGGATCATGTCGGTGCGAATGTCGGTCTCGCCCATCCCCGCGTAGATGATCTTTGGATTGGACGGCGCGACCGCAATGGCGCCCACGCTGGGGCTCGAACTGTGCAGCTTGCCGTCGGAGATGTTCGTCCAGCTGACCCCGTAGTTGGTGCTCTTCCAGACGCCGCCGCCGACCGTTCCCATGTAGAACAGGTCGGGATCGCTCGGGACGCCATCCACGGTGACGACGCGCCCGCCGATATATGGGCCGACACTGCGCCACTGAAGTTTGCTGAGCAATTTGCCGGTGGAAACGGGATCCGCGCTCGCCATCACGGCCAGCGAGAGCAGGGCCGCAAACAGACTTAAAGCCAAGAAACCGCGGTTCTGCAACTTGCGCGCGACGCTTGTAGGAAAAATAGCTGGAATATTCATGTCATCCCCCCGCGCGGGAATCTATGCGCGACGTTTCGCGGAGTCAAGAAACAAATGCTCAGCAGGGCGAGGGCAGAGGCACGAGTATTTTTGCGGACAAGTCAAAGCAAATGGAACGCCGTGGCTGATCCGCGAGCGAGTTCGGCGCGACGCATCAGGTCTTAATGACGCTGGCGCGGCCGATTCCCGGCATATCGCTGCCGCGACCCTCTGCCAACTCCGCGCAGATCGCGTCGACGTGGCCGGAAACCGAATCCAGGTATCTTCGCGCGACGCTTTGCAGGTTGGCGAGATTCTGCGGCGAGGCATCGTCCATGGCGCCCGAGGCGGTTTCGAGGTTTTCCACCTGCAGGCGGTGGTACGTGCAGCCGGGCATCGACTTCAGTTCGTAGTCCACCGCTTCGGAGGCGCTGTCCATGAAGACGGGAGCAATCTGCCTGGCCCAGCCGAGCAAACCCCATTTTCTTGCTCTGGCGTAAGCGATGCGGTCCTGGCGGGTGCCCGTTCCGGCGGAGACGATCATGAATTGGGCCGCCTCGGGATACACGGCGCGAGCCTCGGCGTACGCCGCCATCGCGGGATTGTTGACGAACACCCCGCCATCCACCAGCGCGTAGCCCTTGCCTTCCCGCTGCAACTGCACCGGCGGGAAAAACGTGGGCGCCGCGGAGGTGGCCCGCGCGATCGAGACCACCGGCCAGTTGTATTGCGGAACTGCCGCAATGCGGTGGCTCTTGAAGAAGAAGGGCACCTGGCCTTCCAGGTCGTAGCTGGAGATCAGCAGCGGGGTAAGGGCGGCGCTGAATTCCGTGGCGCCGAAAAATTTCAGCAGGATGGACTGCAGGGGGCGGGGCGAGTACTTCGGCCGTGCCCAATTCCGGAGAGAAGTGAGAAAACGCTTCTTGAAGATCGCCGCGCCGTTCTCCAGGTACAGGTTCAGCAGCTGTGCCGGCGAGTAAGGCTGGCCGCGGCTGCAGCCCGTTCCGATGCCGAGCGCGATGATGCCGCCGGTGGATGTCCCGCAGATCAGATCGAAGGTTTGGCAGAGATCGCTGCCGAGGCGCTTCTGGATTTCGGCGAGCAGGACCGCGGGGATAATGCCGCGAATGCCTCCGCCGTCAATGGCCAGCACCTTGATGCTCTTCATGCGAGCCCGCTCTCGCTCCGGCTGCCCGGCAGGTTTCTATGGGGATGGTACGCGGCGGATTGTACCTCCGGTTTTGGCGCCGCGTCCCGCTGTATTTGCGGCGCGCGCGGGCTCCGGAGAGTCCGGCGCCGGGGTTTGGGGCGGGCGATGCGATTTCTGCTTGACACCCCCTGAACGCCCTGTATGATTATGCAATCGAGTGAATATTCACTCGACGAACCCATGGGCGTACAGAAACGGTTCCGGCAAGGACAGATTCTGAAAGTGCTGACCGGCGAGCAAGTCGCCAGCCAGGATGAATTGCGGCGCCGCCTGCACCACCTCGGCTTGCGGGTCACCCAGGCGACGCTCTCACGCGATCTTCGCGAATTGCGCCTGGTCAAGACGGCCGAAGGCTATCGCTCGCTGGCCGAAGCCGCGGCGGAAGAAACGGCGCCGCTGGCGGCCATCGGGCGCGCGGCCAAGGAGTTTTTGCTGGACATACGCCCCGCGCAGAACATGCTGGTGCTGAAAACCCCGCCAGGCGGAGCTCAGGCGCTCGCCGCGGCGGTCGATTCCGAGCATTGGAAGGAAGTCGCCGGAACGCTGGCGGGGGATGATACGGTGCTGATCATCACGCCGTCGCGCGGCGCGTGCGGGAACGTTCGCAAGCGCCTGGAGGAACTGCTTCGATGAGCGAACCCGGAAGGGTCGCCGTCGTCGGAGCAACGGGCTACGCGGGCTACGAACTGGCCCGGCTCCTCCTGCGGCACCCCCACATTCAAACACCCGCCTTTTATCTGCGCGACGGCCACGCCAACGTGCGTTGCCTGACGCAACTCTATCCGCAGTTGCGCGGATGGGGCGAAGCGCCCTGCAAGGCGCTGTCGGTGGAGGCCATCGCCGGCAGCGGGGCGCAGACCGTCTTTCTTTCCACGCCGCACGAAGCCTCCGTCGAGCTGGTTCCGCAACTGCTCGCGGCCAATCCCGGTTTGCGCATCATCGATCTGAGCGGCGCATTCCGTTTTCGCCAGCCCGGCACGTTCGAACGCTGGTACAAGATGCCGCCGGCGGATGCGGGGCTGCTGGGCCAAGCGGTGTATGGCCTGCCGGAGCTGTACGCGGAGGCCTTGCCGAAGGCGCGTATCGCGGCCAATCCCGGGTGCTATCCCACCTCCGTGATCCTGGGACTGCGCCCGCTCGTCGATGCGGGATGGATCGATCGGAGTCGCGGCATCGTTTGCGACTGCAAGTCCGGCGTAAGCGGAGCCGGCAAAGAGCCCAAGCGGGAAACGCATTTCGTGGAAGTGAACGAGAATTTCCGGGCCTACGGCGTGTTCACCCACCGGCACACCCCCGAAGTGGCCGAGCACCTGGGGCTCGCGTCGGGCGAATTCGTGTTCACCACGCATCTGCTGCCGCTCGAGCGCGGGATTCTTTCGACCATGTACGTCTGGCTCGATGGGGCGCGCAAGGCGGAGGAAATCGAGGGGCTGTACCGCCGGTTCTATGCGGGCAAGCCCATGGTGCGGATTCCGCCGGCCGGCAAGCTGCCGGAACTTCAGGATGTGGCGCGCACGAATTTCTGCGACGTCGGTTTCGCTCTGGACGCTTCCGGCGAACGCCTGGTGATCGTGTCCTGCCTGGACAATCTGGGCAAAGGCGCGGCGGGCCAAGCGGTGCAAAACATGAACGTCATGCAAGGGTACGCGGAAACAGCGGGTCTTATATAGAGGTGCTATGCGACTTCTGGTGAAAATTGCGGGTGCACTACTGGAGCGCGACGAACTCGTACACTCCATCGCGCGGCAGATCGCGGAACTGGCGCGCAACGGCCACGAACTCCTCATCGTGCACGGCGGCGGGAAGATTTTCACCGCCACGCTGGCGCGCATGGGGATCGAGAGCCGTTTCGTCAGCGGCCTGCGCGTCACTGACCGCGCAACGCGCGATGTGGCAGTGATGGTGTTCGCCGGCCTGCTGAACAAGAAGCTGGCGGGCGCGATTTCGCTGGCGGGACAGCCTGCGGTCGGCATCAGCGCCTCCGACGCGGCCTGCTTTCTCGCGGAGCCGATGCAGCTGGGAGAAAGCAGCAACTCGCTGGGCTTCGTCGGTTACCTCAGCGAAGTGAACGTCGATTTCCTCCGCTCGCTGTGGCGCGCGGGGATTGTTCCCGTCGCGTCCTGCCTGGGGCTGGGCGCGGACGGCGAAATCTACAACATCAACGCGGACCACATGGCCGCCGCGGCGGCCGAATTCATTCGCGCCGACCGCCTGATCTATCTCACGGACGTGGCGGGCGTGCTGGACGGAGAGAAGATTGTGCGCGCCGTGGACGGCGCCGAAATCGAGGATTTGATCCGGCGCAACAAGGTTTCTGGCGGCATGATCCTCAAGCTGGAAGCGGCGAAGCGCGCGCTGGCCGGGGGCGTGAGCGAAGTGCGCATCCTCGGAGGGGCGCAGCCGCGCGCGTTGCTGGCCGCGGCCAACGGCGGCCGTGCTCCGGGAACGCGAGTTCTTCCGCTGGTGCGGCGCGCGGCCAAGTCGGCGCGCGGGGCGGCGTGCTGACCATGAAGAAAACGAAAAAAGCGGCGCCGTCGATTTCTCCGGCCAAGATTCGCTCGACGGAAGAGCGCTATCTGATGAACACCTACAAACGCCCGCCCATCGTGTTCACGCGTGGGCGCGGCTGCCGCTTGTACGATTCGCAAGGCCGCGAGTATCTGGACTTTCTGGGCGGGATTGCGGTGAACGCGCTGGGCTACAGCCATCCGCGCTTGGTGCGAGTGATCCAGCGGGAAGCCGGGCGCGCCGTCCATCTTTCAAATCTTTTCCACAACGCGTATCAGGCGCCGCTTGCCCGCAAGCTGGCGGAATGGTCGGGGCTCGACCGCGTTTTCTTTACCAACAGCGGCACGGAAGCAATTGAAGGCGCCCTGAAGCTCGCGCGCGCCTACGCGCACCGCAAAGCTTCCGGCGACGTAGCGCCCAAGACGCGCATTCTGGCCCTCGAAAATTCCTTCCACGGGCGCACCTTCGGCGCCGTCTCGATCACCTATCCGGCGAAATATCGCGAGCCCTTCGCTCCGCTGGTGCCCGGAGTCGAATTCGTCCGTTTCAACGATCTGGCCGACCTCGAATACAAGTTCGACGACTCCGTATGCGCGCTTGTGCTGGAAACCATCCAGGGCGAGGGCGGGATCTATTCGGTCAGCGAAGCGTTCTGGAACGGCGCGCGCGCTCTCGCCTCGCAGCACGATGCCGCGCTGATTGCGGACGAAATTCAATGCGGGCTGGGCCGCACAGGTCGGCGCTTCGCCTACCAGAGATTTGATTCCCTCCCGGACATCGTCACTGTGGCCAAGCCGCTGGCCGGCGGCTTGCCGCTGGGCGCCCTGATCGCCAACGAAAAGTTCGCGGCGGCTTTTTCCCCGGGCATGCACGGGACGACGTTCGGCGGAGGCCCGCTGATCTGCGCGACGGCCCTGGAATTCCTGAACGTGGTTGAGGAGGAAAAGCTGCTCGAGAACGCCCGGGGAGCGGAGCTGCGCGCCGGCCTGGAGAAGCTGGCGGCGCGCTTCGATTTCATCCGCGAAATTCGCGGCGAGGGCCTCATCCTGGGCATCGATCTATCCGTCGACGGCGCCCCATTCGTGCAGGAAGCCTTGCGCCAGGGGTTGCTCATCAACTGCACGCACGAACACATTCTCCGGCTGCTTCCGCCGTTCAATCTGCGCGCGCGGGACGTCTCCGAATTCCTGGGTACGTTCGAAAGGGTGCTGGCCCGCGCCTCCAAGCAGGCGAAAGCTTCCACCAGGGTGTCCGGCCAAACCACAGAAGCGCACGCGCAGCCGGTGCTGGCTGCCACGAGGTGACTATGAACGCCGTTGCCGCAACCCTCACGGTCCCGAACGATCTGCTCACCGGAACGGAATGGAATGCCGCGCAGGTCCGCGAGCTGTTTCAGCTGGCCGCGGAGGTCAAGGCGCAGCCCGATCGTTACCGCACGGTGCTGGCCGGGCGGTCATTCGCGCTGATTTTCGAGAAGCCCTCCCTGCGCACCCGCGTGACCTTCGAAGTGGGCATCGCCAGCCTGGGCGGCTCCACGGTTTTCCTCGATCACACGGAAACGAAGCTGGGCGAGCGCGAGTCGGTGCCCGACGTGGCGCGCTGCCTCGAGCGCTGGGTGCACGGCATCGTGGCGCGGGTCTTCTCGCAGGAAACTCTCGATCAGCTGGCGGCCAATGCCCGGGTTCCCGTCATTAACGCGCTTTCCGACCGCTTCCATCCCTGCCAGGCGCTGGCCGATTTCTTCACGCTGGAGGAACATTTCGGCAGCCTGCGCGGCCTGAAGTTCGCCTACGTGGGAGATGGGAACAACATGTGTCACTCGCTTCTGTTGGCGGCGGCTCGGGTGGGCGCGCACATGAAGGTGGCCACGCCCCCGGGCTATGAGCCCGACGCGGCGGTCGTCGCCGAAGCGAAACGCGCCGCCCGCGAAACGCGTGGCAAAATCGAAATCCTGCGCTCGCCGCAGGATGCAGTCGCTGGAGTGCAGGCGATTTACACCGACGTGTGGGCCAGCATGGGCCAGGAGCAGGAAGCGGCGGCGCGCGAAGCGGCCTTTGCCGGGTACCAGGTCGACCGCGAGTTGCTGGCGCACGCGGCCCCCGGCGCCGTGTTCCTGCACTGTCTTCCGGCGCACCGCGGCCTGGAAGTCAGCGCCGGCGTGATCGATTCGCCGCGTTCCATCGTGTTTGACCAGGCGGAAAACCGCCTGCACGTGCAGAAGGCTATTTTGCTCAGCTTGATGAGCTGACCCTGACCGGCTCAAAGGAGAAACCGTTGCCGAAGAAGATCGTGCTTGCCTATTCGGGAGGCCTCGACACCTCCATCATCATCCCCTGGCTGAAGGAGAACTATCCGGGCTGTGAAGTAATCGCCATGATCGGCGATCTGGGCCAGCAAGAGGACCTGGAAGCGGCGCGCAAGAAGGCGCTTGCGACGGGCGCCAGCGCAGCCTACGTCGAAGATCTTCGCGAGGAATTCGTCACCGCGTACATCTGGCCCACGCTGCGCGCCGGCGCCGTCTACGAGCACAAATATCTGCTGGGCACGTCCTTTGCGCGGCCGCTGCTGGCCAAGCGCCAGGTCGAACTGGCGAAGAAGGTGGGCGCGGACGCGATCGCGCATGGTTGCACGGGAAAGGGCAACGATCAGGTGCGCTTCGAGCTGGCCGCCAAAGCGCTCGCTCCCGAACTGAAGATCATCGCGCCGTGGCGCGAATGGAAGATCGTGTCGCGCGAAGAGGCCATTGCCTACGCGCGGTCCCACAACGTTCCTGTCGAGCAGACCACCAAAAATATTTACAGCCGCGACCGCAACATCTGGCACTTGAGCCACGAAGGCGGCGTGCTGGAAGATCCCGCGAATCCGCCGGAAGAGGCCATGTGGCAATGGACCGTTTCGCCCGCCAAGGCCCCGGAGCGTCCCGCCACGGTCGAAATCGGCTTTGAATCCGGCATCCCTGTTTCGGTGAACGGAGCGAAACTCAAGCCGCTCGCCCTTCTCGAGCAACTCAACGAAATCGGCGCCGTCAACGGCGTGGGGCGTATGGACATCGTCGAGAACCGGCTGGTGGGCATCAAGTCGCGGGGAGCCTATGAAACGCCGGGCGGGACGCTGCTGGTGGCGGCGCATCGCGAGCTGGAATCGATTTGCCTGGACCGCGAGACGTCCCATTACCAGCAAATGCTGGCGCTGCGTTACGCCGAGATGGTCTATTACGGGATGTGGTTCACGCCACTGCGCCAGGCACTGGATGCCTTCTTTGCGGCATCGCAGCAGACTGTCAGCGGCTCGGTGAGCCTCACGTTGTACAAGGGCAACCTAACGGTCGCCTCGCGCCGCTCGCCCTTCTCGCTCTATCGCACCAATCTCGCCAGTTTCACCATGACCGGCTACAACCCCAAGGACGCCGAAGGCTTCATCAACCTGTTCGCCCTTCCCATCACGGTTCCACTCGAATGGGAGGCGTCGCGCGCCGCTGAAGTGAAATGAGCTCTCCCGGCGAGCAGAAAATGTGGGGCGGGCGCTTCGAGCATGCCCCCGACGCGTCCTTCTACGAGTTCGAGCGTTCGTGGAGCTTCGATCGCCGCCTGCTGGCGCAGGAATTCAAGCTCGACCGCGCCTGGGCGCGCGCGCTGGCTACCGCGGGAATCCTGACCCACGACGAAGGCCAGCAAATCGTGGTGGCGCTCGACGGCCTGGAGTTGCGCGCGGAGTCCGATCACGCCTGGCTGGACCATTCCAAGGCCGAGGACGTCCATCATTTTGTGGAAAGCGCGCTGATCGAGAAGCTGGGTGCGTTGGGCGCGAAGCTGCACACGGGCCGCAGCCGCAACGAAATGATCGCCACCGAATTCCGCATGTATGTGAAGCTGGCGGCTCGCGACCTGCGCCGCGGCCTGGGTTCCCTGACTCGCGCCGTGGCGGCGCAGGCCCAGGCGAATCTCGGCATTCCCATGGCCGGCACGACGCACATGCAGCACGCGCAGCCCCTGCTGCTGTCGCACTGGCTGCTGGCCCACGGAGAAGCCTTCCTGCGCGATGCCGAACGCGCAGCCTCAGCCGCCGAACGCGCGGACGCCTGCCCGCTGGGCTCCGGCGCGCTGGCCGGAACCGCGTTCCCTATCGATCGCCAAGCGCTGGCGCGCGATCTGGGATTTGCGCGGCTGACGGAAAACAGCCTCGATGCGGTCAGCGACCGCGATTTCGCTCTAGAGTATCTGTTCGCTCTGGCGGCTCTGGCCATGCACCTTTCGCGCCTGGCGGAGGACATGGTCCTCTACGCCTCGCCTGAATCCGGCTTTGTCGAGTTGCCGGACGAATACTCGACCGGCAGCAGCCTGATGCCGCAAAAGAAGAATCCCGATGGCTGGGAGCTGATTCGCGGCAAGGCCGGACGCATTTACGCCGCGCTGTTCGCCCTGTTCACCACAATGAAAGGCCTGCCGTCGAGCTACCAGCGCGATTTGCAGGAGGACAAAGAACCGCTGTTCGCCGCCCACGATCAGGCGCTGGCCATGACGCAGATTGCCGCGGCAGCGCTGGCGGCCACGAAGTTTCGCGCCGCGCGCCTGCGGGAAGCGGCCCAAGACCCCGCGCTCGTCGCCACGGAGCTTGCCGACTATCTGGTTGCGGCGGGCACTCCCTTTCGCGAGGCGCACGAAATCGTGGGCAAGATCCTGCGCGCGGCGGAGCAGGAAGGGAAATCGATCCGCGAAATGCCGGCCGAGCACCTGAAGCAATTCTCGGCCAGTTTTGGCGCGGATTTGAGCGCCGTGCTTTCAGTGGATTCGGCCTTGAATCGCCGCGCGGTTCCCGGCGGAACGGCTCCCAGTGCGGTGCGCGCGTCGCTCGAGGATTTCAACCGGCGCGTCGCCAGAATCGAGGAACACCCATGAGCGCGATGACCATGCCCACCGCAAGCTCGATCGCAGTCGTCCCAGCGGCACATCCGGAGTTGGCGCTGAGAGCGGCGCCGGCGCATGTGGCACGGGCCGCAGTGCCCCGGGGTTTTGCCTTTGCCGCCGCGCATTGCGGGCTGAAGAAATCGAAGCTCGACCTCGCGCTGCTCGTCAGTGAAACCGCTGCGTCGGCGGCCGCCGTGTTCACCACTAACCGCGTGCAGGCCGCGCCGGTGAAGCTCTGCCGCGAGCATTTGAAGAAATCGGGTGGAAAAGTCCGCGCCATCATCGTGAACTCCGGCAACGCGAATTGCTGCACCGGACCGCAGGGAATGGCTGCTTCGCGCGCCACGGCCGCGGCCTTGGCGCGGGCGTTGCGCTGCCCGGCCGAGCAAATCCTGGTCTCCTCGACGGGCGTGATCGGAGCGCCGCTGCGGGTGGAGAAGATTCTCAGCTCGGTCCCCGCGCTGACGCTCGCGCGCGGCCCGCAGCCGGAGTCCTTCGAACAAGCCGCGCGCGCCATCATGACCACCGACACGCGCCCGAAATGGGCCGCGGCGACGTGCCGCATCGGCGGGAAACCGGTGCGCCTGCTGGGTTGCGCAAAAGGCTCGGGAATGATTCACCCGAACATGGCCACGATGCTCTCCTACGTCTTTACGGATGCCGCGGTTTCTCCCGCGGTGCTCTCGCACGCCCTGCGAGCGGCCACGGGACCGACGTTCAACTCAATTACAGTCGATGGCGACACCTCGACGAACGACACGCTGGCCATACTGGCCAACGGGCAATCGGGCGCGCGCAAGATCGCGGGGAAAGGGCGCGACTACGCGAGCTTCGTTGCCGCGCTGCGAAAGGTGTGCGAATCGCTGGCGTTGGCGATCGTCGAAGATGGCGAGGGAGCGCAACGAATCATCGAGATCGAGGTGCGCGGAGCGCCATCGGACCGCGCCGCCGATCAGATGGCGAGGACCATCGCGAATTCGTCCCTGGTGAAAACGGCGTTTGCCGGCGCGGACCCGAACTGGGGCCGCATTCTGGCCGCTGCGGGCCGTTCCGGGGTCGATTTTGATTTCGAGCGCGTGGATATATGGCTGGCGGGCGTTCCGGTGTGCCGCCGAGGCCGCGAGTGCGCATTCGACGAGCGCGCCACGCACGAGAAGATGCTCGCCAAGCGCGTGCCCGTCGTCGTCGACCTGCGTTGCGGCAAGGGCCGCGCTCGCATGTGGACTTGCGACTTCACCGAGGACTACGTGCACATCAACGCGAGCTACCGCACGTAAGAGCGGCTCGATGCGAGACCTGCCGGCTCGTGCCGGCGCAGCCCGCTACCACTGAACCCCGGGATACATGCTGGGGATGCGGTACGCGCGATAAGCGAAATTGTCCTTGATGTTCATCTGCCAGACCAGCTGCGGCTGCGGCCCGGGAATCACTTCGTAGATGTTGGCCAGATCGGGATCCTGGGAAATGTCGCACATGTCGAATTCGAAGTCCCCGTTGTCCAGCATTTCCGCGTTTCCGCCGAAGACGGAATAGCCGATGGGATCGTCGTTGAACTGAATGGTGGCCGTTTTAGCCGCTTCATCGACCTGCATTGCCATCGCCGTGCTGTAGCAGGGCGGCGCGCCGGGTGAGCCGCAGACCGCTCCTCCGGGGAATCGGCGGTCGTTGCCGTTGTCGAAAACCGAGAGCTGGAAATTGCCCGCGGTGCTGGGTCCCACAAAGTGCGGCCCGTGCTGCGCGTAGAACCAGTCGGTCGGATCGACCCCGCCTTGCAGCTTGAAATCGCCTCCCTCGCCGAGCCGCCAGAGCACCGCGCCCGAGCCGTGCCCGTCTTCGTAATCGATTTTGATGATCCAGTTCTGGTGGCGCATGGAAAGCAGCAGGTTGCCGTCATCGGGCGAATAGAGAATTGCGTTGGAGTGCGTCCAGTCGGGGAAATTCATGGGGTGGCGGTTCACGTCCAGGTGGTCGAAGGAGTTCCACACCCACACCGGTTGCCAGTGCCGGTTCAAGTCGACAAGCGCATCGCCCAGCACATTCAGCGGTTTGGGATAGCCCGGAAGACTGCTGTAAAGCTTCAGCGTGTTGACCAGCACGATGAGGTGGCCATTGGGCAGCGGCGTGACGTCGTGATGCATGGTGTAGACCAGGAGATTGAATCCCTTCTCCTGCAGAAGATAATTCAGGTTGGTCACGGAAAGCTCGTGCACCGTCAATCCCGCCAGATCGACTTCGCGGATGTCGTTGATGGCGGCTTTGCCAAGCAGGCCGGTAACGGGGTTCACTTGCGGCGACATGGCAATCAGAAAATTCCCGTCGGGCAGTTGCTTCACCGGCTCGGGAAGGTCCGTTCCCGAATTGCCGTACTGATAGGCCCACAGGACGTTGCCCTGCAGATCGGTGACCACCGACTGCCGTTCGTGTGGATTCACCAGATCCAGGAGTTCGAGGCCTGACTGCGGAGTCATCCCAGGCGCCGCCGAAGCCGAAACCTGCGGGAGTAAATCTGGCTTGATGCTGCCGGTGACGAAGGTATGATCTGCATTCACTACCTGGCTGCCGTTCGCCAAGCTGACCGCGGCCCGCATGTGATATGTCGTGTCCGCGAGCATCCCGGCCACATACATGTTGACCGCACCGCCTCCGGCCGGCGCAGGCTGCGACCACGTGTTCAGCCCATACGCGGTCGTTGGACCAAACTGAATTTGCACGGACGCTCCGGCAGGAACCGAGATCGTATAGCGCGCCACCTGCGGATTGAGCGTGGCGCTGACGCGGCCTGGGGACACACCGGTCGCGGATGAGCTCACGCCGCAGCCGCAGAGACACACGATTAGCACCGAACACCCGCCGCACAGCAGGATCGCTTTCTTCATCGGTTGTCCTTCTCAAGAATGAAAGGGGTGAACGAGCGGGCTGGAACGGAACTCTTAGGGGGCTGGATTCCCTGTAAGACTGAAGAGACCTTCTACATACCTAACGTACCACGAGACGAGCGGCAGTCCAACAGCACAGAACGACCGACGCACGTCAATCGCCCGTGGAAGGGAACGCCGGGGAATTCCGCTCCCCAGCAGTTAACTCGGCAATGGCGATTGCAGCAGATACGGGCCCGTTTGCTCGGGCAAAGCGCGGATCGTGTTCCGGCGGACAAGGAAGTGGCGCTGCGCGCGCCTTCCCCAGGACTTCACGAACCAATAGTTCAGCGCGCCGGCAGCCCCTGCGCTCAAGATGGGAATGACGCGGCTCCCCACTGTCTCGGCGACCTCCGCACCGGCTCGCAGCGCGACCGCATCCACGATTCGGGGAACCACACGCTCCATGGCCTGCTTTTCCAGCAGATCGCGGCCCAGGTCCAGGCCCGCCGCGCTTGCCGCGGCCAGCCACAGGCCGAAGAGTTCTTCGTCGGTCGAGTAGCTGAACCCGTGGGTGACGCTCAATTTCTGCAGCATGCGCACCGTGATGGCGGCCAGGATTCCGAAATCGGGCAGAACCGCGGCCACGCCCCCAAGTCCGAAGCCGATGCCCTCCAGCGCCGCGGTTCGGGCGGAGGTCTTGATGACGCGATCCGCGTGCGGGTTCAGTGTGTCGTCGCTCACGTACTGCAAGTCGCTCCAGGACTGCACCGGCAGACCGAGATGCCGCCTCAGCTTTTCGAAATAGGCCTCCGGATCGAGACGAACTCGCATGTAGGCGTGCCGAAACCCCGCGCGCGAAGAGGCACGCAACAGGCCGTAAACCCGTTCGGAAAGAATTCGTTGAACGCTCATTGCTCCACCCTTTAAGCCCTCACTCGTTCCACTGCTTCATTTTGCCTCAAGGAAGTGGAGGGTGAAAGATCATTCGGTTGCGGCCATGGACGACTGCGGTCAGGGAGCGGAACCACAAAGCGGGAAATACGCGGGGGGAGGGACGGGATCCTGGAGGAGCCGCGAGCGGCCGCTTCGTTCCGAAACGGCCGCCCGGGCGTCTGCGTGCGAACGCCAAACTAGCCCTTCTTGGCCTTCTTGGCGTTTTTCTTGGCCTTCTTCGTGTTCTTCGCCTTCTTCACTGCGTGCTTCTTGGCCTTCTTCGTTGTCTTTGCGGCATACGCGGGACTGTTATACGCAGCAGCCGGACGTGCAGCGGCAAAGCTCGGCGCGACGGCCAGGAACAATAGCGCAACCAATGAAACCAGCAGCTTCTTCATTGCGATCTCCTCTGCAAAGGGATTAAGAGCACAGACAAGCAGAAAACCCTCTTATGATGATCCCCAAACGGGGACCTTACAAGCAGAAGGTCCTTGCCGGGCTGGCCTTAACTCAGATGCACAAATCCGCTTTAGCGGACGGCCTTGTGTCTCGCTCTTCGCTGCGAAAACCAGTGGGGAGTAACCGCTGGTACTGCCGTTCTATAGCCCCCTCCGGCGCGCTTTCCTAATTTTGCAGACAGCAGCAGGAGTGATCGACGAATGGTAGCGACCGCAAATCCAGTTGTGGACCCCGGCCTTCATCCGGTGCCGGTTGAAAAGAAGGACGCACGCCGGCGCAAGCGGATCAAGTCTTCCCTGCCCGTGCATATCAGGCCGTTCGATTCCCGGCTCATCGATATTGAGGATGTCGGGGAGGTAGTCGACTTTACTCAGGATGGCCTGTTCTTTATCACCTGCATGCCGCACTACCAGGTGGGCATGCGCGTGATCGTGACCTTTCCGTTCGGGCAAACCGCTGCGGCCCATCGCAAGTTTCTGGGACGCATAGTCCGGCTGGAAGATCGCTCCGCGGGAAGTTCCGGAATCGCCGTCCGATTCCTGCTGTAATGCCGGGGCTTGCCGGGCACAGGGCGCGTGGGGCAGCCCTGGAAAGGGTGCTGGGTGCTGCCAGTGTACCGTTCCGACGGAATACCTCGGCGTTTGTCTTTGGGCAATGGAGCGGGGATTCCCCTTGTGTACAAATCCTCGCGGCTAAAAAATGGTTCAAGCAACGGTTGAATCTCGTCCCAGGCTGCAGCAGCACGCTCCCGCATGGGGACTTCGAGGTGATTCGCATGTACGATGGCGCAAATAAATCGCCGCACCGCGCGAAGGGCTCAGCGGCTGTCGAAGAGCCGGAGCGCCGCAGCGGAAACCGCCGCCTGTTTACCGCCTCCGCGGAAGTCACTGAAGTAACCTCAGGGGCCCGCTTCTCCACGCGCACAACCGATCTCGGCCCGGGCGGCTGCTTCGTCGACACCACCAACCCCTTTCCGGTCGGAGCCGAGGTGCGCATCGCCATTCGCAAAGGGAAGAACGAGTTCCACACCTGCGGAACCGTCGTGTACTCCCAGCACGGTTTGGGTATGGGGATTTCCTTCAGCGGGTTGGACGAGGGGCAACGCAAAGCTCTGGAACAATGGATTCACGGGCTCACCGATAATGTTCATGCTGCGACCTATGGCTCTCAACCGGCGGACAGGCCCGAGATGGGTAACGAGGGAGCCGCACAGCGCGCCTTGACTCGCTTCGTGCGGCTGATGATCAGCAAGGGCATGTTGACGGAAGCGGAGGGGGCGTCGGTTCTCATGGACCCCGTCCTCTAACGGTTTCGCGCGCCTGTCTCCGCGGTGCTGATATTCGCGCGAGGGAGCCAAAACCGGTAATGAAACGCAAACGCCTGGGCGAAGTTCTGCGGGAACGCGGCCACATTTCCCACGCCGAACTCTCAAAAGCGATTGAGGAGCAGCAAGGCAAGCTCGTGCATCTGGGCGACTTGATGCTCGAGCGCGGTCTGGTCTCCAAGAAAGACCTGGCTAGCGCCCTCGCCGAGGTGACCCACGTTCCCTACGTGGATTGCGATCAGCTCGATATCGATCCGGAAATCCTGAAACTCGTCCCCCACTCGATGGCCCAGCGCTGCTGCGCCCTGCCCATTCAGGCTCAGGGCACCAAACTCGTCGTCGCCATGGCCGAGCCGCAGAACCTCAACGTCATTGACGAGCTGCGCTTCTCCACCGGCATGGACATCCTGGTGCGCCTCTCCTTTCGCAGCGAGATTCTGACTGCCATAGAAAAGTGGTACAGCGCGGCCAGAGACGCCGAGATCGCGGTGGACGACATCGTGCCGGCCGCGGACGCTCCCGACATGGAATTCGTGTCCTCCAGTTCGCTGCAGCGCAACATCGAAGCCATGCAGGAGATGCAGGCCGAGCTGCTGCACAAGAGCACTCCCGCCGTCCGCCTGGTCGCCTCCGCCATCGCGGCTGCCTCCGCTAAGCAGGCCAGCGATATTCACGTCGAGCCGCAGTCGACCGACATGGTGCTTCGCCTGCGCATTGACGGCATGTTGCGCGATTTCCAGCATATCCCGCGCTCTCTTCAAAATTCCGTCATTTCCCGCATCAAGATTCTCGCCGATATGGACATCGCCGAGCGCCGCGCGCCTCAGGACGGTCGCTTCCTGGTAAAAATCGGCGGGCGCAAAATCGACCTGCGCGTCTCCACGCTTCCCACACAGAATGGCGAAAAGGTGGTGATGCGGCTGCTGGAACCCGAAGCGCCGGCGCAGGGTTTCGCCGGCCTGGGCATGCCGCCGGAAATGGCCGATGCGCTCGCCCATCTGCTGCGCCAGCCGCAAGGCATGATTTTGGTGACCGGGCCGACGGGCTCGGGCAAAAGCACCACGCTGTACTCATCGATGCATCTGGTGCGGCGTCCGACCGTCAACATCATCACCGTGGAAGACCCGGTGGAATACGTTCTGCCCGGGCTGAATCAGGTGCAGGTCAACAGCAAAGCGGGACTCACCTTCGCCACTTGCCTGCGCTCGATTTTGCGCCAGGATCCCAACGTGATCATGGTCGGAGAAATCCGCGACAAGGAAACGGCCGAGATCGCCATCAAAGCGGCGCAAACGGGACACCTGCTGCTCTCCACCCTGCACACCAACGACAGCATCTCGGCGGTCACGCGATTGCTGGATTTGGGCGTTCCCGGATTCCAGATTGCCAGTTCGGTGACCGCCGTTGTCGCACAGCGCTTGATCCGCCGGCTGTGCTCCTGCCGCGAGGAACTTCCCGTCACCCCCGAATACGCGGCTCGTTTTCGGGAGCTGGGAATCCACGCGCCTCCAACAAGGCAATTTGCGGCCAACGGCTGCGAGAAATGCGACATGACCGGCTATAAAGGGCGCATCGGCGTGTACGAAATGCTGGCCTTTGACGACGCGATTCGTTCCACCATTCGCTCCGGCGGCCGCAGCGAAGAGATCCGCTCCATCGCGCAGCACAGCGGCATGCGCCAGATGCAGGAGTACGCGCTCGAGCGCGTCGCGCGCGGCGACACCACGCTGGACGAAGTGCTGCGCGTCGTTCCCTTCGAGCAGCGTTTTGCGCTTCGCTGTCCTTCGTGCCACAAAGAGATTGCCCCGGCCTTCGCTTTCTGCCCTTACTGCGGCAGGAATCTGGGCGGAGCCGAGGCGAGTTCATCACAGGGCCAGATGCTAGTCGGCCAAGGAGCCAGACCGAGTGAGTACGAGCAATAGGAGCGTCAAGAACTGGAATGCGGCCCGGACCGCACCTCGCCTGGCCACCTTGCGTGAGCTGTCCGTCACCTATGAAGGACGCAGCGAAGACGTCGCGCTCCGGCCTCCCGACATCAGCACACGCGGGATGTTCATCAACACCAGCCGCGACTTCCCTGAGGGCGCCGTCTTGAACGTCCAATTCCGCCTGGGACAGTCCGGCGCGCACGTCAGCACGCGAGCGGAGGTCCGCTATTGCCTTCCCGGCGTGGGAGTGGGCATCGAGTTTATCGAGATCTCCGACGAAGCCGTGCAGGCCATCGAGGAGGAAATGAGGCTTCAGAGCCGCCAGGAAGTGGGAAGCGGGCGCAGCCTGTAAGTCTCTTCCTAAGTACCTTTAGCTGCCGGCAACCCTTTGGCTGCTGGCTCACCCCAGGAATCTATTTCCCGGTTCGGGAAAATTTTGCATGGCGCGCCTACATCAAATTCGTTACTGCCAGCTTACAAGTCCTTTATTTTTCGTTCGAAACTCCCCTTAGAAAACGTTGGCACCGTTGTTGCACCTATCTTACTGGGGGCAATATGGGCGAGCGTCGACAAACCCGGCGGTATGGGGTATGTCTGCCATTGCAGGTCTTTCTAGCCAAAAGATATCCCACAGAGGTGTACACGGCCCAGGTGCGCGATATCTCGCGTTCTGGCATCTACTTCCAATCGGGCGTGCCCATCGAGCCTGGCGCCGCACTCGAACTGACCTTTGCCCTTCCCACTGAGCATGAGACGGCTTCTGTGCTGGTGCGGGCAAGCGCCAAGGCCTTGCGGACCGCGCGACTGGAAGCTGACCCGGGCCCCTTGTACGGCGTCGCCGCCACGATCGACCGCATCGATTTCGTCCGCCCGGTCGTAAGCCACGCTGCCTAACGAATCCTCTTGTACCCGGTCCTTGCCCTTCCTCTGCGTTCTTGGTGCGTGTCTTTCTTTTGCCGCGCGTGAATGATACGTTCTGCGAACGAATGTCGCGCAATCATTCCCGTCCGAAGCCACCCGCAGCTATTGTTGAAGCCGAGCTCTTGCGTAGGCTTTGCCGCGTTGGGGTCCGATCGCTTGCCCCGGATCAAGTGCGGGGCCTGGCTCGCTACTCCTGGTCGGGTACCGACCATCGTGTCGTATTCGAAGCTCTTGTGCGGCTGGCGAACATCCCGCCCGCTGCGTTCCCGCATCAACTTCCGGCTGAGGCGGCGCGCATGGGTTTCCCCGATATCGAGTGGGAGCCATACTTCGAGCCGCCGGCAAAACAATGGGAACCTCACCGCAAAACCCAGGAACTGATCGCCGAGCTGCTCCAGCCATCGCCGCGAACGCGCTGACCTCCGGCGTGCAGCGCTGGGCCTCGCTGGCCGATGTCACCTTGTTGCCCGCGTTCATCCTCTGGTTCATCTGGCAATTGCAGTTTGTGGCGCGCTGGACTTGGGTCATTTTCATCGTCTGGATCGTGGCCAGCTTCGCCATCCACCGCGACACGCCCAAAACGCTGGGTTGGCGCGCGGACAATCTGGGCGCCGCCGGCAAGCAGGCGCTGATCGCGTTTGGGTTGATGACGGCGGCTCTGATTGCCATCGGGTTCGCCCTGGGTCAGCCCGCGCACCTGCCGCCCAATCTGATCCACTGGCGCAGGCTGTGGACCTATTTCGCCTTCTGCCTGCTGCAGCAGGTGGCCCTTAATTCGCTGGTTCACAATCACATGTTGACGCTGGTGCGCAACGAATACCTCGCCGCAGGATTGACGGGAGTGGTCTTTGCCGCCTGCCACTGGCCCAATCCGGTGCTGGTCCCGCTGACGCTGATCGGCGGCGCCGTCATGGCATGGATGTTCGGGCGTGTGCGCAACATCATCCCGCTCGCCATCGGCCAAGCCATTCTCGGATCGCTCGTGTGGTGGGCCTTCCCGGTCGCCTGGCATCACCATCTTCGGGTGGGCCCGGGGTATTACACGCGCTAAGGTAGGGCTCGATTCGCAAGGCGGCCAGTGAACATCCAGCATCACCGAGGCGAACCGGGCTTGCCTGGACAATACTTAGGCTCACTGGACCTGTTCGAGTTCGTAGCCGCCCGACTGCAGCGCGGCCTTTAAATCCGCAACGTGCTCGGGGCCGCGTGTTTCCATGGTGATGTCGATGGCCGTATCGCCCAGCACCACGCCGTAATGCGCGCGGCTGAACGAGGTCTCCACGATATTTGCCTTCTGCGCCGCGATCACTGTGGATAAACGCTGCAGCGCGCCGGGGTGATCGGGCAAGTGGATGCGGATGCGCACCAGCCGCCCGTCTTTCACCAACCCGCGCTCGATGATGCGCGAAAGCAGCGACACGTCGATGTTGCCGCCGCTCACCAGCAGGCCCAGCGTTTCGCTGTCGCGGCGGGCAATCCTTTCATTCAGCACAGCCGCAACGGCCACCGCTCCGGCGCCCTCCGCCAGCGTTTTTTCTTTCTCCAGAAGCTGGAGAATCGCGTTGGCGATCTCTTCCTCGTCTACGGTGACGATTTCGTCCACGTATTTTTCCACCAGCGGCAGGGTCTGCGTTCCCGCCACGCGCACCGCGATGCCGTCGGCGATCGTCTTGTTGGCGGGCAGCGTGACCGCCGCGTGCCGCTCGACGGCCGCTTTCATCGAGGGCAGGCGCGCCGTCTGTACCCCGATCACGCGCACCCGCGGGCGCGTTTCCTTCACCGCGCAGGCCACACCCGCGATCAGCCCGCCTCCGCCCACGGGAATCACCAGCGCGCCCAGATCTTCCACCTGCTCGAGCATCTCGAGCCCCAGCGTGCCCTGCCCGGCAATCACCGCTTCGTCATCGAACGGATGGATGAAGGTGAGCTTCTGTTCGTGGCAGCGGCGCAGCGCTTCCTCACAGGCCTCGTCGTAATTCGCGCCGCACAGAATCACCTCTGCGCCGTAGCCGCGCGTGGCCGACACTTTCACCAGCGGCGTGGTCAACGGCATGCAAATCTGCGCCGCGATGCCGTGCTTGGCCGCGTGGTAGGCGACCGCCTGCGCGTGATTTCCGGCGGAAGCGGCAATCACGCCTCTGCTTCGCTCTTCGGGCGTGAGCAGGTGGATTTTGTTCAGGGCGCCGCGCTCTTTGAACGAGCCGGTGGCCTGGCGATTTTCGAGCTTCAGGAAAACGGGGCGCCCCGCGAGCTGCGAGAACGTTTCCGAGCGCACGAAGGGAGAAAGCCGGATGGTGTCGCGCAGGCGCTCCTCAGCGGCCCGGATGGAAGCAATATTCAACAAATTTGTCGTCTCCTTGTACATCGCTGGCCGGGGCGGATGCGTCAAGCCTCGGCCTTCTCGCGGCCAGAGATAAAGACGCTATTGTAGCTGCTAAACCGCGGTTTTTCGCGCCCGGCGCAACGGCGCCGGTTCCATCCGCGTAGCATTCTCCAGGCCGTGTCCTGCGCGAATTTGCCGTGAAATTCCGGGTGTAATACGATGGCTCACCATGACCGAAACAGCAGCCTCCAGCACGAAAGCGGGTGCGGAGTTTCTCTGGGGATTCTGGTATCCCGCGGCGCGCAGCGGCGAAGTTCGCCCTGGAAGGCTGGCCCGAGCGATGCTACTGGAAGTGCCGCTGGTGCTGGGACGCGATGCGGCCGGCCAGCCGTTCGCTCTCCGCGATATTTGCCCGCACCGCGCCTTTCCGCTCTCCTTCGGCCAATTCGACGGCGCCAATGTCGAGTGCGCCTACCATGGCTGGCAATTCGACGCGCACACCGGCCAGTGCCGCCACATTCCCTCGCTCACCGCCGACTCGAAGCTCAAGTGCGAGCGGATTTATGCGGGCAGTTTTCCCTGCGCCGAGCGCGACGGCTACATCTGGGCCTTCCTGTCGAATCCCCAGGGCTTGACGCTCCCGGCGTCCTCCGAGACTGCCGCACCGCCGCCTCCCCCCGACTTGCCCAAGTTCAGCGACCGTTACACCATCGCGCATCTCGCGGCCGACCTGCCCTGCTCCGTCGATCACGGAATCATCGGCTTGATGGATCCCGCCCACGGCCCCTTCGTTCATCAGGCCTGGTGGTGGCGCACTCGCCGCAGCATTCGCGACAAAGCAAAGCAGTTCGAGCCCATCCCCAACGGTTTTCGCATGAGCCCGCACACCCCTTCGGCCAATAGCGCGCCCTATAAAATCCTGAAATTCGCCACGGGCGAACCGGCAACCACCACCATCGATTTTGTTTTGCCCAACCAGCGTTTCGAGCAGATTCGCGCCGGGCGCTATTGGCTGTCGAGCCGCACCACCGTCACGCCCGTTCGCCGCGATCTTTGCCGCCTCGATTTCGTTGCTGCCTGGAACATCCTGCCCTGGTTTCCCATCGTTTCCTTCATCATTCACGTCCTCGGACCGCGCTTCATCCGCCAGGACACGGAAGTCATCAAGAAACAGCAGCTCGGCTTGCAATATGGCGATCGCATGATGCTGGTGGACGACGCCGACCGGCAGGCGCGCTGGTATTTCGACTTGAAAGCGGCGTGCCTGGAATCGCAACGGACCGGCGCTCCCCTGCGGCATCCCATGACCGGCCCGGTCACGTTGCGCTGGCGTTCTTAGCGAAGTTTGGCCAGATCGAAGGTGGTTTCGACCGTCCGCCCATCCGGCGTGAGCACGACGACTTGGACGGGTTCGGCCTTGATCTTCTGCGGATCGTAAAGCAGTTGGATCATCGCTCCGGTGACGATGGGAATCTCGTTCGAGCCGTAGGCATAGATTGGCCCGCCGCGTGATTCCTCCACTGGAATTTCTTTTTTGCCCTGAACGACCTTCACCTCGAAGTCGTTCCAGAAGTCCGGTACCCACTGGTAATACTCGGGCGCGGACGCGGGCGGGATGGGCGAGTAACTCTCCGTCAGCGCGATCTCGACGTGCACCAGAAACGGGAGGCGCTTGTTCTGAAATTCCTCGACCGCATCGGGCGCGAAATAGTTCAATTTCCCCCGCGAGTGCCAGATGATCTGGGAAAACGGCGTGTCGATGCCAATGCGCTGAACGTACGCGCCGCTCTCCGGCTCCGGGAACGAGTGAATGTACTGCGACAGGAATTCGCCGGTTTGCTCGTCGTTGCGGTTCCCCAGAAAATATGCGTCGCGAATCGCCGTCGAGGTCAGCGGATGATCGAAGGCAAAGGCTCGCAGCGCGAATCCAGCAACGGCGCTCGCTGCAAGAACAACGACCGCAGCGGCCAGCTTCGGGTGGGATTTCATGCCGCCTTCTTTCTGTCTATTAGACGCTAGCCCCGCCGGGGCGTTTCAGATCGCGGCAGCCCTGCGCCGTCCGGCTCACCGCATCAGGCCGCTCAGAAACGGGTAATGCTCCGCCGCGCCCATGAAGAACAACATGGGAAACGACAGCCAGAATCCCACGCACGAGGCGCAAAGCGACCAGCGCGCCATGCGTTCCGCTTCCGCCGGCATCGGCTGGCCTTCCTCGACGCTGGCGCGCGTCCAGGCGATCAGCCGCTTCTGAACGCGCCACACCACGCCCCACGTATTCAGGAACATCAGCAGACCGAGCCCGCCACCGATGCTGATGGCCAGGTCGGCATTCGAGGACTGCGGAGTCGCATTTAGCTCCAGAATGCCCCATGACGCCGCGATCACTACCGCCGCAATCGCGATGCTCCGAAACCAGGAGTTGCCCAGCGCGCCTTTAGCGGGCAGCTGCAGCGGATAAATCACGGCGTAGGCCGCGAGCCACACCGCCAGCCACACAAAGAACCAGCGCAGCGCCAGCGACGCATCGCCCGCGTTTTGCGCGCTCGCCGACAGCAAAATGTAGAAATAGCGCAGCCCCACCAGCACTGTCACCAGCGCCGACCAGCGGAACCACCACATCGCCCGCGCCATCAGCACAGGGAAAACGCGCCCGCGCACCGGCGGTTCAAGCTGCTTCATCGTGGGGAAACCCACCAGGTTGAAGAAGTACAGCAATCCGATCCAGATGATGCCCGCGACGAAATGAATCCAGCGCAAGCCGATCTCCTCATTGGCGACCGCGCCCTGCGGAAAGCTGAAATGCGGACTCGATAAAATCAGTTTGATGACGCTGGCTGGAAGTATGTGCATGTTCCTCCTCGCAACGATGGAAAGGCCTTCCCGTTTTCCATTTTCACTTTTCCCTTTTTCGCTTTTCCGAATTTCGATTTTCGTATTTCGAATTTCGTCTTTCGATCCTTTCCAGCGCCCACCGCGCATGTTCCGCGATCAGCTCATCCGGCGATTGCGCCAGCGATTCGAGCAAGTGCATCACGTGCGCGCGGGCCGCCGAATCGCGCGGCAACTGCGCATTTCCCAAGGCGATGCACGCATTCCGTACCATTCCGCGCCATTTGGCGCGCTTCACCGCGCTCCGACGGAACGCCGCGCTGAACTCTTCCTGCGACAATCCCGCAATCCATTCAACTTCGGGCGCAAGCAAAGAAACATTCGTCCTCTGCCCCAGCGCGCGCTCTGCAGCAACCGTGCTTCCTTCTGCGGTTCCCGATTTTCGAATTTCGTGTTTCGAGTTTCGCGCTCTTTCCATCTGCCACGGCGCAAACGCCGGCGCGCCCGTGACCGCCGCCCTGCGGTTCCAGGGGCAAACGTCCTGGCAGATATCGCAGCCAAACAAATGACGCCCCATGCCGGCCCGCAGATCGAGCGGGACCGCTCCGCGCAACTCGATCGTCAAATACGAGATGCAGCGCCGCGCATCCAGAACGTACGGCGCGGCAAACGCCTCCGTTGGGCACGCGTCCAGGCACAACGTGCAATTCCCGCACAAATCGGCGGGCGGCAGTTCGCCGGGCGACACACTCGGCGCCAAATCGAGCGTCGTCAGAATCACGCCCAGAAACAGCCAGGATCCCAGTTCCTGGTTGATCAGGCACGTATTCTTGGCCAGCCAGCCGAGCCCCGCGTGCTTCGCGGCCACACGCTCCAGCACGGGCCCCGTATCGACGTACGCGCGCGCCTCAAAGGGCTCCTCGAATTGCGCGCGCATCGCAGCCACCAGGCCGTCAAGCTTGCCGCCCACGGCTTCGTGGTAGTCGTCACCCCAGGCGTAGCGCGAGATCCACCCGCGCGGCGATTCCTCATCGGCGTACAGCGGGACATCGGTCGAATGCGGCTGCGCCGAATTGTAATTCACCGCGACCACGATCACGCTGCGCACGCCTTCGAGCACCAGCCTGGGATTCATCCGCCGCGCGTCCTGCATGTATTTCATCTCGCCGGCGTAACCGCGTGCGAGCCATTCAGGGAGATTCGCCAGCTCGGCGAGCGCTTCGGGATCGGCGACGCCGCACAAATCGAACCCAACCTCTCGCGCCCGCTCGCAGATCCAGGCCGTGCGTTGCGATGGTGTCACCCGCTCATAATGCCTCAGCTTTGGCCTGCGCGCTCGCTCTGCCGCGCCGATGGGTCCTGGGACTTCCAGCAGCGCCGCAAGATGGCCATGCGAACTTTTACCGATGAGTGATAGCAAACGCTCGCTTGGCCTTGCACTCGAACCGCTGATACAATGCTCCACCATGACTGACTGGCGACAAATTCAGGCTCGCATCCGCAAGGCCAAAACCAGCTCCGATCCGTTGACCAAGCTTTCCGAGCTCTATCAGCGGACGCGCGACGCTATGGTCGCCTGGGAACTCGGCGCCGTGGAAGAAAAGGGCGGGCGCCTCGAGCAGGCGGCCAAATGGTACACCGCGGCCGCTCAGCGCTTTCGCCGCTCGGAGTGGAAGAAAAAGGCGGAAGAGGCATTGGCTCGCCTGGGTATCGAAATTCCCGCCGATTCATCCTCTCAACCTGCGAGCATTTCTGCTGAAGAAGCGGCGGCCGAAACTGCCGCTCAAACTCACGAGCCTTCGCGACCTTTCCTGGCGCTTGGCGAAGTGGAAATGGGCGCGTCCGGCGATGAAGTTCTTCGCGACGAAACCAGTTCCAGTGCAACCGACGAGTTCCCATCCACCGTATCTGACGCGGAGCATTCAAGCACCACCGCCGGCGCGCCAGTAGACTCCGCGGAAGGGCAGCCGGGTGGTCGCAAGAAGCGCCGCCGCGGCCGTCGTGGAGGACGCGGGCGTCATCGCAAGCCGGGCGCCGCCGCGCCAGGATTGCCGGCGCAAGCATTCACGCCGCCGCCCTCGGGAACCTCCGGCCGGACGCGTCCCGAATCCGCCGCCAGGCCCGCTGCTCGTTCCTCTGCAGACGAACTTTATCCGGAAGCAGAACAACCGCCGCGCCCGATCCGCGAGGAACCCGCCGAATTCGAGCGATCTGCGCCCGCAAGCCATGCTCCGCCTCAGTTGCCGTCGGAGCGCGTGGCCCATGGACGCGCGGGCGATTTCGCCTTGGCCTCGCGCATGGCTCATCTCGAGTCGATGCTGCGCCGCTTGCTGTCCAGCCCGCTGCATCGCTTGGATGAACTCGAAGAGGCCCCCGCGGGTCCTGGCGTTTTTCTGTTATCCGATTCCGATCAGGTCACCTCGTATTACATCGAGGCTTGCCAGACGCTGCGGATCGGCTTGGGCAATCTCGTGCGCGGGAACCGCGGAGGAAAAAGCCGGCGTCCCGCCAGCCGTTATCCCGAAGCCGGCGACTTGAAGGAAAAGCTCGCCGATCATCTGGGGATCAGTCAGTCGAAAGTGTCGCAGTACATGAAGGACCACTGCGTCGTGCGCTGGATTCAGCTCGATGACGACGCTCCCCACCTCGCCCATTTCGCTATCGGAATTCTCCGCACGCCGCTCAACCTGGATTAGAGGAGCCCTGGCTGGGCTCGTTCCAGTTGCGTGGGTTGCCGCGCGTCGGAAGGTGAAGTTCCGGTTGCGCTGAAAATTCATGAGCGTTTCCGCCAAGCGCGCCTTCCGAAAAATCGAGGAGCGATTGTGACCGACCCGTTCATGGCCCGTGCCATTGAACTTTCCATCGAGAACGTGAATTCCGGGCGCGGAGGCCCGTTCGCCGCCGTGATCGTGAGGGGCGGAACGATCCTTTCCGAAGCGGCAAATTGCGTGATCTCCACAAACGACCCGACCGCCCATGCGGAGGTCGCGGCCATCCGCGCCGCCTGCCGCAAGCTCGGAACGTTCGAGCTGAAGGGCTGCCAGATGTATGCAAGCTGCGAGCCCTGTCCCATGTGCCTCGGCGCGATTTACTGGGGGCGCATCGAGCGCGTCTATTTCGCGGGACTGGCCTCCGATGCGTCCGATGCCGGCTTCGACGATTCCTTCATCTACCGCGAATTCAAGCGCCCGCATGGGGAACGCAAAATCGAGATGACTCCCCTGATGCGCGACCGCGCGCTCGAAGCGTTTCGCTTGTGGAAGGCGAAACCGGATAAAATTTCGTATTGAGAGGGGTCGAACCCCGCAACATGAAGCCCAAGTTGGCCTGCAATTCCCCGTGGGCTCGCGCGCAGGAAACGCGCAGCGAAAACGATCTGCCGGTTGCCGAGCCGCGCTCGATGCGCTAGGGTTACTCGCTTGGGAAACGGCCGGATGTCCGCGAAGATTCTGATTGTCGACGACGAGCCGCGCTCGCGTGCGGCCCTGGGAACCCTCCTGCGCCGCGAGGGCTACGAAGTCCACGACGCTTTCGACGGCGCCTCCGCCATCGCCGCCTGCTCCACCATCCATCCCGATCTGATTCTCCTCGACGTGCTCATGCCCGGCATGGACGGCTTCGAAGTGTGCCGGCAGATCAAGGCCAACCCGGAAACGCGCTTGACCCCGGTAGTCCTGATTACCGGGCTGTCGGAAACAGGTGACCGCATCAAGGGCATCAATGCCGGCGCCGACGATTTTCTCAGCAAGCCCATCGACCTGAACGAACTGCTGGCGCGCTCGCGCTCCCTCATCAAGCTCAAGCAGTACACGGACGAACTCGAGCATGCCGAGGCCGTCCTGTTCAGCCTGGCCTTGAGTATCGAAGCGCGCGACCCCTACACCCGCGGGCACTGCGAACGCCTGGCGGAAATGTCCTCGCGCCTCGGTGAGAAGCTTCAGCTTCCCGACGAGCACGTGAAAGCCTTGCGCCGCGCGGGTGTGGTCCACGATGTCGGCAAAGTTGTGGTTCCTGACGCCATCTTGCTCAAGCCCGGCCCGCTCTCCACTGACGAGATGGACATCGTGAAAAAGCATCCGGTGGTGGGTGAACGTATTTGCGCGCCGCTCAAGATTTTCCGGCCCGTCCTGCCGATCATCCGCCATCATCACGAGCGCTACGATGGCTCCGGCTACCCTGACCATTTGCAGGGTGCGGAAATCCCTCTGACCGCGCGCATTCTGCAATTGGCTGACGTGTACGACGCGCTCACCACGGATCGCCCGTATCGAAAAGCCGATCTCCCCGAGATTGCCCTCGGAATCATGGATGCGGAGGCCAAGCGTGGCTGGTGGGACCGCGAATTGCTCGACGCCTTCCGCGCGATGATCCGCAACGGCTATCCCTCGGACGCGAGTCAGAGCGAAGCGTTCCGGATTCGCTCCTCCCCGGCATAGATCACGAACCGCCGCCCGCGCAGGAACCCTGCCAGCGTCAACTGAAACTCGCGCGCCAACTGCACGGCCAGGCTCGAGGGCGCCGAGACGCACGCCACCACCGGCAAACCCGCAACGATCGCCTTCTGCACGATCTCGAATCCTCCGCGCCCACTGACAAAAAGAACCGTTTCGGACAACGGAATGCGGTCTTCCAGCAGCGCCCACCCGATCACTTTGTCGACCGCGTTGTGCCGCCCGATGTCTTCCCGCAACACCATTGAGTTCCCGTTCGCGTCGACCAGCGCGGCTGCATGAAGCCCGCCCGTCCGTCCAAATACGGCCTGCGAAGCCCGCATGCGATCCGGCAGGGCGGCCAGCAGCTCAGCGTCCACGCGAAAATTCAGATTGGCAGCCCGCAGGCCTCGCGACCGCACCGTGTCAATGGAAGCTTTGCCGCAAATCCCGCAGCTCGACGTGGCAAAGAAATGGCGCCGCATCTTCTCCGGATCGAATCCGCACTCCGGCGCCAGTTCAACCTGAACGACATTCGCGCGATTGGAATCTGCGCCGCTGGCTCGATCGGCTTCTTCGGTTGCTGCCAGATCGCGGATTTCCTTGCGTCTCGAAACCAGTCCTTCGGTGAACAGAAAACCGGCGGCCAGCTCGCGGTCGTGGCCGGGCGTGCGCATCGTCACCGTGAGCGGATGCTCGCCTACACGAATTTCCAGCGGCTCTTCGGCGGCCAGGCAGTCCTGCTTGCGCAGGAATCGCCCGGCGTTCCACTCGGAAACTTGGGTGAGGGCAAGGTTGCGCGGTTTTCGAGGCACGATTGCTCCGGCGCGAAAGGCAAAAGCGGCGCCGCTCGAATTCCAGAATACATCCGGCGGCACCGTTTCGCTCCCATCGAGTAGTACGGTGCCTGTCCCCGCCGTCGCCGTTCGCCGTGCGGGGCGAACGAGCGCCAACTCGCCCCGCCTTGCCGCATGATCACGGCCGAGTTATCCACAGGCCTCTGGCTGGCCGGCTGGCAAATTGCCGCCCTACGGGATACGATTTAAGTGTTCCCCTCAGGAGCCGATCGTTCCCCATGGCGATTGCGATTTCACTGCCGGCTGGTGTTACGGCCAAAATAACGGGACTCGATATCTGGATGGACGAGGTCCTGAAGCGCGCCGACAATCTGCGTCCTGACTGGGATCCGGACGTGGTGCACGACGTGCGCGTGGCCCTTCGCCGCTGCCGCACCATGGCCGACACCCTGCGCGACGTCAATCCCGATCCGGGTTGGCGCAAGCTGAAAAAGCACAGCAAGAAAGTCTTCCATGCCCTCGGTGACCTGCGCGACACGCAAGTCGAGCGCGAATGGGTGAAAAAGCTGGATCCCATAGGCGGCGCCGTGCGCAAGCACATGCTGCGCGTTCTGGCGCGGCGCGAGAAGAAGTGCCGGCAGGCTGCCGAAGACGCCCTCGCCGCCTTCGACCGTAAGGCCTGGCGCAAGCTCCTGCGCAAGCTGCCCGAGAGGGCGCGCTTCTTCCCCCTGGAAAGCGTCGTTTACCAGCGCGAAGCCCTCGCCCGCCTCAACGAAGCCGTCGCCCTGCATCAAAAGGCCCGCAAGAATCCGAGCAGCGCGGCCTGGCATCGCACGCGCATCGGCATCAAGCGCTTCCGCTACGTGGTCGAGAACTTCCTGCCTCAGCGCTACGAACCCTGGGCCCCCGACTTGAAGCAAATGCAGGACCTGCTTGGCGACGTGCACGATCTGGACGTTTTGCGCTCGGACATCCGGAAGGAAACCGCCGGCCTGCCACCCGCGGAGGTTGCCGCGTGGATGGAGAAGATCGCGGCGGAACGAAAAGTTCGCTTGAACGAATTCCGCGCGATGACCTCGGCCAGGAATTCGCCCTGGCTCGTCTGGCGCGCCGGTTTCCACTGGGGGCACAGCTTGATCGCCGCCGTCGAGCCGGCCAAAGCGCAAGCGGCCTACGCCAGCTGACGCAGCACCTTGGGCGTGAGGATCGACACCAGCCGCCAGGCGCTGTGCGGCCCGGCGTGCTCGAGCGACGCCACTCCCGCCTTCTTCAGTTCTGTGAACGCTCCTCGCGCGCCCACCAATTCCGCGATGAGCTGATCGAGATGCGGCGCGTGCCCGAAACACATCGCTTCCTGCGCCTTCACCCGCAAGAGTTCCTTCACGAAGTCCGCCGGATTCGACCCCGGTTTCAGCGCGTCCGCCACGCGAACCTTCGCCGTCGGGAAACCCAGCGTCTCCGCGAAAATCTCCGCCGTCTGTGCCGCGCGAACGTACGGGCTGGTGATCAGCGCGTCGGGCTTGACCTTCAGCTCCTTCAACCCCAGCGCCGCGGCGCGCGTCTTCTGCACTCCCTTCGCCGTCAGCGGACGCTCGGGATCGGGAGGAGCTTTGGGATCGGTTTTATCCACGGCAATGCCGTGGCGCACGATGTACAGGATCATGATCAGGCGACCTTTTCCTTTCTTTGCGCGCGCCGGAATTCGGGTTTGAGCCGGAACTCTTTCTCGAAGAGGCCCGCTTTTCGTTCTACGCCGGCCAGATCGAGCCTCGTGCCCTCGCTGGCGTGTATCAGGAAAATCGCGCGGCGCCCGGAAATCTGCACGTCCACGCCCTGAATGCTTTCGGCGTGCTCCGACTCGAGTTTCTCGGCGATGCGCAGCAGTGCCGTCAGCAAGCGCGTTTGGCGCCGGCGCTGGCCGTCCAGCGCCGCGTAGGACGCATGCTCGACCTCCGGTTCCGACTTGCAGTTGTGATAGCGGACCAGCGCCGCCACCATGTCGCGCCGCCAGCCGCGCAGCGTGGGAATCTCGCTGTTGCGGATCAGATATTCGCCGTGCCGATGATGCGCCTTGCGGTGGATGAAGTGCCCCACATCGTGCAGCAGCGCCCCGAGTTCCAGCGCCAGGCGCGCGTCCGGGCCCATTTCGTGCAGTGGGCGCAATTGATCGAACAGCGATAGCGCCAGCCGCGAGACCTCTTCCGCATGCCGCAAATCCACGCCGAACTTGCGCGCGAACCAGCGCGCCCCGGCCAGGAATTCCGCCGCTTGCCCTTGCTCCTCCGCTGGAATCGGTACGGAGTATTGCTGCGCGACCAAATCCAGCAGGATCCCTTCGCGCACTCCGACCCCGGGCACCAGCATGGTGCGCAGCCCGAGCCAAGTCGCCACTGTGCTGATGATGATCGCCGCGATCCCGATCACCTCCGCGCGGTCCTCGCGAATATGAAACTGGCGCATGCGCCCCGGTACATCCAACGTCAGCAGGCGCCAGGTCTGGTCCCGCAGCAGGCGGACATTCATCGCCGGAATGCGCCCGAAGTTCGGCGCGGGCGCGAAGCGCACCAGCGCTTCGGCGTTGCCTCCGCAGGCCACCACGATCGAGCGTTTCAGCGGCGGCGGGGTGGGCATGGCGCTGCGCAACAGCGAAAGCACGTGGTGCCGCAAGCGCGACGCCAGGTCCTCGCTGATCGCCCCTTCCACCCGAAACGTTTCCATGATGCGAATCGTCCCCAGCGGCAGGGCGACGCGCCGGTCCAGTTCGCCGCGATGAAAAAAGTTCATTTCCAGGCTGCCGCCGCCCAGATCGAAAATCAGCCGCGGCTGCACGCTTTCGCCCAGCGCCCAGTGCACGGCGGAACAAACCAGCCGCGCCTCTTCCGCGCTGCTGATGACTTCCACTTCCAGCCCCGACTTGCGCCGCAGGCGCTCGATCAATTCGCGGTGGTTGCGCGCTTCCCGCGCGGCCGCGGTAGCTACCGCGCGGTACGCGCTGACGTGGTGGCGGTCCATGCGGCTGCGGAAGTGCCGGAATGCGCGCACCGCGTTCGCGATGGTCTCATCGTCCAGAAGCCGCCGCGTGAACGCGTTGTGCCCCAGTCGCACCGCCGCGCGCTCGGCATCGAGAAATTGAATGTGCCGGGGGGAAGTGGCGCGCGCGATCACCAGGCGGATCGCGTTCGAGCCAGCGTCAATCGCCGCTAGTTGGACCGGTGCAGCCACTCAGCGCCAAAGATGAGCCAGTGCGTGCGAAGGCCGGTAGTGCGTGTTGCGAATCCCCAGGCGCTCCGCGATCTGCTTGCGCAGCGTCCCGTTGACCTCCGATACGCTTCCTTCGCCGTCCACTTCGATGAAACCGTGCCGGTTCGCCAGATACTCGAACTCGCGCTTGATCATGGACTGGTAGCGGATAAATGATTGGAACAAATCGTTCGACAACGACATGTCCCGGCCCGACTCCCAATAGCTGATCGAGTGCGCCTTCTTGAATTCGCGGTCGAACGCCACTTCCGGGCGCACATTCAACCAGAACGTCAGGTTCGGGCGCAACGCCATTTCGTACAGCCCGTGCAGGTAATCGCGGCCGATGCCGCGCACCGCCGCGCGCGCGATCAGCGTGAAGATGTAGCGGTCCGCCAGCACCACCAGGCCCGACTGCATGGCCGGCAGAATCCGCCGCTCGAGCTGATCGTAAAAATCCGTGCCGTACATCAGCGCCAGCGTCATGCGCGTGACCGCGTTTTCCTCCAGCAGCCCGTCGATGTCCTGCGCCACCAGCAACGAGCGCCGCAGCCCCATCGTCTGCACTGCGAACCCTTCCGATTCCAGCCATTCGGTCAGCAGCGTGACTTGCGTCGAACGCCCCGAGCCGTCGCTGCCCTCCAGCACGATCAGCGGCCCGCTGAGTTCCTCGATGTTCACGCCGGGAAGCGGTATGCCGTAAAAGCGCGACGCGAAGTCGCTCGAGCCGGCGCCGTTTCCGCTTTTCGGCGTGGCGGACGCCTTGCGCCCGTCTGTCCCCGCGTTGCTGTTATTTCGCTTCATGCCTTTTCTTTTTCTTGCGCTTGGGCGCGAAGGGCTCCAGGTTGATGCGCTCGCGAACCAGATCGCGCATCTGCCGCTGCAGGCGGTTCACCGGAAGCGTTCCGTCCATCAGCACGAAATGATCCGTCTCCACCATCTGGTCGTAATTGCTCAGAATGCGCTCCTGGAACATGCGGAAACTTTCCTGGCGGTCCAGCGAAATACCCAGGTCCATGCCCGCTTCGTAATATTTCAGCTTGGGCCGTCCCGCCACGATGCGGTTCACCGCAATGTCGAGCGGCGCGCGGAAGTAAAACGTGAGGTCCGGGACGGGCGCGAAGCTGTACAGGTTGCGCAGCCATTTCGGCGAGCAGCCCCGCGCCGCATCGCGTGCAAATGCGGTGTAGATGTAGCGGTCCGCCAGCACCAGGTACCCGCCGTGCAGCAGCGGCAGAATCTGGCGCTCGCAGCGGTCGGCAAAGTCCGCCGCGTGCAGAAGCGAAAAAGTGACGGCGGTCAGCAGCCGCCGCTGTTTCCCGCGCCGCGTCGCCGATTTCACCAGCGGCGAGGAATTCCACTCCGTGAAGTGAATGCGGTAGCCGCTGATTTCCAGCCAGCGCTTCAGAAGGTAGAGCTGCGTGCTCTTCCCCGAGCCGTCCGTTCCTTCCACCACGACCAGCGCGCCTGGATAGGGGCGTTGCGCGCTCGCTTTCTCCGGCGCTGCTTCGGGCGCAACTGAAATGTCGGGAGTTACCGTCGCCATTGGGGATGCCGTTCGCTCAATCCATTATCATACTTTCGCGCTTTTGAATGCTCCATGAAAATCGGGTGAACCTCCGGCGAGCTGAGATGCAGCGCGTCCGTCTTTCACCGCGCCGGACCCGTCGCGCCCCGCAATGCTCGTGCCCGCGACCGCCGATTCCTGATA
>Ga0075272_1000007_pt1 | contig 86542 bp, 77 predicted proteins | sample SF_Rice_5C_0N_40_FD_69776 | JGI IMG/M metagenome (GOLD analysis project Ga0075272, IMG submission 69776) | Rice paddy soil microbial communities from Twitchell Island, California, USA - SF_Rice_5C_0N_404 | ecosystem: Environmental > Terrestrial > Soil > Paddy field/soil | place: USA: Twitchell... | reverse complement strand
ATCCCGCAAAGGCGGCGGGATTCCCACTTTCCCACAGCCACGGCGACGGCTGGTGATTAACACGAACCGGACAGATCACGTGCTACGAAAACCGGACATTTTAATTTGCTAACGACATCGACGCGCCTGAGGTGTTCGCGTCGATCATCCACTACGCATCCGCTCCCTTTGCTTCCTTGCCTCTCCCAGCTTCGTGGTATGTTACTCAGGCGGTGCGGTTTTTTTCGCGTTGCTGAGGTGGTACTTGCCGAAGCCGAAGGTACTCGCCACTCATCCCCTGTTTCCCGCGGCGCGAAACATTCTGGACGACGAATTCGAAGTTGAGTATTGGACGAACGCCGAACGCATTCCTCGTGATGAACTTCTGAAGCGGGTCGCGGATAAAGAGGCGCTGGTGTGCCTGCTCACGGAAAGAGTGGACGAGGAACTTCTGAACACGGCATCCAGACTACGCATCGCCGCGACCGTTTCCGTCGGTTTTGACAACCTCGACGTGGAAGCCTGCACGCGGCACAACGTGGTGGCCACGCACACGCCCGGCGTGCTCGACGACACGACCGCCGATTTTGCCTGGGCCTTGATGATGGCGACCGCCCGCCGCATCCTGGAAGGAGACGCGTGGATTCGCTCGGGAGGCTGGCCCGGTTCGGGTCTCGATCAGCTTCTGGGCGCGGACGTCTGGGGAAAGACGCTCGGAATCATCGGCTTCGGGCGTATCGGACGCGGCGTGGCCCGGCGCTCGTACGGATTCAACATGCGCGTGCTGTACCACGACCCCATGCGCGCGCCGATGAACGTGGAAGAGCAGCTTCGCGCCGAATACGCGGACCTGGACAAGCTGCTGCGGGAGTCCGATTTCGTCACGGTGCACGTGCCGCTATCGCCCGCGACGCGCCACCTGATCTCGAAAGAGACGCTGGCGAAGATGCGCCCGACGGCATACCTGATCAACACTTCGCGGGGACAAGTGGTGGACGAAGCCGCGCTGGTCGAAGCCCTGCAGGACAAAAAGATTGCGGGCGCGGCGCTGGACGTTTATGAAAACGAGCCGGAGGTACATCCCGGCCTGCTAGGACGCAAGGACGTGATCCTGACGCCGCACATCGCCAGCGGGTCGGTGGCCACGCGCACGAAGATGGCGGTGATGGCGGCGAACAACGTGGCGGCGTGGTTCCACGGCAAGAAACCGCCGAACGCGCTGAACGCCGAGGCGCTCGGCTTGAAATGAACTCTGGGGCAATCACAGAGAAGAAGCGGGCGTAAGACCGCCGAAGGAGATTTCCCAAATGCCGCTGGTGACACGCAATCATCCGAAACTGACGCTGGAGGGAGCGCGGGCGGTGCTTGGCGCCGCACAGCGGCGCGCGGGAGAGCTGCGTTGCCCGGTGAACATCGCGGTGGTGGACGAAGGGGCGCATCTGCTGGCCTTCGAGCGCATGGATGGGGCGAAGCCTTCGTCGATTGCGATCGCGCTGGTGAAGGCGCAAGCCGCGGCCATGCGTCGCGCGGCTACGGGCCCGGCTATGACGGGCGATCAAATCAACGTGCCGCTCACGCTGGGCCTGGCGGCGGCCAGCCCGTCGGGCCAAACACCGATTCGCGGGGGCGTGCCGATTATCGTGGACTCCGAAGTAGTCGGCGCGATCGGCGTCAGCGCGGGAACAGAGGAACAGGACGCGGACATCGCGGCGTGCGGCGCGGCAGCCCTCGAACAGGCGTGAAAGAAAGGGCTCAGCGGATTTTCCAGAACACCCTCGCGGCGATCGACATCCCGCAAACTCTGGCGTGCAAAGTGGATCGCCGCGGCTCGCGCATTCGCGCGCACAAAACCCACATTGATCTGAGCGAATACAGCGAAATTGTCGGCGTCGCGTTCGGGAAAGCGGCGTATCCGATGGCGCGGGGCCTTGCCGAGGTTCTGTCGCCGGATTATCAAATCGACGGAATCCTGGTGCTTCCGGCCGCTCCCACGGCTGATTTGTCCGGGTGGAAGACGTTCATCGGCGGGCATCCGGTTCCGAATGAGGGAAGCTTTGAGGCTGGGCGCGCGATACTGGACCGGCTGGCGCGATGCAACGAACGCTCGCTGGTTTTCTTCCTGATTTCGGGCGGCGGCTCGGCGCTGGTGGAACAGCCGCTCGATGCAGCAGCTACCCTCGATGATTTTCGGAAACTGAATTCGGCGTTGGTGACGTGCGGCGCGCCAATCGAGGAAATCAACGTCATCCGCAAGCATGTGTCGGCGATCAAGGGCGGGCGTCTGGCCGCAGCCGCGGCGCGTGCGACGAAGGTGACGTTGGGCGTGAGCGATGTGCCGGCGGGGCAGGAATCGTCGCTGGCGTCAGGGCCGACGCTGCCTGATCCGAGCAGCGTCGCGGACGCCGAGAAAATCGCGCGGCAGTATGGCCTGGTGGAGAAATTCCCTGCTTCCATCCGCCGGATCTTCGAAGAGCACAAGCTGCGCGAAACCCCGAAACCGGGCGACAAGGCGTTTGCGCGCGCGCATTTCGATTTGCTGCTGGGCGAACATGAGTTGCTGCATGCCGCGCACCGTGCGTGCGAGGCGGAAGGCTACCTTTGCGTTTGCGACCGGTCGGCAGACAGCTGGCCACTTGAAAGAGCCGCGGATCATCTGCTCGCAGCGCTCGAAGCGCAGCGAAAGGCCAATCCGGGGGGCCGCGTGGCGGTGCTTGCGGATGGCGAAGTGATCAGCGCGGTAAAAGGCGAAGGAATTGGCGGGCGCAATTCCTCGTTCGTTCTGAGCTGCGTGCCGAAGATTGCGGGGAAGAAAATCACAGTGTTCAGCGCGGGGACGGATGGAATCGACGGCAACAGCGAGGCAGCCGGTGCTGTCGCCGACGGTGAATCTCTGGAGCGCGCGAAGGTTGCCGGTATCGATCCAGCCGATTTTCTGCGGCGCAGCGACGCGTACAATTTCTTTGCGCCTCTCGGCGACGCGATCAGGACCGGGCCCACGGGGAACAATTTGCGCGACCTGCGCATATTGCTGGCTGAATGATTGCGCGTTATAGCAAGCCTTTGATCCAGCCGCCGTCGACGGGAATCGTGGTGCCGTTGATCGAACTGGCGCGCTCGGAGGCGAGGAAAGCGACGAGCGCGGCAAACTCGTCGGGGCGCGCGATGCGTCCGATGGGCACCTGCGAACTCCAGCCCTGAATTACATCGTCTAGCGTTTTACCGGAAGCCGTGGCGAGTTTGGCTCCGAGTTCGTCCAGGCGCGCCGTGCGCGTGTATCCAGGGCAAACGTTATTGACGGTAATGCCGCTCGCGCCAAATTCATTGGCCAGAGTCTTGGCCAGGCCGGTGACTGCGGCGCGCAGCGAATTCGAGAGCAACAAACCGTCGATCGGTTGCTTGACCGAAACCGAAGTGATGGTGAGAAAACGGCCCCAGGTTTTTTTCTGCATGCGAGGCAGCACTTCGCGCGCGAAGTAAACGGCGCTCATCAAGGTGAGATCGACGGCGGCGCGCCATTCCGCGACGGTGGTGTCGAGGAATTTCTTGGAGGGCGGGCCGCCCGCATTGGTCACGCAAATATCGATGCGGCCGAATTTCTTTTCCACATCGGCGACGAAGCCGCGCACCGCCTCTTCCCGGGTGACGTCCATGGCGCGCCAGAAGACGTTGCCGCCGAAGGCCTTCTCTATCTCATGCGCGGTGCGCTCCACTACACTAGCCGTGCGGGCACAAATGGCCACCTGACATCCTTCCTTTGCAAACTCTTCCGCCACGGCGCGCCCGAGCCCTTTGCTGGCGGCCGCGACAATCGCCACACGCCCTTTCAATCCGAGGTCCATGGTCCGCTCCTAGCGTTGCTGTGATTTCGTTCCGTGGCGCAGATAATCGTCGCGTTTGGTGATCCAATCCTCGCGGCGGGGGGCAAAGAAGTCGATATCGACGGTATCTTCGAGCGCTTCCGCCGCGTGCGGCACGTGCGCGGGGATCACCAGCACTTCGCCGGGGCGCACGATCAGCTCGCCGTCGTCGAAGACGAACTTGAGCGCGCCGGACAGGATCATCGTGTATTGCTCGCTGCGATGTGAATGGCGCGGGACGATTCCTCCGCGCTTGATCAGGACGCGGGCCAGAGTGCCGTCATTTCCGCTGACCATATTGCGCGAGATCACTTCGCTGAGTTTTTCGCTGTCCAACTCTTCCCAAGATTGCGGTGCGAGCATGGCTCTCCTTTAAGTGATTAAAATGGCCGCGCGCAGGGCCGGGCACACCGGCGAAATGCTCCACCGAAATCGGGAAATCGTCAATGGCCACTGGCTCCAGGCAGTGCCGACGCGCGCGCCCGTGGCTGGGGGAAATATATTTGTCGCGGCGGGCGGGCTGGACTATTATGCGCGCATGAAAGCCGTGGCCTGGCTCGCGGCGCTGCATTTCTTCCCGCCATTCGCACTGCTTCCCTGCCGCATGCCCGCAGTCTTTCGCGCATCCTTCGGCCGGCGCTGCGCGCCCCGACGGGCATTTCCGCGCGCTCCGGGCTTGCGCTCCGGCTTATGGAGGAGCTCATGCGGAACGTTTTGATTCTTACGGTTGCGTTTGTTTCGATTACCGCCCCGGCTGCCGCGCAAATTGGCAAGACCATCGCCGTACCCGCCGGGTCGGAGCAGGACCGCGCGCTGACGCCCATTTACGCCGCGCCCGACAACGCCGCCAAAATTACCATGATCGACAAATTCATGGAGTCCTACGGCAAAGGCGATTTCGAATTGCTGGGGGACCATCTCTACATCCAGACCTATCTGGCCATGAAGGATTATGCCAAGGTGTTCGAATACGGCGACAAAATTCTCGCCCTCGATCCCGACGACCTTCCCGCGGCTGTGAGCATGGTGCGCGCGGAAGAGGCGACGGGCGAGACGGAACGCCTGTTTGGGACCGGCGAAAAAGTGTCGCAGATGATTGCGCGTTACAAAGCACAGCCCGCTCCCGCCGGGACACCCACCGACCAGTGGACGCAGACTCGCGAGGAGGGCCTGAAGAAGGCTGGCGCCGATATCAGCTACGTTCAGTACGCGATGATCCAGGCCGCGTACAAGACAACCGATCCCGCAGCGAAGGCCGCGCTCTTTGCGCGCTACACCGCCGCCTTTCCGGACTCATCCTATTCGCAAAACGCGCGGGAGCAGACCGCGTTTGCCTACCAGCAGGGGCGAGACCTGCCGAAAATGGTCGCCAGCGCCCAAGCGGCGATTGCCGCCGACCCGAACGACGCGCCCATGCTGCTCCTGCTTGCCGATTATTGGAGCGATAACCAGAAGCAGGTGCAGGAGGCTGGCGCGAACGCACAGAAAGCGCTGGCTGTTCTACAACAGGCCAAGAAGCCCGATAACGTCACCGACGAGCAGTGGCAGCAGCAAGTGTCGATTGAAAAGGGCGTGGCCTACACGTGCCTCGGACAGGTGGATGCGATTCAGGGACGCAACGCCAGCGCCGTCGACAATTTCAAGCAGGCCAATCCGCTGCTCAAATCGAACGCGTATTATTACGGGCGCAACCTGTACAGGCTAGGCTACACGCTGGCAAAAATGCGGCGGATTGCGGAGGCGCGCGAGGTGCTGACCGAAGCGGTCTCCATCGACAGCCCCTTCAAAGCACAGGCGCAGGCAACGCTCAATAAGATTGGCGGACCAGCGCGCCGCGCGCGCAAACGATCGTAAGGCGCCGGCGGGGGAGGCCGTCCCGCCGGGTCAGGAAGTGGCGCGCTCGCCGCGCAGGCGCTGGACTTCCTCGCGCAATTCGCGCAATTCCCGCTGCAAGTCGGGCAGACGATTGAATACGGCGACAGACTTGCGCCACGCCAGATTCGCCATTGCGGGATATCCCGAATAGACCGCTCCGGCGGGAACGTCGGTGGGCACTCCGCTTTGTGCGGTCAAGACAGCGCCATCGCCGATCGTCAGATGACCCGCCGCGCCCACCTGCCCGGCAAGGATGCACTTGTTCCCCACACGCGTGGTGCCCGCGAGTCCCACTTGCCCGCACAAGAGCGTGTCTTCGCCGACTTTGCAGGCGTGGCCCACTTGCACCAGGTTGTCGATCTTCGTTCCGCGGGCAATACGCGTCTCTCCGATGGTGGCGCGGTCGATCGCGGCGTGCGCCTGGATTTCGACATCGTCCTCGATCACGCAACCGCCGGCCTGACGCATCTTGTGCCAGCGCCCGGACGAATCGCGGGCAAAACCGAAGCCGTCGCTTCCTACCACCACCCCGTTCTGTAGCACGACACGATCTCCAACCGTGCATCCTTCGCGCACGCAGGCGTGCGAATGCGCGAAGAAATCATCTCCGATCCGCGCTCCGCGATAGATGCTGACGAAGCTGTGCAGTACCGCGTTGCGACCGATCTCCGCGTCCTCGTCGATGAAGCAGTACGGGCCAACGCGCGCGTTCGCGCCGATCTTCGCCGATTTTGCCACGACAGCGGTGGGATGAACGCCGGGGGCATAGCGCGGCGCGGGGTGAAACAGCTCGATGGCGCGCGCGAAATCCAGGTAGGGATTCGCCGAGCGCAACGCTGGCATGGGCACGGCCGGCTCTTCGTGGGATACGATCACCGCAGAGGCCCGCGTTTCGCGCAGTGCCGGACGATACTTGCGGTTGACAAGGAAGGTCAGCTCGCCGCTGCGCGCCTCCTCGATGCCCGCGACATCGTTGATCTCCAGCGACGCGTCGCCCTGCAGTTCGCATCTTAGTTTCTCTGCAATTTCGCCCAGCTTCATCGCCTTCTCCTAGCGCACGTTCGCGCACGCACACTCTACCTTATTCCCGCCATGCGGGACGTTCCGATGTCGAAAGCGCAGGGTTCGGTGCAGTGAAGAATTTCTTGCAGTGGATTCGCCTGCGGCGCCCGGACGTTCTGACCCAACGCGGATGGTTCTATTCCTTGAATAGTTTGGACTGGGCCGGCTCGCCTTCACCCGTCGCTGGTTCGGGGCGGCGTTGAGGGGCTCGGCGGGAGATTCCCACGACTCCCAGGACCTTCATTTCGACCAGGGCGGAACGCGGCACAAAAATGCGCAGGGTGTTTCCATGCAAATCCGGCGGAGTGAACTGCACGCCCGCATCCAGCAGGCTCAGCAAATCGTTGCCCACAATTCCTTCGATCACGTCATCGTCCCGGAAACGTATGCGGACCCATAACCCATCGAGCTTTGGCCGGCTGAGAAAAACCTTTCGCTCCGGCTCGAAATCCGCATCGAGTTCGCGCACGAAGTGGACGCACTTGACCCCCTCGGCGGCAATCGCCTGGTGCTCCCCTGCGGGCGTGAGCAGATCGATGGACTCCGCCTGGCCCAGGGCATTGGGATTGACGTAGCCACGTAATGCGGTGTGGTCGAGCAACACGACCACAACGCGCTTGTGCGTGGAGGCCGGGGCTTTGGTTTTCAGGGGCATTGCGCTTGCCCCTCCCGTTGGACTGCTAAAAGATTCCCAGCTTGATGTGCAGGAACTTCTTCGGGTTCTTCCGAAAATCGCTCATGAACAGGCGCATGTCGCCGGTCAGTCCGGTCATGTTGTCATACAACGCGGGATCGGTGAACATTTTGCCCAGGGTGCCCTGGTTGGAATTGAGTTTGGCGGTGGCATCGCGCACGTTCGCCGTAGCAGCCCGCAGATCGTTGTACAGGGCCGGGTCCTTGACGAATTTCCCCAGCGAACCTTGGCCAGCCTGGACGCCCGCCAGCAGCGCATTGGTCTTCTGCGCCGCTCCCTTAATGTCATTCGCCAGGGCCGGATCGTAAATGAGCTTGCCGACGGTGCCCTTCTGCTGTTGAACGGCGGTGGCCATGTCGTCGATCTTGGTCACTGTGTCGTCCACCTTGTTGGCTATTTCGTCGGAGGCAATCAGTTTCCCGGCGGTTCCCTTGCCCTGCTGGATGGATGTAATCATGGCGTCGATTTTGGCGGCGCTGTCATCGATGTGATTGTACAGCGAGGGATCGTTCAGGACTTTTCCGACCGTGCCCTGGCCATTATTGATCTTGGCCACGACTTCCTGCAGGGTCCCGGACAACGCGCGGAACTTCTGTATGACGTCATTGGCCCCCTGGCCCATTTGCGATATTTCTGGCACTTCGACGCCGGTCACGGCGCCGCCCGAGGGGATCACCGATCCTGTGACTCCGCGACTGATGACGACGTAGCGAGTCCCGAGAACGCCCTGAGTGAGCAAACTCGCGGTCGAGTCCGTGCGGATGGAATCTTGAAATGACCGCTGCAGGCGCATCACCACCGTGATGTTGTGCGCCTTGTCCTGGGGATGCGGCGTGAGGGTGATCGTCTGGACGTTTCCGACGTTCACACCATCGAGGGTCACCGGCGCGCCTGTGTCCAGGTCGTTGACTTCGGGCAGATACGTCTTGATGGTGTATCGTGGCACCCAGAAGCCGGCCGAGCCGGTCACGTAAAAAATTCCCAGCGCAACCACAATCAAGCCAATTAGAACGAAAACCCCGACTCGGAGTTCCGCCCAGGTCAGTTTTCGTTGCGGCATCGTCGTCCTCCTGTGAACGCGCTTGCAGCGCGGCCCGAATAACGCGCGGGAACCGTGACCGAGCGCTCGCGGCGCACAGAAGCGGTCCCAGACGCTGCTTTCATTCCGCGGGAACCAGAAATCTCTTCAAATATTCATCGGATGACTGCAGCAAGCCTTCGGCTGCCCCCTCGAAGTACACCTCGCCATCGCGCACAACGAGAACATTCGTTGGCGGTGCTTCGGAGCCGTGCCCGTTGCGCCCGGCTGGGACAACCGTTCCGGTATTTCTGTCGAAGCGGAAATTGGCCAGGCCGAACGCATCCTGCACGCGGTGTGTGGCCAGCAGCGAGGTGACTCCCTGCAGATCGCGCCCACGCATGATCAAGGTGATGATGGTTTGCGACGTTACCGGATCGAGGCCCGCAGTGGGCGAATCATAGAAGACCAGCGCCGGACTATCCACCAGGGCTCGAGCGATGGAAACGCGGCGGCGCATTCCGCCGGAGAGTTCCGCGGGATACTGGTCGAAGGTGTGCTCCAACTCGACGAAGCGCAGCACCTCGCGCACCCGTGATTCAATCTGTTCCTCAGGGGCCTTCTCTTCGCGCAAGCGGAAGGCGACGTTCTCCGCCACGGTCATGGAATCGAACAGCGCGCCCTCCTGAAATACGAAACCCAGATTGCGGCGGAATCCCAGGAGCTGCGTTTCGGACATTTCGCCGACGTTTGTTCCCATGACCTCGATTCGTCCGCTATCCGGCTTCAGAAGCCCCGCGGCGAGCTTCATGATGACGGTCTTGCCGGAACCGCTGACGCCGAGCAGGACGGTCGTTTCGCCCGGGTGCACCTGGAACGAGATGCCGCGTAGAATTTCGCCTTCGTCGAAGGTGATGTGGACATCCTCGAAGGAAACGAAGGGCTCGCCGGAGGTCGCGTTTGGGGCGCGCGCATGAAACGCGCTCATAGGGCACGGCCCCACGCAAGACAAGTGCGCTGGGTCAAGCGCGTCATGCTGCGATTATAGATGCAAACGCCGCGGATTCGCAGCGCGGGCTGGGGATTTTCGTTACGCAGATGGATTGCGCGCGCGGGTGGCCGCGCAACCTTCATGACTAGAGTCCAAAAATATAAAGGAAGAGGCGGGTCAAGAAGAGGTCTACGACGAGGATGGTCACGGAGGAAACGACGACGGCGGTGGTGGTGGCGCGGCCCACACCTTGCGTGCCGCCACGCACGCGCAAGCCCTGGTAACAACCGATGGTGGCGACAATCAGGGCGAAGGCCACCGGCTTGACCATGCCCATCACCACGTCTCCGACCGCCAGCGAATCGATGGCCTGGGTCCAGAACTGCACCGCGCTCACGCGCAAGGTCATGTAGGCCATGATGTAGCCCCCGACCAGTCCGAGGAAATCAGCGATGGCGACCAGCAGCGGCAGCACGAAAACGGTGGCCAGCACGCGCGGCGTCATCAATTTGCGGATGGGATCGGTGCCCAGGGCGCGCATGGCGTCGATCTGCTCGGTGACCACCATCGAGCCCAGTTCCGAGGCGATGCCGGAGGCATTGCGCCCCGCCACCAAAAGCGCGGTGATCGTCGGCCCCAACTCGCGCACCATGGCCAGCGAAACGGCCTGGCCGGTCAGCGCCGTGGCCCCAAAACGCGAAAACTGCGAGGCCGTGTTCAGAACGGTGACGCCGCCGATGAACACAGCGGCAATCGCCACGATGGAGAGCGAACCGACCCCGATGACGTCCATTTGCTGGAGCGTGTCGCCCCAGTATTGCGGCGGAGTGAAAATATTCTGGATCGACTGGATGGAGAGGAAGGTGTAGTCCTGCAGCTGAAAGATCCACCGCTTGAGCCTGTCGCCCAGCAGCGATGGAATGGACATGCGTTCGGCCGCCTCGAAGATCGAAGGATGACCCGCGTCGCGCGCGGGCGAATCTTCGCAAGCGTATCGTCCACAGCGACTCGCGTCAAGCAAACGTGAAGAACGAGATTTCAGGTGACATGAGGCCAGTTGCCGGGAGGACAAAGCTGCCCGCTTTGACTCCTTCTCCTTTACCGCGGCTGGCGCGTCCGGTAAAATCGCTGGTTTCGCTAAGGAGCGTTCGGTTTCGCTGAATATGCTGCGCTTCGTTACTGCCGGAGAGTCGCACGGGCAGGCGTTGATCGCCTGGATTTCCGGGCTGCCCGCGGGCTTGCCCATCGATGTGGAGTTCGTCGCGCGCGAACTGCACCGGCGGCAACTCGGCTACGGACGCGGCGGGCGCCAGCGCATCGAGAAAGACAGCGCAGAGATTCTTGCGGGGGTTCGGCACGGCAAGACGATCGGCGCGCCCATCGCGCTGCGCATCGAGAATCGCGACTGGAAGAATTGGGAGAAGGCTCTACCGGTCGAGGACGCAGAGGGTGCGCAGGATGCGCGGCGCGCGCTGACGGCTCCGCGGCCGGGGCACGCGGACCTGGCCGGCTCGCTCAAATTCAACACGCACGATGCGCGCTACGTGCTGGAACGCGCCTCGGCCCGCGAGACAGCCGCGCGTGTGGCCGCGGGAGCCTTCGCCAAGCTTTTGCTTCACCAGGTTGGAGCGGCCGTCCTGAGCCACACGATCGCTGTGGGCCACGCGCGCCTGGACCGCGAAGCGGAATGGAGCGAGATCGAAGCCATCTGTGAAAAGCTCGAATCGCCCTTTCGCTGCGTCGATCCGGCGGTGGAAGCGCGCATGAAGGCGGAAGTGGACGACGTGCTTCGAGCCGGCGATTCCGTTGGAGGAATCTTCGAGGCCGTGGCGCGCGGCATTCCGCCGGGCCTGGGCTCGCACGCGCAGTGGGACGAGAAGCTCGACGGCAAAATCGCGCGCGCGATCATGTCCATCCAGGCGGTGAAAGCGGTCGAGATCGGCTGTGGGACTTCAAACGCTACGAGCTATGGCTCGCAAGTGCAGGACGAAATCCGCTACGACGCCGAGAAGAAGCGTTTCCGGCGCTCATCGAATCGCGCGGGTGGACTCGAGGGCGGAATCACGAATGGCGAAGACATTGTTGTACGCGGTTATCTGAAGCCGATTTCGACTCTGCGGAGGCCGTTGCTGACCGCCGACCTCAATTCGAAGGAAGCGGTGAAGGCGGCATACGAGCGGTCGGATGTGTGCGTCGTTCCGGCCGCGGGCGTGGTGGGTGAAGCCATGTTGGCCTTCACGCTGGCAGCGGCATTGCTGGAAAAATTCGGCGGCGACTCGCTGGACGAAACGCGGCGGAATTTCGAGGGCTACGAACGCCAGATGGACGCGTTCTAGCAGACTCGGCAATACCGCGAGCTTGCTGCCGCCCGTTTCCCTGAAGCAGCGCGTGTGAGAGACGTTTCGCTGCCTCGCGGCAAACTGGGAAGGGGCGTCGCAAGGTCAAGTTCGATATCATCGGAGAGAGGCACACTGGACGAGCGCAAGTTGCGGAACATCCCTGATCGAGACGGAGAACCATGATCCATCCCATAGTCAAGCTGGGCGACCCGGTGCTGGAAACACCGACCAGGCCCGTCGAGAAATTTGATGATGAGCTGAAGAAGCTGGTGGACGACATGTTCGAGTCGATGTACGCGGCGCAGGGAGTCGGCCTGGCGGCGCCGCAAATCGGGCTCAATCTGCGCCTGGCGGTGATCGACGTGACCAACGGAAAGAATCCGGAAGCGAAACTCGTTTGCGCGAATCCGCAGATCCTGCACGCGGAGGGCGAACAGCGGGAAGAGGAAGGCTGCCTGTCGGTTCCGGGATTTCGCGGCTACGTGCCGCGGCCCATGTTTGTCACCGTGCGGGCGCAGGACGCCACGGGAAAAGAATTCGAGATGCGCGGCGAAGGATTGCTGGCTCGCGCGTTCTGCCACGAAATCGATCATCTCGACGGGGTCGTGTTCATCACGCACCTCAGCATCCTGAAGCGGGACCTCATCAAGCGCAAAGTCCGGAAGCTGCGAAAAGCCGGCGAGTGGTAGCCCGCCGTGGCGCTGCGCATTGTTTTCTGCGGGACCCCGGCGTTCGCGCTGCCGTCGCTTCGCCATCTGGTTGCGCAACCGGACCTCCGCGTGGAAACGGTCATCACGCAGCCGGACCGTCCCAGCGGGCGCGGCGGCGAAATCTCGGTGCCGCCCGTTAAGAACTTCGCGAAGGAATCGGGCATTCCTGTTTTTCAGCCGGAAAAAATCAAATCGGATGCGGCATACGAATTCGTGCGGCAGCTTGCGCCGGACGTTGTGGTCATCATCGCCTACGGCCAGATTATTTCCCGGCGCCTTCTGGACATCCCACGGCTGGGCTGGGTCAACGTGCACGCTTCGCTGCTGCCGAAATATCGCGGCGCGGCGCCCATCAACTGGGCCATCGTGAACGGCGAGGCGCGCACCGGCGTGACCACCATGCAAGTCACTGCCGGGCTGGATGCGGGGCCGGTCTTGCTGACCTCGGAGACTGCAATTGCGCCCGACGAAACAGCGCCGGAACTGACGGCGCGTTTGTCGGAAATGGGCGCGCCGCTGATCGTGGAAACTCTGCGAAGCCTCGCGAGCGGAACGATCACGGCACAACCACAAGATGATTCGCAAGCGACACTGGCGCCGTTGTTGAAGAAGGAGGACGGGCGGATCGACTGGTCACAGCCTGCGCAGGTGATTTACAACCGCATTCGAGGATTGCAGCCCTGGCCCGGCGCGTTCACCACATTTCGCGGGAAAACGTGCCACATCTGGGGCCGCCCGGCTTCGCGAACCAAGACTTCCGCGCCTGCTGGGGAAATTGCCGCCACAAGGGAAGGACTGGCGGTCACGTGCGGCGGAGGAACGGTCCTCGGCGTCGAGTTTGTGCAGCTCGAAGGCCGCAAGCGGGTCAGTGCGCGCGAGTTTGTGAGTGGCGCCCGGCTTTCCGAGGGCGAACGCTTCGGCTCCTAGCTCCGCGCTTACACCCAAATCCCAAAATCAGCGGGTGCGGCTTGGATCGGTGCGAGGCCGCGGGTTGAAATCGCTGGGGATCGAATTGGGTATTCCGCGCGCGCGATCGGTGGGAACGATTCCGATGTTCTTGCAGCCGAATCCCGTGTCTCCTGGCAGGTTCCTGATCTCGCTTTCCGGAACTTCGACATAACCGGGCGACAAGGGACCCGCCTTCCCTTCCAGGCGTTTCATACTGAACGCGCTGGTCAAGTCGGTTACATCCGGCGTGAGAGCGTCCTGAGGACCAAGCCCGCTCTGGTGGAATTTCTTTTCTCCCAACGCCCGCGCGGCGCGCTCATCGGGCAGCAGGGCGAGCGGGGTCAGATGAAACAGCGTGTCCGCAAATTTGACGACGGACGCGTGGCTCCCCTCGTCGTGCGCGATGAATCCCGTGCGCGCGTAGGGCGAAATCAGCAGCAAGGGCACGCGCGGGCCGTCGCTGATAGGCGAACCGTCGGGCCCCTGCGCGAGAATCGGCGGCGGAACGTGATCGTAATCGCCTTCCGAATCATCCCAGGTGATGATAATGGCGCTCTGCGACCAGTAAGGACTCGCGGCGATCTTGTTGATGGCTTCCGCGACCATGGCCTCGCTGATTTGCGCGTCGGAATACGCGGGGTGATCGTCATCGCCCAGGAAACTGGCCTGCACGCGCGCATCCGGATCGGCAGGATGTAAACCGAAAATATTTCGATATCCGCCCTTCACGAAAAACAGGCCGCCTTCTTTCGGAAGGGTTCCCTGCTCCACCGCGCGAAAGAAATCTTCCAGGCCATGCAGTTCCTTGTTCATCTGCGGATTGTTGGAGATGTAGCCAAAATACTGCGGCCCGTTGTGGTGCGTGATGTACGACGCATGCGTTCCGTTGGCGTCCGTCGGGCCATCATCGGGGTCGGTCGGCTCTTTGTCGTAACCTTCCTCGTACCAGCCGAACGGAACCGAGGCCTTTTTCAGCGCAGTGATGAACGCGACATCCTTCTTCACGTCGGCGAGATCGTCGTCCGGGTCGCGGTCCGATTTGGCCATGCTCTCCAGATCGCCGCCGGCCAGCGTCAGTGGCAGCGTCGCAAAAGTCAGGTTGATTTGCGTTTCATATTCCTTGCCGTTCCTGAAATCGTGCGGGTTCACCGCCATTTTCTGCGATGGCGGAGCCTTGTCGAGCTGCGAGCCCCAGAACGGATCGGCATCGTCGAGCGCCGGCACACCGGGACCAGAAGCGCCATTGCCCTTGTAGGCCTGCTCGGGATGAAGCACCCACTGGGTCACCCCGGTCTGCGCTCCGATGATGGAAAGATTGCCGGGCGTTGACGGCCCGGCCATTTCCTGAAAAATGCGGTCGAAGAGGACAAATTTGCGCGCGTACTGCCAGAGCAGCGGAACCGTGTCGCAATCCTCGTAAGCCATAGCGAGTTCCCCGAACTGCTTGGCCTCCAGCGAGGGGTTCCCAGCCGGACTGTACCTACGCTCTTCGGTCAGCGCGAACTTATCCATCTGCGCGACGCCGCTCTGGACGTTCATCTTGGCGACAATGCTCGGGTGCGAGTGATCGATATCGTCCGTATCCGCGGCGAAACAGGCGGGCACGCCGCCGCACGGCTTAGCGTGGGGCCCGATGCGAAACGGATGAATGGTGCCGGAACTGCCGTTCGTGTTGATGATTTCCTGATCGAATCCCGGCGTTTGCTTCGCGTCTTTGGTAAACAGGCCGTTCGCTCCGGGAAAGGTTCCGAAGTAGGAATCGAAAGAACGATTCTCCTGGTAAATCACGAAGACGTATTTCACCTTGCGGCGCAGGAGGCGCACCAGTTCGACATGATCGCGGGCCTTTTCTTGCAACTGGGTGGTGGTGTGCTTGCGGATGCCAATGCGCCGCTGTGACGTTGAATTCTGCCCGTGAGCTACGCCGGCCAACAGACACGCGGAAACAATCACGGCCGCCATACACATTCTTGGTTTCCCGCCGTGCTGCGTAGTTTTTCCGGTCAATGGAGACCTCCGGACTGCGCGGATAGACACTATAAGCCGCCGGTTGCAGAATCGTGAGAGCGCATTCGTTCGCGGCAGATCATAGCGCGGGACAGTGCACCTGGCTTGCGTATTTCCGCACAGGACGATTTCGCGAAAAACTACCCCGCTATCGTTCCGTTCCGCCAAAGAAGGTGTTCTCGCCCGAGCGCATGTCGTGGCCATAGCTGAATACCACTTCGAACGCATCCAGCACGCGAATTTTCACCTGCGCGCCTGGATCCCATAGCCATCCGCCCGAGCCGAAGAGGCCTGATGCATCCCAAATCCGCCCGGCATCGAACAGCGGTCCGGCGCGCACCTGAAACAGCGGCCCGTTATAAAGGATCTTGTCGAATTCCGAATTCCACAACACGTAGTCGCGGCCCATGGGCGAATTCCCTTTGCGGCCGTCGCGCGTCGCGGAGATACCGCGCAACCAGAGATTGTTGTCGTCGCGCTCGACGCCGAGCGTGAACAGGTCGTCGAAAGGAACCATGCCGAACGCGCCGCCCGTGCGAAGGCGGCTCTGCACTTCGTAGTCATCGCCCTGCTCCTGCGGCAACCAGCGGAACGCCAGTGAGCCGCCAAGCTCGCCATACGTACCCAAGGGCGCTCGGAAGAATCTGCCGATTGAGGCGTTCGCCGATGAATTTAGCGTTATGCGATCCTCTGGAATCCACAACAACCCGTAATCGCTGCGTCCGGAGGCTTCGAGCGAATTGCCGTCCGTGAAGAATGCCGCCGCGGTGGGCGCCAGCGAGGCGAGACTCTCGCCATTTTCGACTTGGAAATCACGGTGCGCGAATGATGCCGCCATTTGCCAGGACCATCGCCCGCTTTGCACCGATCGGAAACCGGCGCCCGCCTCGACCTTGCGCAGCCGCAAATTCGAAATGGGAGTCGCGGCGCCGAAAAAAGTGCTGTCGATGTTCCAGCGCTCGTTGCGCGCGTCGAGCCAGGAGCTGGCACGCCAGCGCGGCTGCGCCTGGACCGGCCACGACACGCTTGCGTACGCTCGTTCCTTTTCCGGGTCGAAACGCAGCAAAGAAGTGAGATTCACCGCTTCGTGGAAGGCATTGCCGTATTCGGGATAGATCGTCTCGTAGGGCAAGCCGCGCAGCATCGAGAGCGCCGCGATCCATTTGTTGGGACCGAACCCGTCGCGCTCGACGGAGTGAAAGACCACATCGAAGGAAACCGGGCGCGAATCTCCCGATGCGCCGGGCGGCGAATCCGCCCCGGAGTCCGAGCTTGCGCGCGGGACTAGTTCCCAGCGGTAGAACGGGAAAATGCCGAGATTTTCGAGTCGCGCCTGCGTCGTTTCGAATTCGCCGAGTTTCAGAGTCGAAAGCGGGGAGAACGCGAAGGCACGATCGAACAACTCAGCGCCCAGCTTTGGCTCAGGTGACGCCTTGATCTCGCCCACGCGCGGCTGTTCTTGGCGATTCCAATACTTAAGCGCCGCAGGGACATTGCCGCGCAGGAAGTAAATCGTCGCCAGAAAGTTCAAAGCGTAAGAATCGCGGGGAGCGAGGTGCAGCGCCCGGTGCAGTTGCCGTTCAGCGGAATGAAAATCCTTCTGCTTGTAAGCCACTCCGGCGAACTCGACGGGAAACCGCTCGTCCTTCGGCGCCTTTCGCTCGCCCGCAGCCAGCGCCGCCCGTGCTTCTGTCCAGCGCTGCAGCTTGGCCAGCGCCAACCCGCGATATAGATCGGCTTCCGCCGGCGCAGTGGGCCCTGCCGGCGTGGCGCGCAGGACTTCTTCCCATTTCCGCTGCTTATACAGCTCTTTGACTTTGGAAACATCGGCGGCCTGCGAAGGTTTCCCGCCAGTCGAGACTGGTGGAATCGACTGTCGCGATCCACTTGACGGCGCGGCAACGCGAGAAAGTGACTGGCCCGACGACGCCCTGGACGGCGCGCCAAGGCCGAGCGCGCCGAAGCACACCACCGCCAAAGCGCGCATCTCGAATCGAAGTGTTCGCGTTATCGGCTTCCCCGATTGAGCAGCCCCGGCTCAGCGCCCAGCTGGTCCTCTTGCGTTTTGCGGCTCGCGCTTTGTGCCGTGCCGCCTCTCTGCGGCCTGTCTCTCGAATCGGTCCGCTACTTTGGGACAGCCAACAGAGTCCAATCTTGAGTTGCCGTCCATTGCTTCTCGAAAGCGCGCCGCTCCATTTTCAGCAGCTTGCGCCGCGCTGGGTCGTTGACGAAAACCCAGTTGTTCTCCCAATCCATTCCCGCAACAACGACATAATGCAGCGGATCGTGCGGGCCTTCCGGCGCAAGCCCAACGATCAGCGGCCGGCCTTTCTCCAGATTCTCGCGCAGGTCGTCCCAGCGGCCGTGAATGGCAAACGTGCGATAACCCGCTTCCTGGAAGTATCGCTCGATGGACGAGGCGAAAATGCCCTTCGCTTTCTTCGAATAGAGCTTGCGCTGGATTGCCGCGACCTCCGCCACGCCGGGCTGCGCGGTGTGCCGGGCGCCGCGTTGCCAATACTGCATGACCATGGCGATGGAGGCCGCGCCGCATCCGTTCCTCGGCTGCGCGATGAAGGGAACGTCCAGCATCACCCCCGGGGCATGGCTGGCGGCGCCAGTGGCCGCTGCTAGGGCCGCCGCCAGGAACAGGCCAACAGGCAGCATACGGCACAAACGCAACGGTTCCCTCGCGTTTCCGCCTGGCCGCATTTCGTTTGCCTTCCGGCCGCGCTAGGCCTTCAGGATGACCAGAATGATCACAGCCGTGGCCAGTGCGATGACGATGTAGGTGATTTGCTCGTTGGTGAGGGCGCCTGCCGCGAAGTCAGCCTGCGCTTTGTCCGCCCGCGCCGAGAGTTCCGCCACTTCACGGTCGTTTAACAGCCGCACGCCTTTGTTCACCGTCGTGTAATCGATATGAGCGGCTGCCAACGCTTTCTTCGCGCTCGGCGTCTGCAGGAACGCTTCGATGTTCGCTTCCTGCGCGCGGCGGTTTTGCGCCGCTTGATTCACAGCCTTCTGGAGATCGGACGGCGACACGACGTGGTCTTGCGCGCAGGCCCCCGGCGCCTGCATCCCCGCGAACATGAACAAGCAGCCCAGCAGCACAATCGAGAGGCGCGTGATTCGAGAAAGCATTCGGTCTCCTTGTAATTCGAGATTTGATCGCAAAAGGGAGCCACCCAGTTGCGTGGTCCCTCGTTCTTTAAGTTGCTTCGATGTTGGTCGCGTTACGAATTCGCGTTGCGAACGTCGGTCCCACCGGGCAGGCACTCTCATTATTGCGGATTCCTGTGTAAGTGCACAAGCGCTTCTCTTCCTCTCTCTTTCCGATTTTCCCTTTTCCATTTTCATTTTTCCACAGCTCGTGCTCTGATTCTGGGATGCGCGTCTCCATAGCACGTGCGATCGCCTTCGATATTCTGCGGCGTGTCGAGTCGGAAGGCGCGTATGCCAGCGATCTGCTGCATGCCGAACTGGGAGACGAGGAAAAGCGAGCCACAGCGGCGCAAATCAAGCCGGAAGACGCCGCCCTGGCGACGGAAATAACGCTAGGCGTGTTGCGCTGGCGGCGGCTGCTCGACTTTCTGCTCGCTTCTTACTTGAAGAAGCCGGTCGAGCGTCTCGACGTGCCCGTGGCGCTGGCCTTGCGCATGGGCCTGTACCAGATGTGCTTTCTCGAACGCATTCCGGCACGCGCGGCCGTCAACGAATCGGTGGAACTGGTCAAGCGCGCGAAGAAGTCGTCCGCGGCCGCTTTGGTAAACGCCGTTCTGCGGCAGGCCGCTGCGAGCGGCGCAGCGCAGTTCCGCAACGCAACGGCCCCCTCCGGCGAGACCGGGCAGATCGCCGGCGAACTCCTCTCTTCCCTGTCCACGGCTGAACGCCTCGCGATCACTCACTCCCATCCCACGTGGCTGGTGGAACGATGGTTGGCGCACTTTGGGCCAGAACGCACCGTGGCGCTGCTGGCCGCCAATAACCGCGCGCCGCGCCTCTCCTGCGCCTTACGCGACACGGAGTGGGGGGAAGAAATCGCAAACGAGTTCAGAAAATCGGGCCTTCGCGTCGAGCCGGGCGTCTTGCTAAAAGAGGCGTTCGCAGTCTCCGGCGGCAGCGTGACGCGCACGGAAGTATTTCGCTCCGGCGCAATTTCCATTCAGGATGAAGCTTCGCAAGCAATTCCGCTGCTGCTGGGCGTCCATCCGGGGGATGGCGTGCTTGATCTCTGCGCCGCCCCGGGCGGAAAGACACCGCCACTCGTTCGCGCCGCCGGAGAGGCTGGAACGGTGATCGCGGCCGATCGTCACGCGCATCGTTTGCAGGCGATGCGCAGACAATTCGAGCGCCTTCATTTTGCCGGAGTTCGGATGGTCGAACTCGATGCCGAAAAGCCGCTGCCGTTCGCGCGGAAGTTCGATCGCATCTTGGTCGACGCGCCCTGCTCCGGAACAGGCACGCTGGCGCGACACCCCGAAATTCGCTGGCGGCTCAAGTCCGAGCAGCTGGATGAATTTCATCGCCTGCAGACGGCCATTCTCGGATCCGCGCTCGACGCGCTCGCTCCCGGCGGCCGCTTGGTCTACTCGACCTGCTCGCTCGAACCCGAAGAGAATGAATCTGTGATTCGGGAGATACTTGCGCGCCGGGATGTTCGCAGTGTCCCCAGCGCGGAATCTGCGGCCGTGCTTGCTCCCTATCTCGCGCCCGGTGTGGAATCCGAATCGCTGTTTGATGGCGAGGGCTTCTTTCACACGCTGCCAGGGCGGCAAGAGACTGACGGCTTCTTCGCAGCCATCCTCGAACGAGACGCCGCCGGACCCTGACTTGCGGAAAAAGCAAAGGAAAAGCGAAGAAGGGCTAACGTGAAACTGTTGCGGGCAGAGATTCATAGAGGCCTTGTTCTCAATTTGTTGCGGGAATTTCTATTCGTAACGTGTTGCGAGTAGACGTTGACTGTGGGACCCCGCTCTTGCAAGTACGTGTTGCGCTGCGGCGCCAACGTGCTAAGTTGAGCGTGGAGGAGAGCAGGGTCAGCAATGACTTTCCGCGAGCGGCTTCATTGGCTGTTCCGCATGGCAGGCATGCTGTTTATCCTGGCGTCCGTGGCCTTCTTGAGCGCCATCACGGCGATGCGTTTCGCCATTCAGGGGCGCGAGGTGGTGATGCCCGACGTGGTGGGGATGAATGCGGTAGCCGCGCGCGAAATGCTGCAGGGGCGAGGTCTGAGCCTTAAAGTGGAAGACCGCACGTACAGTTCGCTCCCGGCCGACGCGGTTGTGCGCCAGAGCCCGCCGGGAAACATGCAAGTGAAAGTCGGGCAGTTCGCGCACGTGATTCTGAGCCTGGGCCCGCAGCAGGCAAACATTCCCAACGTCCACGATTCCGCGTTGAGGGCGGCGCAAATCGAACTGCTGCGGCGAGGGCTGCAAGTTGGCGAAGTCTCCAGCGTGTATCTGCGCGGGTGGAACGCGAACGAGGTGATCGAACAGGATCCCGCGCCGGGCAAGATTGACAACGTCAGCCCGCACGTGGATTTGCTGGTTTCGCTGGGGCCGCGCCCTGCGGCATACGTAATGCCCAATCTGGTCGGCCTGCTTCTGCCGGCGGCGCAAGCGGAACTGAAATCGGCGGGCTTGAGCGTGACGAAGTTTGCGCTTGCCTCGGTGCCTGGGGCGACGCATGGAGCCATCGTCAGCCAGACGCCGGAACGCGGCCAGCGGGTCGATGCGAGCACCGACATCGAACTGCAGGTGGCGGAATAGCGGCATGACGACCGCACGAAGGAGCGGCCGCTGCGCGCTCGGGAACGTGCTAGAATCCGCGGGAATTCCATGAGCTACGCCCGGATCGAAATCGCACCGTCCATCCTCGCTTCCGATTTCGCGAGGCTTGCCGAGGAAGTAAAGAAGGTCGAGGAGGGCGGGGCCGGCGTGATCCACGTGGACGTGATGGACGGCCACTTCGTCCCCAACATTACGCTGGGCGTGCCCGTGGTGCGCTCGTTGCGCAAAGCAACCCGCCTCCCCCTGGACGTGCATCTCATGATCGAACAGCCCGAGGAGTACATCGAGGATTTCGTTCGCGCCGGTGCCGACCGCGTACTGGTGCATCAGGAGGCCACACCGCACTTGGACCGTGCGCTCGAAATGGTTCGCGAAAACGGGGCGCAAGCCGGCGCGGTGCTGAACCCCGCGACGCCGGTCATGATGCTTTCCGACGTTCTGGATAAGCTCGACACCGTGCTGGTGATGTCGGTGAATCCGGGATTCGGGGGTCAAAAGTTCATTCCCAACGCGTTTGAAAAAATCCGCCAGCTCGCGCAGTTGCGGTCGCGTTATAATGCGGCATTCCGGATCGAAGTGGATGGCGGCGTCGATCTGGAAAATGCGGCCGAGTTAGTCCAGGCCGGCGCCAACACTCTCGTTGCGGGGACTTCGATCTTCCACACGCCCGATCCAGCCGCGGCAGTGCGCCAGATGCGCAAGCTCGCGACCGAAGCCCTGAGTCAACGGGTATGAGGGGCTTGCGTTTGGCGAGCCTGTTAAAGGTGAAAGAGCCAATGGCTGGATTGTTCGCTTCAAACCGGAAACTCTACGTGCTGGCCCTGTGCGCCTTTTTCGCCGGCCCCTTCTGCCTGAGCGCGAAGGCCCAAGCCGTGCAAGCGGAGAGCGGCTCGAATTACCAGAGCCAGCCCGCGCAAGCACAGCCGGCGTCCGCCAAGAACGCGAAGGAAAAGCAGGTTCAGGCAGAGTCGAAGCCCAAGAAGCAGGGGAAGAAAAAGGAGGAGAAGAAAGCAGTTCGCGTCCGGCATCAGAAAAAAATCAAGGTAATGGTGGTCCACGAGGACAAGAAGAAGAAAGGGGGCACGCAGGCTGCCGGGCCGTCCGTGGCTCCCGACAAGGTCCTCTACCAGCGGGCAATATTCGATATCAAGAAGGGGCGCTATACGGAGGGCCGACTGGCGCTGCAAACGCTGATCAACACCTACCCGGAGAGCGAATACCTGGCCAAGGCCAAACTGGCCACCGCCGATTCTTACTACAAGGAGGGCGGGATCACCGGCCTGACGCAGGCTGTCGAAGAATACAAAAACTTCATCATCTTCTTCCCGTTTCTCGACGAGGCGGCCTACGCGCAGATGCAGATCGGAATGGCGCATTTCCGCATGATGGAGAAACCGGACCGCGATACGACGCAAGCGCTGGAGGCGGAGCAGGAGTTTCAAATCTTCCTGCGAACCTATCCTAAGAGCCCGCTGGTTCCCCAGGCCGAGCAGCACCTGCGGGACGTGCAGGAAGTCCTCGCGGACGGCGACTTCCGCATTGCGAAGTTCTACTACCTGAAGCAGGACTTTCCCGCATCGGCCGCCCGGCTGATGGAGCTGGTGGAACGCTATCCGCTCTATAGCCAGACCGATCAGGCGCTGTGGATGCTGGCCGACATTTACGAGCGGGCCAAGCATTTCTCCAAAAACGAGGACGAAAAGAACCACTGGGCGGATCTCGCGGGGAACTGCTACACCCGCATCGTCAAAAACTATCCGCTTTCGAGCCTGACGCAGCGGGCGAAATCGCGATTGGAGGGCATGGGCATGAAGGTCCCCGCGCCCGATTCGCAGGCTCTGGCGCGCATGAAGCGCGAGCAGATGTATGACAATCGTCATCACGAGCCGGTGGCCTTCGCGTTCCTGAAATCGCCGCTGGCCCTGTTTAAGTCATCTCCCTCGGTGTCCAACGCGGCCAAGTTTGGACTGCCCACGATGACTGCGCCGAACGACATCATCTCCGCGCGCGATGTTCTGAAGCAAAACGCCCCCGGCCCCAATTTCCAACTGGCCAATCAGCAACTGAACGCGCCGTTGCAGGCCCCGCCCCCGGTCGACAACGGCACTCCCGTTGACGCGGATACGGAGTCGCCGGGCAACGTTCCGCAGGGGACGGGGATAGGAGTCCAGATCATCGCGCCCACGACCGGGAGCGACACGCCGTCCACATCGCAGCCCGCGCCAGAGGCCGGCGGCTCGCAGCCGGCCGCGACGACTCCGGCGAACGCCCCTTCTGGAATCTCGACTCTGAGTGGAACGACCATCAGTACCTCCGCGGCGCCGAGCAACGCGCCCGCCACCGCGACTACTCCATCGCCCGTATCCGGCAGCTCACAGCCGCAGCCCGCAGCGGAGCCGAATTCGGCGCCAGCCAACGGCACTGCGACGACCGCAACGGATCCCTCCGCAAAGGGCAAGAAAGAAAAACACGCCAAGGCGCCGAAACTCGACTCCGACACGGAGTCCAGCAGCAAGAAAAAGAAGGGAATCAAGAAGGTCATTCCCTGGTAGCCGCTTAAGATCGGGGCCTCAACCTCAAAAGCCTGTAAAACCTGCCCGTTGGTCCTGCTAACCTCTCAAGCACTCCTGTCCCTTGACTCCGTTGACGCGTGTTAAGGCGGATGTTAGCAATAGATGAGGGCAGGAGGCGTGTCGTCGTAGAGCGCGCCAACACCGGGCCGGGCAGTCCTCCCGCCACGGCAAGTTGAACCGTCGCGGTGCAACGCCTGTGACTCCAAAGGGGAAGTCCGTGCCAAGAATCTTAGTCGCCGACGACAACTCGAATATTCAGAAGATGGTCGCTCTGGCCCTGGAAGAGCGCGGTATCGACGTCGTTTCCGTCGGCAATGGCGAAGCGGCCGTTCGGCGCATTCCGGATCTGGCGCCGGATCTGGTGCTGGCGGACGTGTTCATGCCGGTTCGCAACGGCTACGAAGTATGCGAGTTCGTGAAAACCAACCAGCGTTTCGCGCACGTGCCCGTGATCCTGCTGGTGGGGGCTTTCGATCCGCTGGACGAAAAGGAAGCGCGCCGCGTGGGCGCCGACGGAGTCCTGAAGAAGCCTTTCGTCCCCCCCGATCCGCTGATCGCCATGGTGACGTCAGCGCTGGAGAAGAATCCAAAGTTTGCGCCCGAGGAGGAGAAGCGGCCTGCGGCCCCTGCCCAAGCCGCGCCTGTCAAAGCCGCACCGAATCCAGCGCCCAAGCCCCTCACCGAATTTTCCGCGCCGGCGGCCAGCCATGAGGCCAACGACGACGCCCCAGTCTACGGTTTCGAGAAGGCACACGACACGCCAAGCGGCGCCGAGTTTTCTCCGCGTTTCTCGTCGCGCGAAATGCAGCAGCCCCAGGAGGAGTTCGATAGCGCCACCGCATCGGACTGGCGCCGCGATGCCGCGAACTTCGAAATACCGGAAGACCTGAACGCCAAGATGGCCCTCTCCCCGGACGATATGTTGGGCGGCGCGGTCTTCCCTTCCGAGCACAATGCGCCTCCCAAGCACGTGCCCTTGAGCGAGGCCGAGCACGAGGAGCCGGGCAATTCCGCCAGCGACTCGAAGCCGGGGCCCGCTTTCTTTGCGCCCACTGAGGCCCTTGCGGGTTCGACCGGGTATGGAGAGGCGGCTGAAAGCGTCGCACCGCCGGAATCCACGAGCCCTCAAGAATCGCAATCTTCCGAGAGTGAAGACTCTTCGGTGCCGATGGTCCCTTCAAGTTCCGAACACCATGAGGGCGGGTGGATGTCCGCGCTCCTCGACAAGTTCCGTCGCAGTGAGGAGGCGCCGGAGCAAACGGGCGTTCAGGACGAGAGCGGCGTACCGAAACTACTGCCCGAACCCGTCAGTGCACAACCGGAGCCGGAGCCCACGTTCGCAGGCGCGCCGTCGGCCTCGCTCGCCGGATCACAAGAAGGAGAGGCCCAAGAAGAACATCATCCGTTTTTTGCTGCGGAGCCCGCAGCTTCTGAGTCCTGGTTGGCTCCTCCTGTGCCGGCATCGAATGAGCCAAAGCCCTCGACTGAGGCGCTGCCTGAAACACGGCCGACGTTCTCCGCGGATTCAGCCGCGAATTTGATGGCCGCACCGGCGGACGTGAACGCGGATGAACGTGGGCGATGGTCAGCTGGATTCGACTCGAGCAGCGCATCCGAGGCCACGCCAGCCGGCAAAGCCAAGTGGGAGAACGAGACTGTCTCCAGCGAACCCCCATCGGACACTGAGGCGAGGTCCTTTTTCGCTCCGTCGACTGAAGAAGCGGAAATCGATCACAATTCCACAGACGATTCCGCATCGGAGTACGGATCCGATGAGTCGATTTTTGCTCCGGCACCGAGCGTCGATTCGCAGTCTCCGGCCGAAACACAATCGAGCGCTTATGGGGAGACCGCATCGGACGAGCGGATTCCAACGGCTCCTCCCCCGAATCGCGAAGCGTTGGCCGAAATTCCCTTCCTCACGCCCCCTCCGCCCGCTCCGTTTGGGCCTGCGGCGGGTGCGCCGCAGACGGAGGAGAGCGCCGAGCCGGCCCAGAACGCGGCTGCCGATTCACCGTCCGTGGATGCAGTTGTGGCCAAGCTGCTCGAACGGCTCGAGCCGCAGTTGCACGAAATGCTGGCCAAGGATCTGCTGAAGCCGCTGGTCGAGAATCTGCTGCAGCAAGAACTCGCCAACAAAACGAAGTAACTCACCGATAGGGGACAGCGCTACTCGCGCGACAGAGAACTTTGCCCGCACGCCTGCGTGCCGCAACTACCAACTCGCCGTCGCAATACCAAGACACAAAGAATCCTCCGGCAGCGGTGCGTGCCGATGCAAAGCATGCTGTAGCGTTCCGCGGGTGAGCGCGTTAGTATGCGGGTCGGTTGGCCGGCTATGGCGGACTTGCTCATAACGGGTTGCTCGGAAATCGCGACGCTGCGTGGGGCCGTCCCGCGCCGAGGCGCGGCGCTCCGCGATCTGAAGATCATTCGCGATGGCGCGATCCTGGTGCGAGGCGACCGCATCGCGGCGGTCGGGCCGCGACGGCGCATCGAGCGGCTGCGCGCGGCCCGTCGAGCCGAGAAGCTGAATCTGGGCGGGCGGGTGGTCTTGCCCGGGTTCGTAGATTCACACACGCACCTCGTGTTTTTGGCCAGTCGCGCAGCGGAGTACGAGGAACGCATCGCCGGGGCCAGCTACGAGGAGATCGCGCAGCGCGGCGGCGGAATTCAGTCGAGCGTCAAACGCTTGCGGCAGGCTTCCTCCCAGGCTTTGCAGGACGCAGCTTTCGCGCACCTGCGGGAATTTGCTGCGCACGGAACGACCACGCTCGAAGCCAAGAGCGGCTACGGCCTGGAGTGGAACAGCGAGCTGAAAACTCTGGCGCTGCTGGCGACGCTGCACCAGGAGCAGCCGCTCGATATCGCTGCGACCTTTCTGGGCGCGCACGTGGTGCCACGGGAATATCGCGGGCGGCCGGAGTCGTACGTCAAGCTGCTGGAACGACGCTGGATTCCGGCGGTTGCTACAGCGGGACTCGCGGAATTTTGCGACGTATTCTGCGATCGGGGGGCGTTCAGCGTCGAGCAGGCGCGCAGAATTCTGCTGGCGGGACGCGCCTGCGGGCTAGTTCCCCGAATTCATGCCGAACAACTGGCGCGCACGGGCGCCGCGCGGCTGGCCATCGAAGTGGAGGCGGCCAGCGCCGATCACCTGGAAAGAATCGATCGAGCCGATATCCGTGCGCTGGCGCTCTCGAACGTGACTTGCACGCTGCTGCCGGGCTGCTGCTTTCACCTGGGGCTCCACGAGTATGCTCCCGCGCGCGACCTGATCGACGCGGGCGCGATTGTCGCGCTGGCCACGGACTTCAATCCGGGCACGAGCCCTACGCTCAGCATGTCCATGATCCTCTCGCTGGCGTGCACGCACATGCGCATGACGCCCGCAGAGGCCATCAGCGCCGCGACGATCAATCCCGCCTATTCCCTGCGCCGGCACGATCGCGCCGGCTCGATCGAGGTTGGCAAATACGCGGATTTGGCGGCCTTCGACGTGGCCGACTATCGCGAAATCCCGTATTATTTTGGAGTGAACCTCTGCAGCTTGACGATCAAGCGCGGCGTGGTGATTCATCGTAGAGCAGCTTGATGGACGGGCTTTGCGAGAATGGCGATCTCGGGCTCGGGAGCAGCGACAGCTTCCTGCGCGCATGAATCCTCCGTTTCGATCTTCGCAGGAAGTAGTGATTCACGCGCCGATCGAGGAGGTGTGGGCATTCGGTATGGACCTGACGAAGATCCCCGAGTTCCATCCCCGCGTCGTTAAAGTGGATCTGCTTTCGGGAAAGGCCGCGCGTGAGGCAGGGGCGGCGTATCGATGCCACCTTGCCGGCGGAAAATACAGTTGCGTAGAGAAAGATGTGGAAATCGTGCCCATGGAGAAAATCGTGACCGTTCTGCCAGAGGACACGCTGGGCGTCAGCAAGGTTTTGAACGATTATGTAGTGGAGACGACATTGCACCGTCTTGACGATTTGACCCGGGTGAAAATCAGCCACTTCTATTCCACGAAAACTCTCAAAGCGAAGCTGGTTCATCTGCTCGCAGCCAGGAAGATCGCGCGGGACACAACCGCTATGTTGAACGGAATGAAAAGAGCCATCGAAGAAGCGGCTCGACGCGCATGAAACGACTCATTGAATGCGTGCCGAATTTTTCCGAGGGACGCGACGCGTCGAAGGTGGATGCGATCGTCGCGGCCATGCGCGAAGTTCCGGGCGTGTTCCTGCTCGACCGCGAGAGCGACGCGGACCACAACCGCAGCGTGGTGACGATTGCAGGCGAGCCGGAGGCGGTGGCGGAGGCCGCGCTGCGCGGCGTGGGAAAAGCGGCCGAGCTGATCGATCTGACGCGGCACACGGGCGCGCATCCGCGTATGGGCGCGACCGACGTGGTCCCCTTCATTCCGGTCGAGGGCGTGGCGATCGAGGACTGCGTCGCGCTGGCCAGGAAAGTGGGGCGCGAGATTTGGGAACGCTACCGCATTCCCGTCTATTTCTACGAAGCGGCGGCACAGCGGCCCGAGCGCGCGAACCTCGAAAACATCCGCAAGGGGCAATTCGAGGGCTTACGCGAGGAAGTGCCGCGTAATCCAGAGCGCGCGCCCGATGTCGGCGAGGCGCAACTGCATCCAACGGCGGGCGCCACGGTCGTGGGAGCGCGGAAATTCCTGATCGCGTACAACATCAACCTGAATACGCCGGACCTCGAGATCGCCAAGAAGATCGCCAAGAACATTCGATTTTCGAACGGCGGCCTGCGCTACGTCAAAGCTATGGGCGTGGATTTGCGGGCGCGAACGCTGGCACAGGTGTCGATCAACTTGACGGATTTCGAGCAAACGCCGATGCATCGTGTGTTCGATATGGTCAAGCGCGAAGCGGAGCGCTACGGCGTGTCGATCGTGGGCAGCGAAATCGTCGGGTTGATTCCGAAGAAGGCCATCGAGCTGACCGCGGATTTTTATCTGCAGCTCGAAAACTTTTCGGCGGCGCAGGTGTTAGAGAATCGTATCGAGGCGTCGCTGGCCGGAATGCCGGCGGAAGGGCCGGGAAAGCTGGCTGGGCTGGCACAGCCGTTTCTGGACGCGGTGGCGCAGCCGATGGCCACGCCGGGGGGCGGGTCGGTATCCGCGCTGGCGGGAGCGCTGGCGGCAAGCCTGGGGCAAATGGTCGCAGGGCTGTCGCGCAAGAAGAAATCGCAGGCGGCCTTCGTGGATCAGTTGAGCGAAGCGGTCGCGCAATTTCAAACCGCGGCGCGCGTGCTGGGCGAGGCCATTGACCGCGATGCGGCGTCCTTCGATGCTGTGATGGCTGCCTATAAGCTGCCGCAAGGCACGCCCGCGGAACAACAGAAGCGCGACAACGCGATTCAGGCCGCGCTGCATGGCGCCGCCGGCGTTCCGCTGGAAGTGGCGCGCCGCGCCGCGGATATTTTTGAACGGCTCGGGCAACTGGAAGCGATGGCAAGCTCGTCTATGAAATCGGATATTCGCGTTGGCCGGTTGATGGCCTCGGCTGCCGTGCGGGGTGCGCTCGAGAACGTAGCGATCAATCTGGAATCGATCACGGACACGGCGCTGGGCGGCAAGCTGCGCGCCGAGGCGGCGGCGCTGGCTGCGCGTGTGGCAGAAGCGGCGGTAGGCGCGAGCCGGTAATCATACAAGGGCAGAACAAGACCGGGAGCACGAGAAGATCCCCCTTCCTTCGACGTGTTCTTTCGCGAATTGCGAGAGAAAGCGAGAAATTATGAGACAGTCATTTCGACGGATTGCAGTACTGGGCTTGGCCGCGGCGACTTTGCTTGCGGCTGTATTCTCTGCGTTTCCGTCGCGGAGCACGGCGGATTCCCTGAGCGAAACTGTTCTCAGCATGTTTCCGAAGCAAGTGGGCGAGTTTGCTTACGCCGACATGAAATCCGCGCGCCAATATTCCTGGTTCCCTGCCCTGCGCGATCAATTGCTGCCCAGCCGGTTCCGTGAATTCGAGAAGTTCCTCGCGTCCGCTGGCATCGATCCGAACACGCAGGTGGATCAGGTGGCCTGGGGCGGAATCAATATCGCCAAGACCGGCGGAGAAGAAATCGTGGGAGTCGCGCTCGGCTCGTTCGATCCCGGCGCCGCCGAACAACATTTCAAGCAGCAGAAGCTGCCCGTGTTGGACGTGAATGGGCACCACCTGTACGCCTTCGGCAGCGGCGTGGCGCCGGGCGATATTCTGTTTACCTTCATCGATCCCAATACAGCTGCGTTTGGACACCGCTCGGCGCTGGAAAAGCTGATTGCGGTGCGGTCGGGCCAGGCCCAGAGCTTGGTGGACAACAATAAGATCTATCCTCTGATCAACGCCACGAACGGGACGGGAATCATCTGGGCCGTGCTCGACCAGAACTATACGCATCTGGCGGTCAATCAACTACTGCCGCAGGCGAACCAGTTTCCTCAGGCCGAGCAGATCATGAGCCGGTTACAGGCGATGACCATTTCCGTCGACGCGGATAGCGGAGTCGACGCCAAGTTCCAGGCCGTGTGCAGCTCTCCCTCGGACGCGAACCTGCTTTCTGCGGCATTGCAGGCGGGAATCATGTACCGGCGCTATCAGGAGGGGCAGCAGAACCAGGCCTTGTCGGCGGCGCTGGACCAGGTGCGTGTGTCGCCCGCCGGCGATCGCCTCAACGTGGATATTCCGCTCAGCCAGGACCAGCTGGTTTCTTTGATTCGCAGCCGCGCTTTCGCCATTCAGATGTAGGGCGCGGAACAGGCCTGGAGGAAAGGCCGAGGCGCGGATTCCCTTCCCCATCCAGATGTGGACCGAAGCGCTACGGTTTTGATCCGGCGTGATATTTGACGAGAACGGTGCGCGGCCGTCCTTCGTGCACATCACGGCGCAGGAGATCGACTTTCATGTCTTGCAGTGCGCCAACGATGGCATCGGACGCGGCCCCAGGCGCGGAGCGTGAATCCGGCGGCGCAGGTCCTCCGTTGGACTGTTCGATCGCGACTTCTACGCGGTTGGGAAAATCGGAGATCAACAAGCGCAGCATCGCCTGTGGATTTCCACTGCGGCCAGCCAGCGAGAAACTCTCATCGCAAGCCTCGGAGACGGCGCGGCTGAGCTCGCGCTCTTCGTTCCCGGAAAGTCCGGCGCGCTCGCACGCGTGGGCCAGGATGGCCTCGACTGCGGGCAGCAGGCGACGGTCCTTGGGGAGGACCAGCTCGACCGTCGACGGATCAGCGGTCATCGGAATCGGCGAGGCGCACGTCGCAAGCCTCGCGGCAGTCGGGACAGTAGTACATGCCATCCACGCACAGGCGAACGTCCTGTTGCGACTGGCAGAAGCAACAGTATTTTTCGCAGGCGCACTGCGTTTCCGGCTTATCACACTGCGAACAAAGGGTCGGCACGCTGCTTCCTCCCGGCTATCGACCATCTGAACAGCGGATCGTTTCCGCTTGTGAGCAATGGTAGGCCATGTGCGGACGCACGACAAGGAGGTCCGGGACCCGCTGTTCTATGCCAGCAGTCGGGGGCTGGATGGCCGGAGCGGGCTCCGCAGGGCTACGCTCCAGGCAAAGCCAAGAACAACCAACACCGAACCACAACAGAGAGAAGGGGACAGTTCTAACGAGGTAAGCATGGGGACATTTCTAACGAGGTTTGAGAACAAGCGAGCGGTTTCCTTGACACTCCAAAACACGCATGCTACGTTCGTTTTCTTGTCCGCACTTCTTGAGAAGTTTTCGTGAGCACGCAGACTACCGCTGAAGTCCGCAAAACGGCTTTGAATTCCACGCACCGGCGCCTGGGCGCGAAGATGGTGAACTTCGGTGGGTGGGACATGCCGCTCGAATATTCGGGGATCCTCTCCGAGCACGAGGCCGTGCGCACGCGCGCCGGGCTGTTCGACGTCAGCCACATGGGGGAAATCGAGATTCGCGGCGAGCATGCCCTGGATCTGGTGCAATGGGTCACCTGCAACGACGCGTCGAAGCTGACGGACGGCCAAGCCCACTATTCGGGTCTGATGACCGAGCGCGGCACTTTCGTCGACGACCTGCTGGTGCACAAGATTGCCGACCGGCACTATCTCCTTTGCGTGAACGCCGCCAACCAGGACGGCGATTTCGAGCACATTGCGGCCCACAACCGCTTTGGCGCGCAAGCCGAGAACGCCGGAGAGCGCTATTCGCAACTGGCGATCCAGGGCCCTCGCGCGCTCGAAATCCTCAAGCGACTGACCAAGGTGGCTCTCGGCGCGATTCGCTATTATCATTTCACCTCCGGCAAAGTCAGCGGCGTTTCGTGCCTGATCGCGCGCACCGGCTACACCGGCGAAGACGGGTTCGAGATTTATTTCGCGCCGCAATACAGCGAGAAGCTGTGGCAGGATTTGCTCGAGGCCGGCGCCCACGAAAAACTGGTTCCCTGTGGTTTGGGTGCGCGCAACACGCTGCGCCTGGAAGCGGGAATGTGCCTGTACGGGCACGAAATTGATACGCTGACCACGCCGCTCGAAGCAGGGCTCGGCTGGATCTGCAAACTCGAAAAGCCGCGATTTTTGGGCAGCGACGTGCTTGCGGCGCAGAAGCGGGCGGGCGTCACGCGCAAGCTGGTCGGCTTCGAGATGCTGGACAAGCGCATCGGCCGCGACGGCTATCCGGTTTCGACGGCAGGGCGGCAAGTGGGGCGCGTCACGAGCGGCGCGCCCTCGCCCACATTGAAGAAGAACATCGGAATGGCCTACGTTCCAGCGGAACACAGCGCGATTGGAACGGATCTCGAAATCGCGATTCGCGGGCAGGGCGTTCCGGCGCGGATTGTCGCGCTGCCGTTCTATAAGCGAGCGCACTGATCGTTGGGTCGCACGGCGGCAGCGACCACAGGAGCAAACATGTATCCAGCGGATTATCGCTACACGAAAGACCATGAATGGATCAAGATTGAGGGCCAGCGCGGAACGATCGGCATCACCGATTACGCGCAGCATGAACTCGGCGATGTAGTCTTCGTCGAGCTGCCCAAAGTGGGCGCGCGCATCAAAGCGGGGGAATCGTTCGGCTCGGTGGAATCGGTGAAAGCGGTCAGCGACATCTTCAGCCCCGTGTCGGGCGAAGTGACGGAGATAAACTCCGCGCTGGCGGACGCGCCGGAAAAAATCAATAGCGACCCGCACGGTTCCGCGTGGCTGGTGCGGATCAAGCTGGACGATCCAAGCGAGGCGAACTCGCTGATGGACGCGCAGGCTTACCAAAGCTACGTCGACGAGAAAGCGCAGGAACAATCGGCCTGATGCGCTATTTGCCCAAGAGCCCGTCTGAGCGCCAGGAAATGCTGGCGGCCATCGGGGCGCGATCCGTCGAGGAACTTTTCGAGAGCATCCCCGAAGAATTTCGCCTGCGCGAGCCGCTGCCGCTGCCGCGCGCGCTCTCCGAGCCCGAAATCATCGAATATTTCAAGGCGCGCGCCGAAGAAAACGCGCCCGGCTACACCTCGTTTCTCGGCGCGGGCGTTTACCAGCATCATCGTTCCGTGGTGACGGACGCGATGGTGCAGCGCGGCGAATTCCTGACCTCCTACACGCCCTACCAGGCGGAAATTTCGCAGGGCACGCTCACAGCGATTTTTGAGTTTCAAACCCTGATGTGCCAGCTGACCGGCCAGGAAGTGGCCAACGCGTCAATGTACGACGGTTCGACCGCGTTGACCGAAGCGGTGTTGATGGCCGAGCGGCTCACGGGGCGCAGCAAAGTGCTCGTCGCCCACAGCGTGCATCCGGAATACCGCCAGGTGTTGGCGACGTACGCGAAAAATCTGGGGCTGCAAATCGAGGAGATCGGCTACACCCGTTCAGGACAAGTCGATTCGAACGCGCTTGGCAAGGAGAAGCTGGCGAGCGCGGCCGCCGTCGTAGTGCAGTCGCCGAATTTTTTTGGCGCACTCGAAGATATCACCGGCTTGGCCGAACTGGTCCACAGCGAAGGCGCTCTGCTGGTCGACACGATTACCGAGGCGGTCTCGCTGGGAATCGTTCGCCCGCCCGCTGAAGCAGATATCGTGGCGATGGAAGGCCAGTCGTTCGGCATTTCCCCCAGTTACGGCGGCCCATTCGTGGGCGTGATCGGGTCACGTGAAAAATTCGTGCGGCAGATGCCCGGGCGGCTTGCGGGACAGACGACCGACGCGAACGGCCGGCGCGGCTTCGTCCTGACGCTCGCGACGCGCGAGCAGCACATCCGCCGCGAAAAGGCCACTTCCAATATCTGCACGAACGAAGCCCTGTTTGCGCTGGTCGCGACCGTGCATCTGTCCTTGTTGGGCAAAGAAGGCATCCACGAGATGGCTTCGCAGAATCTGGCCAAAGCGCAATATGCGATCGGCGAGCTGGAAAAGATTCCCGGCGTGCGCCGCGTCTTTTCCGCGCCTGTGTTCAACGAATTCGTCCTGGAATTCCCGCGCTCGGTGAAGCTGATCAATGCCGCGCTGCTGCGCGAGAAGATCATCGGCCCGTTCCCGCTCGGACTTCATTATCCCGAATTGACGAAGCACGGACTGGTTTGCGTCACGGAAACCATGCCGCGCGCCGAAATCGAGCGGTTGGCCGCGGCCGTTCGACGCATTCTCGAAACACCGGTCTAGGCCGAGAGCATCTGAGGAGCACGCGAACTTGAATTCAAAATTGACGGAAACGGAAGCGCCGCCGGCGGCAATCCGCAAGGCCGGACGCCACGTCAGCCAAAATGAAGGGCTGATCTTCGAGCGGTCGGCTGCTGGAAAACGCGGAATGGAATTGCCTCCGCTCGATGTCCCGGCCGTCGATCCGGCCGTTGCGCTGGGGCCCGGCTTCGTGCGCGAAAGCGTCGAAGGATTTCCGGAGGTCAGCGAAATCGAAGTCATTCGGCATTTCACGCGCCTTTCGACCTGGAATTACGCCATTGATCTTGGCATGTATCCGCTCGGTTCCTGCACGATGAAGTACAACCCGCGCGTCAATGAGTACGTCGCGCGACTGGAAGGCCTGGCGGGCGCGCATCCCATGCAGCCCGCCGACGTGGCCCAGGGCTGCCTGCGCATTCTCTATGACCTGCAGAGTTCCCTGCTGGCGATCACGGGAATGGACGCGGCTACGCTGCAGCCCGCGGCGGGCGCGCAGGGCGAACTCACCGGCCTGCTGATGATCCGCGCATACCTGGCGAGCAAGGGCAATCCGCGCAAGAAAGTCCTGATCCCTGATTCGGCGCACGGCACGAATCCCGCGTCGGTGGTGATTGCGGGCTACGAAGTTCAGAACATCAAGTCCAACCGGCTCGGCGAGATCGACACCGACCACCTGCGCGAATTCGCCACAGAAGATGTGGCGGCGCTGATGCTTACCAATCCCAACACGCTTGGCGTGTTCGAAGAACGCATCGCCGAAATTGCGGCGATCCTGCACGAGCGCGGCGCCTTGCTCTACATGGACGGCGCCAACATGAACGCGCTGGCGGGCGTGGCGCGGCCGGGCGATTTCGGTGTCGACGTCATGCACCTGAATCTGCACAAGACGTTTTCCACGCCGCACGGCGGGGGCGGGCCGGGTGCCGGTCCCGTGCTAGTCAAGAAGAGCCTCGAACCATTTCTTCCAGTCCCGGTTCTCGTCCAGAAAAATGGCGGGCGTCTCGTGCTCGATGCGAACCGGCCGCAGACGGTTGGGCGCGTGCGCGCCTACTGCGGGAATTTCGGAGTGCTGCTGCGCGCGCTGGCCTACATCCTCGCGTACGGCCCGGGCATTCGCCAGGCAACCGAAGATGCGGTTCTGAACGCGAACTACATCCGCAAGCATCTCGAGGAGTACTTCGATCTGCCCTACGACGCGCCGTCGATGCACGAAGTGGTCTTCAGCGACGCGCGCCAGAAGCGCAACGGCGTGAACACCATGGACATCGCCAAGCGCCTGATCGACTACGGCTTCCATCCCTACACGACGGCCTTTCCGCTGATCGTTCCGGGCGCGATGATGATCGAGCCCACCGAGTCCGAATCGCGTGAGGAATGCGATCTGTTCATCGACGCGATGCGCTCGATCGCGCATGAGGCGGAATCGACTCCCGAACTGGTCAAGACCGCGCCGCACGCCACTCGCGTAGGCCGGCTGGACGAAGTCGCCGCCGCCCGCAAGCCCGTCCTGCGCTGGAAAGGCGACTGACTTCCAGGCAACCCCGAATTCCCCCGCACGCACCAGACGCCGTTTCGCCTGCAGCGCACCGCCGCATTTGAAAATGGAAGTTGCGCCCCCAACTGCAACAGTTTCTCTCCCGCGGGTATAATCGCCGCTCGCGATAACTTGCGGTCAGGGAGACGCCTTGAAATTCGCCAAGACAATCACCGCCGTTGACGCCCACGCCTGCGGAGAACCGGGCCGCGTCATTATTGCCGGCGCGCCGGATGTGCCCGGCAAAACGATGTTCGAGAAGAAGGCCTATCTCGAAGCGCACTGCGATGATCTGCGCAAGCTGATGCTCCGCGAGCCGCGCGGCTATCCCGCATCGAACTGCAATCTGATTTTGTCTGCGACCCATCCGGACGCGGATGCCGGCTTCGTGATCATGGAGCAAGTGGAGTATCCGCCGATGTCGGGAACGAACACGATTTGCGTCGTCACGGTGCTGCTGGAGACGGGGATGATTCCCGTTCGCGGGCCGATGATGCGGCTCAAATTGGACACGCCTGCGGGGCTAGTAGAGGTGGAAGCGGAAATTCAGGATGAGAAAGTCGTGCGCGTCACCTTCGAGAATGTGCCGGCCTTTGCGACGCATCTCGATGCGCCCATCGAAGTGCGCCAGCTGGGTACTGTCAAGGTGGACGTCGCCTACGGCGGAATGTTCTACGTGATTGCCGACGCGGAGCCGTTCGGGTTGAGGCTGACGGCCGATGAAGGGCGCGACATCGCGCGCATCGGCGAAATGATCAAGGCCGCCGCGCAAGAGCAATTGCCGGTCGCGCATCCCGAGAATCCTGCGATTTCCGGTGTCACTATCGCGCAGCTTTCGGCGCCCTCCATTACGCGCGGCGTGGATCGCCGAAACGCCGTGATCGTTTCGACCGGCAAGCTCCACTGGGACGAGCCTTCCTCCTGGACAGGCGCGCTGGACCGCTCGCCGTGCGGCACCGGGACTTGCGCGAAAATGGCCGCGCTGCACGCCAAGGGGCAACTGCCGATTGCGCACGATTTCGTTCACGAAGGCGTGCTCGGCACGACGTTCACGGGGCGGTTGCTGCGCGAGACCCGCGTCGGAGAACGCAGCGCCGTCGTGCCGGCGATCAGCGGGCGCGCCTGGATCACCGGGTTCAGCACCTACGTCCTCGATCCGAGCGATCCATTTCCGGAAGGGTTCACGCTGGGCGATATTTGGGGCCACGCCTAGCCGAATGGAAAACTACCTTCGAGAATAGACGCGCACGTAATCGACGAGCATGCGTTGCGGGAAAGTCGTCGACGCATCCGGGCTGCCCGGCCAGGTGCCGCCCACCGCGACGTTCAGAAGGATGAAGAACGGGTGATCAAACACCCAGCGCTTGCCCGGAATATCGCGCGGCGTGCGCGTTTCGTAGAGATGGCCGTCGACGTAGAAGCGCACGGCGGACGGTTCCCACTCCAGCGAGAAGGTGTGGTACCCGCCGCTCAAGCGGCCATGAGGAAGCGTGTAGGACGCGGTTAGCGCATGTCCGCCGGAGTAGCCGGGGGCATGCATGCTGCCGTGGTTGGTGGCCGGTTGCGAACCGATGTTTTCCATGATGTCGACTTCACCGCAGGCGGGCCAGCCGGCGGTCTTGAGGTCATCACCGAGGATCCAAAACGCGGGCCAGATGCCGCGGCCGGAAGGCAGCTTGATGCGTGCTTCGAAGCGGCCGTATTTCTGCGCGAAGAGTCCTTCGGTCACGATGCGAGCGGAGGTGTAGTCCCGCCGGACTCCGTCAGGACCGGTAAACGGTTCCTTGATGGCTTCGATGACAAGCTTTCCGTTTTCCTGGCGGGCGTTTTCGCGGCGCGATGTGTAGTACTCCAATTCCTGATTGCCCCAGCCGTTGCCGCCCGTTTCCATGATCCATTTCTTGGAATCGGGAGCGCTGCCGTTCGGCCCATTGAATTCGTCGCTCCAGGTCAGCACCCATTTTGAGCGGGAAGAGTTTTTGGTGCGCGCCTGCGACATCGACGCAAGAAGCAGAATGGCCGCGCATACGGCAAAACAGCTAATGGGTATACTTGCACAGTTTCGCATCAGCTTTCCTCGCTCCGTTCCAGGGCCTTATCTTGCGTCTTCCGAAGGCGAATTGAAAAGCGGTTTGTGACCTGGCGAGGAGTGGCACAGGCGCACGGAGGCGCCCAAAAAATGGGCCGCGAAACGAAATGAAAGCTTTCGCTCGCGGCCCGGATCGTGCACTCGTATGACGCTGCTGTTCGAACTACTCCGCTGCCGCGCCGTCTCCTTCCGGCGCCGCTCGAGCACTGATTGCCATGGGGCTGATTCCATGCTGGCTCAACGTTCGATTGAAGCCGGGAAGTTCCTTCTGGTATAGGTTGTCGTAGTTGCTCTTGGCCGCGGCGAGCTCTTTCTCCAGGGATCCCAGCTCCGACAGGTCTTCCGCTGTGGGCGCCCAATTTGCGCCACCCGCCACGTCGCCCGCGCCGGTTCCGATTTCACCGTTCAGCCAGATCAGATTGAGATAGAGCTTGTACGCCGCGGAATAATACTTGTCGTCGCTATTCAGATTCTCGCGCGCGATCAGCTGGTATTCGACGGATTCAAGTTTTTTGCTCATGGTATCCACGGATTTGAGCAGATCCGCCGAGCCGGCGTTCTCCGGCTTCCCTTCCGCCTTCGCCTTGGCTTGTTCCGACTTCAACATCTCGTCGACCACACCGATCTGTTTGCGCGTCCACTCGATGTGGTTGATCATGTTCGAGGTTTCGTTCAGGTCGTTGCGAAGACGCATTTGCGCCCGGAAGGTAGCTTCCAGGTCCGCTGGGGTGCCGGGTGTATGCGGATCCTTGAGCACCGTGACGGTCTGTGTGTAGCTCTGCCCGTCGACGGTCAGCTTGATGGTGTATTTCCCCGGCACAGCGAACGGCCCCACTTCGGCGGGCCGGATGCCCCAGTGCGTCACGGGCCGTGACTTGGCGTTGCGGAACCGCGGCTCTTCCCAAATGTACGGATTATCCGGAGCGGCCGTTCGCAACTCTGCCAGCGTCGGCGGATCGTAGTAGAAATCCCAGCGCACGCGGTCGAAGCCCTCCTTCGCCGGACCATGCAGCCTGCGGACTTCGTTTCCGCGCGAATCGAGGATCTCGATCTTCACGTTCTTGTTCTTGGACGCCGATTTCAGGTAGTAGGTAATAAACGCGCCTCCGCCGTGGAGAAACCGGTAGCTGTCGCGCGGCTGGAACAAGCGGACGGCCGCTTCCGATTTTTCCTTGGCCATCTGCTCGAGCGGCGAAATGTCGTCGAGAATATAAATGCCGCGACCGTAGGTGGAAACGACGAGGTCGTGGAAGTGCTTCTGCACCACGGCCCAGGAAACGACAGCGTGCGGCAGGCCCGCGTCGAACATAGTCCAGTTGGCGCCGTCGTCGAGCGAATAATAAAGAGCGTTGCCTGTGCCGGCAAAAAGCAGGCCCTTGCAATTGGGATCTTCCGTGACCACGCGAACGTACGAATACTCACTTTTCGGGATTCCGCCGCTGATCAGTTGCCAGGACTGCCCGTAGTCCGTCGTTTTGTAGATGAACGGATCGCGATTGTCCATCAGGTGCAGGTCGACGCTGACGTAGGCGGTGCCGGGATCGAAGAACGACGGCTGAATGCTTGTCACCGTGCCCCAGGCCGGCATTCCGGTCACATTCTTGGTGACGTTCGTCCAATGCCCGCCGCCATCCTTCGTATACCAGATTTGTCCGTCGTTCGTGCCCGCCCAGATCAAACCCTTCTGAATCTGCGAGGGCGCAATCGCAAACACCACTTCTCCCTCAAACTGCCCCAGATTGTCCTGGATCAGACCGCCCGACGGAACGATCCGGCTGGGGTTGTTGGTCGAAAGATCGGGGCTGATGACCTTCCAGGTTTGGCCCGCATCGGACGTCTTGAAGATGACCTGGCATCCGTAATACACGGTGTTGGGATCGAAGGGATCAATGGCCAGAGGCGGCGTCCAATGGCAGCGATACTTCACCTCGTTAGGCGGCGAATCGAGCGTGTGCCAATAGGGGCTGACTGAGCGTGCGGCCTTCACCTTCGCATTCCACACTGTCACTTCGTCGCCATAGCAAGTGGCCCACACGATATTGGGATCGGCCGGGTCGGGTAGCGTGAAGCCCGATTCGCAACCGCCCATGTCGTGGTCCCAACCGGCTTCCGCAGACGCGCCGAAGCCGAAGCCGGCGATATTGGTGCTTGGGCCGCGCATGTTCCCGTCATCCTGCATGTTGGTGTAGAAATCGTAGGGAATCTGATTGTCGACCGCGACGTGATACATCTGCCCGATCGGCAACGACACGCGATTGAATCCACGGCCATGGACCGTGGTGATGTTCAGCCCGCCATCATCGGTGACGACGAAGCGGTTCGCGTTCGTTGGGTCGATCCAGATGTCGTGATTGTCGCCGCCCCAGGGAACCGGATTGAACGTCTCGCCCCCGTCGAGAGATTCGAAGAACGAGCTGTTGGAGATGTACACCTCGTTGTCGCTGGCCGGCGAGACCGCGATGCGGATGTAGTATCCGGCGCGGCCAATCAAGCGGCGATCGTGATTGATCACCCTCCAATTCTTGCCTCCATCATCGGAGCGCCATACCGAGCCTTGATCCTTCGTTTCGATCAGAGCGTACACGCGATTCGAATTGGTTGGCGCCACTGCAACGTCGATTTTCCCTACCGGCGGCTTGGGAAGTCCGTGACCCACGATGTGCGCCCAGGTCGTCCCGCCGTCATGCGAGACGTAAACGCCGCTCCCGGGGCCGCCGCTGATTTCCGCGTACGTGTGCATCTCCACCTGCCACATCCCGGCAAACATCGTGCGCGGATTTTCCGGATCCATAGCCAGGCCCGAGCAACCCGTGTTTTCGTCGGCAAAAAGCACGCGGTCCCAGTGTTTGCCTCCGTCCATCGTGCGAAACACGCCGCGCTCCTGCTGCGGGCCGGTAATGCGGCCCAGGGCGCAAACAAACACTTCGTTCGCGTCTTTCGGGTCGATGAGAATGCGCCCGATGCGCCCCGTGTGATCGAGGCCCATCTGCCTCCACGTCTTCCCCGCGTCGGAGGATTTGTACACGCCATCGCCCATCACGTCGCTGTCGCGAATGGCCCAAGCCTCGCCCGTGCCCGCCCACACGACGTTGTGATCCGACGGCGCCACCGCTAGCGCGCCAATCGCTTGCGCGGGCTCCTTATCGAAAATCGGCCGCCAATTGTTCCCGCCATCCGTGGATTTCCACACACCGCCCGACGCGGCTCCCGCGTAATACGTGCTTGGATCGCCGGGAATTCCCGCAACCGCAGCCACGCGATTGCCTCGCATCGGCCCGACAAAGCGAAAGCGGAATGTGTGCTCTGGGGGAGGGCCGAACCGGAACTGGCCCAAGGCCGGCATGGGCAAACAGATTAAACAGAACACAATGAACGAGAAAACGGACACAATCACACCGGGCAAACGCTGCTGGATCATGCGACGCATGCACGCTCCTTGAAAAGAGCAGGATAAACAGTCTAAGGACAGCCAGACCGAAGTGGAACCGGGCGAACTATAAGCCGCATCGGATACAATATGCAAGTGCTTTGCGGCTCAGCAACGGCCAGCAACGGAGGCCTTGCAGCGGGGCGAAGAATTGTATACTGTATGCAGACGGCCCGGCCTGTCCACCGGGCCCGTCAAAAAATTAGGGCCAGAAAACGTTTTCTAGACGTGTACAATAACCGCGCCATGCGCGACCGCCCTCACCACACGACGCCATCTAAGTCCCTTAGAACCTTTGCCTCACCCGCTCACGCGCGTAACGGTTTCCAGCGCCTTCGGGTCGTCGATTCTCACACCGGTGGAGAGCCCACGCGGGTTATCGTCTCGGGCATGCCCAGGCCGCCCGCTGGATCGATGGCCGCGCGCCTGAACTGGTTCCGGAACGATTGCGACTATCTGCGGCGCGCCTTGGTCAACGAACCGCGCGGCTCAGACGTCGTGGTCGGAGCAGGACTGTTCAAGTCGGCGGAGCGCCGTTGTGATGCCGGCGTGCTGTACTTCAACAACGTCGGATACCTGGGCATGTGCGTTCACGGAACCATTGGATTGATGGTGACGCTCGCCTATCTTGAAAAAATCAAGCCGGGTGAACATCGGATCGAGACGCCAGTTGGGGTGATCACGGCCACGCTGCACAACAGCACGGATGTGACGGTAGAGAACGTTCCGTCCTATCGCGCGGCTGCAGGGGTCGAGATCGACGTGCCTCGATTCGGAAAAGTGCGCGGGGATGTGGCTTGGGGCGGCAATTGGTTTTTCCTGGTCAACGATCATCCCTTGGATATTTCCCTATCGAACGTGGAACGACTCACCGAATTTGCCTGGGCCATTCGAACGGCTTTGCGCGATCAACGCGTCAGCGGCGCCGACCACGCGGAGATCGATCACATCGAGCTGTACGGCGCTTCGAAGATCCCGGGCGTGAACAGCAAGAACTTTGTGCTGTGCCCCGGAAAGGCCTACGATCGCTCGCCTTGCGGGACGGGCACGAGCGCCAAGCTCGCCTGCCTGTATGCCGACGGCAAGCTGAAACCCGGGCAGGCGTGGCGGCAGGAAAGTATCGTCGGCAGTGTTTTTGAAGGCACGGTTCGGGCGGATAATGGGCGGGTGCTGCCGCGCATCAAGGGTTCCGCGTTCGTCACCGCCGATTCGCAAGTGGTCGTGGACCCCCAGGATCCCTTTCGCTTCGGAATTCCCACATGAGCATGGCCGTCGACGTGGTGGTAGCCGGCGCCGGAATTGTGGGCGCCGCGTGCGCGCGCGAACTCGCCTCCGCGGGCTTGCATGTCGCCGTTGTCGATCGCGGGTTCGCCGCCTGCGGCGCGACCTCCGCGGGCATGGGGCACATCGTGGTGATGGACGATTCCGAGGCACAATTTGCGCTGACCCGCTATTCTCAGACCTTGTGGGATCAGCTCGAAGCCGAACTTCCGCCGGAAGCGGAATTCGAGCGCTGCGGCACCATCTGGGTAGCCACCGACGACGAAGAGCTGGCCGAGGTCCGGCGCAAATTCTCGCGTTACACGCAGCGCAACGTGGCGGCGGAAATTCTGAACGCCGCTGAACTATCGGCGGCGGAGCCCGGCTTGCGCACTCTGCTTGCAGGGGGGCTTCTCGTGCCTGGCGATTCCGTGCTCTATCCGCCCTGCGCGGCAGCACACTTGTTGGATGGCGCTCGCGAAAACGGCGCCACGCTTCTCTTTGGAGAAACGATCGTCGCCATGGGACACGGAAACGTTTCTCTCTCCGACGGCACGGCAATCAGCTGCAATCGGATCGTCAACGCAGCGGGACATCATTCTCCGTCCTTGACGGCCGGGGTCAACGTGAAACCTCGCAAGGGACATTTGGTGATCACCGATCGCTATGCCGGCACGGTGCGGCATCAACTGGTGGAGCTCGGTTACTTGAAGAGCGCGGCCTCGATCACCAACGACTCGGTGGCCTTCAATGTTCAGCCGCGAAAGACGGGCCAAGTTCTGATCGGCTCATCGCGGCAGTACAATGTGGCGGAGAGCGGGGTGGACACTCGCATCGTGGCGCGCATGCTGCAACGCGCGTTCGAATACGTTCCGTCGTTGCGTTCGGCCTCCTGCATACGGACCTGGACTGGATTTCGCGCGGCCACTCCGGACAAGCTGCCGCTGATCGGGCCGTGGCCCGAGGATCCAAGCGTCATCCTGGCGACGGGACACGAAGGGCTTGGCATCACCACTTCTCTTGCTACCGGGCGGCTCGTAGCCGACCAAATCCTTGAGCGGCGGCCGGCCATTCCGGTCGAACGGTATCTGCCGTCGCGGCAAATGTCAGGCGCGCATGCCTAAGACGGTCCCTGTTCGCGTGAACGGCACGACCACGGAGGTTGCGGAGGGAACGACTGCGGCCGCTGCTCTCCTTTCGACCGGAGGATTTTCGCGAACCTCCGTGCAGGGCGAGCGGCGTTCGCCTTTCTGCGGGATGGGCACGTGCTTCGAATGCCGTTGCGAAATTGATGGCGAGCCGCACCGGCGCGGATGCCAGACCGCCTGCAAAGCGGGCATGGAAATCCGCACGGCCCCCGCCGAGGTTGCCGCCATGCGGATTGCGGTGCGCGGCGGCGCGGACAGTTCCGGGCCCGACGATGGGAGCGGTGCTGCCCCCAGTGCCCCGAGCCGGAGTGGAACGTACATCGAGCGCCTCCATTTCGAAATTGTCGTGATCGGAGCCGGACCGGCTGGAATCGCGGCTGCGACAGCCGCCGCGGAGTCGGGACGCAGCGTCGCAATTCTCGACGACAACCCGTCCGCCGGCGGCCAGATCTGGCGCGGCGAAGGAGTGAAGGCCTCCGCGCGCGAATCTGCCGCCTGGCTGCACCGTTTGCGGCATGCGCCCGTTCAAGCCTTTGCGAATGCGAGGGTGTTTCACCTCGAGGACGGCCGGCTTACTGCGGAAACAGCACGCGGCGTACTGGATATTTCCTATCGCGAGCTGATTTTTGCCACCGGCGCACGCGAGTTGTTCCTGCCATTTCCGGGTTGGACGCTGCCAGGGGTGTTCGGCGCGGGCGGGTTGCAGGCGTTGATGAAAACAGGGCTCCCGGTGCAGGACAAGCGCATCGTGGTCGCGGGCACGGGCCCGCTGCTGCTGGCCGTCGCAGCCTATGCGCGAAAACACGGGGCGAAAGTCGTTGCCATCTGCGAGCAGACGGATCGCAGAAGTCTGGCGCGGTTCGCGATGTCAACTACGCGCCTTCCCGGCAAGCTGAAAGACGCGCTGAATTTTGGGTGGCAACTGCGCGGGGTTCCCTACTGGTCCGGCACCTGGGTGGTCGAAGCGATTGGGTGCGAGCGGCTGGAGCGCGTTCGCATCTCCCGGCGCGGGCAGCCTCGCGAGCTCGAATGCGATTACCTGGCCTGCGGCTTCCATCTCGTGCCGAATCTCGAATTGCCGCTTTTTGCGGACTGCGCTATCGGGCAGGGATTCGTCGAGGTCGATGAATTCCAGCGAACTTCCGTTCCGCATGTTTACTGCGCGGGGGAAACAACGGGCATCGGCGGTCTAGACAAATCCCTGGTCGAAGGCCGCATCGCAGGGTACGCTGCGGCACGCAACGAGAACGCCGCGCGAAAGCTCTTCGACGAGCACGCGCGCTGGCTGCGTTTCTCCGCGCAGATGAAATCCGCATTCCAGCTTCAGCCCGAGCTCAAAACGCTGGCGCGGCCGGAAACGTTTTTGTGCCGCTGCGAGGATGTCACGCTGGAACGCGTGGGCCGCCATCATTCCTGGCGCGAGGCCAAACTCCACACGCGCTGCGGCATGGGCGCCTGCCAGGGACGCGTCTGCGGTGCTGCGGCGGAATTCCTGTTCGGCTGGAACGTTGCTTCCGTGCGCCCGCCGGTTTTTGCCGTCGAATGCAGCAGCCTGGCAGCGGTGGCCTCGGGGCGCGATTAAGGCACGATTAACCCGGCGAAATCGACCGAGTCATAGACGAAGGTTTTAACGAGCGGGAGGGCAATATGAAGTGGAAGGGCGTTATTCCTGCAATCACCACCTATTTCGACGAAAAAGACCGTGTCGATCACGGCTTCATGGCCGATCACGCACGCTGGCTGATCGAGAACGGCTGCACGGGAATCGTAGCGCTGGGCTCTCTGGGCGAAGGCGCCACTCTTTCCTTCGACGAAAAACTCGCGGTCTTGCGCAATCTCGTTGATGCGCTGCGCGGGCGCGCGCCCGTGGTCGCTTCCATTTCCTCGCTGACCACTGCGGAATCCGTTGCGCTGGCCAAAGCGGCCGAACAGGCAGGCTGCGATGCAGTCATGGTCCTCCCGCCCTACGTGTACAAAGGGGACTGGCGCGAGATGAAGGCGCATATGGCCAGCGTATTCCGGGCCACCAAGCTGTCCTGCATGCTCTACAACAACCCGATCTCCTACGGCACCGATTTTCTCCCCGAGCAAGTTCAGGAGCTCGCGTCCGAGCATTCCAATTTTCACGCGGTGAAGGAATCCAGCGCCGATGTGCGGCGGGTCAGCGCGATTCGCGCCCTGGCGGGCAACCGACTGGAGGTGTTCGTCGGCGTCGACGACGCCATCGTGGAAGCGATCGGTGTTGGCGCAACGGGCTGGATCGCCGGACTGGCCAATGCCCTGCCCCGTGAATCGGTCGACCTCTTCGACTACGCCATCGAAGGAAAATCGGCGGCGGCCTTTGAACTGTATCGCTGGTTCCTGCCGCTCCTGCGCCTGGACACGGTGCCGAAATTCGTGCAACTGATTAAGCTGGTCCAGGAAGAACTGGGCGTGGGCAGCGCACGCGTTCGCGCCCCTAAATTGCAGATCGTGGGCGAGGAACTCGAAGCGACGCGAAAATTGATCCGCGAAGCCATGCACAGCCGGCCGAAGTCCGCGAGCACGGAACTGCGCGTCGCCACACGCTCCGTTTGATTCGACACTTTTTCGCGCTTGACGCACCTCGGGCGCGCCGCATACCAAGTACGGGAGACATTTATGGCAGCTACGGGAAAATCATTCATCGGATTTCATGAAGGATCGCAAGGCGCCAAGAAGTTTCGCGCCTACAATCCCGCCACGGGAGAAGCGCTCGATCCCGAATACCAGGAGGCGAGCCCGGAAGAGGTCGATGCAGCGGCGCGGCTCGCCGCCGAGGCCTTCGTCTCGTACCGCGAGCTTTCCGGCGCGGCCAAAGCCGAATTCCTGAACGCGATTGCGCGCAATATCGAAGCGGTGCTCGAACCGCTCGTCGAGCGCGCGCATCTGGAGACGGCCCTGTCCAAGCCGCGCCTGCAGTCGGAGACGGCGCGGACCTGCAATCAGCTGCGCCTGTTCGCTCAGGTCGTGGAGGAAGGTTCCTGGGTCAACCCGCGCATCGACCGCGCCGACCCCAATCGCAAGCCGCTGCCGAAGGCCGACATTCGCTCGATGTGGCGGCCGCTGGGGCCCGTGGTGGTGTTTTCAGCGAGCAACTTCCCGCTCGCCTTCTCGGTCGCTGGAGGCGACACCGCCTCGGCGTTCGCGGCGGGCAATCCCGTCATCGTGAAGGCCCATTCCGCGCATCCCGGCACAAGCCAGATTGTCGGCGAGGCCGTGCGCAACGCGGTGCGCTCCTGCAAGCTGCATGAAGGCGTGTTTTCTCTGATCTTTGGCGCGGGCACCTCCGTGGGCACGCAGCTCGTACGGCATCCCTTGATCAAGGCCGGCGGATTTACCGGCTCGACCGGCGCCGGACGCGCGCTGATGAATCTTGCCGCGGCGCGACCCGAACCCATTCCCTTTTATGGTGAACTCGGCAGCACGAATCCTGTGTTTCTCCTGCCTGGCGCGATGCGTACGCGCGCCGGCAAGATTGCCGAAGACCTGTACACCTCGTTCACGCTCGGCGCAGGACAGTTCTGCACCAAGCCCGGCCTGATTTTCTTCTCCGAAGACAAGAGCGCCGAGCCGTTTCTCGGCGAATTGAAGGGCAAGGTCGAGAAGGCGCCGGAGTTCGCCCTGCTGACCAAGGGAATCAGCGGCGATTACGAAAAAGAGGTGCAGGCGCGCAAGCAGCGCCGCGACGTAAGCGTCGTTGCTGAAGGCGCGCAGCGCAACGCGGCCAATCCCTACTCCGCGACGACCGCGCTCTATCAGACCGAGATTTCCGCGTTCAATTCCAATCCCGAAATGTCCGAAGAGCACTTCGGGCCGTCCACCCTGCTGATCCGCTACTCCACCAAGCAGCAGATCCTCGAGGCGGCTCGCAATCTCGAAGGACACTTGACCGCTACCATCCACGGCACCGAAGAAGACCTTCGCGAATTCGCGGAGCTGATCTCCATCCTGGAAAACAAGGTGGGCCGCATCATCTTCAACGGCTTTCCGACGGGCGTCGAGGTCTGCCACGCCATGGTGCATGGCGGCCCATATCCAGCGAGCACCGACGGGCGCACGACCTCCGTGGGCACCCAGGCGATCTACCGCTTTGCGCGGCCGGTCTGCTATCAAAACTTGCCCGATGCCGCGCTTCCGCCCGAACTGAAGAACGCGAACCCGCTCGGCGTGTGGAGGCTGGTCGACGGCAAGATGACGCAAGAACCGCTATAAGCTGGCGTCTGAGTCATTCAAAGGGCCCGGCCATCCACGAAAAGGCCGGAGCGTGAGTCTCGGACCGTCATAAATCGCATAGCAACGCTGCTGGTTATCCGCTAAGATTTAGGATTCAGCTCTTCGCGCTGCTCTGCTCCGGGGTGGTGCAATTGGTAGCACATGGGCCTTTGGAGCCTAGAATCCTGGTTCGAGTCCAGGCCCCGGAGCCATTCTCCTCGCAATCGTTTGCCGCGTTTTTCCAAACACCGAAATGTCGAGTGAGGACGATTACTCGTACCGGAGCGCGACCATGGGGTCGACTTTGGAGGCGCGGCGGGCGGGAATATAGCAGGCGGCCAGCGCAACCAGAGTGAGCACAATCGCGACGAGCGCGAACGTAAGCGGATCCGTGGGGCTAACACCGTAGAGGATTTTCGACATCAGCCGCGTCAGTCCAGCGCCCACTGCCAGCCCGATGGCAACTCCGATCAGCGCGAGAGACCCGGCCTCCATCAGAACGCCCTTCAGCACTTCCCCGCGTTGCGCTCCCAGGGCCATGCGAATCCCGATTTCGTGCCGGCGCTGGCCCACCACGTAGGAAATGACTCCATAAATCCCGATGGCGGCCAGCAGCAGCGCCAGCCCGGCGAACACGGCGAGAAGGATCATGGCGAAGCGCCGCGCTGCCAGCGATTTCGAGATAATCTCGTCCATCGCGTAAAATTCGTAAGGCGCCTGTTCGCTGTTCATTTGCTGCAACGCCGAGCGGATCGTGTCGATGCTTGGATAATTTGCGGCCTCCCTACGCACCACCATCCCCGCACCTTCGTTGACAGAACCTAAAAATTCATCGGGAACCTGCCCAGCGAGAATATAGAGCTGACTTCTGATCGATGTGGCAAGACTGGGGCCCAGACCCCACTGCTGAACATGCCCGACCACACCGATGATTTCGATCGGTGCGAACTTTCCCGGGGCAAGTCCGAGATTAATGATCTGGCCGACCGGGTCCTGTTTCGGGAAATACTCGCGCGCAAAATCCTCATCGATGACTCCGACACGCCGCGAATGAGGGTTGTCTTGCGGCGTGAAGAAGCGGCCGTGAAGAAGAGGAGTGCCCATAGCCCGTCGATAACCGGGGCTAACAATGTATAAGAGGGTTTGGGAAAGTTGTGCAGACGTCGGCGGCTTTGGCTTGCCTGCAACGTAAAAACCGTATTCTGAGTCGTCGGCCAGCGGCTGCGAGGCATCCGTCACCGAGGCCACTTGCACGCCAGGAATTTGCGCAACCCTCTCGGGAAGCTGCTGCAGCACTGCACGCAACTGGTCCGGTGTCGCATGGGTGGTCGATGGCGGAAAGGCCAGCGAGAAGGTCAAAACGTTTTGCGGATTGTAGCCGCGGTTGATGCTCCACAGATGGGCGAGACTGCGAACCATCAGCCCCGCGCCGACAAGCAGGATGACCGCAAGGGCCATCTCCAAGACCACAAAGATTCCTTGCGTGCGATAGCGCGTGCCGCTTGCGCCGCGGCCGCCCTCCTTCAGTTCTTCGTGCAAATCGGGATGCGCGGTTTTCATCGCAGGGGCCAGACCAAACAGGATCCCGGCCAACAGCGATATGATGAGCGTAAACAGCAGCACGCGCGGATCGATACGCACGTCATTCGCCCGGGGCAAGGTGCCGGGAACAATCGAGAGAGCGCCTGCCGTTCCCCACGCCGCAAGCAGCAGTCCCAGCACGCCCCCGCAAAGCCCCAGGATGACGCTCTCGGTCAAAAGCTGCCGGATCACACGTCCCCGTGATGCTCCGAGGGCTGCTCGAATCGCAATCTCGCGTGCACGTGCACCGGACCGCGCCAGCAGCAGGTTTGCGACGTTCACGCACGCGATCACCAACACGAACCCCACGGCCGCGAGCAAGATGAACAGGGTGGATTGGATGTCCTGCAACATGCGCTGCCGTAAAGGCGTCAGCAGAACGCCCGCGTTCTTGTTCGTATCGGGGTAGGTCCTGGCCAGATTAAGCGCGACCTCAGTCATATCCGCGCGCGCCTGCGCGACGGTCGCGTCGGGCCTCAGGCGCCCGATCGCGCGGATGCCCGGATGAGAATCCCTCTGGGCGATCCACGCGGCGTTTGCCGAGCCGATCGGCACGTAAACATCGCCCAACCTGAAATTCATCGACTCGCAGCAAAAATAGAAGTTCTCGGGCACCACGCCGATGATCCTGTAACCGGTGCCGTCCAGATTCAGCATTTTGCCCAAAACGTTCGGCGAAGCCGCAAATTTCTTCTTCCAAAAACGCCCGCTGAGCATCGCAACCGGCGCAGCACCCTTTGTGTCGTCCTGGTTCGAGAAGTTCCGCCCGATGACAGGCTTGACGCCCAAGAGATGGAAAAAATCAGCCGAAACTTGCACGCCACGAAGGCGCTGCGCCTTGCCCGTGCCTACCAGGTCGAAGTCTGTTCCGCGATACGCCGCGAGCCCCTGAAACGTATGGTTCATCCTGACCCAGTCGAGGAAATTCGGATAAGCGATCGATGCCTCGGGAAATGGCTCGTATTTTTCAGCCACTGCGACGAGTTGGTTCGGGTGTGGGTACGGCAGTGGGTTCAGCAGAACGCCGTTCACCACAGAAAACAACGCCGTGTTCGCCCCAATCCCCAACCCCAGCGTCAGGATGGCGATGGCGGCAAATCCCGGCGACTTACGAAGCATACGGAGAGCGTATCGGATATCCTGAAGCAGGTTTGGCACCGCAATGACCTCCTCGAGACCCAGCCCGCCACCGCCCGTGGCACTCGGTACGAGGGCACACCCAGCAGATGCGTCTCCCAACGGAGGCCAAATAAGAGATTCATAATCAAAGGCTTGCGCGAACGGACCTCGACTGCAGGCAGCTCGACTGTCCGATTACGGGATTGCGCATGGCGGGAATGGACACGCTGGCGACCCGCACAGGGACGGAGTCAGGCCGCGGAGACCTTTTTCACGCTGACCAATGGTTTTGCCTTCAGCTTGGCGGCTGCGCGGCGCAGAAGTAGCTCAAATTCTTCCTCGCAACTCCACTCTTTTCGGATTGGCGTGATCTTGTCCTTGTGGCCTTTGTGCGGCATTCCCCACCCCCTTGACGCCAGCGGTATACGTCCTGGAAGCAACTGCATTGAGCGGGAGATTAAGTGCGTGCCTCCGAGGTGTCAAGAGAATTCGCGCAGGTGGCTCGTTTGCGGAAAAGCAGTGCGCGGCACTCTTCCATTTCCCTATCCGACTACAACAGGGGCGGCGATACTCAGAATGCTCTGCTACCCTCCGAGTAAACAACTCGCCTCCCGGTTCACTGCGCCGCATGGTCGTTCTTCGCGGACTCCCGCCACCGTCTATCTGGTTCAAAACCGCACAAACCTGAATACAGAGGTACATCCCAGTGCCGGCGACGCTTTAGGTCGTCCGTAACCCATTCTGTTCACGAGATTTAGTGCACCCCATTTGGCAATTCCGCTGCTCTCTCCCTGGCGGAGGCAAGCCATGGAGCCGCAGACGACCCTGCTCACGACCTGTGAGGTCGAAGCTTCGGGATGGGACATCCGAGGAACCTTCTTTGTCGAGAGGACGGTGCTCTGCTGGGGCAACGGCAAGGAGGAAATTCCGTTGCGCTGCCCGCTCGACAAGTCCGCCGTGGTTTTTCTCCGACTGCTGCACACCGGTACGGACAACCCTCCCATCGCCTACCGCGTGATCCGCATCGAGTATCCCCATCCGGACGACGGCAAATCGCGTGTGCACCTGATGCCTCTGCGCCGCCGCGAGACACACCAGGAAGAGTTCGCCCGCTGGCTTGAATCGACGCTCACGGCGTAAGCCGTGGGAACTCGTTCCTCCGACTCGGGCGAACCTGTCCCTATTCCATTGCGGGACTGGCCCGTGCCGTTTTGGCATGTTCTGAACGTGATGTCCTCGAACTCGTCGAGGCAGGTGGCATCGCTCTTGACCCGCCCTGCCCCGCTCTCCGCTTGCGACAAAAACACTTAACGGCCCAAGGGCCCCATTGCGTCCCCGGGTAACGTCGCCCGCTGCCTGTGACCGGAACTGGCACACGAAATGCCCAACCTCCATTTGCGGGGTGTCTATGCCAACCACAATGATGGAACCAGCGCTTGCACACACAATTCGAAAGAGCATTTCCATTTGTGTTCTGGAGGACGATCCGAAGCAGGTCGAAGCGGCAGTGAACCGCCTCGAAAAGGCCGGCTATTCTCCTACCGGAACGGTCAGCGCGCAGGAAGCACTGCAAAGTGTCCGCCTGGGGACGTGCCGCGTGGTGCTGGCCGATCTCGAGATGCCCGCCATGGACGGCTTGGTTTTTCTCGAGAAATCGCTGCAGTCCGATCCCGGCGTCTACATAATCCTGGCCAGCAGCTCCTACTCAGTTGAAACAGCCATCGAGGTCATCAAAAAAGGCGCCTACGATTATCTATTCAAGCCTATCGACTTTTCGCGCCTGGAGAAAACGCTGGACGAGCTGGCGGAGGTCTTCACGCAGCGCAGCGAGATTCGCGATCTGGAAGACAAGCTCCTGGAAAATTTGCACTTCCACGGAATCGTGGGGAAAAGCCCGGCCATGCTGGAAGTGCTCGAGCTGGCCAAGAAGGTTGCGCGCCACTACTCCAACGTGCTGATCAGCGGGCCCACCGGCTCAGGCAAAGAACTGGTCGCCCGCGCCCTGCACCAGTTGAGCCCCGTGGCCCAGGAACGCTTCGCCGTCTGCAACTGCTCGGCGCTGGTCGACACACTGCTCGAGAGCCAGCTGTTCGGCCACGTGCGCGGGTCCTTCACCGGCGCCACAGACACGCGCGCGGGTCTCTTTGAATATGCCAACAACGGCACCGTGTTCCTCGACGAAGTCAGCGAAACATCCCTGCAGATGCAGGCCAAGCTCCTGCGCGTGATTCAGAACCGCGAAATCCAGCGGGTCGGCTCGCCGGAAGTGAAGAAAGTCGATGTCCGCCTGATCGCCGCGACGAATCGCGACCTGCGCGCGGAAGTGGCCTCGGGAAAATTCCGCGAAGACCTCTTCTACCGCCTGAGCAGCATCGAAATCCGCGTCCCCGGCCTCTCCGAACGCCCCGAGGACATCCCCGTGCTCGTGCACCATTTCCTGAAAAAATACGGTCAGATGTACGGAAAAACGTTTCGCGGCCTTTCGCGCCGCGCTCAGATCGTATTGCTCCAGCACGACTGGCCGGGCAATGTGCGCGAGCTCGAAAATGTCATCTCCAGCGCGGCGATTACCGCTCCCGCTGAGTTCATCGATGTCACCGATCTGCCCGAGCACCTGCAGAAGCCGCACCGCCGGCTCGCCAACCTGGATGACAATTGGCGCCCCCTCCCCCTGGAGGAAGTGCGCAGCATTCACATTCAGCGGGTTCTAGAGGCCTGCAACGGCAACCGCGTCCGCGCGGCGCAGGTCCTGGGTATTGGCCGCACCAGCCTGTACCGTTTCCTCAAGCGCACCGCCGCCACACCCGCCGCCATGGCCGTGAAAGGCGCCGCCTGAGCGATCGAAGCGATTAAGGCTGGGATCGCGCGATCGAGAACTGCCGAGCGACAGCACGCGTTTGGGCGTCCGGTTGGAGACAATAACCGACGGCTGTCACGGACGTTCCGCCTCCGCACAGTTTGCAGTCGATTGGTTCAGATCGCGACAGTTCACGGCTGCGCCCATCATCGCAACTTCCGTGTTTCCACTAGCTCCCATTCTCCTTGATGGAAGTGTAAGTGCCCTTCTATCCAGCGATGGTTTCGAGTAATTCTGAAGTCTTCATGGAGCACAGCACGACACTAGCAGCCCCGGCGAGACACGAACTCCTATCCCTCAATTCTCCTCAGTAACACCCGCCCAAGGCGCGCGACCCGACCGAGCGAGTCGCGCGCCTCTTCTTCCGCGCGGTACGCGCCTTGTGCTCACCCCGTATTCGAACGGCCGAGTTCCGGCGAATTCAGTTTCCGCCCGCGGTGCCGGCCGGCGGCGTATATGCAGCGTTGCGCAACAGCATCTCAGGCAAAGACAGGTTTGTATCGAGGCGCACGATCATCCCGGTTTGCGCCGGAAGGTCCACGTCCTTTCCCTTGCGGGCGGCCACGTAGGCCCCGCCACCCACCAAGCCGATCACCGTCCCGCGCAGCACGCGGCTGAAGATCAAGCCGACGGTCGAGCCGCCCGCGGTGCCGATCGCCACGTCCTCCACGTCGTTCTTGATGTTCTGCTTCTGCTCGACGACGACCCCTTCCACCGTGTGCAGGTCTTTGCGCCGCGCGCCCATATCGGTCGAGCCGTTGTAGATCGAGAGAATGCTCATGCGCGCCGGGAAGATGCGGCTATCGACCTCGATGGACCTGAAATTGATATTCATCGAAGCCCCGCCGCGGAACATCGAAAACCAGCGCGGCCGCTCGACGCTCATGATCGTCCCGTGCACCTTCGCGCCCGCCGGGATCACCAGGCGGTTCCCCGAAAAGACCGGCTCCGCCACAATCGCGGTGAACGGATCGCCGTCCCGGGCCACTCGCGTGCTGATCCCGTTGAGCAGCGAGAGCCGCATTTGCGTTCCGGGAATTGCCGTGACGTCGGAACTCTGCGCGTGAACGGTTGGTGTGAACAGAAAACCCGCCAGCGCCGCTACAGCCAGAACAGAAACATGCTTCATGCATTTCCTCCTGTAAGGCTTGAGGCGCCAGAGCGCCCAAGCCGAGCCGCTCGAAGCGGCCGCTCGTTGTGATGTGGGGTGCGCCCTGATCGAAGGCTGGTGGTTCGGCCAGGACATTTCCGAAGTGATGCGGGACACGCCCGAGCATTGCTCCGGGTGTCCCCGTTTCGTGGGGATTAACGCTGGCGTGCGGAGGGTGCGGAGGAAGCACCCGCCCGATAAGATACTCCATCCCGCCGCAATGTTGCACGGAATTTTGGCGATTCTTTCCGATGGCACAACCTGCCGGTAACCTGGCAGGGACTCAACGCAGCGTTTTGGCCGGCTGGCTAGATCCGGTCTTGCTCGTGCCCGCTCCGCTTACCGCTTCGCAGGCCATGCGGACCGCGGCATCGCTCGAGTGCGCGCTTTGCGATAACACCGTTTCCCCATTCCGTGCCAGCACCGTGACTTTGTTGACCTTCACCAAACCGCCCAGACCCGTCCAGCCCTTCTTGCTGCTTCCCTTGTCGAACAGAACCACAAAGTCGGCCTTCGACTTTTCCTGGGTCACCGTGATCGCTGAGCAATCGGATGTGAAGTCCTGATAGACATCGACCATGTCGGGGTTGTAGCCGCCGTACAGCGCTCCTTTGGCCACGCTGCTAGGATTGCTGAAGCCGCCCGACGCGTTCCAGGAAGCGGCGTCGCTGACGTACACGCGTGGCTTGGGCGGCCCAATTGGCTCAGCGGATGAGTTCGTCACTGACGATTCCCCGCTCGATGCGCCAGGCCGACTCGCCTCAGCGCCAGACGCAGAGGAAGCCGCCTTTGGCGCTGTCTCGATTGCGATCTGATATCGCGCGACATAGCCAACCTTACCGGCCGCCGTGCGCACTCGTACTGTGTAGCCCTGCGGGTCGGAAAGGACGATCACCTGTTCCCCGCACGCCGCCTTTTCTACAATCCGCAGCGGAATGCCCTGCTCTTCGTCTGCCGTGATCGGCACGTACGCCTGCCCGCCGCACTGAATCGTGGCACGCGCGCCTTCTGCGGCCGGCTGCTGCGCCTGCGCCGCACCGCCTATCAAGAGCAGTCCTGGAACCAGGAGCAAGCACGTCAGTCCGCGCATCACGCGGCCTCCTTGTGACAATCTCCTCCTTGAATTTTATAGGCTGTAAATGAACGATGCGGCTGCGCCAGCCTCTCTCGTGCCGTACCTGTTAATGCGCCGCTGCTGCGCGAAACGGCATCATCGGGCAATCCCGCGCGCTCGGGCGTCGTTTTTTGCGGGTTTCAGCGGATTTGACTAGCACGTAAGAACAGAGATTTGCCGATTCGCGGCGCGAAGATCGAAGCGCCACGGGAGGCTGCAAAACGCAAAGCCTAATCCCCCGGTCGCGTTAGTAAACGCTGGTTGGCTCTGCTTCGACCGCTGGTTGTTGCTCTGCCTGTTGATAGCGGCGACTTGTGCTAGACTCGCGTTACGCGTTGGGCGAAAATTTTGCTGTGCGCTGCAAACGATGGAACTTCGGGCTCTGTGCAACGAAGTCCCGTGAACCCCGCCAGGCCCGGAAGGGAGCAACGGTAACGGGTAAGCTTCGTGTGCCGCGGAGTACCCGAAGTTCCTCCCTAAACGAAGGCGGAGGCAGCGGCACGACGCCTGCGAGTGCCGGATCTGAATGAGCTACAAAGTCATCGCGCGGAAATATCGCCCGCAGACGTTCAAGGAGATCGTCGGGCAGGAGCACGTCACGCGCACGCTGGCCAACGCGATCAAGCAAAATCGCGTAGCGCATGCCTACATTTTTTCCGGCGTGCGCGGCGTTGGAAAAACGACCACCGCGCGCATCCTTGCCAAAGCGCTCAACTGCCTGAACGGACCGACAGACCAGCCCGATAATTCCTGTGCCTCTTGCCAGGAAATTGCCGCCGGCACCTCGCTGGACGTCCTGGAAATCGACGCAGCCTCGAATCGCGGCATCGACCAGATCCGAGAACTGCGCGAGATGGTGCGTTACGCCCCGGCCGGAAGCCGCTACAAGGTAGTCATCCTCGATGAAGCGCACCAGTTGACCGACGACGCCTCCAATGCCCTGCTGAAAACTCTGGAAGAGCCGCCCGCGCATGTGATCTTCATCCTGGCCACCACGCAGCCCGAAGAACTTGTCGACACCATCAAGTCGCGCGCGCAGCTCTTTCAGTTCCGCTCGCTCAGCTTCAACGAGATCGCCGGCCAGATCAGAAGCATCGCCCAGCAGGAGAACCTCTCGATCGATTCCGGCGCCGTCGCCGTCCTCGCGCGCGCCGCTGAAGGCAGCCTGCGCGACGGCCTGTCGCTCCTCGAGCAGGCCATCGCCTACTGCGGAGAGAACATTACCGACGCGCAAGTCCGCGAACTGCTTGGCGTGGTGGCGGAAAGCGTGCTGGATGACCTGATCGCCGCCATAGAGACCCAATCGGCCGAGCGCGCCCTTCAACTGGTGCACCGCCTGATCGCCGACGGCCAGAACCTTCAGCACTTCTGTCGCGAGGCCATTCGCCACATGCGCAATCTGCTGGTCGCGCGCGTATGCGGCGCGGATTCCGATTTGATCGCCGCGCCGGAGGACGAGCGCCCCCGGCTGGCCGAGCAGGCGGCCAGATTCGGCGAAGAGGACCTCACGCGCTTCTTCAACATTCTTGTTGCCGCGGACAACGATTTGCGTCACAACCCCGATCCGCGGCTGCATCTCGAGTTGGCCCTGCTGAAGCTCGTGAACGCGCAGCGTCTCGCACCGCTCGAAATCATTCTTTCGGATTTGCGCGAAGGCCGAGCGCCACGCGTAACAACCGATCCTCCGGGGAATCCGCCGCGCATCATGTCCGCCGCGGCTGCGGCCTCCGCTCCCTCTACCGGCGCCGTGTCCTCGCTTTCGGCCTCGGCCGCGCCCGAACCAGGCACGAAGCCCGACTTCCTCTCGCCTGCCCCGGCACAGGACAAGACTCCAAGGCAAACCTTCGCGCCGGCGCCATCACCTGCTCCGCCGGCCTCGCCGTCGCCGGCGGCGCCTCCGTTTTTGCCAGCGCCCGCGCCTGCTCCCGTCCCCGCCTCCGCGCCGCGCATCGTGGCGCGTGCGGCGGAAGACGCCCCGAGCGGCTTGGCCTCCGCGCAGGTCGATGCCATCAAAGCCGCGCTCAAAGGCCAGAAATTTCTCTGGTCCATGATCGAAGCGGCCACGCGCTGGGAGATCGAAAGCGGCGAACTGCGGCTCTTCTTCCCCACCGAAAGCCGCGCGCTGGCGGAGATGTTGCAGGCGCGCGACCCGATGGAACGTTTGCGCACAGTCCTCAATCAGGTGATCGGGCAGCCACTACGCGTATGTGTTAGACTGGAGGCCGGACGAGGCCCGGCGGCGCGCAATGCGGAATTGCGCGCGCGGTTCGAAGAGGATCCTATCGTCAGAGCAATGCTTGAACGTTTTGGAGGCACGATTTCGAACGTCAAACCTCCGAGCGAGGAATAACGCATGGAAGTCAAAGCGCTGCAGCAAATGCTTTCTCAATTCCGCCAGGTCCAGGAGAAGCTGGAGAAGCAGATCGACGACATTATCGTCGAAGCGTCGGCCGGCGGCGGAATGGTCTCTGTGAAGATGAACGGCCAGAAGGTGCTCACCGAAATCCGCATCGAGCCCGAAACGTTCAAGAGCAAAGACCAGGAAATGCTGCAGGAACTGATCCTCTCGGCGGTGAATGAAGCCTCGCGCCGCGTGGATGAAGAGCTGGCCAAGCAGATGAAGGACCTTACGGGCGGTTTGCCCGGCATGATGGGCATGAAGATTCCGGGCCTGTTCTGAGCCGCATGCGTTTTCAAACCGCGACTGCTCCCGCAATTTTCCAGTCCCCTTTTCGTGACTCCGATTTGCGCTCCTGCAACTGCGGGACTGCCCCGCTGATGGACCCGCATGCCTGATTTCGCCCCTTCCATTGCGCGGCTAATCGACGAGCTGAAGCACCTCCCCGGCATCGGCCAGAAAACCGCGCAGCGCCTCGCCTTCTATCTGCTGCGCGCGGACCGCGAGCAGGCCCTAGCGCTGGCCGACGCCATTCGCGACGCGAAAGACAAGATTCGCGAATGCTCCGTCTGCAACAACATCACCGATCAGGATCCCTGCATCTTCTGCGCCAGTTCTTCGCGCGACCGCAAGCTGATCTGCGTGGTTGAGGACGCCACGAACATTCAGGCCGTCGAAAAAACGCGCCAGTTCAGCGGGCTGTATCACGTGCTCGGCGGCGCGCTCTCGCCTCTGCAAGGCATCGGCCCCGATCAATTGAAGATCAAGAGCCTGATCGAACGCCTCAAGGGCGGCGCGGTCGAGGAAATCATCATTGCCACGAACCCCACGGCGGAAGGTGAAGCGACCGCCATTTATCTCTCCAAGCTGATCAAGCCGCTCGGCGTGCGCGTCACGCGCATCGCCATGGGCATCCCGGTGGGCTCCGACCTCGAGTACGCCGATGAAGTCACCATGCTCAAAGCAATGGAAGGCCGCCGCGACCTCTAGAAACTGAGCGCCGCGGCACAATCGCATTGTTGCGGCTCTTCAACGTGCGCTAGAATGCGGCTTCACGCCAAGCCCTCGGAGGTTGTGTTGAATTCAACTCCCAACAAGGCAGCCGAAGCGCCGCGCAAGGGCGAGTTCGAGAAATCGCTGGCGCGGCTCGAAGAAGTCGTCAAGCGCCTGGAAAGCGCCGATCTTTCTTTGGACGAGGCCATGGCTCTGTTCGAAGAAGGCGTGAAACTCTCGCGCGAGTGCCAGAAAAAGCTGGAAGAAGCGGAAGGCAAGGTCGAAATCCTGCTGAAAAAGGCGGACGGCAAGATCGTGCCCGCGCCTTTCGACGCCGAACAGGAAGGCTCCTAGCTTTTGGTTTCCGTCCGGACGACCATGCCGCCGCGCCCTCACGCATGACTCTCCCCGATTTTTTCGAAGCGGATCGAGTTCTGATCGAGCAAGCGCTCGAACAAACTCTGCCGCCCGAGGACACGCTCCCTTCCTCCATCCATCAGGCCATGCGCTATTCCGTTTTTGCGGGAGGCAAGCGCCTCCGCCCGGTGCTGTGCGTTGAAGCCGCGCGCTTGTTTGCGGGGACCCACGACGTTTCGGGCGCCGTTCGCGTCGGCTGCGCACTCGAGTTCATTCATACCTATTCGCTGATTCACGACGACCTGCCCGCGCTCGATAACGACGACCTGCGCCGCGGCAAGCCCACCTGCCACAAAATGTTCGGCGAAGCGATGGCCATTCTGGCCGGCGATGCCCTGCTCACCCTGGCTTTCGAAACGCTCGCCAAGGCCCCCGTCGAACCCGCGCGCCGCGTCCGCATCATCGCCGAAATCGGCGCCGCGGCGGGGACGGTGAACGGCATGGTCGGCGGCCAGGTCGCCGATGTAGAAGCTGAGCGCAAGCCCGTCGACGCCGCTGGCCTGGAATACATCCATCGGTCGAAAACCGCGGCCCTCATTCGCGGCTCGATCGTCGCGGGCGCGATCGCGGGCGGCGCGAGCGATGCGGACGTCGAACGCCTCGGCCGCTTCGGCGAAAATATCGGCTGGGCCTTTCAGGTGGTCGACGACATCCTCGACGTCGAGGAGTCTTCCGAATCCCTCGGCAAAACGGCTGGCAAAGACCAGGCCCAGCAGAAGGCCACTTATCCGGCGCTGTACGGGCTCGAGAAGTCGCACCAGATTGCGCGCGAACTGGAGGCCAAGGCGCTCGGCCAACTTGCTCCGTTTGGCGAGCGCGCCAACCATCTGCGTGCGCTCGCGCAATTCCTGGTGGCGCGCCGATCCTAGCTCCGCCGGATCGAACTTGCGCTCCTCCCCATGAAGAAGGATTCAGCATCTAGCCAGTCGCGATCGCGCCCGCAAAAGCGCGCCACAAAAGCAAGCGCCGGGAAAATGCGCCTCGACCTGCTGCTGGTTGAGCGCGGCCTCACCCCATCGCGAGAAAAAGCCCAGGCGCTGCTCCTTGCTGGGCAGGTTCGCGTCAATGGTCAACCGGCCGACAAACCGGGTACGCAGGTCGCACGCGATTCGAAAATCGAAATCGCTGGTGAGATCCTCCGCTACGCAAGCCGTGGCGGCCTGAAGCTGGAAGGCGCGCTCGAGGATTTCCAGCTTTCGCCCGCGGGCGCCGTGTGCCTCGACGTTGGCAGCTCGACAGGCGGCTTCACCGATTGCCTGCTTCAGCACGGCGCAAGCAGAGTCTATGCCGTCGATGTGACGATCGATCAGCTCGATTGGAAGCTGCGGCGCGATCCGCGCGTGTCTCCCATCGAACGCAACGCCCGCTATTTGAATTCCGCTGACATTGCCGAGCCGCCCGCATTTGTCACTATGGATGTCTCTTTCATTTCCGTAAGCAAGGTGCTGCCGGCCGTTTTACAACTGGCTTGTGCGGAAGCCGATTTCCTGATTCTGGTCAAGCCTCAGTTCGAACTCGAAAAACGCGAGGTGGGCAAGGGTGGTATCGTCCGCGATGCGGCTCTTCATCAAAAGGCCATCGATCGCGTGACCGAAGCCGCCGCTCGGTGCGGCCTCGACATCCTCGGCGTGCGTCCCAGCCGCGTGACTGGCGCGGAAGGCAATCAGGAGTTTTTTCTCCACGCCCGCAAGCGCGAATCAAGTAGAATTCGCTCGCAACCATGATTCGCACCGTTGGAATCGCCTGCAAGCCGATCAAGGAAGTCGTGTGCGCGGTTGTCCCGCCGTTGCTTGCGTGGCTGCGTGAACGCAAGATCGACACTCTGGTCGACAACGAAACGCGCGACTGCATCGACACCGGCGTTCGCGCAACGCCCCGCGAATCCCTCGCGGACAAAATCGACCTCCTGCTCGTCCTGGGCGGCGACGGCACTCTACTTTCCGCGGCCCGCGCCCTGCGCGGCCACAGCATTCCCATTCTCGGCGTCAACCTGGGCGGGCTCGGCTTTCTCACCAGCGTGACGCTCGACGAACTTTATCCCGTCCTCGAGCAAGTCGTCGCCGGGCATTACCGCACCAGCGACCGCATGATGCTCCAAGCCACCATTTCCCGCGATGGCCAGGATGCCGGGCCTCATCTCGCCTTGAATGACGCCGTGGTCAACAAATCGGCCATTGCGCGCATGCTTGATTTCGATGTGTACGTCGACCGCACGCACGTTGGCCGCTATCGCGCGGACGGCCTGATCGTCGCCACGCCGACTGGATCCACCGCCTATTCTCTCGCCGCGGGCGGCCCCATCATTCATCCCGATCTGGACGTCCTGGTGATCACGCCCATCTGCCCGCACATGCTGACCAACCGCCCGCTCGTCATTCCCGGATCGTCTCAGGTTGGCGTGGACTTTTCTGCTGCGGATGAACCGGTCTATCTCACTCTCGACGGCCAGACCGGCGCCCAGCTCGGCCTCAACCACCGCGTCACCATCACAAAATCCGAAAACAAGGTGAGGCTCGTCCGTCCTGCCGACAAGTCCTACTTCGAGATTCTTCGCAGCAAACTCCGCTGGGGTGAACGCTAAGATGCAGGCGCGCGTGAACCGCGAGCAAGTGGGCGCTGCGACGCCGCTTCGTGGAAGAACCCTCCGGCGCGAACGGCTGAAGATTCTGATCCGTCACGCCGCGATCCAGAAACGTGTGCGCGAAGTGGCTCGGCAGATTACCCGCGACTTCAAAGGCGAGCGCGTCCATTTAGTCGGCGTGTTGAAGGGCGCCTGCATTTTTCTTTCGGACCTGGTCCGCGAAATCGCTCTGGATACCTCCATCGATTTCATCGCTGTTTCCAGCTATGGCAAGGGCAAAGAATCATCCGGGCAGGTGCGCTTGCTCAAGGATCTCGACAGCAGCATCGCCGGCCTGAACGTGATTCTGGTCGAGGACATCCTCGACACTGGACTGACCGTCAGTTACCTTCTCAGCGTTTTGCGCCAGCGCAAACCCAAGGTGTTGCGTGTCGCCGCGCTGCTCGACAAGCCCTCGCGCAGGTTGAAGGACGTCAAAGGCGATTACGTCGGCTTCTCCATTCCGGATCAGTTCGTGGTCGGCTACGGTCTGGATTACGCCGAGCATTTCCGCAACTTGAAGGACGTGTGCGTGCTCAGCTTGCCCGCGGACGAGGCGGACGTCCGATGATTTACTTCCTCGGAGCGACGCGCCAGTGAACTCGCATCTCGACGTCCACGCCATCGCGCGCCTGATTGACCACACGCTGCTGAAACCGGAGGCTACCCGCGACGACATTCGCCGCGTTTGTGAAGAGGCGCTCCAATACGGCTTCGCAGCCGTTTGTGTCAACCCGTGCAACGCCGCGCAAGCGGCCGAGGCTCTGCGCGGAAGCCAGACTCGCGCCTGCACCGTGGCCGGTTTCCCGCTGGGCGCAACCCTTCCGCAAATCAAAATTGAGGAGGCACAGAGAGGAATCGAGTTGGGCGCCCGCGAGATCGACATGGTCATCAATATCGGCGCGCTAAAATCGGGCCAGCTCGACTTGGTCGAGAGCGATATCCGCGGAGTCGTCGAAGCGTGTCACGGCGCAGGAGCTATCTGCAAAGTGATTCTGGAATGCGCGCTGCTGACGCAGGAGGAAAAAGTACGCGCCTCACAAGCCGCGAAGAATGCCGGCGCCGATTTCGTCAAAACTTCCACCGGCTTTGGCCCCGGCGGCGCCACGGTCGAAGACGTGCGTCTGATGCGCGCGACCGTCGGGCCCGAGATGGGCGTCAAGGCAGCCGGCGGCATTCGCACACTGGCAGACCTGCAAAAAATGGTGGAAGCGGGCGCCACGCGCATCGGCGCCAGCGCCAGCGTGAAAATCATGGACGAGGCCCGCGCCGCAGCGGAGTAGCGCCGCTCTTAGTATCCTCGACTCTGCGGAGCCTCTGCCGCCCAGCTCAATTCTGCCCGGTCACGATGGTGTGCGGGCTCATCGGAATGGGATGCGGCGCGATGTCCCTGAATCCAGCCCGGCTGTGCATGTCGGCCAGTTCGCGGAACGTGTACGCGTCGCCGGCCGCCGTCGTGCACAGCATGGTCATGCTGAATGCGGCAGGCATGGGCGGCGAAACGCGGTCTTCGTTCGGCACGAATTCGAGAGTCGCGACGCACCCGCCGGGTTTCAGAGCCCCGCGCACCTTCTCTAGCAGCTCGACGCAAGTCTCCACGTCAAAGTGGTGCAGAAAATTCGTCAGCAGCACGATGTCGTACGGGCCGCGAAAGTCCACGTCAAACGCGCTGCCCGGCAGCATGTCGTAGCGATCCTCAACCCCCGCCTTGCGCGCGTTTTCAAGCGCCACGCGAAGCACGGGCGCCCAGTCCAGGCCTGTCACGTGAGCCTGCGCGTTCTGTTTCGCCACTTCGATCCCGAAAAGCCCGTGTCCCGCGGCAATGTCCAGAACCTTCATTGGCCCCGTGCGGCCTTCCAGAACGACCCTTCCCAGCGGCGCGGCCAGCGGCGCCATCATGGGCGCCATGCTTTGCGCGAACAGCACCCATACCGGATTTTCCGGCTCGACGCTGCCGTCGCCGGAGAGAGTCGTGCGGCCGTTGCGCACGACGTCGGCGAGGTGATCGTAGGGCTGGCGCATGTCCGGGCTGCCCAGGAACGCGGCGATCGACGCAAGGCAGCTCGGCGAAGCCGGATCGAGAAACGCGGCGCTCGCCGGCGTGTGCAAGTACCGGCCGTCCGCTTTCTGCAGAAGCCCGATGACAACAAGGTAATCGCACAGAATCCGGATGCCGCGCTCGGAGGCGCGCGCGTGCCGCGCAATCGACGCTACATCACCCGGCCCCTGCCCTACCGCCCGGAACACGTCCAGATCGATGGCTGCCTTCAGCGCGGCGGTGCGCTGAAAGGCCTGCAAATTCTCGAACACGACCGCCGGAGTCAGCGGCGCGCTGGCTGCTCCTTCAATTGGCATGGGGACTCTCCTCTTCGTGCATTGCACCTCAACAAGATCGAAAGAGTATAAGGCCGGACGTCCCACCCCGCAAAACGTCACGGCGTCGCCGGCCGCCCTCTTGTGCGCTGCTTGCGCACGCGAATTCCCCATCCTCACCGGCGCCGATGCGTGTGGCTGATATAATGTTTGGACTAAATTATCTGCGCCAGCCTGAGCAAGCTGGCGAAGCTCGCTGACGGAGGGTAAGTGCAGTACGACGGCCGTTGCAATCGCGCGCCTGGATGCCATGCGCGGCGCGCCTTGGATTCACGTGGACTCGACTGAACTCAATCCCAAGACCGAAATCTCCGCCGAAACGGTGGCGATCCTGGCTGAAATCAGCCAGGAGATCAACGCGTCGCTCGACCTCGATCAGGTGCTCGGCACGGCGGCGCGGCAGATCAAACGCCTGATCGAGTACGAAATTTTCGCGGTCCTGCTCCCGGACGAAGGATCGAATCAGCTCTATTTCCGCTTTGCCATCGGCCACCGCCCGGAGGTGGTCGAGAACTGGCGCATCCCCATCGGCGATGGAATCATTGGCGCGGCAGTCACAACGGGTCACGCCATCCGCGTCGCCGATGTGCGCAACGATCCGCGCTATCTGAATGCGCTCGACTCGGTCCGCTCCGAACTCGCCGTCCCGCTGATCGCGCATGGCCGCGTGGTCGGTGTGCTCGACATCGAGAGCAGCCATCCCGATTACTTCACTCCCGACCAGCAGAACATCCTGACCCTCCTCGCCAGCCGCATTGGCACCGCGCTCGAAAACGCGCGCCTTTTCGAAAACACACGCCGCCAGGCCGAAACCCTTCTCCTCCTCAACGAAGTCGCGCGCGAGGCGAGTTCCACTCTTCAGGTGGAAGAAGTCCTGCGTCGTGCAGCTGCGTTGACCAAGCGACTCATCGACTATCAGATCTTCAGCATTCTTCTCTACGATCCGGCCGACAACGTCTTCCGCCATCGCGTGAACGTCAAGTTCGGCCAGAACGTGCAGGAAAAGTTCGCTGTCTCGCCTCACGAGGGCATCGTCGGCGCCGCCGCCACCCTTCGACGTCCCATCGCGGTCCCCGACGTGCGCCTCGATCCGCGCTACATTCGCCTGAATCCCGAAACCCGCTCCGAGCTCGCGGTGCCCATGATTTACAAAGATCGCGTCATCGGTGTGATGGACCTGGAGAGCCCGCAGGCAAACTACTTCACCCCCGAGCACGTCCAAGTGCTCTCCATTCTCGCCTCGCATCTCGCGGTTTCCATCGAGAACGCCAACCTCTACGAACAGGTCCGCCGCGATGAAACGCGCATGGAGCGCGATTTGAACGCCGCGCGCCGCATCCAGGGCGCGCTTTTGCCGCGCCTCCCCGGACCCGAATTCGGGCTCGAAATCGCCGCTCGCGTGGTCTCCTCTCGCGAATTGAGCGGCGACCTCTACGATTTCATGCGCTACGGCCCGCAGGAATTGGGCGTCGCGGTCGGCGATGTCAGCGGCAAGGGCAGCGCCGCCGCACTGTACGGCGCCGTGGGCATCGGCACTCTGCGCAGCCTCGGCGTGCAGAAGCTTCGCCCCGCCACCATGCTACGCGCCGTGAACGGTTTCCTCGGCGATCGCTTGATTCCCGGCCGCTTCATGACCCTGTGTTTCGCCACATGGCATCGCGGCCGCCGCCGCTTGCGCATCGCCAATGCCGGCCAGGAGCAGCCCTTCCTCTTCCACAACGGCCGGTGCGAAAAGCTGCGCCTGGAGGGCTTCCCGCTGGGCATCTTCGAAGAGGTAACTTACGACGAGCGCAGCTTTCTGCTGGATTCCGGAGACATTCTCGTATTCCACTCGGACGGAATCGGCGACACCCAAAATTCCTCCGGAGAATTCTTCGGTCATGAACGCCTGGGTCAGCTCATCTTCGCCAAGCAGAATTCCTCCGCGGATCAGATCGCTGATCATATCCTCGAAGAGGTACACAATTTTTCCGGCGGTCAACATCCCTTCGACGATCGCACTCTCGTCGTCCTCAAAGTGAAGTAGTTCCCTCCTCGTCCGGAGCGGTCCTCATCTCTCGTCACTTCTTCACGCGGTCCCTGAGCAGGCCTTTGAGCTCGTCCATGAATTCCTTCACATCCTTGAAATCCAGGTACACGGACGCGAAGCGCACGTAGGCGACTTTGTCCAGCTTCTTCAACCGGCTCATCAGCAGTTCCCCAATCTCCGCCGTGGTGCGCTCGCGGTCCGTCGCTTCGCTGACGAACGCCTCCGCCTCATCCACAATCGATTCCAGCTTCGTCACCGGCACGGGCCGCTTCTCGCACGCTTTCAGCAAGCCCTGCAGAATTTTCTGCCGCTCGAATTTCTCGCGCCGGCCGTCTTTCTTGATGACCATGTACGGAATTTCGTCGATGCGCTCGTAGGTGGTGAATCGCCGCGCGCACTTCAAGCATTCGCGCCGCCGGCGAATCAGATCCCCCACGCGGCCTTCGCGCGAATCGATCACCTTGTCATCGAGGTGCCCGCAAAAGGGACATCTCACGTTTCCCGATCTCCCGTTCTCTCCGCTTTGCCTGCGCCCCGCCCCGCTTCCTTCAGCAAGGCGGCCTCGCCGGCACGCTCTTCGGCCTGCGCCATGCGCCGCAGTTCTCCCATCGACCATCCTTCCCGAAACAGCAGCGGCAGGCCCACCAGGCAGCAACCCGCAAATCCAATCAGCCAGACCACAATCGCCATGGTGGCGGCCGGCTCATCTTTTATCCCAAAGATCAGCGTCAGCACAAGGAACGTGGCCAGCTGCGCGCCTCCGCCCACGCCGGGCAACTGCACCGCGGACCCCACCATGGTGAAGGCCAGCACCAGCAGCGCTCCGTCGAACGTCAGCTGTGCCAGCGCGCCGCCGAATGCATGCGCGGTCCACAAATAGACGAACACCACGCTGATCCAGTGAATCGCCGTATACAAAATCAGCATGCCCAGATCGCTCCACGTGCGGATTCCCTGCAACCCGGCGCTGAATCCCTCCAGCAACACTGCCATCTTCTCCCGCCAGCCCCTGCGCCATTTCGGATTCTTCAGCCGCGCGGCAAGCCACTCTGCGCCCCGGTAGCGGAAATAAATCAAGAACACGATGGCCGCGACAAGAAACGCAAGCAAAGCGATCCCCGCCGATCGCGCGTCCGATACAAAATGGCTCGCTGCGGCAGAAGCTCCCGCCCGCCTCCACAGAAGCAGAGCCGCCCCGGCAAGCACCGCCGTCGCTGCCATGTCCGCGATCCGCTCCAGAACGTACACCCCGAACATCGCCGGAATGGGCAGCGACTCTTTCTTCCCGATCAGCACGGGGCGAATCGGTTCTCCCGCACGCCCCAAGAGAAACGTGCACGAAAACCCCATCAGCGTTGTGCTGTAGACGTTCCAAAAATGTTTTGCCGTCCCTCCCTCACCTGGCCCGTACAGCGACCGCTGAAACCGGATCCAGCGCACCGCCCGCACCGCAAAACACCAATAAATCGTCAGCAGCGACAGCAGCAGCAGCCCGATTCTCGCCTGCCGCAGTGCCTGCCCTACCGCCGACCACTCGAAACCCCGGATGGATATCGAGCTGCGGAACTTGTAGAAGAAAAATCCCAGAATCAGGAGCGATAGAAGCAGGACTAAATAGCGTCGGACGGATCGTCGCATCGGCCTTCGCACCGTAGCAGTTTGCCGCAGAAGGCGTCAAGCAAGTTGCCTCCTCCCCGCTTCTCCGCACTTGCGGTTCCATTAACGCCTCTGCGCCAGGCCACAACTTGACCCCGCTTCCCGCACCCGCTAACCTGAATACTCAAGGCTCATCTCAGGCGCGGGTCTTTCGCAGGCGCGCATCAACGCCTCGCCCTGCCTGCGCTCAGGTGCCGAATGGCGATTTATCTCGATTACAACGCGACGACGCCCGTGGACCCGCGTGTCCTGGACGCCATGCTTCCCTATTTCTCCGGCTCGTTTGGCAACGCCAGCTCCATCCATTCCGCGGGCCAGCGCGCCCGCGCAGCTGTGGACGCCGCGCGCGAATCCGTTGCGGCTCTCCTTGGCGCCAAGCCCTCCGAAATCGTCTTCAACAGCGGCGGTACCGAAGCCGATAATCTCGCCCTGCTTGGCCTGATTGCCGCGCTTCCCGCGCAATCCAAGCCGCACGTGATTACCACCGCGATCGAGCACCACGCCGTCTTAAACGCGTGCCAGGCACTCGAGCGCCGCGGCGTTGAAGTCACCTATATTGCCGCAAGCCCCCACGGCATTATCGACCCGGATGACATTCGCCGCGCCCTCAAGCCTTCAACCGCTCTCATCAGCATCATGCACGCCAACAACGAAATCGGCACCATCCAGCCCATCGAGGAAATCGGCCGCATCGCCGCTGAAGCCGGCGCCTATTTTCATTGCGACGCGGTGCAATCGGCTGGCAAATTCCCCATCGACGTCAACCGCCTCAGCCTCGATCTTTGCTCCGTCTCAGCGCACAAAATCTATGGGCCCAAGGGCGTGGGCGCGCTCTACGTCCGTTCCGGCACTCCACTTCAGCCTTTGCTGTTCGGTGGACATCACGAACGCGACCGCCGGCCCGGAACCGAAAACGTTGCCGGCATTGTAGGCTTGGGCAAGGCGGCCGAGCTGGCGCGAACGCATCTCGACAAAGATGCGTCACGGCTCGGTGCCCTGCGCGACTCCTTGGAAAATGCTCTGCTCGATTCCATTCCGCAATCTCGAGTCAACGGCGACCGCGCACGCCGCGTCTGCAATACCACCAATCTGACCTTCCCCGGCGCGGGCGGCGAAGCGCTTCTGATCGCGCTTGATCTTGAGGGGGTCGCCTGCTCCACCGGCGCTGCTTGCTCTTCCGGAGCGGTTGAGCCCTCCCACGTCTTGACCGCCATCGGCCTCTCGGACGACGACGCGCGATCAACCCTCCGCTTCAGCCTGGGCCGCGCCACAACTCCCGGCGAAATTGACGCCGCCATTCGCACCATTCCGCGCGTCGTCGAGCGCATTCGCTCGCTTTCTCCCCGCTCACCCGCGCCGAAGCCCGCGGAAAAGCGCGCCGCGCCGGTGCACTGAGTTCTTCCATGCAAAACACGACCCAGATCGAGACCCTGCATGACGGCGCCGCAGCAGACGACGCGGCACGCCGGACGCCCGTCGCGGTCGCCATGAGCGGCGGCGTGGACAGCTCCACCGTCGCGGCGATGTTGCACGCCGGCGGCCAGTCCATCATCGGGCTGACCATGCAGCTGTGGAACCATCGCCGCTTGCCCCAACTCGCCTCCGATGGCCCCGCGCAGCACCGCTGCTGCTCTCCGGACGATGTGTACGATGCGCGACGCGTCGCCGAACATTTCGGCTTTCCCTTCTACGTCGTGAATTTCGAGCGCGAGTTCGAGCAAACCGTGATTCGCCCATTCGCTGGCGATTACCTCGCGGGACGCACGCCGATCCCCTGCACCCTCTGCAACAATCATGTGAAGTTCGACCGCTTGCTCGTGACCGCACGGCAGATTGGCGCCGAAAAGATCGCTACCGGCCATTACGCGCGCGTCCGCCGCAATCCCGATACCGGCCGCTACGAACTGCTGCGCGCTCGCGACGACAGCAAGGATCAGTCCTATTTCCTTTTTGGCCTGACGCAGGAGCAGCTCGCGCACGCCGAATTTCCGCTGGGCGAACTCACCAAGCAGGAAGTCCGCGAAATCGCGCGCCGTCTCGCCGTGCCCGTCGCGGAAAAGCCCGAGAGCCAGGAAATTTGCTTTGTGCCGAGTGGTAATTACGTCCGCTTCATCGAAGGATATTTCGCCGAGCAGAATTCCCTGCTCGCAGATGAACCCGGAGAGATTGTCTCGACCTCAGGAGAAGTTCTCGGCCGCCACAACGGCCTGCGCCACTACACGGTCGGGCAGCGTCGCGGCTTCGGTTTTGCCGCCGGTCGCCCGGTTTACGTTGTGCGGATCGATCGCGCGACGAACCGCTTGATCGTCGGCGAGGATGCCGAACTCCACCACACCGCCTGTGAAGTGCGCGACGTCAATTGGATCGCCTTCGAGACGCCGCCCGCTCCCGTCCACGCTCGAGTCCGCATTCGCCACCGCCACGAAGCCGCCGATGCCACGATCGAAGCTCTCGACGCCCATTCGGCGCGCGTCATCTTCCACCAGCCCCAGCGTGCCATCACTCCGGGACAAGCTGCCGTCTTTTATTCGGATGAAAAGGTTTTGGGCGGCGGCTGGATCCGCGAGCGGGAAAAAACGCAGGCGCACCAAGACTGTTGAGGCGCTAAATCAACCGGCCTTGCGGTCAGATGAAGAGTTCTTCGTCTTGCTGCACCGCGTCCGACTGCGGGCGGTTGCGATTGGGCGAACGCAGAATGTCCAGCCCGGCTTTGAGGCCTTTCAGCAGCGCGGAGGCCTGCTGGATGGGCAGCCACACGGTCTTGCGGAACTTCGATCCCGCGTCCTCGACCACTTCCAGCGTTCCCGTCAGGATCTGGTCGGCCCGAATCACTTGCAGCCGCAGGCGCTCGACCGCTTCCGTGAACACGCGGTCCACTTTCTGGGCCTGCCCGCGCGCCAAACGCGTGATCTCGGCGGCATCGCCCATGATGCTGGAGATGCGGTCCTCGGAATCGTCCAGGATGTGCGACGTCCGCGCCAGGATCGGGTCCACCCGGCTGTGCAGGTCGTTCATGAGCTTCAGAATCCGCTCCACGGACGACTTCATCTGCACCGCCATCACCAGCAGAATGACGGCCTGGAGAAGGATCGCCAGCGCCGCGATCACGATGAATGCTTCAAGCCAGCCGGACATGTGCGCCCCACCCGAGGCTTCTTAGGAAATCTTGGACTCGCGCTTGTACGTTTCTTTGCCCGCTTCGACCGCCGACGAAATGGCTTCCTTCTGCTTGGACATCACGTCTTTGCCGCGCTGGAGCAGGTCGTCCGCGCGTTCGCGAAGTTCCCGCGCTTTCTTCTGGGCGTAATCGCGGCCCTCATCGGCCTTCGACGAGAGAAAATCGCGCGTCTCTTCGCCGGACTTGGGCGCGAACAGAATACCGACCAGCGCTCCGATTCCCAGGCCCACCAGGAAGAAACTGAACTTTGAGCTTGCGTTGTCGCTCATGCCGCACCTCCATCTCTATGCCAACGGTAGCACAGCCGTCCGGGCGCAGCAAGCAAACGCGTCACGTTCAGCAGCATTTATCACCCCTCTTTTTTAAGCATTCGCCGGTTTCGGCAAGCTGCGCAGAGCAGCGCGTCTTCTCCTACAAATACCGCGTTTCCAGGATTGACCTGTGGTGCGCGACATGCCCGGCGATGATGTACGCCAGCGCCCGCACCGTGAACGTATTCCCGCTGGCGATCCCCTTCTTCCCCCACGCCTCTTGCGGCATCTCGCGAAACAGCGACACGCTCGCCGCCCTCACCGCCTTGAAATCCTCGATGTGGCTGGCCCAGGAACGCTCGTCCGCACGCGCCGCCTCCACCGCAACGTTCTGGTCGAAACTGGGCAGCGGCGAATCGAAATTTCGCGCGAACCACAGCGCACGGAACGCAAAGGCCCGCTCCGTGTCGTTGATGTGGCTCAGCACCTGCCGCATGCTCCACTTGTCCGGCGCGTACCGCTGCAGCGACTTCTCCTCCGAAATTCCACGCAGGAACCGGGGAAAGTCTTCCAGTTGCGTCTTGAGTTCGCCGACGATATCCGGATTCGTGATCCGGCCGATGTACGTGAAGTAATACTCCGCCGCTTCGCTTCGTTCCGGTAACCCGCTCATTCGCGCATTCTATTCGCGCCGCGTTGCTTCGCGCAATAAATTGTGCCGCGTTAGCCCGTCCGCCGCTCACTTCTCCTGCTTCCATGTCATGTTCACGTCCACTGGTATCTCGTTCTTGATCGGTATCATCAGCAGTTTTGGCGGTGGTATCTTGAAATCCGACACCGTAGCTGGAATCGTCCCGGTCAAGGTCATCTCGTCCCCTTGCGCCGTGACCTGAAATGACACCTGCTTGTAGTTCGCGGTTTGCCCCGCAAACTGGATTTCCAGGTCCGCATGAATCGTTCCCGGCTTGATCTCCGCTTCCGGCACCTCCGTGCGCACCACCACCATCGGGAACTGAGCCCCACGCACCACTTCCAGCATGTGCAGATCGCGATTGCTGTCGCCAGAATTGAACGATTTCACCGGAACCGCGATCAGGAAATTGCACTGCCCCGCCTGGCAAATTCCCTTCCCGCGCGCCTGGTGGCTGACGCCCTCGGCCTCGTGCAGCGGATGCGAAATGTGATACGTCAACGTGGATTTTTCCAGCATCCATTGGCTGTCCGCCCGCACCAGCGCGGGCAACGCCAGAATCAAGACCAGCACCGCCAGTTTTATTTTCATGCGTTCGCCTCTTCCGTTTTCAACGTCTTACTCGGTCTGCAGATTATTTTGGCTGGGAATTCGCCGCGGCGCCGATCGTGTGGATCGGCGGTATTCATGGGTTGGCGGACGCATCGTCGCCGGTCAGCGCGTTGTCGGCATGAGAGTGTTCCAGCCCCAGCGCCGCCGCCACCTTGTGCGCCGACCGCGACACCTTCCCCGATTTCAGCGAAACGGAAAGGATGGCCGCGCCATACGCTGCGGCCGTGATGATCGCAACCTGCCCGTGCAATTTCGCGATTCCGTGGACTCTCTCTCCCCTGCTTCTCTGCTGGTAAGCCATGGCCCCCAAAATCGGCGTCAGAATCATGCCCGGCCCATGAATCCACGCCATCGCTCGATGGAACCGGACATTTCCCTCCGCTCTTGTTCCCGGAATTTTCGGCGCGAAGATCGCGTAATACGCCGTGGCCAAATACAGCCCCGCCGTGGCTGTTCCCAGCGCCATGTGAATATTGCGATCCGTCGAGCTCGTGCTTCTTCCGCCAGCGAACGCTCCGGTGATCACCGTGGCGATCAGCGGCGCCGTGGTAATCAGACCGAGCCGCTGGTGAATTTGCAGCATGCGCGTTCGCTTGTTCAGCCGCGCCTGCAATTCGGGATTGCCCTGCGTCTCGCTCGAAGGGAATCCCAGCTGCGAAAGCGACGGCTCCGCGCTGCTCGAACTCGCCGATTTCTCCAGCGAGAGGTCCACATTCTGCGTGGCCGACTGCCGCACCGTCACTTGCGCCGTCTTCGCCGCAAATCCGGGCGCCGACGCGCTTACGTCATAGTCTCCGGGCACCAGGTTCTTCACCGCATAGGCTCCCGACGCGTCCGTTTGCGCCTCGACCGCCTCTCCGCTGGCGCTGTTCTTGATCGTCACCGTCGCGTTGGCCACCGCCGCCCCTGAACTGTCGGTGACCTTCCCGGTGATCGTCGCGCTCGCAATTTGCGCTGCCGCCGGACCGGCGCAGGCCAGCCAAATTAGGCACACCAAGAGCGCCGAATAGAACCTTGCCGCTTTTGAATTCATCAGGGATTTTCTCCGAAATGTGAGATGAACGCGGGCATCACAGCTCACGTCCACAGATGCCGCCCACTCCACGCGGGATGTATCTCGCCTGATTCTCTCCTGCGACGGACGAACGGCCATCACTACGCCTTGCCCATCGGCTCTTTCCCACCTCACACCACTCGCCCCGCTTCCCTCGGCGCCTGCGCCGCATTCTCCTCGTGCAACGCCTCGAACACCCGCTGCGCCCGCGCTCGCGGCAGCGCCTCGGCCAATTCCTCCAGGCTCAGTTGCCGCAGCCGCGCCACGCTGCCGAATCGCCGCAGGAGTTTCTGCGCCGTGCGTTCCCCCACTCCGGGAATTTCCGTCAACGAGCTCCGCAGCCGCTGGCTCGACCGCCTCTGCCGGTGAAATGTGACCGCGAATCGGTGCGTCTCATCCCGGATCTGCTGCACCAGGTGCAGCACCGGCGAGTGCCGGTCCAGCACGATGGGCTCGTCCTCGCGCCCCAGCACGTACAGAATCTCTTCTTTTTTCGCGATGCTGGCCACCAGCTGGTTGATGATCTCCAGCTTGTCCAGCGCCTGCACCGCCGCATGCAGCTGACCGATTCCTCCGTCGATCAAGATCAGGCTCGGCAGCGCCGTCCCTTCCTGCTGCAATCGCCGGTAGCGTCGCTCGACCGCCTCGCGCATGCTCGCAAAGTCGTCGCGCAGCCGCCCCGCCTCTTTCTCCGCCCCTTCCGCCATTTCCGCGCCGCGAATGATGAATTTCCGGTAATCCGACTTCTTCATTCGCCCGTCTTCCCACACCACCATCGACGCGACCGTGTCCGACCCCTGCATATGCGAAATATCGAAGCACTCGATCCGCTTCGGCGCTTCCGGCAGCGAAAGCGCCGATTCCAGCGCTTCCGCAATCACCTTCGAACTGGGCCGCAGCACGCGGAATCTCTGCGTGAACGAATGCTTCGCGTTCTTCTCCACCAGCTCCAGAAACGCGTGTTTCTGCCCGCGCTGCGGATTCAGTATCTCCACTTTGTGCCCCGCCGCTTCCATCAGCACCTCTTCCAGCAACCCACGCTCCTCAAAATCGATGGGCGTGTGGATGTAGCGAGGGAAATACGCCGCCTCCAGGTACAGCTGTTTCAGCAGCGACGGCAAAAACTCCAGCGGATCGAACTCCTCCAGCGTTTCCCAGTAGTAATCGCGCCGGTCGACCACCTGCCCGCCGCGCAAATGGAACAGATTCACCGCCACTTGCGGCGGCTCCGCATACCACCCCAGCACATCCGTATCGTCGCCCGACGCCGCCGCGATCTTCTGCCGCTCTTCCATCTCCCCCAATGTGTGCAGCAAGTCGCGATATCCCGCCGCCTCTTCGTACCGCTCCTCCGCTGACGCGCGCTCCATGCGCTCTTCCAGGCTCTGCGACAAGTCGCTGCGCCGCCCCTCCAGGAACATGCGCACATCCCGCGCCGCTTCCCCGTAGCGCTCTTCCGTCACCAGCGATTCCACGCACGGCCCCAGGCACCGGTGAATGTAATACTGCAGGCACGGCCGCGGATGAAACCGCGTCAGGTCCACCGTGCACGACGGCACCAGAAAATGTTTGTGGATCAGGTGCACCAGCCGGTAGGCCAGGCTCGCCGGAAAGTACGGCCCGAAGTAGATGGACCCGTCCTGCTTCAGCCGCCGCGTCACATATACGCGCGGATATTTCTCGAACGCCGTGAACCGGATGTACGGATACGTTTTGTCGTCGCGCAGCAGGACGTTGAATTTCGGCTGGTTCTGCTTGATCAGATTGTTTTCCAGCGCCAGCGCTTCTTTTTCGTTGTCGACCACGATGTAGTCCAGGTCCGCTATCTCCCGCACCAGCGAACCCGTCTTCGCGTCCTGCCACCTCGACTCCAAAAAATACGATTTCACCCGCGATTTCAGCGAGCGCGCCTTCCCCACGTACAAAATCGTCCCGCCCGCGTCTTTGAACAGGTACACCCCGGGCTGCAGCGGTAATTCAGCGACTTTTTCTTTCAGCTCCATCGTTCCGTTACAATCATACGCTACGCTCTGGCGACGGGCTCCGCGCCTCGCGCCCGCAGGCAACGGCTGTGCTCCCGCTCACGTCGAACTGCAGAGGAGGTAGGAATGCACCGCATTGGGTTCCGCATCGTGTACTTCTCGGCCCTGCTGGCCGCCGCGCTCCTGCCCGGCTCTCTGTGCGCGCAGCCCTCCCGCGCCGCCGCGCCCCAGTCGCAACAGCAACAACAGCCGTCCAAGCAGAAGTCGAAACAGGAACAGCAGGCCAAGCCGCAGACCCACCCGTCCTATTCCAGCTCATCCACATCGCAAGCCGAAGCCAGTTCCCCAAGCGACAACCCCAATGTCGCCCCCGATCCGCACAAATTCGATCGCTACCACGCCGAGCAGGACATCGAAGTCGCCACCTTTTACCTCCACAAGGGCGATCCCGATGCCGCCATCCCCCGCCTACAGGAAGCCGCCCGCCTGCGCCCGCACTACGGCAAACCGCGCCTGCTGCTCGCCGAGTGCTACGAGAAGAAGCACGACCCGGACAACACCATCAAATACCTCAAGGAATATCTGAAAGTCTATCCCCGGGCGCCCGACGCCAAGAAGGTGCAGAAGAAAATCGAAAAACTGCAGAAGGAAGCTGAAGCGGACTGAACGCCTGCCGGTTGAATGTAGATCCGGGCTTGTAGCTGCAGGCCAAGTAGAAAACCGTCGGGTGCCTCAGGAAACGCGAATTAGAAAGACGCGGGAGGCTGCAAATCAAAATCCTTTTCTTTTGGCGCACACCTCGCCGTAGCACTCACGATATCGCGAGCCGCTCCAGAAATCTCATCGCCCGCCCAAACTCGATAAATTTCTTTTCTTCTTTGCGGAACTGTGGCGAATGCGATTCCCGCCGGCAGCGCGCGAATTTCATGGGATGCTTCAAATGCAGCATCTCGTGATACAGCACGTAGGCCACCGCGTATTCCGGCACGTTCTGCCGGTCCAGCACGCGATTGATCACGATCTGGTTCAGCGCGGGATCAAAGCAGCCTAGCTGCGTTCGCCACGCACGCCGGCTCCATCCCAGCCGCGGCCGCCTCAACCGTTCGCGAAAATAACGCCGGTTCAAGCGCTCGAACATCGGCGCCAGATCGTGGTACACGCCCGAGGGCAGGTTCTCGACCCGCCGCGCCCGCCTCTGCCGCAGCGCCCGCAGCCGCCGCCGCGTCGCTCGCGCGTAGGAAAACTCCCGGTAGGCTTCCAGCAGTTGCTTGGGCGCGCACCTTCGGTACAGCCGCGCCAGCAGGATCGCCGCCGTCGCTTCCAGCACCGCTTGCGGCGCCGCTCGCAGCGCATCCGAAAGCCGCACGTACGCCGTGTCCTCGTGCAGCCGGATCGTATGCGTCAAGTCCGCGTACGGATGGTATTCCACGACGAACTGCGGCGGGCGCCCCGCGCATCCCAGCCGCGTGTAGATTCGCTGAAATACGCGCGCGCCCCCGGGAACCGTTCGTCCGCGATGCCTCGCTTGCTTCAATCCTGTTTTCTCCGAACCGGCGCCGGCAGCATCTCCTTCAACGCGTCCTGCGCGTCGGAAATCGCTTCCTTCGTGCCGTCCACCGCATCCTCGAGCGTGTCGTTGTAATCGTCGAAGTTCCGCCCTTTGGCCTTTTCGATCTTCTGCAGCTCCGCCAGGTACTCCTTGCTCTTCGACTCCAGCAGCTTCAGCTCGAGGTGAATGTTCAGTTGCTTGTCTTTCGCTTCGTCGATCTCGCCGGCGGCGTCGCTCAGGCATCCGGTGTACCCGCGCAGCAGGCCGTTCAGGATTTCACCGCGGTTCATTTCCGGGCCCGTGCGCGCGTCTTCATACTGGAATTTTTTCAGCCGGTCTTCCGCAAACGACAGGTACAGCTTGATGCGGTCTCCGGGAGCCTGATTGTCTCGAATCTTGTCCGCTTCCCCTTGGCTCAAGTAATCCCGTGGAATTTGCGGAGGAACGGCCGCGCGAATCGCGCTGGCGGCTGACGCCAGGATCCACGCCGCGCACGCCACGCTCGCCAGCCTGATTCCTGTCCTGAACATGCTCGCTCCTGCCCCTGTTCTAATCCTTTGCGCCGTGAAAATCCAGATCAGTGGTTCTGGTTGGGAAACAGTTCGCGGATCAGGTGGCGGTTCAACTCGTCCAGGTCTTCCCGCACTTCCTCGAACGGCTTCTGTTGATCGCTCGTCAGCCCCACCAGAATGTTGGTCAACCGCTCCAGCGCTTCGCGCACCGAAATCTGCAGTTGCAGGAAGCCCGCCGCGTTCTTTTCTGCCTTCCGGCCGCTGGCGTCCAGCGCCTTCGACACGGAATCGGCCTGCTTCTGATATTCCCGCAGTTCTTCAATCGCTTTGTTCAGATCGTTGGCGGATACTTCCTTCTCGATTTCGTCGAATTCCGCCCGGCCCAAACGCACCATCAGCTTTCCTTTGTCCACCGGCTTGTTTTCTTGCGCGAACTTGGCCTGGTATTTGGACAAGTCGTCTTTGTGCTGGTGCCCGAAAATCCCCGGCAGCAACGCCAGGCACAAGCCGAATATGCGTACCGTTACAAACACGGCTACCTCTTCTTTTCCTTCACTTCGCGCTGCAGCGTTTGCACTCGTGCCGCGGCCGCAAAATACTCGTCGCTGTTCAGGTCCTTGTTCATGCCCAGGAATTTCTCGTACGCGTCGAGCGCCTCGGCCTTCTGCCCCAGCTTATCGTAGCAGCTCGCGCGCAGGTACCACCCGCCGGGCGGCAGCGCCCTGTGCTGCTCCAGCACCTTCAGCGCCTGCAGCGTAGCCGGATAATTCCCCAGACCGTACTCCGCCGCCACAAGATCCCCGAGAACTGCCTCCGAATCCGGGTTCGCCTTGTACGCCGGGACCAGCACGCGCAGCGCGCCCGCATTGTCCTTCTTCTCCACGTACGCGTGCCCCAGCGCCATCGCGTATTGCGCGTTCTTGGGATCGAGCGCCATCAGTTTCTGCAGCACCGGAATAGCCGCGTCGTACTTCTTCTCCCCCAGGTACGCCTGCGCGCGAAGATCCAGCGCGGAGACCCCGGGCGGCTGGATCGCCGCTGCGCGGTCGAGTTCCGCGATCCCCTCGTCGTATTTTCCCGCGTTGATCAGTATCGACGCGCGCTCGATTCGCGCACGCGCGTCGTTCGGACGCGTTTTCAAATAATCATCGATCTGCGCCGCCGCTTCGTCCGTCTTCTTCTCCGCCAGTAGCGCCCGCGCCAGCCCCATGTGCGCCCGCCCGGAATTCGGCTCCAGCGCGAGCAACGCCAGGAATTCCGCTTCTGCATCGCTCGCGCGGTTCGCCTCCAGCAGCGCATTCGCCAGTGCCTCGCGCGTTTGCGGGTCCTTGGGGTCCAGCTTCTCCGCCGCCTGGTATTGCGCGACCGCTTCCGGCGCCCGGCCCGCCTGTTCCAGCGCCAGCCCGGCCAGGAATCTCGCGTGCGCGTCCGTGGGCTCGAGTTCCGCCGCTTTTTCCAGCGGCGCCACCGCGTCGCTCGCCTGCTTCAGCTCCAGCAGCGTCATTCCCAGGTTCGTGTAAGCCGGCCCCATTTTCGGATCGAGCGCAACCGCCTTCGCGTACTCCGTCTTCGCCTCCGCGGGACGCCCCGCCGCGGTATACGCGTATCCCATCTGGAAGTGCGCGTACGCGCTGCCGGGCTCCTTCGCCAGATACGCCTGATATTTTTGAATGGCTGAGGCGTAGTCCTTCTGCTCCAGCGCGGACTGCGCCTCGTTCAAAAGCTTCTGCAGCTCTTCCTGTTCGGGATTGCGAATCCGTGTCCGGCTGGTGCCCACAACTTGCGCAAACAGCCCTGGCGCGACGCCCAGCGCAATCAGCAGCGCGCCGCACGCCAGCGCTCGTCCGCGGAAACTCCGGCTCATGGAGAAGGTGGATTGGGCGCTCGGGGAGGCTGCCCCAGGCCCGGCGTGTGGTTTTTGTGGTTTCCGCCGTTTGCCGCCTGCAACACGGGGGAGAGGAATCGCCCTGTATGCGATTGCGAGTTTCGCGCGACTTGTTCCGGCGTTCCCGCGGCGATGACGCGTCCTCCCGCATCCCCGCCCTCCGGCCCCAGATCGATCACCCAGTCCGCGCACTTGATCATGTCGAGATTGTGCTCGATGATCAGCACCGACGCCCCGCCCTCGATCAGCTTTCGGAACGCCGTCAACAGTTTCTGAATATCGTCGAAATGCAAGCCGGTGGTCGGCTCGTCGAAGATGTAAAGAATCCCGGCGTTCTCCTGGCGCGTAAGATGCGCCGCCAGCTTCAATCGTTGCGCTTCGCCGCCCGAAAGCGTCGTCCCCGATTGTCCCAGCCGCAGATACCCGAGCCCCACTTCTTCCAGCACGCGCAAGCGCGAGGTCACCTTCGGATGCGCCGCGAAAAACGTCAGCGCCTCGCGCACCGTCATCTGCAGCACGTCGTGGATGTTTTTCCCGTGATACAGCACTTCCAGGATGCTGCTCTTGTACCGCGTGCCCCGGCATTCCTCGCACACCAGTTCGACGTCCGCCAGAAAACGCATCTGCACCGTGACCGTGCCGTCGCCCTGGCACGCCTCGCAGCGCCCGCCTTCGATGTTGAACGAAAAATCGCCTGCGCTGAATCCGTGCTTGCGCGCGTGCGGCGTCGCTGCGAACACCTCCCGGATCGGATCGAACGCCTTCAGGTACGTCGCTGGATTCGACCGCGGCGTGCGCCCGATGGGCGATTGATCCACCATCTCGATCGCCGTCAATTCCCCGTCGCCCTGAATCTTGTCGCAGTACTCGCGCCAGTTCCCGCCCGTGCGCTTCGCTTGCAGCGCTTTGTACAGCACGTCGTACACCAGCGTCGATTTCCCTGAGCCCGAAACGCCCGTGATCGCCACGATCAGCCCCAGCGGTATCATCACGTCGACGCCCTGCAGGTTGTGGCTGCGTGCTCCTTCGATCTTCAGGAACTTGCCCTGCGGCCGGCGCCGCCGCTGCGGCACCGCAATGCGCAAGTCGCCCCGCAAATATCGTCCCGTCAGCGATTGCGCATCCTTCAACAGCGACTCGCGCGTCCCCGCAAAAATTACCGCTCCCCCGTGTTCGCCCGCCCCCGGCCCCAAGTCCAGCACGTAGTCGGCGGCCAGTATCGTTTCCGGATCGTGCTCCACCACCACCAGCGTGTTCCCCAAATCCCGCAGCCCTTTCAAAATGTCGATCAGCCGGTTTGTGTCCCGCGGATGCAATCCAATCGACGGCTCGTCCAGCACGTACAGCGCACCCACCAGATGCGAGCCCAGCGACGTCGCCAGTTGAATCCGCTGTGCCTCCCCGCCCGACAACGTCGACGTCAGGCGGTCCAGCGTCACGTAATCCAGCCCCACTTCGTCCAGGAACCGCAGCCGCTGCTGGATCTCGACCAGCACCTTCTCGGCGATTTCCGCTTCGGCCGGACTCAGCGTCAACGCATCGAAAAACGGCCGCGCATCCTTCACCGTCATCTGGCAAACGTCCGTGATCGACCGCCCGTTCACCTTCACCGCCCGCGCCTCGGCACGCAGCCGCGTCCCGTTGCATTCCGGGCACGTTGCGTATCCGCGATACCGGCTCAGGAACACGCGCACGTGCAGCTTGTATTTCTTCCGTTCCAGCCAGCCGAAGAATCCCTTCACCCCAGGATAATCCTCGTCGCGGTCTCCTTCGATGATGGCGTCGCGCTGCGCCGCGCTCAAATTCCGGAACGGGATGTCCGCCGGAATTCCCTTCGCGCGCGCGAATTTCCGCATCTCCATGGCCAGCTGCCGGTAGCGCGGCTTGGTCCACGGCTCGATCGCGCCGGCCGCCAGCGATTTGCTTTTGTCCGGAATCACGCGGTCGATGTCGAAATCGATGGTGTTGCCGAATCCCTGGCAGCGCGGGCACGCCCCGTAGGGATTGTTGAACGAGAACAGCCGCGGCTCGGGCTCCTGGTACGTCGCGCCGCACTTCTTGCAGTCGAACCGCTCGTTGAAGACCAGCCGTTCCGCTTCCCCGCCCTCCTCCGTCACGAACTGCAAAATCGCTTCGCCGCCCCCCTCGCGGTAGCAGATCTCGATCGAGTCCATCACGCGCGAGCGCACTTCCGCCGACAGCGCCAGCCGGTCCACCAGCACGTGCACCGGTTTCGCGAAATCCACGTCCAGCAAATCTTCCGGCGTCGCAAACTCGAATACTCGCCCGTCCTGGTACAGCCGGTTGAACCCGCGCTTCCGCAAATTGACCAGCGCCTCCCGCACCGCCTCCGCTGATGGCCGCCCTTCGTGCGCGCCCGAGGAACGGCTGCGCTTTGTGGATCGCATCTTCAGCGGCTGCGCGCTCGCCGTCGCCGGTACCGAGGCCTCCGCATTCTCTGCGGCGTTTTCGCCGCGGTTCAGCGCAGGAGCCTGCTCGTCCCAGTCGTCCGTGCTCGCGTCCTGCTCTTTAGCGGGTCGGGCTTTCAGGTCCGACATGGAAGTTGGCGACGATGCAGGCGCTTTGGTCCCTGAGCCAATTTTCAACTCGTACAGCACGTAAAACCGTTTCCCCTCGCCCAGCGCGAGCACCCGCTGCGCAATCTCGTCCAGCGTGTCCCGCCGCACTTCTTCGCCGCAGCGCAGGCAGAACGTGTGCCCCACGCGCGCGAACAGCAGCCGCATGTAGTCGTAAATTTCGGTCGCGGTGGCCACCGTCGACCGCGGATTCCGCGTCGTGTTTTTCTGCCGGATCGAAATCGCGGGCGCGATTCCGGTAATTTCGTCCACGTCCGGCTTCTCGATGCGCTCCAGGAATTGCCGCGCATATGCGGACAGCGACTCGATGTACCGCCGCTGCCCTTCCGCGTACAGCGTGTCGAACGCCAGGCTCGATTTCCCCGATCCCGACACTCCCGTCACTACGGTGATCGCGCCGTGCGGTATGGTCGCGTCGATATTCTTCAGGTTGTGAACTCGCGCACCGTGCACGCGTATCTCGTCGGCGTCCGCGGACGCATTCACGCCTCCACGCCGCGTCGCGCCTGCATCATTGACGCGCGGTTCGCCCCCTTCCTTCGAGCGCTCCCCGCCCTTGGCCGCAAAACCCTTCAGATCGCGCGCCCCGGCGGGCACTCCCACGGCAGGCTCCCCTGTAGGTCTCGTCCCCATAAGCAGAAACTCAAATTATAACACCCGCCCGCAATGCGCGGATTGATCAACGCCCGGTAGCGCGTTTCCTTGCATCTTACGCCGCGCCTGGGGGTTATACTGCGCAAAGGAGTTCTCCAATGACTACGCCCGCCATCATCGCATCGAGCATCGCAGTACTCCTGGTGTTTGGAGCAGTTGCCTTTCGGCTGTTGTTCGGCGCTTCCCAACTGACCTCGGCTGCCGCTCTCGGCCGCCTGAACCTGCCGAAGAGCTGGCGCCGCTTTCTTCTCGGCGAACGCAGCAGCTAACCGCATTGACGCCCTTGCCGTTGACATCGCAGCCGCGTCCGCTACGATAGAGGCAGGATCGCTCGCGCAGGCAGGGGATAACCCATGGAAATCGAGATCCACGACCCGCATCTTCAGTCTCGCATCCAGAAGCATCTCGAAAACACCGGCTCCAGCAGCCTCGAAGAGCTCTTGCTTCGGCTCCTGGAGACACAGGAAGAACAGGACCGCTGGCTTCTGGAAAATCGGGAGGCCAACCGCGCTAGAATTCGCCGAGGCATCGAACGATTGGACCGCGGCGAAGGCGTCCCCGAAGATCGCCTCGATTCCTACCTCGCAAATCTAAAAAACAAATCGGCATGAAGCCCCTCCACCTCTTCCGCCGTTCTCTGCGCTCTCTGCGTCTCGGGCTGTAGTGTTTTGCGACCGGTTCGTCTCTGTGTCCTCCTGATTTTCCCGGCGTGCTCTGTGGTAATGTTTTGGCTTGTACGGCCCTGCATCTCCGTCCAACGCACATGCCACACGCACCCCGCTTCGGCCGCATCTTCTGGATCGTCCTCGACAGCGTCGGCATCGGTGAATTGCCCGACGCCGCCGATTACGGCGACACGGGCCGCGACACCCTCGGCCACATCGCGCGCTCCCGCCCGTTGCAGCTCCCGAATCTCGTCCGCCTCGGCCTGGCCAACATCAAACCCCTCGCGCACCTCGCTCCACCCGCCGTTCCCGCCGGCTGCTACGGCAAAGGCGCCACCGTTTCTCCCGGCAAGGACACCACCACCGGCCACTGGGAAATGGCCGGCATCTGGCTCGATCAGGCTTTTCCCGTCTACCCGCACGGCTTTCCGCGCGGCCTGATGGCCGAATTCGAGCGCCAGATCGGCCGCCGCACGCTCGCCAACAAGCCCGCTTCCGGCACGGAAATCCTCAAGGAACTCGGTGAGGAGCACGTCCGCACCGGCTACCCCATCGTCTACACTTCCGGCGACAGCGTTTTCCAAATCGCCGCGCACGAGGACGTTATTCCCGTCCCCGAGCTGTACCGCATGTGCGAAATCGCGCGGAAGCTGCTCGATGGACCTAACCGCGTTGGACGCGTGATCGCGCGGCCCTTCACCGGCTCGCCCGGCAATTTCCGCCGCACCGAGCGCCGCCACGATTACGCCGTCGAGCCGCCCCGCCCCATGCTGCTCGACGTGCTTGCGGAACGGCGCGTGCCCGTCTTCGGCGTGGGCAAGATCCACGACATCTACAATGGCCGCGGCGTCGTCGACTACGTCACCACAAAAAACAATGCGGACGGCATGGCCAAACTCACGGAAGCCATCTCATCGCGCAAGAACGGCCTAATCTTCGCCAATCTCGTCGATTTCGACATGCTCTACGGCCATCGCAAGGACGTCGAAGGTTTCGCGCGCTCGCTCGAGGAATTCGATTCCCTGCTCGGGCCCTTCCTCGATCGGCTCCGCGCGTCCGATCTGCTGCTGATCACCGCCGACCACGGTTGCGATCCCGATCCGGTCAATCCCACCACGGACCATTCCCGCGAGTACGTCCCCATCCTCGCCTACACACCGGCGCCTCGCGCGAACGCTGTCATTCAGAGCGAAACGAAAAATCTCTCTTCGGCCACATTGGCGACTGCCGGCCAGGGCAACCTCGGCGTGCGCACGACTCTGGCCGACATGGGCCAAACCGTCGCCGCCAATTTCGGCGCCACCATCCCGCACGGCACCAGTTTCCTCGATCAGTTGTGAGCAAGTTCGTCCGGCGCTTGTCGAATTGTGTTGGCGGCTAATCGATAGCACCTCCGTCTCGGAAGATTTGTCGGCGAATGCCTGCACAGGTCCCGCTCCGGGTCCCTCGCTCGCGTTGGGCCGCTCGGCGCAAACATCCTGGTCGGAAGTTGCGTTGCAAAACCGTTGAAAAGTGTGTCCATCAATTTTTGCGGTTTTGTTGATGGGATTGGGGTTACCGCGGAAATTGATGGGCACGTGTGCCCATCAGCCAAGGTGGGAAAAACAGTGACAAGTGACGAGTGGTGAGTGGTGAGCAGGCGGTGGCGAGCGGGAGAGCCGGCGTAGCGCGAGTAAGGGTTGGCGTGCGACCGCGGCTTTTCCCGTTTTGGGAATGTTTGTTGTGGGTGGGTTGGGCCGGTCATTTGACGTGCCTCCGAGCGGACGTTATCACATAATAAATACAATGTCAAGAACTAGTACTGAGGAAGAAGCAAGTTGACAGTTTCTTCGGGCCGTAAGCGCCCCTCAGAACGATCGGCTACTGGCCGGTGGAGGGGGGTTGGGGGCCGGTGGGCTTGAGGGCGTAGTAGCCGGTGCGGGTGCGCACGTTGAGTTTGCCCATGCCGTGCGGGGGAAAGACCTGGACTTCCACGCGGCGGAAGGTGCCGTCCTTGGCGCTGTTGGTGGGATAGTAGCCGATGGTGTACTGGTTGCGGATATCGCGCGCGACCTGCTCGCAGACGGGCGTCACGTCGGCAAGATCCTTAGGGAAGTAGACCAGACCGCCGGTGGCCTCGGTCAGTTCCTTCAGAACGCGCTCGGAGTGGCGGACCATGCTGCGATCGTGCTTGCGGTCGTCCTCGCTGAACAGGCCGATGGCATAAATGGTGGCGTCGGACTCTTCGGCGGCCTTGATGGTCTGCGCGAAGCTCAGGCGGCTGGCGTCATCGTCACCGTCGGTGACCACCAGGAGGACGCGCTTGTCGCGATGGCCCTTCTTGAGGTGGCGCAGCGAGGCGACCACAGAGTCGTAGAGGGCCGTGCTGCCGCGCGAGTCGATGCGCGAAAGGGCGTCGTTCAGGTCGGGCATGC
>Ga0075272_1000006_pt1 | contig 88850 bp, 74 predicted proteins | sample SF_Rice_5C_0N_40_FD_69776 | JGI IMG/M metagenome (GOLD analysis project Ga0075272, IMG submission 69776) | Rice paddy soil microbial communities from Twitchell Island, California, USA - SF_Rice_5C_0N_404 | ecosystem: Environmental > Terrestrial > Soil > Paddy field/soil | place: USA: Twitchell... | reverse complement strand
CGGCTGATCCCAGTTGCTGTTGATGCGCGCGCGAATGGCCTCTTCGGGCTTAAACAGATAGGCGGTGGAGCCACCGATGGCCTGAGCGTTCGCGGCGATCTGGCGCAGCGGCGTGATGTCGTCGAGAATCCAGAAGCCGCGGCCATACGTGCCGACGACCAGGTCGTTCATGTGGTACTCGGTGTGGACGTCGAGATCGCGGATCGATGTGCTGGGCAAGTTCTGCCGCAGCGACTGCCAATGGTCTCCATTGTCGAAGCTGACGTAGACCGTCGTCTCGGTGCCGGCGAACAGCAGGCCGGGCTGCTTGGGATCAACGCGCAGAACGTTCACCCAGCTTCCGGTGCGCTCGTCGCGCGGCAAGCCGGTGACGATTGTGGTCCAGGTCTTCCCGCCATCAGTGGTGCGCCAGATGAGCGGCACGTCGACATCTTCATTGGCAGGTGGCTTGGCGCCAAAGCGCTGGCTGCCGATGCGGCCCGTGACGTAGGCGGTGCTCGCGTCATCACCGGCTTCAATCGTATTGAAATTGGTATGGGGCGCGACGCCTGTGATGTTGCTGACGTTGTTCCAGTGTTTGCCGCCATCCATCGTGTTGTAGATCTGGCCGTTGCTGCTCACCGTCCACAGCACGCCCGCCTTGACCTTGGAAATCGAGAAATCGTTGATGACCGGCCCAGCGGGGCCGAACGGGTTGCGCGGCGGCTTGCCCTTTGCCGTTTTCGACGGAGGCGGAGGTGGCGGCAGCGGCGTGCCGCAGGGCACGGTGGGCTTGCCCTTGGCGGTGGTGAGGTCGGGGCTGAAAGATTTCCACGATTGGGCGCCGTCGCGCGTGACCAGCAGGCACTGATAGGCGACGTACAGCGCGTTCGGATCGAACGAGGTGTCAAATCTCTTCTGAAAGTCGCGGCTAGCGCGATACTTTTTCTCATCCGCACCAAAATTGGGCGCGACGTTGCCCCACTGTCCGGTGGACATATCGATCTTGATCAGCCCGCTGCCGCCGCTGCCGGGGCCATAGCCCACCCCATACAGGATATTCGGATTCCGCGGATCGGGCGTGATGACGCCAAATTCGGACGAGGGCAGAGGGCTCCAGTCCGTGAAGTCGATTTGGCCCCACTTGCTGCGGCTGCGGATCATGACCGCGCCGGTATCCTGCTGCGAAGCGACGATCCAGTAGGGATACTGGTAGGTGGTCGCGACGTGATAGACCTGCGAAATGGGCTGGGTGTACCAGAGGCTCCAGGTGTGGCCGCCATCGAGAGTCACGCTGGCGCCCTGGTCGGCGCCGACTATAATGCGCCCCCCGTTCGTCGGATCGATCCACACCCTGTGGTAATCCTCGCCGCCGGGCGCGCCTTTGAAGACGTGGAAGGTGACGCCGCCGTCGGTGGACTGGTACATCGCGGTGCTCACCGTGTAAACGATATCAGGATTGTTTGGGTCGACCCATACACCGGAACTGTAGGCGCCCTGCCCGTTGCTGATGCGCGTGTCGTTGCCGGCCATGTGCTTCCAGGTCACGCCGCCGTCGTCGGACCGATACAGCCCCGAACCTTTTTCGATGTCGTTTCCGACGATGTAGATGCGCTGGCCGTCGGTGTGCATCGCAATGGCCACGGCCACACGGCCCGGAAACGGCGGAATCTTGATCTGGGTCCAAGTCAAGCCCTCGTCGGTGGACTTGAAGACCAGCGGCGGCTTGGGCTTGGTCTTAGGAGCGGGGCCGAAGCTAAAGCCGCCTGTGCCCTGCGTGTCGGCCAGCATGACGCTGGGATTGTCGTATTCGTACTCCACTTCGCGCGTGCCGTCGTAGTTGGCGGGCTTGAGCACGTTTTTCCAAGACTGCCCGCCATCAGTCGAGCGGTAGATGCCTCCGCCGTGGTGCGTGTCGTCGCCGAGCGCGGAGACGATCACCAAGTTGGGATCGTGGGGATCGACCAGGATGGAGTCAATCTTCACCGTGTCATCCAGGCCAATGTGCTGCCAGGTTTTGCCGGCATCGGTCGACTTCCACATGCCGTTGCCAAGACTGCCCCCGATGGGATCACCGGCGCCAGCATACACAATGTCGGCATCAGAGGGAGCAACCTGGATCGCGCCCACGCTATCGACGCTTTTCACCTGGTCGAAGATGGGGAACCAGGTGACGCCGGCGCTGGTGGTTTTCCAGATGCCGCCCTGCGGCGTGCCCACGTAGAACACGCCCGGCTGGCCGACGACGCCGGTGACGGAGGAGATGCGCCCGCCGTGGAACGGCCCGACGTTGCGCCACTTGAGCCCGGAATAAAGATCGGGTTTGACCTGCGCCCCCGCAATCGACGTGAATGCCAAGACGCTGGCCAAGGCCAGCGCCCAACGCACCACCAGCGAACCTCGCGTCATGATATGAGTGCTCCTTGGTAGAAATGCGCGCACACCGCCCGCGAAAGTTATACTTGCACTTTCACTGCAAGGTCAACTTCGGAATCCTCGTATAGCGATTGGACAGCCGTTGCAGACTCCGCGAACCGGCGAGTAATCCTCCAGCGCAAACAACGATCCTGCTCGATTCCGAATCCGATAATCAACGAGGGCGCAAATGACGCTTCCCTCGGAGGTGCGGCCTTGACCACCGTCGCCAGGCGCCGAGCAGTTGTTCCGGAGCTGTTCTACATACTCGCGGTTGCTTGCTGCTTGCTCGTTCTGCCAATCGGGGCGTTGGGGGCTCAGCAAACGAAGCAGGTCGCCAGGACCAATTCTGTCATTGTGCGGGTTGACTTCTATGGGACTCGACGCGTACCCATAGAATTGCTGCGCGATCGGACTTCCTCAAGGCCGGGAGAACCATACAATGCCCAAGCAGTCCAGCGCGATGCTCAGGCGATTCGTAACACCGGCTTCTTCGATCGGGTGCGGGTAAAGACGGAAGACAGCCTGATCCAGCCAAACGGAAAAATCGTCATCTTCTACTTGGTTGAAAGGCCCATTATCCGCCGGATCGAGTACAAAGGAATTTCCACAATCGCTGAAGAGGACATTATACAGGCGTACAAGCGGCGGAACGTTCGGCTTTCTGTCGGAGCGTACTTCGATCAGACACAACTGCCGCGCGCAGCAGCCGTGATCAAGGATTTGCTCGCCGCGCGCGGCTACCCGTCGGCGAGCGTCAAACCCTCTTTTGAGAAATTCCCTCGAACGGACGAGGTGAACGTCGTCTTCCACGTGACCGAAGGGCCAAGGGCCAAACGTAAGTAAGCATCCAGTCCCAGCTGGAAGCAAAACACGGCCATTTGCGGGCAAAAAGCGCGGTCTGGCGACGACCGACCGCTGGTGAAACGGGCGGAACCGGAAGGCGCGAAACGATTCGTAAGTTGCTGCGGCGGCGAACTACACGAGGTGTTCCTGGCACTTGTGATCGATGACGTGCTGGCGCAGGGCGCCGATGCAGCGCTCTTTCTCACCCCACAGCCAGCTCGAGCGCTTTGTCCAAAGCGGTGAACCTCATGTGATCCCTCTCTTGGAAGGCATGAAGCTGCGCCGTAGTGATCCCCGTGATCTTTTCCAGGATGGCGAGCACGGCAGCTTGCAGTTGCGCGTACTCCGGGCATCGCTCATGTTCGACCATGTGCGTAGCGTTCCCGGTTTGGGTTCTAAGCGACCTGCTTGTTGATTTCGAAATGTTCGAGAGACTGCAAGAGTTTTGCGCAATCGTCCTTGTCGACGAGAACCTCGATACCCGCCAAACGAGCCGCTTCCTCCACGGAAGAGGTCGCAAACGACGTAAACATGAGCAGGCGCGCCTCGGGCACCAGCTTTCTGATTTGAGCCGCGGCTTCCACGCCGTTCATCACGGGCATACAAAAATCGAGCACAACAACGCCGGGTCTCAGTTTGACTGCGGCGGCGACACCCTCCACGCCGTTCGAGGCTTCGCCGCAAACGTACCAACCGGCTTGCTGATTGATGATGCAGCGCAACGCCAAACGCAGAGGACGACTGTCGTCGACAATGAGAACAGTGCGACGCATATCCCGTTTTGAGAGGTGGGCTGCTGCGATTCTCGTAGAGGTAGAGTCCTAAACCAATAAGTCAGTTCCTGTAAAAGTGATCGCGAAATGACTGACGACCGCGGTACTCTTCTAACTACGCCGTGCATTTGGGCACGAAGCAAATCGTAAGTCGATGAAAACAAACACTGGCGAGAAAAGTACTATTACGGGAGTGGTGTCTCCGGCGCGCCGCGCGGTGCCTTTCGGATGGGGTGGGGCCTACTCCTTGAGGAGTTGAAAGTAACCGCGAGCTTGCTCCACGTCGCGCAGGATCTGCTCGCGTAGCGCCTGTGGATTCGCGAAGCGCTGTTCGTCGCGCAAGCGGCGCAGGAAGCGCACTTCCAGCGAGCCGCTTGTGCGCGTTTCTGAGAAGTCCAGCAGGTACGATTCGATGCTGACGCTGCCTCCGTCGAACGTTGGGCGGACTCCGACATTGGTGGCGGCACGATAAATCTTCGCGTCCAGCGTCACCTCGGTCGCATAGACGCCAAGCTTCGGCAGCAACTCCTGTTGGGTCGTCAGGTTCAGCGTGGGCACCACCAGCTTGCTTCCCAAGCCGCTGCCAGGGCGGATTTCACCCGCCAGCGCGTACGGCCGCCCGAGCAGCTTGCGTGCGTCCTCGACGCGGCCGTCGCGCAATGCCTCGCGAATGGCGGTGCTGGACACTACGACGCCGTCGACCACCACGGGCGCGACCGCTTCCGCCTCGAATCCGAAGCGGCGGCCTAATTCGCGCAGCAGAGTTACATCGCCCGCCTGCTTGTGCCCAAACCGGAAGTTCGCGCCCACGAACACGGCGGTGGCACGCATCGTTTCGACCAAATACCGCCGCACGAAATCCTCGGGAGTGAGGCGGGCCAGCGCTGCGTCGAATTGGAGAACGAGGGCGGCCTGTATTCCCGCCTGCTCGAACGCAGTGAGGCGCTGCTCGAGCGTCATCAGCAGGGAAGGTGCCTCTTCGGGACGAACGATGCGCGCCGGATGCGGATAGAACGTCAGCACCGCCGGGAGCAGCGCTTGCCGCGCGCCGGCGTGCGCTCGCGCGTTGTCGCTGACGGCCTGAAGAATCTTTCGGTGGCCCAGGTGCACGCCATCGAAGTTCCCAATGGTCACAACCGCCTGGATGTCGGGATCAGCGAAACTCTGCGACCAGTCTCCGGCCGAGCGCGCCACAGTGAAGGGCAAGTGGGTCCGGCCGCGCGTTTTGACGTTCTTTTCGCTCACCGTCAGGCCTCGACCTCGAGCTCCAAGCCATCGTATGCCAGCCGGACATTCTCCGGCAGTTTTGCGTTTGTTGCTGCATGCCCCAAGTCGTGGCAGATATGCGTGAACCAGGCGTGCGCGGGTTTCAATTCATCGACCAGTGCGAGCGACTGCTCCACATTCGAGTGCATGGGATGGGCTTGGTAGCGCAGCGCGTCCAGGATGAAATGGTCCAGACCACGCAGCAGTTTCTTCGAGTCTTCCGGCACAGCGCTGAAGTCGGTCAAGTAGGCGCTGTTCCCGAAGCGATATCCCAGGACGGGCATGGGTCCATGGAAGGCGTGAATGGGTGTAAACGTCACGCCGAACAAATCGATGGCGCCGTCGAGTTCGTGCACCTGGATTTGCGGCAGGGAACTGATGGTCGGCGAAGGATCGAAAATGTACGAAAACTGGCGGCGCAGAGTGGCCAGGGTGGGACCGGAGCCGTAAATCGGGATCAGCGAGCGCTGCCTGCCGTTGAACGGGCGGATATCGTCCAGACCGAGGATGTGATCCGCATGCCCGTGGGTGTAGAGCACAGCATCGAGGCGGTCGAGCCCCACGCGCAACGCCTGGGTGCGAAAATCCGGGGTTGTGTCGATCACCACGCATCTTCCGGCGTATTGGAGCAGGATGGACGGGCGTGTGCGCTTGTCGTGCGGGTCGGTGGACTGGCAGACCGGGCAGTGGCAGCCCAGTGTCGGCACCCCCATCGACGTTCCCGATCCCAAGACGGTCAGTTTCAGTTTGGGCATGTTCCCAGGACAACGGAAGCGGAAGCTTCAATCCAGCGGAGAGCCCCGGGCCGCAGCCGGCTGGAGTTGTCGCGTCGATGCAGGAAGAGGAAGCCGCTTATCCCTTTTGCTTGGTCTTTTTGGCCATGGCTTCGGCGGCGGCTTTGGACACTTCCATGTAGGTCAGCTTCAAGCTGCCGATCACTTCGAGCAACAATTCTTCATCCTGCTGAGCGAGATTTCCGCGCGTTTTTTCGCGCAGCGCGTCGAGCATATCGATCATTTCGCGCGCGCCCTCCAAGTCGAGGAATGCCTGGCCGGTACGCGGATCCGCCATGCCACCAAGCATGGCAGCGGCATTGCGCGTGAGGAAATCGACTAGTATCTGAAACCCTCGGGAAGGGGTGTTGTCTTCGGAGGACTCCTCGGCAGCCGGGGGCGCGCTCTTTTCGGCCGGGGTTTGAGCTTTGGCCGCAGGCTGTCCCTGCGATTTCGCGCCGGCTGTGGTGGGAGCACCGGCGTTATTCGCGCCTTTTTGCGCGGCTTCTTCTTCGCGACGCTCCTGTTCGACGACATCCTTGCGGAGCTGTCCATCTTCGGTAAATAAGCGCCTGTCTACGACTTTGAACGTTTCTTCTGGTTTGGATTCGGCCACACGTACCTCGGAAAGCGGCGCTTGTCCTTCGGGCGGGTGGCATTGGTGGTGCGCCCCGCCGCAACGCGCGCGAAAACCAAGTCTAACATCCGAGTTCCGCGTGTCACAAGCACCCCAAGGCTCGCGGACGGAGCGGAGGGCTGGCTGGGCAGGAGGGGACGGGTGCGGGGCTCGATCTAACTCCTGGCCTGCCAATGGGAATCTGGGCGGGGGAGAGCGCCCGTTCGCGGGTACATTGACGCCGGCTACACCGCCCTGTGACACGGGTTACGGAGAGTAGTGATTTTCATCGCTGCGGGCGTTCAGCGAAACCGCTAGCTTGAGATGGAGCGGCGCAGTTCCGCCCTCTCCTTCGGAGGAAACAGATGAACAAGAGGTTGGCTCGAATCGGCAAGTCCATGCTGTTTGCTGCCGCGTTTGTCGCTTTCGCCATACCGGCACACGCCCAATCCGGCGCTGAACTCTATAAATCCAAGTGTGCGATGTGCCACGGCGCAAACGGCAAGGGCGATTCGCCCATCGGCAAGTCTATGAAGCTGCGCGACCTCGGCTCGCCGGAAGTGCAAAAGCAGACGGATGCCGAACTGATTGCGGTCACGACCGACGGCAAGGGCAAGATGCCCGCGTACAAAGGCAAGCTGACCGAGGCGCAGATCAAGGAAGTTGTTTCCTACATTCGGACGTTCAAGAAGTAGGCATTCAGGAAGAAGATTCGCCCGCATTTCGCGCAGCCGGTCTCGCGCAACTCGTTGGAACGCTACGGCTAGGGGCCACCGAGGGTGCGGGACCGGTTGTCCGCGATCCCCCGCACCGGCTTCCGCAGTACTCCCTCTATTGGCGAGTTGCGCTATACTTTTTGTGTTCCGCCAATGCCGATCGACACCATCATCGTGGACGACGAGCGCCCGGCGCGTGACGAGCTTGCTTACGTGCTGAAGAGCTTCCCTGAGATCAACCTTGTTGCGCAAGGGCGTAACGGTCTGGAAGCCGTGGCGCTGATCAAAGAGCACAATCCCGACCTGGTGTTTCTGGATGTGCAAATGCCGGGGCTGGATGGGTTCGGGGTGATCAAGCGGCTGGCCGAGCGGAAATTACGCGTGCCGCAAATCGTGTTTGCGACTGCATACGACCATTACGCGCTGCAGGCCTTCGAGGTGAACGCGGTCGATTACGTGCTGAAGCCGTTTGACAAGCCGCGCATCGCCAAGGCTGTGCAACGGGCGAAGAAACTGCTGGAAGCAAACACCTCGGCGGTGGAACGCCTGGAATCGCTGGTGGGGCAGCTGGCCACGCCTCCTGTCAAGCCTGCGCGCACGAAGATTCTGGTGAAGGCGCAGTCGCGCATGTTTCTGGTGGACTCGGACGACATCATCTACGTGGGAACGGAGGACGGCACCATCACCGTGTACGCCAAGGATGCGGAAGGCGTGTCAAACTACCGGACGATTGAAGAGTTGGCCGCCGCGCTCGATCCCGACATTTTCTGGCGGCCGCACCGGTCTTATCTGGTGAACATCAACCACATCAAGGAAGTCGTTCCGTGGTTCAAGTCCAGCTACATCCTGAAAATGAACGACAAACGCCAGAGCGAAATCCCCGTATCGCGCGCGCAGACCAAGCGCCTTCGCGAGCTGTTCAAGCTGTAGCGGGGGCTCGGACGCAGCGAGCGGTCTACGCCGCTTCTCGGGTCAGCTTGAAGCGCAGCGCGGACCAATCCTCATCGATGGCAATCTGAGCCACGGGCGCGAGGCTGAGTCGTGCCACCCGTTTTGCGAGAAGATCGCGGTTGAGATCAGCGGCAAGCGTGGACGTGAGTTTGGGATAAGCAATCCACAGGATAACGCCCTCCTTGAGCTTGCGAAGCAGGGGGGCGAGTTTGTCGTCCAATTCCTCTTGATTGCGCGTGAAGAGCACAACGACATCGGCATGCTCGGCCGTGGCGCGGGCATTGGAGACGCCGATGCGCGAATCGACCGGCTTGGGAGCTTCCAGCACAGCAAGGCGGCGCTGGCCTTTGACCTGTAAGCGTTCGGCAACGGGCTTCTCAGACATGTGCGGAATCGCGCTCTTTGTCTCAACGCTTCATTGGAAGATTGCACCGGCGATCGGCATACAATACTAGCTGATTCTGGGCGAGGTTGACGCTTTTTGCCGCGCTGTTTAGAATTTTTGTAAGGTATCCTGTAGCACGTGTTTTCCGTGCGTTCCGGGCACGGTGGCGGAACCCAGGCATGAGTGTGTTACAGCAAAAGCGGCACCAGCAGGTTCTGAGCGATGTGGTGCGCGAATACATCGAGACGGGGGAGCCGGTGTCGTCGCGCAGCATAGCGGCGCGGCAGGCGGAGCCGATCAGTTCGGCCACGGTGCGCAACGTGATGGCGGAGCTGGAAGCGGAAGGCTTTTTGTATCAGCCGCATACGTCGGCGGGGCGGGTGCCCACCGCGTCGGCCTACCGGTTTTTCGTGGAGAATGTAGCGGCGCAGACGACGGCGCGCCCAGAGGACCGCAACTGGATCCGGCGCGAGCTGGAATCGGCGGATACGCCGGAAGCGGTGATGGAGCGAGCCAGCCACATTCTTTCCGCGGTTTCGCGAGGACTGGGAATCTTCATCCCGCCTCCGCTGGCGCAGAGCGCGGTGGAGCACATACGATTTTTGCTGCTTCCCGACAGCCGCGTGCTGGTGGTGCTGATCGCGCCGGGCGGGATGACGCGCGACAAGCTGATCCGGCCGGACCGGAGTTTCCGCCAGGAGGATCTCGACCGCGTGTCGGAGTATCTGAACCGGCAGTATTCGGGCTGGACCCTGGAAGCCATGCGTACCGACCTGCGCGCGCAGCTGGAGAACGCGCGCGAGCAATACGGCCGGCTGGCGGATGACGCATTGGCGCTGTGCGATCCGGTCGCCGTTGGCGACGCGAAGGAGCGAAAAATCTACGTGGAAGGCGCGGCCCAGATCGCCTCCTCGCCGGAATTTGCGAACCAGGAGCACCTGCGCGAACTGCTGGAGACGATCGAGGAAAAGGACCGCCTGATCGCGCTCTTGAGCGGGTGCATCGAATCTCCCGAACCGCTGCACGTCGAATTGGGGCTGGAACAGATCTCCGAAGCGGGAAAGCACCTTGCACTCGTATCGTCGTCCTACGCATCGAAAGATCAGGGGCAGGGGACGCTGGGGATTGTGGCGCCCATGCGCATGCATTACGAACGGGTGATCACGGCAGTGGCCTTCATGGCGCAGTTTTTTTCGGATGCAGAGGGGAGTTGAAACGTGGCGTCGCAGAAGCGTGAGCGGGAAGAGAACCAGCGCGAGACCGAGGGAACGCAGGACAAGCCGGAGGTTGTGTTCGAAGGCGGAGCAGCGGGCGCTGCGCCCGAGGGTCAGGCCGGCGAAACCGATCCGGCCGGGGTGGGAGCAGCGGCAGCGCCGGGAGATCAGGCGGGGACGACCGCGTCGCTGGCCGAACAGGTGCGGAAGCTGCATGCGGAAAAAGACGAACTGATGAACACGCTGATTCGGCGTCAAGCGGATTTCGAGAACTACCGCAAGCGCGTGGAGCGCGAGCGGCAGGCGGACAAGCACCGTGGAGTGGAACTGGCGATCGAGCGGATTCTGCCGGTGCTGGACGCGTTCGACCGTGCGCTCGATGCGCGGCACTCGCCCGCCGACGCGGAATATCGCACGGGATTCGAGTTGATCCGGCGGCAGCTGTGGGATGCGCTGGCCAAGGAAGGGCTGGCGCGGATCGAATCGGTGGGGAAAGAATTCGATCCGCACCGGCACCACGCGATCGAGCGCGTGGAGACGTCCAAGCACCCTGACGGCACGGTGATCGAAGAGCTGCAGCCGGGCTACGTATTTCATAACCGTGTGCTGCGTCCGGCGATGGTGCGCGTAGCCTCCGAACCCGTTTCCAAGCCGGCGGGGAATTGAAAGAAGGTTCGGAAGCCTGATGATCTTTTGAGGCATCCAATGGGGCCGAACCAAACAAACGAGATGATGTGAGGTAGAAAGGAAGGAATGGCGACCCAGCTTGATTATTACGAAGTCCTCGGCGTAGAGCGCGGGGCTTCGACCGACCAAATCAAATCGGCATATCGCAAGCTTGCGTTGAAGTATCACCCGGACCGCAATCCGGAGAACAAACACGAGGCCGAGGAACGTTTTCGGCAAGCGACGGAAGCGTACAGCGTTCTTTGCGATGCGCAGAAGCGCCAGATTTACGACCGCTACGGCCATGCGGGACTGGGGCGCGGCGGTCTCGATACCGCGGATTTCAGTTCCATCTTCGAGGATTTCCGCGACATTTTCGGGGATTTCTTCGGCGTCGAAGACGTCTTCGGAGGAATGGGAGGCGGGCGCCGGCGGGGGCGCGGTTCGCGCGGGGCGCGCGGAGCCGATCTTCGCTACGACATGAGCCTGTCGTTCGAAGATGCGGCCGCCGGGGTCAACACGCAAATCAAGATCTCGCGTCATGAACTGTGCGAGGCTTGCCGCGGCACAGGAGCGAAGCCGGGAACGGGGATGGCGACCTGCCAGACGTGTCATGGGCGGGGCCAGTTGCAGTATCAGCAGGGCTTTTTCGCCATCACGCGGACGTGTCCGGCGTGCGCCGGGGCCGGGCAGGTGATTCGGGATGCATGCGCCACGTGCCGGGGGCAGGGACGGCTCGAGCGCGAGCGCACGCTGGAAGTCGGCGTTCCGGCGGGAGTGGATTCGGGCACGCGCCTGCGCATGGCCGGACAGGGAGAGCCGGGCGCGAACGGCGGGCCTCCGGGCGATCTGTACATTTTTCTCGAAGTGAAGGAACATCCGTTCTTCGAGCGGCGCGGCGCGGACTTGTATTGCACCGTGCCCATCAGCTTTGCGCAAGCGGCGCTCGGCACCACACTGAAAATTCCCACGCTGAACGGCGAGCAGGAAGTACGCATTCCCGAAGGAACGCAGTCGGGGCAGATTTTTCGGCAAAAGGGAAAAGGCTTGCCCAATCCGCACGGGGGGCGTGGGGATCTGTACGTGAACGTTCGCGTGGTGGTGCCGTCGAAGGTGTCGCGCGATCAGCGGCGATTGCTCGAGCAGCTGGATCAGACCATGAAGGTAGAGAACAAGCCGGCCGAGCGGAGTTCGAGTTTTTTTGACAAGGTGAAAGACATCTTTGGATAGCGAGGAGGCAACGGTGCACTTTTTCCCGCGCCTGTTTTGTTGCCTCCGTCCTTTCTACTTCCTTTTCTGATGCGCCGCCGTTTTTTCGTCGATCATTTCGAGGCAAACTCCGCATCGCTGCGCGGCGATGCCGCCGAGCATCTCGGGCGCGTTCTGCGCGCCGAGCCCGGCCAGCTGTACGAGCTGAGCGACGGGCGATCCGTGTGGCTGGGGCGGGTACGCCGGGTGGCGCTCGCTAAATCGAACAACAGCGCTGTGGATTTCGACTTGATCGAGCCGGTACCGGCGCGCGAGCCGGCGCTGCGCGTGCATTTGCTGCTGTCGATCGCAAAATTCGACCGCTTCGAATGGGCGCTGGAGAAAGCCACTGAGCTGGGTGTGGACGCGATCACGCCGCTAGCGGCAGAACGCACGGACAAGCCTTTGCTCGCTGCCGCGGCCAAGCGGCATGCACGCTGGGAGAAAATCCTGCTCGAGTCGGCGCAGCAAGCGCGGCGGCTGCGTCCTCCGGTTCTGAATCGGGCCATTCGCCCGGCGGAAGCATTCGCGGGTGCGAATGCTCCGTTGAAGGTGCTGCTCAGCGAACGTCCGGACGCCGCGCCCATACGGCAGGCGCTGCAGGGCGCACATTCGAAAGAAGGCGCGCTGGCGGTCGGTCCCGAGGGCGGTTGGACTGGCGGCGAACTGGGGGCCGCGCGCTCCGCGCATTTCGTCGAGGCATCACTGGGAGAAAACATCCTGCGGGCGGAAACGGCGGTGATTTCCGCGCTGGCGATTCTGTTTTACGCGATGGGAGGGGCGCTGGCACCCGGAGAGCCCGGCTAACCTGCGGACGGCCCGGGAGTCCAAGGAAATGAGGCGTATTGGCGGGCTTGCACTCTCATGCTATAAATAATCGAGCGAGGAAATGTTGGACGACCCCCATCCTGGACTAGCCGACCCGCAAGCACCTACGCCTCTTCGCCAATTGCGCCGCGAGCTGCGAAGTTGGACGCGCGATCTCGCCGTGGCGCTGGGCTTGGCGCTGGTCATCATCGTTTTCCTGTACCAACCCGTGAAAGTGGAAGGCACCAGCATGGCTCCGCTGCTTTCCGATCAGGAGCGCATTTTCATCAACAAATTCGTCTATCATTTTGAGCCGATTGACCGTGGCGACGTGGTCGTTTTCTGGTATCCTCTGGACCGGTCCAAGTCATTCATCAAGCGGGTGGTGGGCTTGCCGGGAGAAACGATCTCGATTCGCGCGGGGCACGTGTACATCGACGGCAGAGAATTGGCCGATCAGTACGTCCCGAAGAACTATCTGGACAATTCGAACTACGGCCCGCTCACGATTTCGTCCGACGAGTACTTCGTGATGGGCGATCACCGGGACAGTTCGAACGATTCGCGGGTATTTGGTCCGGTGCCGCGAAGGTTCATCTATGGCAAGGCGGTGTTCGCGTACTGGCCGGTGGATCATTTTGGATCGCTGTCGCCAACGACGACCGCTTCGACGGTGAATGCGGCGTCGAAATGAGGCCTGCGCGGCGGCAGGCAGTGACGGCATGAAACACTCTGGAGGGCATCACCCTGGAGCAGCACCCCGAAGTTGGCGCGACACTCGCGCTGGAAGACGGGCGGATCTTTAACGGACGCGCGGCGGGCGCTCGTACCCGCCGTGGCGGCGAAGTCGTTTTCAATACGAGTCTCACCGGCTACCAGGAAGTCTTCACCGATCCAAGCTACGCGGGGCAGATCGTCTGCCTCACCTATCCGCACATCGGGAACGTTGGAGCGAATCCCGACGACCAGGAATCAAGCAAGCCCTACATCGAAGCGCTGATCGTGCGCGATTTCTCGCGCATTGCTTCGAATTGGCGGTCCAGCGAATCGGCGCAGCAGTATCTGGAAAGCCGTCGCGTGCCGGTCATCTGGGACATCGATACGCGCGCGCTGGTGCGGCATCTGCGCGAGGTAGGCGCGCTGCGCGGAATCGTGGCGACCGATGGGACGCCAGCCGAGCAATTGGTCGCGGAGGCGCGCGCGCTGCCCAGCATGGCGGGGCAGGAATTGGCCAGTCGCGTCACAGCGCCAAAGATCTACAACTGGGCGCAAGGCTCGATCGATCTAGCCGAGCCGCTTGCCGCGGCGGCGGGCGCTGGAGCAGCGTCTTCGCGTTCGCTGCGAGCCGAAAGCCTCAGCCTCGATTTCAGCAAAGCGGAAAGAGCGGTGCGCCGGGAAGGGAAGGAGCGGCACAAAGTCGTCGCCTACGATTTCGGGATCAAGCAGAACATCCTGCGCCTGCTGGTCGATCACGGATGCGATGTGACCGTCATCCCGGCGCAAACCAGCGCGGAAGACGTGCTCGGGATGAAGCCGGACGGTGTGTTTCTTTCTAACGGGCCGGGCGATCCCGAGCCGATCGATTATGCGGTCAGGAATATTCGCAACTTGATTGGGCGCGTTCCGATCTTCGGTATTTGCCTGGGGCACCAGCTTTGCGGGCTGGCGCTGGGCGGGCGCACGTTCAAGCTGAAGTTCGGGCACCACGGTTCGAATCATCCGGTGAAGAATCTGCTGACGCAGAAGGTCGAAATTACGGCGCAGAACCACGGATTTTGCGTCGACCCGGAATCGCTGCCGTTGAGCGAGGTCGAAATCACGCATACGAATCTGAATGACGGCACGAACGAGGGCATGCGGCACCGGTCGTTGCCGCTGTTCAGCGTGCAATACCATCCGGAGGCGTCGCCCGGCCCGCATGACGCGCGCTACCTGTTCGATGATTTCATCGAGATGATGCGCGAGACGAAACGGGATTGAACCTGGTAAACAATGCCGAAACGAACTGACATCGAGAGAATCCTGATCATCGGCTCGGGGCCGATTGTGATCGGGCAGGCGTGCGAGTTCGACTATTCAGGGACGCAGGCGTGCAAGGCGCTGCGCTCGGAAGGCTACGAAGTGATCCTGGTCAACTCGAATCCCGCGACGATCATGACGGATCCGGAGATCGCCGACCGCACTTACATCGAGCCGCTCTCGAAGGAATATCTGGAAGCGATTATCGCCGCCGAGAAACCTGATGCCGTCCTGCCGACGGTTGGCGGGCAGACCGGGCTGAATCTGGCGGTTGAGCTGGCCGAGGCAGGGATTCTCGACAAGTACGGCGTGAAGCTGATCGGCGCGCAACTCCGCGCGATCAAGATTGCCGAAGACCGCCTGTTGTTCAAGGACGCCTGCCGCCGCGTGGGGCTGGAAGTGCCCGCCTCGGAAGTGGTGAACGACGTTCAGGCCGCGGTGGCCATCGCCGACGAGATGGGCTACCCCATCGTGATCCGGCCATCGTTCACGCTGGGAGGCACGGGCGGGTCGATCGCCTACAACCACGAAGAGTTTGTGGACGCCATCGCGCGCGCGCTGGACGCGAGTCCCGTGCACCAGGCTTTGATCGAAGAGTCCGTGCTCGGGTGGAAGGAATTCGAGCTGGAAGTGATGCGCGACTTCCGCGACAACTTCGTGGTCATCTGCTCGATCGAGAATTTCGATCCCATGGGCATTCACACGGGCGATTCGATTACGGTGGCGCCCGCGCAGACCCTGACGGACAAGGAATACCAGCGCATGCGCGACGCCGCCGCGGCCATCATCCGCGAAGTGGGCGTGGAAACGGGCGGCTCGAACATCCAGTTCGCGGTCGATCCGGAGAGCGGGCGCATGGTCGTGATCGAGATGAATCCGCGCGTGTCGCGCAGCTCGGCGCTCGCCAGCAAGGCAACGGGTTTCCCCATCGCGAAGATTGCCGCGAAGCTTGCGGTGGGAATGACGCTGGACGAAATCCCCAACGACATTACCCGCAAGACGCCTTCCTGTTTCGAGCCCACCATCGACTACGTGGTCGTGAAAATTCCCAAATGGCAATTCGAGAAGTTCCCCGGCAGCGAAACGACGCTGACCACGCAAATGAAGTCGGTGGGCGAAGTGATGGCCATCGGGCGCACGTTTCAGGAGGCGCTGTGCAAGGGTATTCGCGCGCTGGAGCCCAGCAGCGCGTGGCGCCCGCCCGCCGAAGTGACCACCGCGCTTTTGCGCGAACGCCTGCACACACCGGCTCCCGACCGCATCCACTGGCTGTTCGAGGCGCTCGAACGCGGCATGCCGGCGAGCGAAGTGTGCGAACTGACGAAGATCGATCCCTGGTTCGTCCGCGAACTCGAGGAAATGGTGGCGCTTGATAAGCGCACGGCGACGAGCAGCCTGGCGAGCGTGACGCGCGAGCTGATGCTCGAGACCAAGCGCTCCGGCGCGAGCGACGAAGAGCTGGCCAAGCTGTGGGGCAGCACGGCATCCGAAGTCCGCCAGCGGCGCCAGGAACTTGGCGTCCGCCCCGTTTTCAAGCGCGTCGATACGTGCGCGGCGGAATTCGAGTCGTTCACGCCGTACCTCTACTCGACTTACGAGGACGAGGACGAGGCGGATTCGGTCGAGCGGCCGAAGATCGTCATACTGGGGAGCGGGCCGAGCCGCATCGGGCAGGGCATCGAGTTCGATTATTGTTGTTGCCACGCGGCGCTGGCGCTGAAGGAAGACGGGTACGAGACGGTGATGGTCAACTGCAATCCGGAGACGGTGTCGACCGATTACGACACATCCGACCGCCTGTATTTCGAGCCGCTGACGTTGGAAGACGTGCTGGCCGTGCTGGACCGCGAACAGCCGCAGGGCGTGATCGTGCAGTTCGGCGGGCAAACGCCGCTCAACCTGGCGCTGGACCTGAAGCGCAACGGCGCGCAGATTATCGGCACGGCGCCGGAATCGATCGACCTCGCCGAAGACCGGCGGCGGTTCGGCGACCTGCTGGAAAATCTGAAAATCCCGCAACCGCGCAACGCGACGGCGCTCGATCCCGACGAGGCCGTGCGCGCCGCGGCGGAGATCGGACTGCCGGTGCTGGTGCGCCCGAGTTACGTTCTCGGCGGGCGCGCCATGGTGATCGCCTACGATATGAAGACGGTGCGCGAGTATGTGACGCAAGCCGCTCTGCTGGCGAACTCGGGGCCGATGCGTCCCATCCTGATCGACAAGTTCCTCGAGGATGCGACGGAAGTCGACGTGGACGCGCTGGCGGATGGCGAGGACGTCATCATCGGCGGCGTCATGGAGCACATCGAGGAAGCGGGCATTCACTCGGGCGACTCATCGTGCGTGCTGCCTTCAGTGACGCTGAAGCACTCGGTGCTGGAGCGCATTCGCGATTACACAGCGCGACTGGCGCGCGCGCTGAACGTGGTCGGGCTGATGAACGTCCAGTACGCGATTCAGCGCGATACGGTTTACGTCCTGGAGGTTAATCCGCGCGCCTCGCGCACGGTTCCGTACGTCAGCAAGGCCACGGGCGTGCCGCTAGCCAAAGTTGCCGCACGCCTGATGACGGGGCGCAAGCTGCGCGAGCTGCATCTGCCCGCGGTGCAGACGGACGGAGTCAAGGAGCTATCGGTTCGCGGATTCTACGCGGTGAAATCCCCGGTTTTCCCGTTCAACAAGTTCCGTGGCGTCGACACGATTCTAGGTCCGGAAATGCGTTCGACGGGCGAGGTGATGGGCATTTCTTCGAGTTTCGGCCTGGGCTTTGCCAAGGCGCAGCTGGCCGCCGGGCAGCGCCTGCCGCTTGAAGGAACGGTCTTCATCAGCGTGAACGAGCGGGACAAGCGGCACGCGGCGGGCCTGGTCCGGGAACTGCTCGAGGCGGGGCTGCGTGTGATCGCCACGCGCGGAACCGCCGCGGCTCTGCGCGAAGCGGGGATCGAGGTGGAGTCGGTCTACAAAGTGAATGAAGGCCGGCCGAATATCGTGGACCTGATCAAGACGCAGAAGGTCAATCTGGTCATCAACACGCCGCTGGGCCGCGAATCTTTTTACGACGAAAAGTCGATTCGGCGTGCGGCGATTCGCTACAACGTACCGTGCATCACCACATTGTCCGCCGCCAACGCCGCCGCGCGCGGGATTAAGGCTCTGCGCGGGCACGCAGTCGACGTTGCCTCCCTCCAGGATCTCCACGCGCGCAAACCGCTGGCCTCCGCCGCGCCCGCACCCGCCGACTATAACGGCTGACGACATCCAGAAAATTCCGAATCGGCGATTTCAGGGAACGCTGAGCGACAACTCCGCGCTAATTCGTTTCGCGCAATCGAGCCAGATCGAGAAAGCCGAATCCTCCAGCCGGGGGAATGACGATGTTGGTGAGGCGCTTACTATGCACGCAAACGTTGTCCCAATACCAGAGAGTGATGTAGGGCTCATCCGTGGCGAGGATGTCTTGAATCTTGAAAAGGATCACTTTTCGCTTTTCCGGGTTCATTTCGACGCGCGCCTGATTCAGCAAGGCGTCTAACTCCGGGTTGCTGTAATGCCCTCGATTCGCGCCATTCGGGGGCGTTTTCTTGGAGTTGAAGAGGTAATCGAAAATGTCGGGGTCGTTATTGCCACCGATCAATTGCAGGGTGTAGAGCTGAAAACTTCCATGCGTGATATCGGAGTAGAAGGTGGCAAACTCCATCGAACGCAGATCGAGCGCAACGCCCACCTTCTTCCATTGTGCGGCGAGGGCTTCCGCCAGCAGTCGCGCAAACCAGTCGGTTGAAGTTTTCAGGGTGATGTGGAAGCGGATGCCATCCGGGCCGCGACGGTAGCCCGCCTGGTCGAGCAATTGATCGGCTTTTTGAGGATCGTAGCCGTATTGCTTCAGGCTGGTGTCGTAGGCCCAATGATTCGCGGGAAGCACGCTGTTGGCCGGAACCGCGAAACCGCGCGCCAGGTCCTGGATAAGAGTGGCTCGATCGGTGGCGTAAGCCAGCGCCTGTCGCACGCGGCGGTGCGAAAGAATCGGATCCTGGCAGTTGAGGGCGATGTACTGCAGGGTTGTGCCGGCCTGATCGTCGACTACGAGACGCGGATCCTTTTGCAGAGCGATGACCGTGTCCGGCGGCAGGGAATTCACATTGCTCACGTCGGCCGATCCCTTGCGCAACTCGAGTGCGCGCACGGTCGCGTCGGGAACGATGCGGAAACGCACGCGTGGAATGTCGGCGGCACCGCCGAAATAGTCGCGATTGCGCTCGAGCACGATGTCTTCATCCGTGGTGGCACTGACGAATCGAAACGGACCCGTGCCGACCGGATGGCGCGCGAGATCAGGACCCGAGCCGCGCGGCACGATGCCGATTCCCGGCTTGCTCAAATCCCAAAGAAATGACGCATAGGGCTCGCGCAGGTGGAAGACCACCGTGTAATCGTCGGGAGTGTCGATGGATGTAATGATGCGGAATGAGCCGACCTTGCCGGTCTTGACCGTGCCATTCAGGATCGATTCGAAGGTGTATTTCACGTCCGCCGAGGTGAACGGGCGCCCATCGTGGAATGTCACCCCTCGATTCAGGTGGAACACGTAGGTTGTGGGATTCGGCATTTCCCATTTGCGCGCCAGGTCGGGAACGATGTTGAGGCGCTGGTCGTGCGCAACCAGGCTGTCGAAGATCAAGCCGTCGATGTGTTCGGAGATGGAATCGGTTCCGATTCGCGGATCGAGATTCGTAGGGGCCTGCTCGATCAGGAAGTTCAACGTATTCGCGTCCGAAGAGTTCGTGGGGTGCGAGCAGCCGCCCGCAAGCGCCGCGCAGATGCACAGGATTAGAAGCCAGTTCGCCGGTGTCCGGCCGTCGCGACCAATTCTTTTCATGGCTGGGTGACTACCTGGATCCTTGCGGCTTCGTCGGCTTGCCTATTCACTGCCCCCACCGGTGGCCCGAAGTTCCAGTATAAGTGCATCCGGGGGCCGAGAAAAGCAGCCGGCTGACACTGCCTGCGGCAAACGAACGGCACCCGTTCCGGGTTGAGCCATAGGGTTTGTCCGGCGGCGCGTGCGATAATTCTCGCGGCGTCATGCGCACGATCAAACTCACCATCGCTTATGACGGTTCCGCGTTCCATGGCTGGCAATTCCAGCCGGGTCTCCCGACCATTCAGAGCGCGCTCAACGACGTGGCAAGCGAGATCACGCAGGAGAAAATCATCGTTCACGGAGCGAGCCGCACGGACGCCGGCGTGCACGCGCTTGGGCAGATCGCGCATTTCAAAACGCATTCGGCGCTGGAGGCGCATGAGTTTCAGCGCGCGCTGAATGCGCTGCTGCCGCCCGCCATTCGCATCGTCCTGGCGGAGGAGGTCGGGCCGGATTTCCACGCGCGCTGGCTCTCGCAGGCAAAAACCTACCGCTACCGCATCATACGCAGCCCGGTACTCCTGCCATTCGACTACGGGCGCGCATTGCACGTTCCCTGGCCGCTGGACGAGCCGGCCATGACGGCCGCGGCGCGTCAGTTCGAGGGCGTGCACGACTTCACCTCGTTCAGCGCCTCGGCGGATGCGGAAGAGGAGGAGGGCCGCGAGATGTCGCGGGAGTTGTATTCCTCGGAGCTGATTCGCGAGCCGGCCGTGGATGAAATTCATTACGTCGTTCGCGGGATATCTTTCTTACGTTACATGGTGCGCAAGATCGTCGGCACGCTGCTGGAAGTCGGAAAGGGAAAATTAACGCCCGGCCAGATCGCGGAAATCTTCGAGGCGCGCGACCGCAGCCGTTCGGGGCCAACTGCGCCGCCCGACGGGCTGTATCTCCTTTCTATTGAGTATCCCGACCCCACCAATTCGCTCGCCGGCGCGGTAGCGCGCAAGCGAGCCGGGCAGGGCTAGCGACGGCACGCCCGCGGCAAAACCCAACGCAGCGCAATTCGAAAATCGTGTAAGATTCAGCGAGGAATGTCTTTCCAATCCCAACACTTCACGTCCGAGTCCGCGCCTGCGCGCGCGGCGGAATTTATTGAGTCGGTGGACCCCGCGACGGATGCTGTCGTTGAGCAAATCGCCGCAACGCCGGTCGCGGATCTGGCCGAGGTCTTCCAGCGCGCGCGGGAGGCGCAGCAAGCGTGGTCGAGCCGGCCGCTGCGCGAACGCGCACGGATGCTCAAGAAACTGGGCGATGCCATCTACGAATCGCGCGACGAAATCGTGAATGTGATTTCGCGCGAGTCCGGCAAGCCGCGCGTTGAGGCCATTTTCGCCGAGCTCCTGCTCTCCCTCGACATGGCGGATTTTCTCGCGCGCCGCGCGCCGCGCTGGCTGCGCCCGGAGCGCGTCCCGCATCACAACATCGCCTTCAAAGCGAAGTCCGCGTGGCTCGAATTCCATGCGCATGGAGTAGTGGCCATCATTTCGCCCTGGAATTATCCCTTCGCGATTCCGATGTCGCAGGTCATGGCCGCGGTGGTTGCCGGGAATGGGGTCGTGCTCAAACCGTCGGAGCTGACTCCGGCGACCGGCGCGCTGGTTGGCAACTTGTTCCGGCGAGCTGGGTTTCCGCCCGATCTCGTGCAGGTTGTGCAGGGCGGCGGGGAACTGGGTGCGGCGCTCGTCGAAGCCAGGCCGGATAAAGTCATCTTCACAGGCAGCGTGGCGACGGGCCAGCGCGTGGGCGAGGCCTGCGCGCGCAAGCTGATTCCGTCGATCCTCGAATTGGGCGGCAAGGACGCGATGATCGTGCTGGCCGACGGCGATTTGGAGATCGCCTCGAGCGCGGCCGTGTGGGGCAGCTTCACGAATTGCGGTCAAGCCTGCCTTTCGGTCGAACGAATCTACGTCGAGCAGGGCATCGCGGAGCGCTTCACCTCGTTATGCGTGGAGAAAACGAAAAAGCTGCGCGTGGGGCCCGCGGCAGACCCCGACGCCGAGGTCGGCCCCATGATTCGAGTGCGGCAGCTGGAAAAAGTCGAGGAGCAGTTGCGCGACGCAACAGCGCGCGGCGCGAAGATACTCACGGGAGGCCGGCGGCGCCCCGATCTCGGCCCGAATTTCTTGGAGCCCGCCGTTGTGGCCAATGCCGATCATTCCATGAAGGTGATGCGCGAAGAAACATTTGGGCCCGTGCTGGCCGTTCGCGCGGTTGCGTCCGCAGACGAAGCCGTAGCGATGGCCAATGACTCGCCCTTCGCGTTGAGCGCCAGCGTGTGGACGCGCGATGCGCGCCGCGGCCGGGAAATTGCCGCGCGGCTGCATGCGGGTTCCGTGATGATCAACGACGTGCTCAGCTACTACGGCATCTGCGAAGCGCCGCACGGAGGTCCCGGCGCCAGCGGCTGGGGACGCACGCACTCGAGGATTGGATTGCTCGAAATGGTTCAAGTAAAATACGTGGACGTCGACCGCCTGCCGCGCGTGGCCAAGTCCTGGTGGTTCGGATATAGCGGCGAGCTTGCGGAATCGGCGAGACGTCTGGTCGAGGGCTTGTTCGCGCCGCGCTGGAGCCGCCGGCTGCGGTCGATGGTTGCCCGCGACGGCGCTCGCGGCGTGATTTTCCGAGGGCACAGGATCTGAACGCGGCCGCCGGGCACTACGAAGGAGGGAATCAGCCATATGACCGATACCCCAGTGCAGGAGAAGCCCACGGGAACAGCGGCGCCGGGCGAAGAGAGCCAGCCCGAAGCTCCGAGCGCGCCGAAAATCAAGGTGAAGAAGGCGACGCAGCGTTCCTGCGATGAACAGGACGCCAAGGGCAAGCTGTGTTGCGGTCATTTGAAGCGTTGGTACGATTACCCCAAGGAGATTGAAGCGCTGGTGGGCCGCAAAGCGGAGATCTACCGCTGTGAGTTCTGCAAGACACTGTACAAGCCGGACCTCTCGCGGCCCCCTCACAGCTATACGTTGCGTTACTAGTTTTGCTTTCCGCTCCCGTGCGGGAGACAGTCGGGCGCCCGCGGTGAAAAGCGATCTCATCTACGATTGGAATGGCCATGCGGGAGGCGAAATCCCGCCGGGCCGCCGCGTTTTTCTGAATGACGAAACGCTGCGCGACGGCCTGCAAAATCCCTCCGTTCGCGATCCCTCCATTGGCGAAAAAATCGAGATATTGCATTTGATGGAGTCGCTCGGCATCGACACGGTCAACATCGGCCTGCCAGGGGCGGGACCGCGCGCGTACGCGGACACGGAAGCGCTCGCGCGGGAGATCGTGCAGTCGCGCATGAAGATCCGGCCGAACTGCGCGGCGCGCACGCACAAGAACGACATCAAGCCGATCATCGAAGTTTCGGAGCGCGTGGGGATGGCCATCGAGGCCGCGACGTTTCTTGGGTCCAGCCCGATCCGGCGCCTGGTGGAGGACTGGACGGTCGAGCACCTCGAGCGCATCACCGAAGAGGCGGTGAGGTTCGCCGCGTCAGCGGGCCTTCCGGTCATGTACGTCACGGAAGATACCGTGCGGACCGATCCGTCAACGGTGAAGAAGCTCTACGCGACGGCGATCCGCGCGGGTGCGCGCGCCATCGTGCTGTGCGACACGGTGGGGCACGCGACGCCGCGCGGTGCGCACAACTTGGTGAAGTTCGCGATCGAAGAGATCGTCAAGCCCTCCGGCGAGAAGATTCGAGTGGACTGGCACGGCCACAACGATCGCGGCCTGGCGATAGCGAATTCGCTGGCGGCCGCGGCTGCCGGAGCCGACCAGATTCATGCCGCGGCTATTGCGCTGGGCGAGCGCGTCGGCAATACGCCCATGGAATTGATGCTGGTGAACCTCCGCCTGCTGCGCCTGATCGATCAGGACCTGTCCAGCCTGAAAAAATATTCGGAAGCCGTATCCAGAGCGACCTGCACGACAATCCCGCCGAATTATCCCGTGGTGGGCCGCGACGCGTTTCGCACGGCCACGGGCGTCCACGCTGCCGCCATCGCCAAAGCGTATAAGAAGGGCGACACGGCGTTAGCCAATGCGATCTACAGCGGGGTGCCCGCCGAACTGTTCGGGCTGGAGCAAGTGATCGAAATCGGGCCGCTCAGCGGGAAATCAAACGTGATCTTCTGGCTCGAGAAGCGCGGCATTCCGGGCAGCGAAGCCCTGGTGGACCGCATTTTTGATGCCGCCAAAAAATCCGAACGCGTCCTCACCGAAAAGGAGATTTTGGCGCTGGTCGATTCGGTGGCGGGCTGCTGATCCGTGTTTTCATGCCGGATTTCTCACCGCAAAGGACCGCGTGCATCTGGTTTCTTCGCGTGAACACCGTGAAACTCTAGCCCATCTGCGGTATCTTGTTGGTGATGCCTTCTGTTTCCGCACGCTCGGCCGAAAAATCCGTCGAGAAAATGGCGCGCGAGCCGCAGTGCGCCTGCGGGCTCGAGTGGATCGAGCAGAACACCGACTGGGTCACCGGCGAGCAGATTCGGCTCACCGAAATTCCCGCGCCGGAGCACGGCGAATCGCAGCGCGCCGAATATCTGAAGTCGTTGTTCGAGGGTATGGGCCTGCCGGCGCGCGTCGACGAGGCGGGGAACGTCATCGCGGAGCGCGCCGGCGAACTCGATCGCGTGATTCTTCTGGCCGCGCATCTTGACACCGTGTTCCCGGCAGGCACGGACACACGGGTGAAGTGGAGCGGCACTCGCCTGCAAGCGCCGGGAATTTCGGACAACAGCGCGGGGCTGGCGGCGGTTGCTGGAGTCGCGCGCGCGTTCGCGCAATCGGCGGCGCGCACGAAGAAGACGATTGTCTTTGCGGCCGATGTGGGCGAAGAGGGAGAAGGAAACCTGCGCGGCATTCGCGCTCTGGTCGAGTCGTACCGCTCGCGCCTTTCCGCCGTGATTGCCGTGGACGGCCCTTCCGTCGAGCACATCACCGTGCAGGGAATTGCGTCGCGGCGCTTCGAAATTGTCGTGACGGGGCCCGGCGGGCATAGCTGGTCGGATTTCGGCAGGCCCAACCCGATCGCCGCGCTGGCCCGGGCGATCGTGCAGTTTTCGTCCGTGCGCGTTCCGGAACAGCCGCGAAGTTCGTTCAACGTGGGCATGATCGAAGGCGGCACTTCGGTCAATTCGATTCCGGAGCGCGCGGCGGTGAAGGTCGACCTGCGCTCGGAGAACGATTCGGAATTGGCGCGCCTGGAACTGACCCTGCGCGAGGCGGTGCAGGCGGGCTTGCGCTACGAAACCGAGGCCACCGGTTCGCCGGCGGACAGTCTCAGGGTTACCTTCCGCTTACTCGGCGCGAGGCCCTCGGGAAAACTTCCCGAGGATTCGCCTTTGCTGGAGGCCGTACGCGAAGTTGACGCTTACCTAGGCAACCACTCCCGGCTGGAGCGCAGTTCCACGGACGCAAACATTCCTCTTTCGCTTGGCATTCCCGCCGTCTCGCTGGGTGGTGGCGGAACGGGCGGCGGCGCCCACACCGCTTCTGAATGGTACGATCCCACGGGCCGCGCTTTGGGGCTGAAGCGCCTTTATCTGCTCACGCTGGCGCTCGCCGGAACGCATCCATAGGGGCGCTCAACCCTCCTTGCGTCTAACGGTTCTGCTGCGCGAGGGCGTTCGCCTGAGGAACGTTCTTGGCATGCGCCAGAAATGCGAGGAACGAATCGGCGGCAGCGCGGTCCGCCGAATCATCCGCTTGCGCGCGAGCGATTAATGCTGCCCGGCGCGATTCTGTAAGGCGATCCATCCTGCCAAGCACCTTCGCCAGCACGAGCTGGTACATGCTGCTGCTGGGAACAAGCGACACGCTTCTCCGCGCGTAGGTATAGGCGTCGGCAAGATCGCTCCCCTGGGCCGTCAGATACGCGGCGAGGAAAGCATAGGGTGGCGCGAAGCCGCGGTCAGCGGCGATAGCGGCGCGCAAGTCCGCTTCCATTTGCGGATTCCGCTGCAGCATGGTTCCCTGAAAGGAGAAATACGCGCGGATGTAGTGCGCGATTCCGTCTTTGGAATTCAACGCGATGGTGCGGCTCGCCGCGTCGAGCGCCTCGGCCTTTCGTGCGGCAAAAAACAGAGCCAACGTCAGATTCTGATATGCCAACGCCGAGGAGGGATTTTCTTTGATCGCACGTTTCAGCAGCGAGACTGCGCGGCCACGCTGGCCTTCAACAGCCAGGAACCCGCCGCGATAGACGTCCGCATCCGCCTGAGAGATTTCCCGAGCGCTTAATTCCGAACCCGGCAGCGGTGCCGGCGCGGGCGCGTGCAGGTGATCGAGCGGCCAGCACCTCATATATTGCGTCACTTCCGTTTCAAATCTGGCCAGGTCGCCAAACTCCGCGCGAGCAGCGGCAAGCGCACCTGCGCCGTCCTTGATTCTTGCGATGTAATCGAACAGCAAGTGCCGGTGGGCTCCATGGTCGCCGACCATGAGGTAGTCGGTCACGGCCCACGACTCGGCGTGAAACAGAAGCTGCTTGTCGCGATCGTTGTAGTAGGGAGAAGAATGGTCCACCTGGAACAACGCGGGAAAGGGAAGCAACGGGCGCGCTTTCAATTCGCCGATCATGCCCTCATCAGGAAGGCCGACGCTTGCTTCGGCCCGATCGATCTCCGTAGCGCCGTAGAAATCAGCGAGGCCTTCGGCGAGCCAAGCGGGCAAGCCGGGAATGTACGGCGTGGTCAGAGAATGGAAAAATTCATGGTAAATCGCGGTGTAGGGGTTTGGGCCGGGTGCGTTCAGGTCGAGCGCGATGTAGAACTGTCCCAAGCGGTGCGAGAAAATTCCGGCCGGCCTCGCGTGGTCGCCCTTCCAGAATTGCGGAATCAGCAACCGAAGTGATTGTTCGTTCTTCAGCGCGAGCACGGGAATCACAGCCGTCGGGCCCGCTTCCTCGGGAATGGACACTTCCCGAAACACAGCGCGAATCTGTTCGAATTGGATGGCCGTGTGCCGGGCGCGCTTCTCGCCCGCGTTGCTGATGATGATGAAATGCGGGCTGCGCACCTCAACCCACCGATCCGGCTTTCTTGCGCGAGAAGATGGCACGACGAGCAGAGCCGCCCCGAGCGCGATGGCGGCCCCGCAAAGAGTCGAGGCTGGCGCGAGGCCGCGGCCACGGCAGCGCGCGAGCGCGTGGATGCACCCCGGGAAAACCAAAGTGGGCGCGTTGTACTACACTGCTGCAGTCGCGTCAATTCTCTTTCGCGACTTTCGGTTCCGCAACTTTCGCGATCGTTTCCTCGTGCATCAATCGCCAGCTCCTGCGATAAGAGACGGCCGCGGAATCCGTTCGCATACCGGTTCGTCCGGTGGCGCGGAGCGTCTTGCTAGGCCTCGCCTGCCTCCGTACACTCGTCAGCCATGAGCAACAAGCGGTTACGGACCGATCTGGCGCTCGGAATGTGCGCGCTGATCTGGGGAGCCACGTTCGTGGTGGTCAAGGACGCGCTGCGTGACGTCTCCGTGCTGGTGTACGTCGCTGTGCGCTTCGGACTGTCCGCGTTCATCATGGCCATGATCTTCTGGCGCCAACTGCGTGCGGCAACGGCGCGCGCGGTCTGGGCCGGCGCTCAAATCGGATGGTTCCTGTTCGGCGGATACGTCTTTCAGACGGCCGGTCTGAAGTTGACCTCGCCCTCCAAGGCCGCCTTCATAACCGGTTCGAGCGTCGTCCTCGTGCCGGTCATTCTTGCGGTTTGCGGCTTGCGCAAGATCACCGCGTGGATCTGGGCGAGCGCGATTGCTGCGCTGGCGGGACTTTACTTGCTTACTATTCCCGCTGCGGGCCTGGGCGGCCTGAACCGCGGCGATCCCATCGTGTTTCTGGGCGCGATCATGTTCGCGTTGCACATCATTTTCGTCGGCCGCTATGCCGGCGATCATTCCGTCGGCACTCTCACGTTCACGCAAATCGCCACAACGGGGTTGCTGGCGACCCTGTTCGTTCCGGCATTCGGCCAGCTACACTGGGAACGTCCGCATTGGGCCTGGACGGGGAACTTGATTTTCGCCGTTTTGGTCACCGCGATCGGGTCGACGGTAATCGGTTTTTCCTTCCAAGTGTGGGCGCAGCAATACGCTTCACCGACGCACACGGCCGTCCTGATCAGCCTGGAGCCTGTGTTCGCGGCGCTGACCTCATGGCTGCTGGGCGTGGAGCATCTCGGCGGGCGCGTCTTGCTGGGTGCTGCGCTCGTTTTTGCCGGCATCCTGCTCGCCGAGCTGAAAAGCCCGGCGCCGGCCGCGCCCGAATCGCCCGAGCCCCTCGCTCCGCCGGCCGACATCTGAGAAGGAAGCCCGCATCCCCTGAATCAACTTCGATTTGAAAGCGTTCTGGGTGTCGTGTATCGTACTTCTCACAAGACAGGCAATGCCCTTAGCTACAGAATGTCCGCATTGTGGATTGACCAATCCACCGGGAACGGTTGTTTGCACCGTCTGTAGCACACCGCTGCCGCGCGTGGACGGTCCTCCCGCGAGTCCTTCTGCGTCCGTTTCGGCTTCTTCCGCCTCCGTTTCATCAGGGATCGGTCCCGCAGCCCCACCTTCGCGCCTTGGCGATGAAACGATGCCCAGCGCCAGTGGCTGGTCAGCGCCCGCCGCGCCAGCGAGTGCGGTCGTTGCGTCGCTGAACGCGCTGCAGCCGGGGCGCGTGCTCGGCAACCGTTATGAAATTCTGCAGCTCCTGGGCGAAGGCGGAATGGGCGCTGTCTACAAGGCGCGCGACATCGAGGTAGACCGCTTCGTTGCGGTGAAGGTGATTCGGCCCGACCTTGCCAGCCGTCCTGATATTCTGGCCCGCTTCAAGCAAGAACTGATTCTGGCGCGGCAGGTGACGCACAAGAACGTCATCCGCATTTTCGATCTGGGCGAAGCGGAGGGCTTGAAGTTCATCACCATGGACTTCATCGAGGGCCGCGATTTGAAGGCCATTCTGCGCGAAAAAGGAAAGCTGCCTTCGGGCGAAGCCACGAAAATCGTGACGCAGATCTGCCGGGCGCTGGATGCCGCGCATTCTGAGGGCGTCGTCCACCGCGACCTGAAGCCGCAGAACATCATGGTCGACGCGAAGGGCCGCATTACCGTCATGGATTTCGGCATCGCGCGATCCATGGAAATGACCGGCATGACGCAGACGGGCGCGCTGGTGGGTACACCGGAATATATGTCGCCCGAGCAGGCCAAGGGAGAGGACGTCGACGCCCGCTCCGATCTGTTTACGCTCGGGATCATTTACTATGAGCTGCTCACCGGCAAGACGCCCTTCTATGCGGATACGGCTTACGCCACTCTCCTGAAGCGCACCCAGGAACGCGCGCGCCCCCCCGTGGAAGTCGATCCCACGATTTCGCCGGACCTCAGCAGCATCGTAATGAAGTGTCTGGAGCCGAATCGGGAGCAGCGCTATGCGTCGGCGCTCGACATCATTCACGATCTGGGCGCGCAGACCATCACCGGTTCCAGGACAGCCTTATCAGCCGTTGCTGTCCCATCTGTTACGGTTGCCGCTACCGCCGTTGCACCTGCAGCGGCCAAACCGTCCGCCTTGCAGCAATACCGCCTGTGGATCGGAGCAGGTGCGGCGGTGGTCATTCTGGCGATTGTCCTGGTGGTCTTCCGCGCCCGGATCTTTCCCGGCGCCAAGAAGGCCCACACCGCCGGCCCGGGAATTTCACTGCTTGTATTGCCGTTCCGGAACGCATCCGGTGACACTTCTATCGATTGGATGGGAAAAAGCCTGGCGGAAATGCTGGACACGGACGTGGGCCAATCCGAATCATTTCGCACTGTGCCGCCGGACCGGCTCCATCAAATCCTGAACGACCTGCAAATTACTTCCAATTCGGAGCTCGACGCCGACACGATTCGCCGCATCGCTGAATTCACCAACGCGGATCACGTCGTGTTCGGCCAATATGCCAAGTACGGAAGTCAGATCCGCATCGATGCGACCGTGCAGGACCTGAAGGCCCAGCACACGACGCCGATCTCCGCCACCGCGCCCAGCGAGCAAGGCTTTCCGCATGCTGTAGACGATCTTGCGCAGTCCATTCAAAAGACCCTCTCGCTCCCAGCACAGGCGGTGGCCGAAATGAAAGCCGCCGCCTTCGAGCCTTCCTCAAAGTCGGTCGAGGCTCTGCACGACTATAGCGACGGCATGGACCTCTTGCGTCAAGGCAATTACCTGGGCGCCACCAAGCAATTCCAAGCAGCGACTACTGCTGACTCGAATTTTGCTTTAGCTTACAGCCGCCTGGCGCAGGCCTACTTGAATCTTGGGTACGACAGTCAGGCTCAGGAGTTCTCGAACAAGGCAGTCGAACTCAGTGGGGGCTTGCCTTCTGCTGAGAAATACATGATTCAGGGTTTCAATGCGCGCATTGCGAACAATTACGATAGCGCCATCCAGACTTATACGGACCTGCTGAAACTGATGCCCAACGATCCCGAAGTTCAGTTCGAGATCGGCTCTGTATACGAGCGCCACGGTGCTTTTGAACAGGCGCGGCAGCATTTTCTGAATGTGTTGCAGACCGATCCGAAGTACCTTGATGCTCTCGTCGCGGTTGGAACGGTTGAATTCAAGAGCGGGAATCCGCAGGGTGCGCTTGATTATTTGAACCGCGCGCTCAGCCTCTCCGTCGAGTTGAACGACCAGCAAGGTAAGGCCAGCGCCCTTCAGGCTATGGGCGATGCGTACAAGGCCATGAACCGGCCAGCCGACGCGCTGCAGAATTTCCAGCAATCCCTCGATATCAGGAAACAGATCGGTGATAAGAGGGGAATGGCTGCGAGCATGGATGTCATGGCCCAGATCTACGAAACCATGGGCAAGTCAAAGGAAGCTGAGGCGTCCTACCGCAGTGCGCTGGCGACCGACCAGCAGATCGGGGATCAGGCCGATGCAGGCAGCACGATGATGGACTTGGGTGGCTTCCTGGCCGACAACGGCCGCTACGACGAAGCTCTTAGCCTCACCAAACAGGCCCTGCAGATCGAGCGTCAGGTGGGGAACCAGAACTTGCAGAGCATTTGCCTGAACAATATCGCGAATATTTATTTCGATCAGGGCAAGTACGAGGACGCCCTCACTTACTTCCAGCAAGCGCTGGACCTTACGCAACAACTGAAGGTGCCCGCCAACCTCGCCATGACTCTCAACAACGTCGGCGAAACTTACCGCAAGCTCGGCCAATACGATCAGGCCACCAACAACTATCTGCGCGCACTCGAAGTCTCCCGCAAGGCCGGGGATAAGTTAGGAGTCGCCGAAGTCTCCGACAGCATGGCCCTGCTCTTCGAGATTCAGGGGCGCTATGGCGCGGCCCTCAAAGCGGAGCAGGATGCTTTCCAGAACATCCAGCAGATGGGCGCGCAGAATGCGAACATGGGGGACATTGAAGCGAACTACGGGAACGCGCTGACCCTAGTTGGCCGCTTTGACGACGCGCAGAAAACGCTCGACGACAGCCTCAAGATCGCCCATTCCCTCAAGAACGATTCGCTGGCGGCGAAGGTCCTCGACCTCCAAGGGGAGCGCCTGTTCTACCGTGGTGACTTTTCTTCCGCTGCGCCATTGTTTGACCAGTCCTTGCGGCTGGCCACGCAACAGAAAGACAACGGACAGATGCTCGTCTCCAAGTTCGACTTGGCCAGAACGGCGGTTCAGAATGGCCATGCCGCCGCCGCAGCCGACCTGAAGAAGCTGGCTGGGGATGCCGATTCGATTGGCGAAATGTATCTCTCCATGGAATGCGCGCTCTACAGGGGCCAAGCGCTGGTCGAATCAAAAAGCTACGCCCAAGCCGTTCAGGAATCGGAAGGCCTGATCGGCAGAGCAAGTGCGGCGGGCGCGAAATCCATCCTGCCTCAGGCGAATTACTGGCTGGCCATGGCCCTACGCGGCACGGGTGACAAATCTGGCGCCGCGACTCACCTGCAGCAAGCGGCGCAACTCCTCGCAGGTATGCAAAAGGACGCTGGAGATGCCCTGCTGCAGCGCCAGGACCTGAAGCGTATCGCCGACGCAACGCACAAGTAGCCGCAACGAGCGAACCCCGAAAACAGAAGAGGGAGCCTGCCTCGCGGCTGGCTCCCTCTTCCGACGTCCCGTGAATCCGCCCTGCTCTATTGCACCTGGAATTCGACGGTTTGCTGAATGGTGTTGTTTGTCAAAAAGGTGATCGTCAACGTGTAGATTCCAGGGTTGTAACCCTGCAAGCTTAGGCTCAACTGGTACTGGTTATTGTTGTCCGCTTTGATCGTGAGCGGGGTTGGTGGCATTATTGGAGTCGAGTTTCCGGACGAGTCGATGTTGATTATCTGAAATGTTGGCTGAATCTCCGCTACGGAAACCAGCGCTGTAGCGTCCGTGATGTAAGGCCCATTCTTGCAACTTCCCAGTGGTGCTGCTTCAGCGAGTTTGAACTTAACTGCAAGGTTCTGTCCCGAACTGAACGGCCCCGCAATGCCCGTCGCGAAACCGTTTGAGCCGGTTTGCAATAATGGCGATTGGAAACCGCAGAATGTTCCCTGCTCAGTTAACGTTGTAGTCAGATCCCCGTTGACCAGGAAATGCAGCGATGTGCCACCACGCCCGGTGTAGTTGCCGTCTTGCGGGAGAATCCCGCCCAGCGGATAAACGCCGAACGACTGCACCACGCTACAAGTTCCACCGTCACACGCGAGCACTTCTGGATTCGACGCCAACTGGTTATCTACTTGCACCGCCAACAATTCGCCAAAGCCGGGCGGTTCGGCAAGGCTGCTGCCTGGTAGAGGGGTGCACCCGCTGGCGCTCAGATCGAACCCAATCTCGAAGCCATCCGCCCATAGGTCAGGAACTGGAGTTGCTCCGAAATAAGTCGGTGGCTTAATCCCTATCGTACCAATCAGAGTCTGAATAGCGGGCGGAGTCAGCTCTTCGGCGGTTGCAGTTGGAGTTGGGTTGCAGGTTGCCGCCGCAGTCAACTGGAACGCGGCGTTGTCGCCCAACGAGAAGGCGTACATGACACCGTTGGGCGTCGATTGCGGCTGTGCTGGTTGCAACGGCGCAGCGGTCGGCGGCAGCGCGATTCCGACTGCAGGCACTGAAAGTGCGAAGCTTTGCGGAGTCGAGTTACAGGAATTCGAATTTATCGCGAGTATCTCCCCTTTGTTGTTCGCCGAAAGCCCTGCGTACAGCGTGTCATCCAAGGATATCTGCAGGAAATTCGGTGTCCAATTTCCGTTCGGCAGCGCGGCGCAGGAGCCGACAAAGTTGCCTTGGGAATCGAATTCGGAAATCGCGGGCTTCTTGCCTTGAGTCGAGACAAACACATTTCCTGCGCTGCTTCGCGCGATCCCTACCGCACCCGTAACCATATTGGGGCCAACGAAGGTCGAGAGCGTCGAGATTGGATCCGCCACACTAAAGGGATACGAGAGACGAAGAATCTGCCCATTTGCGCCGTCTACGATCAGTTCATCGCCGACGTTCTTCGTCGCAAGCCCCCACCCAGAACCGAGGGGTGTGGTGCCCGCTGTCACCGTGAGGCTGATTTGCTGTGGCGGCAAAACGCAAGGCCCAACCTTCGCGCCTTTTGGACATTGTTGAATCGCAGCCGAGAAAGGCCGGAGCGGGAGCGCAGCAATTCCCACAACGTTTCCACTTGCGTCGAGCCCATTGATTTCCCAAACCCCGGAGCCGCTCTTGCTGGAGCCAGTTTTGCCGTCAACTATTAAGCTGCCGGTTGACGTAAAGCGTCCGCACACCGGTTGCGGCACCGCGGTAGAAACCGTATCCTGCCCGGCCCCAAGATTATTCGGGTCGAACCGAATGATCACGTTGCGCTGCGGGTCGCAAGCATAGAGCAGGAAAGCTTGAGCAGGCATTCCAGCCAGTTGATAATCCGTCCCCAGCGTGGGCCCCACAACGAGGCTCTCCCAGTCGGCATTTGCCGCTGAGGTCGAAACCAGAGGTGTGCTTGAGGTGAGGCTGTAGATTTGGCTTGGGCTTGTGGGCCCAGTCGAGTAATAAACGGTAGGTGAGCCTTGCGCGCGCGCGGGGGCAGTTACGGCAAGGCAAACGAAGAGACAGACCACAACGACGAGGAGCCGGCTGGTGTAGCTCATTTCCAAAACCCTCCGATTCAGGCGCACCCTTAGTGCTCACCCTCAATATAGGGAAACCCCGGCAAACTGGGGGACAACAGCCACCCATGACACCCAGGATGTGTCTGCCGAGTCCCTCATTGATAGGCTTCCTCGATTGGAATGTCAAGGCAAAACGGCCAAAATCCCTGCGAGAGTGAAGCTCTTCTTTCCGGGTCTCCAGGACCGGGTTCTGGTACGCCTAGAGCGCGATCGGCAACCTCACAACGCAAGTCTTGTACTCGACAGCACTTCGCGAAACGAGTCGCTGCTTTGTCACATAGGTGGCGGAAGCGTGTCGACGCGGACTTCGTTCTCAGTCGGCTGCTGGGAGACTCAACATACAAGCGCACGCGTTTGCATTTCTGGATTTTCATGATTAGCATCACTCTTGACGAAAATGGATCGAACTGAAGTCAACAAGAGTTCCCGCGGCGCCTCCCACATGACCCCGGAGGAATTTCGCCGTTATGGGAAAGACGTGATCGACTGGATCGCGGACTACTACGAGCGCATCGAGTCGTTTCCCGTAAAATCGCAAGTTCAGCCCGGCGAAATCCGGGCCGCGCTGCCTCCGAATCCCCCGCAGAACGGCGAATCGTTCGACGCCATGCTGCAGGACGTCGAGAAACTCATCCTGCCCGGCATCACGCATTGGCAGTCGCCAAACTTTTTCGGCTACTTTCCATCCAACAATTCGTTTCCCTCGATCCTCGGAGACCTGCTTTCGTCCGGCTTGGCCGTGCAGGGCATGCTCTGGGCCACCAGTCCCGCATGCACCGAACTGGAGACGCATGTCCTGGACTGGCTCGTCGAAATGCTCGGCCTGCCGGAAAAATTCTTATCACGCAGCACTGGCGGCGGCGTCATTCAGGACACGGCTTCGAGTTCGTCTCTCTGCGCTCTGCTCGCAGCGCGCGAGCGAGCCACCAATTTTTCCTCCAACGAACGCGGCTGCGACGGCAGGCTGGTTGCCTATACCTCGCTGCAGGCGCACTCATCCCTGGAGAAGGCGGTCAAAGTTGCCGGGATCGGCCGGTCGAATCTGCGACTGATCGAAGTCGATGAGGACTTTGCAATGCGCCCGGATATTCTTGCGGCGCGCGTTGAAGATGACCGCAAAGCCGGACGCGTTCCTTTCTTCGTCTGCGCCACCGTGGGCACCACCTCTTCCAACGCCATGGATCCGCTCGGGCCCATCGGAGAAACATGCCGCAAGCACGGGCTGTGGCTGCACGTCGATGCCGCCATGGCAGGCACCGCCGCGCTCTGCCCCGAATTTCGCTGGATCCAGCAGGGAATCGAGTTTGCGGACAGCTACTGCTTCAATCCCCACAAATGGATGTTCACCAATTTCGACTGCGATTGCTTCTACGTGGCCGACCGCGCGGCCCTGATCAAGGCGCTCAGCGTCCTTCCCGAGTATCTTCGCAACAAGGCGACGGAATCCGGCGCCGTGATCGACTATCGCGATTGGCATATCCCGCTGGGCCGCCGTTTTCGCGCCTTGAAACTATGGTTTGTCATCCGCCACTACGGCGTGAGCGGTTTGCAGTTCCATGTGAGGCGCCACGTCGAGTTGGCGCAGCAGCTCGCCTCCTGGATCGCCCAAAACCCCGATTTCGAGCTGGCCGCGCCCGTCCCGCTCAATTTGGTTTGCTTTCGTCACCGCGGCGGCGACGCCGTGAACCAGGCGATCATGGAGCATCTCAATGACAGTGGCAGCCTCTTCCTCACGCACACTCGCTTGCATGACCGCCTCACCCTGCGCCTTTGCATCGGACAGACGCGGACCGAGCTTTGCCACGTCGAAGCGGCATGGGCGCGGATCCGCGAGGCAGCCGGCCTTCTGAGAGCGGGCAAAGCTGGGACGGAGTTGTCCGGCTGAAACACCCTAAAACAGTACTAAGTGTGAGTACCTCTCTCCCTGTATTTACCTGCGTTCCCCCGCATGTTACTCAATAATTCCTACATGAGTGGTTCGCTTCACTCAGTAGGGTGGGATGGGCTGAGGCCGGATTGATCCGATCTTTTCTTTCTTCTGAATACGAACTGAGATAACTCGCGCCTCCAGCAGGGTCGTACGTTGGAAAAGAGAGTTTATGTGTGCCCAGAAAAAGGAGAAAACACTTACATGCGTATTCTAGTGGCGGACGACCACGAATTGCTCCGACGCGGCGTCCGCTTCGTCGTCCAGGACCGGCCCAATTGGGAAATCTGCGCGGAAGCCATTGATGGCTGCGATGCGGTCGATAAGGCCCGCATCAGCAAGCCGGATGTGGCCGTTTTGGACGTGAGCATGCCCAAACTCAACGGGCTCGAAGCGACGCTGGCGATACGCCAGTCCTCGCCCGAGACGGAAGTGATCATCCTGACGCAGCACGAGTCGGTCGAGATGGTCCGCCACGCCTTTGAAGCCGGCGCGAGGGGATACGTGGTCAAATCGAAAGTCGCCAACGACCTGATCACCGCGATCGAGACGGTGGGCCGCCATGAATTCTTTTTCTCCGATCACTGGCAGCCACCCACTCACAGCGTTCTAGGCGGGGAGGACCAGACGCTGCAGCGGCTCGAAATCGAAGGGCAGGCGGAACAGAGAACCGCGACGCTGCAGAAGTTTGCGGCCGGGCTGCTGCACCGCCAGGACAGCGAGCGCCAAAGCCTCGGCCGGGAATTGCGCGGCGGAATCGGCCGCGAACTCGCCGCCGTCGCCTTCAATCTCGAGCTCATGTCCAAATCGAACGGGCACGGCCAGGATCCTTTGTTCACCGATTCCGTGCAGCTGGTGCGCCGCTGCCTGGCGAAAACTCGTTCGCTCTCGCAGTCCCTGGATCCGCCTCTGTTGGAAGAGATTGGTCTCGCTTCTGCGGCCCAGTGGATGGTGGAGCGTTTCGCAATGCAGACGGGAATCGAGGTGCGGTCCGAGTGGGTCGCCGCCGATCGCCTCCCGCCAGTGGTGGAAACCGCGTTTTTCTGTATTCTGGAAGAAGCTCTCGGGAATATCCGCGATCATGCCGGGGCGAAATTTGCCGAAGTGTCCATCCGGGTGGATGCCCGTGGAGCGACCCTGGAAGTCCGCGACCGCGGGTGCGGCATTTCTCCTGACGTGATGGAGGAGTTTCGCCGCGGGGAAGTCAGTTCCTCTATCGGGCTCGCCGCCATGCGCGAGCGCCTGCGCGAATTCGGCGGGGAACTCGACATCTGGTCGGGCTCCAGCGGCACCGCGCTCTGTGCGCGGATTCCGGCGGGAACGATTCAGCTCCTGTTGTCCCGCCAACAACCCCCCGAGGCGGAAGGAGCATCCGCAGCGTGCGCCTGACTCCAAGCGCCAGCCGCGCGCTAATTATTCTGTCGCAGGACGTAGTGCCGGAAGTCCGGCCAAAACTCTTTGGCCAGGTTGTTGAGGGCCGCTGATTCCATCTGCACACCCCAGTTTTGGACCGTCTGGCTCACGCCCCGGTCCCCTGCGGGGTAGTAAGCATTGGAGAGGGTTGCTTCGAGCGCATTTCCGCCCACTTCCGACCAGTTGAAGCCCCATCGGCCGTTATCGTCGCGCGTGACCAAGGTTCGGGTCAACGCGTACGCCGTCCGCCGCAGAAAACCGCCGTGTCCCAACGTGAAGTAGCGCGGGTCTTCGTGAGTTAGCGCCGGAACGATCGCTTCCGTGAAGTACGTCCCTGAGACACCGTCAACATAATTGTGCCAGTAATATCGCCCGTATCCGGCCATTCCACTCCCGAACTCCGGATCCGATTTCAGAGCCAGCCCCTGTGCCGCCTGGATTCCGGTCCAGGTGAACGAGCTGTAGTCGAAGCTATCGTGGAAGGCGAGCACGAATTTCTCATGAGCGGTGAGCGGTTTGAACTCCACGCCTGCGCTGACCGCGCCGAAGTTTGGCGCAACCCACAACATCCGCTTCGTCTGCCGGGGTCCTGTTTGGCCGGGTCCGGTCTGCGGCGGTGGAGTCTCGTTCTTCTGCTGCTGTTTCGCCGGCTTCGCGGCGTGCTTCTTGCCCGTGCTGCTCTGCGGTGATGGGGCGTCCGCGGATTGAGCCTGCGCCGATTGAGCGCCGGTTCTCACCGGGGACGTTGGCCGAACATGGAGCGTTGCCGGAGAGCACAGAGAGATTGCAAGGATAGCGCCGAAGAACCCTGTCAAGTTTGAGCTCCTATTTTGATCCGAGGGCGGGGGCGAAACCAGGGCACTACCAAATCCATTTTAGCATGAAGACATATCCGGGCCGGAATGCCTGCTGGCGAGCGCTGCCCCGCTCATTTCGACTCTGTTTCCACTGTTCGCGTTGCCCGGCCGGAAATGGTGTCAACAACTCCCCAGCCTGGTTCGTAATACCGGCTGAAAAGAGCAGGGTAACAGCTTGCGGGGAGGAGTTATGAGCGCCTTCAAATCGGTTTTTCGAGTCTTTCTGCTGCTGATGCTGTTGTTATTTGCCATTCAGTTCGTGGGTGCGCGCCCCGCGCCTGGCAATGGCTCGAAGGCCGCGCTGGGTGCTCAGCAGGAACCGCAGAAGCCCGCCGCCAGGCCAGCCGCTCCCGCCCGGCAGCATCCCGAGGCTACCTTGGCGGAACCTGCCACAACGCACGGAAGCCAAGCCAACGCGGATCTGCAGAGACAATTAACAGACCTCCAACAGCAATTCGAGCAGCAGGCCATCAACCGGATCCGCTACGGCACGCCCACCTACGGTCTCGGCGGCTTCATGAACGACTTCGTGCCTTTCCTTGTGTTCGTCGGGGTCACCTTGGCGTTGCTTTGGATCCTGCGCACGGTGCTCGACAATCGCCGTTGGAACAAAATGGTGAAAGTGCAGACGGAAACGCACGCGAAGCTGCTCGACCGCTTCGCCTCCAGCCAGGAAATGATGGCCTACATACAGTCGGAGGCGGGCAAGAAATTCCTGGAAGCTCCCGTTTTCGAAGGCCAGCGCCGACAGGTCTCCACGCTGCCGTTCAGCCGCATTCTGTGGTCCGTTCAGATCGGGATCATTGCCGCAATTTTCGGGATTGGCATTCTGTTCCTGCGCGGACGTGTGTCGCCGGACGCGAATATGGGATTCCAGGTCTTCGGGACGCTCATTCTTACGCTGGGCGTTGGTTTTCTGGTTTCGGGCGGGGTATCGTACGTCCTGGCCAAGCATTTTGGATTGCTCGAGCAGCGCGATGCTCTGATGCGGTCCGAGCACGATGCGTGAGGTAGGGACACGCGTTGCACGGCGGGCGGACTCCGCGGGACGAAGCTCCAGGGCGAGCGAGATTCATGTTCAGAGAGATGAGCCTGACGGATGCGCGGCAACTCGACGGCGCGCTGGGCGCGGCTGCTGAGGCTTGCCAGATGGACGAGCAGAGCTTCCGCGCATTCTACGACGCGACGGCTCGCGCTCTGTGGTCCTACCTGTATCGCACTTCCGGCAACGCCACGCTCGCCGACGATCTCATGCAGGAGAGTTATTTCCGGTTTATTCGCGTGCGCTTTCCGGAAGCGAATCACGAGTACATGAAGAACTATTTGTTTCGGATCGCTACCAACCTGCTGCGCGATCATTGGCGGCACACCAAGGTCGATCCACCCGCCCCGCAGGCGGCAGAAGATTCTTCCGCCGCGCAAACGTCACCGTTTCCTCATGCGCAAGCGCCGGGGCGGCACGACGTCATGGCCGCGATGAAAGAGCTGAAACCGCGCGAGCGCCAGCTTCTCTGGCTGGCTTACGTGGAGGGCTCAAGCCACCGGGAAATCGCTCAATTGGCGGGACTGAGAGAACAGAGCGTGCGCGGCCTGCTGTTTCGCGCCCGCGCGAGGCTCGCGAAGACGTTGCGGCGCCGCGGGCTCGCCCCGCAGGAGGCGCGGCGGTGACGCCCTGGAAGCCATCCACGTGCGAGAAGGAGATGCGCGTCATCCAGTGTGTGCGCACCGGTTTCTGGGACGCAGACCTCGCGCAGCACGTGGCAACCTGCCGCGTGTGTTCCGAAGCGGCCTTGGCCGCGCGCGCCATGAACGAGATGCGCGCGGAGGACGAAGCGCAAGCCCGCATCCCCGATTCCAGGGTGATGTGGTGCAAGGCCCAGTTGCTCGCCAAACGCGACGCCGGGGAACGCGCCACGCAGCCCATAAGCCTGGTCGAGCGATTTGCCTATGCGCTGGGTATCGTGGGCGTGGTGGGTGCTTGTGTGTGGCAGTGGGACGTAATTCGCAGCTGGATTGCGGTGTTGGGCTACAGCGGAACTAAGATGGCGTCGGCGTCGGCCGCCGGCGTGGCCGCGCATTTCTCTCGCTTGCTCGATCCCTCCAACCTGGGAACCATCTCTTTGGGAAGCTCGGGCCTGATCATCGCCAGTGGGGCAGGCGTTCTGCTGCTGTTCGTGCTTTTCGCCGCCTATTGGAGCCAATCGGAAGAGTAGCCGCATTCGCTCGCGAAATAGCGCTCTGCGCGGCCCGCCGCGGAAAATTGCAGCGCCCCTGACTGGCGCGCAGGATGGGCGTAGAATGCGCGTGTATGGGATTCAAAGCAGGATTCGTGGCGATCGTCGGTCGGCCCAACGCGGGGAAGTCGACGCTCGTCAACACGCTGGTGGGACAGAAGGTCTCCATCGTTTCGCCCAAGCCTCAAACCACGCGCAATCGCATCCAGGGAATTTTGAACCGCGAGGGCGCGCAAGTCGTCCTGATCGACACGCCGGGCATCCACAAGCCTTCCTCCGCGCTAAACCGCATGATGATGGACGAAGTGCAGCACGCGCTCGAGGGTATCGATATTCTTTCGCTCATTGTCGACGCCTCGGCTGAATTCGGCCCGGGCGACCGCTTCTCCCTCGAATGGGTGAAACGCTTCCACGGTCCCGTTTTCCTCCTGCTCAACAAAGTCGATCGCGTGAAGAAACCCGCGCTGCTTCCCTTGATTGATCTCTACCGCCGCGCCTTCGACTTCGCCGACATTTTCCCCATCTCTGCGCTGACCGGCGAAGGCTGCGCCGATCTCGTCGTTGCCTGGCAGCGACATCTGCGCGAAGCGGAACCCTACTTTCCGCCCGATCAGTTCACCGATCAGCCGGAGCGTTTTCTCGCCTCCGAAATTATCCGCGAGAAGGCCATCCTGGAAACGCGCGAGGAAATCCCGCACGCTGTGGCTGTCCTGATCGACAGTTTCGAAGAGACCCCGAAAATGATCCGCATTCGCGCATCCATTTGCGTCGAGCGCGAAGGACAGAAGGGCATCCTCATCGGCAAGAGCGGTGAACGGATCAAGCAGATTGGCACGCTGGCGCGCAAGGAACTGGAGGAGATTTTCGGCGCGAAAGTGTTTCTCGAGACATTCGTTCGCGTCGAGCCGCGTTGGCGCGAGAATCCCTCGCTCGTCCGCCAGCTCGACTGGCGCTATCAGCTCGAACAGATCAGCGATCGTCAGGAAGCGGAAGCCGAACGCACGAAATCCTAAGCGCAGGCGGAAACTTCTCCACGCCCGCTCCGCTCACTTCTCCAGCAGGTCGTTGGAACTGATGTGGTAGCCGTACAGCAGTGCGCGATTGCCAGTGATGTGCCATACGAACCGCTCCGTGCCCGAGCCGGCGGAAAAAGTCGTGTCGTAAACCAGGTCCACGGTTGTCCCCTCACCGACGTTGTAGCCCGTGTGCCAGCCTTGCAGCTTCGTTTGCCGCACCGTTCCCAGCTTGCGATGAATGGCCTCGATGAGCTTCGTGAAATCGGCCTGCGAGGTGACGTTGTGCAGCCCCGGATCGGCCGCCGCGTACAAAGCGGCATATTGCTGTGCGTCCAGCTGCGAATGGAACTGCGCAACGGCTGACTCGGCGAGGTTCGTGTCTTTCACGAAGGAAGTGCACGCCGCCATCCAGAGCGGTGCAGCGCAAAGAAGCGCCGCGAAGACAATAGGACGCGTGCCTGCCAGACTCGTGCGGATCGATTTCATGGCCGCCTGCCTCCATATCGCGAGAGATTGCCGGCAGCTCGCGAGGTTATTCCTGGATTGTACGTGTTAAGCGCTGGGAACGTATCTTCGCCGCCATCGGTGTTCTTTGGGCGCAACACCGCGCAGGAGCAACCTTCGCAGCACCGTTATAAGAGGCCGTTCAGGGCTTGCTCGGCGCGATTCCGAGCGAGCGCATTTTGCGGTACAGGTGGCTGCGCTCAAGTCCGAGCGCGTGCGCCGCTCGCGTCATGTTCCAGCGGTTTTCTTCCAGCTTGCGCAGCACGAATTCGCGTTCGTACGCCGATCGCGCTTCGTGCAAGCTTTCGTAGGGCTTCTGAGGGCTCTTCGACGCGCCGCGAAAAACCTCCGGCGGCAAATGATGAGGCTCAATGCGCGTGGAAGGGCAGATGATCACCAGCCGCTCGACAAGATTTTTCAGTTCACGCACGTTTCCTGGCCAGGGATATCCCATCAGCACGTCCAGTGCGGCCGGGCTGAACTCTTTCGGTTTCCTGCCGTACTCCTGGCAAAACTCGCCCAGAAAATGGCGGGCGAGAATGGGAACGTCCTCCGTCCGCTCGCGCAGCGCCGGAACGTAGAAGGGAATCACGTTCAGGCGATAGAAGAGGTCTTCGCGGAACTGGTTTCGCGCGATCTCCTCTTCTAGCTTCTTGTTTGTTGCCGCGATCACACGCACGTCCACGGTGACCGGCTGGCTGGAACCAATCGGCTCGACGCGCTGCTCCTCCAGCACCCGCAGCACTTTGGCCTGCGTCTTCAGGCTCATGTCGCCGACTTCATCCAGAAAGAGGGTCCCCGCGTCCGCTTTCTGGAATTTGCCGGTCTTGTCCTCGCTCGCGCCGGTGAAGCTGCCTTTGCGGTGCCCGAAAAGCTCCGACTCGATGAGTTCCTCGGGAATGGCCGCGCAATTCACCTCGACGAAAGGCATCGTTGAACGCGAACTGCTGTCGTGCAGCGCTCGCGCGACCAGTTCCTTGCCCGTGCCGCTCTCGCCGTAGATCAAAACGCGCCCGTTGGTCGGAGCAGTCAGCGCAATTTGCTGCCGCAGCGCCTTCATGGGAATGCTCACGCCAAGAATCTGGTGGCGTTCTTCCAGTTCCGCGCGCAGCCGGCGATTTTCCGTTTCCAGCCGCAGGTACTCCACGGCGTTCCTGAGAACCAGCGAAATTTTCTCGATCGACAGCGGCTTTTCGACAAAATCGAAGGCCCCCAGCTTAGTCGCGCGCACCGCTGTTTCGATGTTTCCATGCCCGGAGATCATCACGACCATGGGCGCATCGTCGCGCGTCTGAATGCGGTCGAGGGCCTCCAAGCCGTCCATCTTGGGCAGCCACACGTCGAGCAGCACCAGATCGAAGTGCCGCTCCTCAAGGAGCGCGAGGCACTCTTCGGCTGAAGACACCTCGAACGTCTCGAAACCCTCTTCGCGCAGCAGCGCCCCCAGGGATTCGCGTATTCCGCTCTCGTCATCCACGATCAGGATCGATGTCACCACGCCTCACTTCCGTTCGGCTATGTCGCCGGCGCCGCCGCCGCGGGCGGTATGGGAGCCGAAGGAACTTCCGCCGCCGGAAAACGAAGCACGAACTTTGCTCCCATCGGGAGATTGTCCTCCACGCGGATGCTGCCATTGTGCTCGGCGATGATCCGGCTCGCGATCGCCAGTCCCAGGCCCGTGCCGCGATCTTTGGTCGAGAAATGCGGAAGAAAGAGCCGCTCCTTGTCCTCCGGCGAAATTCCGTGTCCGCTGTCGCCAATTTCCACCACCACGGCGTCATCCTCGCTCTCCGCGCGCGTTGCGATGGTCAGTTGACGGATGCTGGAACCCTCCATGGCCTCTGCTGCGTTGTCGATCAGGTTGACCACAACGCGCCGCAACAGTTCGGGGTCTGCTTTCACGGGTGGCAGAGCCGGCGCCAGCGCCGTTCGCACCGTGATTCCTTCCAACCGTCCCTGGAAGAGTTCGAGCGCGCTGGCGACGATCGGATTCAAATCGGCCGGCGCAAGCCGCGCGGAAGGGAAGCGCGCGAACCGCGAAAATTCGTCCACCAGCGACTCGAGAGTGCGCACCTCGCGCACGATCAGCCCGGCGCATTCCGCAACCGTCTTTTCAAACCCGACCCGCTCGCGTCGAGACGCTGTCCCTTCGGGCCGGTCCAGGTGGCGCATCAACCGCTGAGCCGAAAGCTGTATGGGAGTCAGCGGATTCTTGATTTCGTGCGCGATCCGCTGCGCCACCTCCTGCCAGGCCGCCGCTTTTTGCGCGCGCAACAGGTCCGTCAGATCGTCAATCACGATGATATAGCCGGGGTTCGAGCGTCGTGGCCCCAGCGAGCTGACGGTGACCGCCGCGCGCACCAGCGTTCCATCCGACGGAACTTCGATCTCCCGCGACGCCGCGCCCATCCGCAACGATCGCCGCATCAGGTGCAGCACGGAGCGCGCCGCCTCCTCTCCCAGCAGATCGGAAATCGTGCGCGCGCCATTGGCGCGCTCGCCTAGAATTTGCCCGGCGGCGGAGTTCATCCGCATGATGTTTCCGGATGCGTCCAGCGAAACTACTCCCGTCGGAATGTTCTCGAGGATCGTCTCCATCACCTTGCGCCGCCGCTCGCGCTCCTCAACGGCCTGTTCCAGGCTCTGCGTGAACTCGTTGATGCGCCGCCGCCCTTCGCCAAGCTGTTCCGTCATGCGATTGAACGAGCGCACCAGCATTCCCAGTTCGTCGCGCGGCTGCAGATCGATCCGATGATCGAAGTTCCCGCGGGAAATTTCGCGCGTGGCGTCCGCCAGCGCTTGAATGGGCACCGTCACCTGTTTCGACAGGAACAGCGCCACCCAGGTGGTGGTGAACACCAGGAGCAATGTGACGAGCGCCAGGGCCAGCAGTAGGTTCCGCTTGTACTCCCGCAAATGCTGCTTCTGTTGTGCGTAGGTGTTGAGCTGCGCTTCGATCTGGTCGTAGCGCTGCAGGAAATCGCTCGGGAGCTGCCTCGCCGCATAGAGCCTGCCCCCGGCTGCTGGCGCAGAACCCGCCATGTACAACCGATCGCCGGCCTTCCATACCTCTGCACCGCTGCGAATCGTCCGCTGGAAAACGGGATGAATCGGCTCGTGCGACGGCGCTCCGTGATCCCCTGGGCTCGCAGGGAAAGACAATGCCGCAGTCACTTTGCCCTGACCATCCACGATCCATGCGGCATCCGCGGCTTCCCTCAGAAAAGGCAGGCTCCCGGCCGAGCCTCCGCGCGAGGCAGCATCGCCCGCCAACTTGTTCAGCCGTTCGAATTCCGTTGTCCCGAACGTGGTGACCAGCACCTGGCTCTGTTCGTTGGCAATTTCCAGGGGCCTTGGGAACCACAGCGCCAGAGACCGGTTCACCAGGGCATAGCTGAAGAAGAACAGGAAGACCACCGGCAACAGCGACACCCCCATCGCCCCGGCGACCATCTTCACCTTGAACCGCGACCCCAGCTTCCCCGCGCGCCGTTCCGCCCAAACCCGCAGAAGGTTGCGCGCGAGAACGAGACTCAGCACCAGCAGTGCGGCGAAAAATATGGTCGATAACGCGAAGAAAATCGGAAACGAGACATCGCGCTCCGGATGCAAGGGCGTGCGTAGCGAGCCCAACGTAAACACGACGGCCGCCAGCATTGCTACAACGACGCCGCCGACCACCAGCCACAGTCGCCGTTTCCGCCTTGGCAGCTGCGCGTTCAACGGCCCTCCTCCAGGTAGCGCCCTAGCGGGCACTCCTCGCATTTCGGATTCTGGGCCAGGCACCACCGCTTGCCTGCCTGCACGATCAGCGCGTGGAACTCATTGAACAGCTTCGAGTTGGCTGGAAACTGCCGCTCGAAAATCCACTGCACGTCGCCGTATTTCGGATTCTCCCCAACCCAGCCGTGCCGGGCCAGCATCCGCTTGGTGTACGCGTCGACCACGAACACGCCGTGGCCACCGGCGTAAAGCAGAATCGAATCAGCGGTTTCCGAACCAATGCCAAACACCCCCAGCAGTTTTTCACGTAAGACGAGCGTTGGCGTCGCGAACATGCGATCGAGCGACCCGCCATACTCCGTTGCGAGGAAGGCGCAAAAAGCCTTAAGCTTGCGCGCTTTCTGCCGGAAGTAGCCCGATGCCTTCACCAATCTCTCCAGCCGGCGAAGATTCGCCTTTTGGATGCCCGCTACGGACAGCAAATCTGCGTCGCGGAGGTTCGAAATGGCACGCTCCACGTTCTTCCACGACGTGTTTTGCGTCAATATCGCGCCAACGATGATTTCAAAAGGCGTGTTTCCCGGCCACCAGTGCTGCGGCCCCAGCGCAGTAAAAAGGGAATTGAAGTATTCGTCGAGGGGAGGCTGTTCGTCCGAATTGCGTTCGCGGCGTACCCCGGCTGCAGCTGTATTTTGGATGGTGACAAGCGCGGCGGGCACTGATTTCGCTGCAAAACTCATCGGTAAGGCACGATATCTGCCCCCGACACAAAAAGTCAAGCCGAGTGTGGCTGGTTAACCACACATTCCGCCGCGCCAGGATCGCGTCGAGAGCGGATTCGGACCTTTATCCAGCCCACGCGCCCGTACAGCATCCGTCGGGTGCGCGGGAAGCCGCGTTCATCGATGCCCCGCAGTCAAGGCGCGCCGCGCTTCGATTCACCTTCGCTATTTCGAGTTTCGAATTTCGAGTTTCGCGCCTTCAGCTCTGCGTCCGCTCGAATTCGCCCATGAACGCAACTAACGCGCGAACGACATCAAGTTTGACAGCGTTATAGAGGGAAGCGCGCAGGCCGCCCACCGAGCGGTGCCCGGCAATGCCGACGATCCCGGCTTTGGCCGCCTCCGCGACGAAGCGTTTCTCCGTTTCCGCATCGCCTCCCGCCACGCGAAAGACCACATTCATGCGCGAGCGCGACTCCTTCTCGACCGGGCAGGAATAGAGCGGCGAAGCGTCAATCGCGTCGTAAAGCAGTTTGGCCTTGGCTTCGTTGCGCTTCTGGATGGCGCTGATGCCGCCCTCCGCCTCGATCCATTCCAGCACCAGCCCGCACACATAAACGGCGAAGGTCGGCGGCGTGTGATAGAGAGACTTCTCCTTGATCTGCGTGCGGTATTGCAGCAGCGACGGCAGATTCTTGTCCGCCCGCTCCGCCAAATCGCGTCGAATGATCACGACCGTCACACCAGAGGGCCCCAGGTTCTTTTGCGCGCCCGCGAAGATCAGCCCGAAGCGGCTGACGTCGACCAGACGCGAGGCGATGTCCGAGGACATGTCCGCCACCAGCGGCACCTCTCCCGTTGCCGGCGTCGCATGCCATTGCGTGCCTTCAATCGTGTTGTTCGTGCACATGTAAACGTAGGAAGCGTCCGGCGCAAGCTGGATCTCCTCGCCGCGCGGAATGCGCATGAACTTCCGCGCTTCGCTTGACGCCGCGAGCCGGTACGGCGTCCCTTTCTTCAGTTCGCCGATGGCTTTCGACGTCCATGCCCCGGTGTGCAGCACGTCCACCGGCTTGCCCGCGATGTACAGGTTTGCCGGAACCATGGAGAACTGCATGGTTCCGCCGCCCTGCAGGAAAATGACCGCGTACTCGTCCGGAATAGCCAGCAGGTGGCGTAGGGTGCGTTCGGCGCGCTCCAGAATCTCCTCGAATTCGCGCGACCGGTGGCTCATCTCCATTACGGACATCCCCGTTCCGCGGTAGTCCAGCATTTCTTCGCGCACGCGCTCCAGCACGCTCAGCGGCAGGGCCGCCGGACCAGCGTTGAAATTCAAAGCGCGGCGCACTTCCTTGGCTGACACTTCTTTTGCGGATGCAGTCGTTGAGTTCACGAATGTACAATCCTCACAAGGGATTTGGGCTGCTCGGGCGGGAGTTTTCTCGGCCTTGCAGCCACCTAGAGTATCAGAAGCGCCCCCGGGAGTGAACCTGCTCGTGGATGTGTTCGTTAGAGCTGGTTCAAGTGGACCGTGCCAAACTTTCGCCTGGCAACCGTCATTCATAGCGCAACGCCGCCATGGGATCGACGCGCATCGCGCGCCGCGCGGGAATGTAGCACGCCAGTAAGGCGACAGCAGTCAGCAAAAGCGCGACACCGCCGAACGTCGCAGGGTCCGTGGTGCTGATGTCGAAAAGCAGGCTGGACATCAGGCGCGCGATCCCGAACGCGCCCGCGAGTCCCACGATGACGCCGAGAAGCGCGAGGCGAATCCCCTGGCCGATGATGAGGCGCAAAACGTCCTGATGCTGCGCGCCCAGCGCCATGCGCACGCCGATTTCGTGAGTGCGTTGCGTCACCAAGTAAGCCATCACGCTGTACAGGCCGATGGCGGCGAGGACCAGAGCCAGAGCCGCGAAGAGGGCCAGAAGCGCGGTGGCGAACCGCTGTTGCGCGACCGATTCGGCGACGCGCGAGGACATCGTTCGTACGTCGTAGACCGCGTCGCTGGGCGCGAGCGATTCGATTTGCGCGCGAATGGCGGCGGCAAGCGGGCGCGGATCCGTTGCGCTGCGGACCACCAGCGACATGCCGGAGTAATATCCCGGAAAGTAGAGCGTGCCTTTGGATTCGGCGGCCAGCGTGTGGCTGCGAACGGTGCCAACCACGCCGATGATGGTAGACCACGGGCCTTTGGCATCCCATCCGATTTCCTTTCCGAGCGCGCTCCGTCCCGGCCAAAAGCGCTCGGCGAGCGCCTGGTCAACGTCCACCACGCGCTGCTTGGTCTGTATATCCTCGTCGGTGTAAATCCGGCCGTAGAGCAGCGGAATGCCCATGGTTTCGAAGTAGCCGGGCGAAGTTGTTATGTTGTCGGCGTGCGGCTGAGGGCCGTTGGCTGCGGAGCGATAATCGCGGATGAAGAAAATGGAATTGTCGGGGCCCATCAGCGGAGGGCCGTCGCTCAGCGCAGCATGAACGACGCCGGGCATTGCGGAAACGCGCCTGAGCAGGCTACGGCAAAACGCAACGGCTCCAGCATCATCGGCCAGCTTGGGGGGTGAGATCCGCACGGTGAGGATGTTTGCAGGATCGAAACCGGGATTGACGTCAAGAAGCTTCGCGAAACTTCGCAACAGCAGGCCGGAGCCAACCAGGAGAACGAAAGTAAGAGCGATTTCCGAGAGCACCAGAGCGCGGCGGAGCCCATGGCGCATGGAGGAAGGCGCGGTGGAGCGGGCGCTCTCCTTGAGCGTGTCGCTGAGGTCAACTTTGCTGGCGTGCAGCGCTGGCGCGAGACCGAACAAGATTCCCGCGAGCATGGAAACAGCGAGCGTGAAAGCCAGAACGGCGGGGTCGAGCCGAATCGTGCCCGCATGCGGCAGGCTGGGGGGCGCGAAACGGATCAGGGCGGCAACACCCCACCAGGCGAAGAGAAGTCCGAGAGCGCCGCCGGCAAGCGAGAGCAACAGGCTTTCGGTGAGAAGTTGCGCGACGATGTGGCGGCGTGACGCACCGATGGCCGTGCGTATCGCGATTTCGCGCGAGCGGGCCGTGCCGCGGGCGAGGAGCAGGTTGGCCACGTTCGCGCAGGCAATCAATAGAACGAGCAGGACGGCGCCAAGCAGCACGTACAGCGGACGGCTGACGTCGCCGACTTCTTCTTCCATCAGCGGGCGCACTTCAATCCCGAAGCCGGTGAACAGCGGATGAATCTGCGGAGGCGTGCTGGCCAGTTCACGCGCGGCTTCTATATTCATGACCGACTGAGCTTGCTGCAGCGTGATGTTTGCCCGCAGGCGGCCCACCATCTGACAACATAAAACGCCCTCTTCTTCCGGGGTGAAGGCCTTGGGCGAAAAGGCCATGGGAACCCAGAGCTGAACGTGAGGGTAAAGGACCTGCAGCTTTTCCGGCAGAACGCCGATGATCTCGTAGCCTTCGTTGTTCAGCTGAATGTGCCTGCCGATGGCGTCGCTCGATCCGCCAAACAGGCCCCGCCATAAGGATTCGCTCAAGAGAGCAACGTGCCCCGCGCCGTAGTTGTCTTCCGCGGCGGTGAATGTGCGGCCGAGGATAGGACGCACTCCAAGAAGCGGGATCAAGCTCGCGGTTGCGCGCACCGCCAGCAGCCGTTGCGTCGGACCTGCGCCCGTCAAATTGAGGTTCTTATTGAGGAACAGGGCTGTGGATTCGAAAATGTCGGTGTGCTCGCTGAATTTGCGGAAACCGGGCGGGTCCACGGCGGTATGGAATAAATTGAGCTTGGGCAAATTCTCCTCAATTACCACCACGCGGGAGGGATCGCGAATCGGGAGCGGGCGCAGGAGAATGGCGTTTACCACGCTGAAAATCGCGGTGTTGGCGCCGATCCCGAGCGCCAAAGTAAGAATGGCAACCGCAGCAAATCCTGGAGACTTGCGCAGCATGCGCAGAGCATAGGAGAGGTTCTGAACCAGTGTTTCGAGCGAGCGAAAGCCCCAGGCCGCGCGCACGTCCTCTTCGATCGTGACGGTGTTGCCCAGCGCCAGATGCGCCGCGCGCGCCGCTTCTTGCGGCGACAGCCCCGCGGATTCCTGATCCTCCGCTTCCAGCTCCAAATGATCCCGCAGCTCGCGCTCGAGGTCTTCATCGCGCTGCCGCCGGCGATACCAGGGAAGCCTCCCAAGCAGCGATGCCAGCGCGTCCCGCAGGCGCATCTCATCCCTCCTCGGCCGTCTCCATCACGCGCCCGATGGACGTGACCAGCCGCCGCCACTTGGAATGCTCGGCGGTAAGCTGCTTTTTGCCGGCGGGCGTAAGCCGGTAATACTTGAATTCGCGCTTGCCTCCGCGCGGCGCCTCCCATTTCGCGGCCACCCAGCCCTTGCGTTCCAGCCGGTGCAGGGCCGGGTAGAGCGAGCCGTGCTCGACCTGCAGAACGTCGTCGGTGGTGCGCTGGATGTGCTTGGCGATCTCATGCCCGTGCGCGCGGCCCAGGACCAGCGTGCGCAGGATGAGCATGTCCAGCGTGCCCTGCATCAATTCGATTTTTGCGGCGGGAGACTGCTCGTTCCGCTTCATGGTCGTGACTCTACCCTCGTTCAGGGTCGAATGTCAACCATCAAGTCAGGACACGCCGCACTGTTTCTTCAGGCATCTTGGACGAGCGAGCGATCCATCAGAATCGCTCGTTCATGTTCCCGGAGCGAGGCGAACACAGGCCTGCCTTCGTAGGCGAATTCCGCGTACGGGATGCTGCAACGATCTGCGAAACCGTTCTTGCGGAAAACGTGCTGGGAAATTTTCCCGGTTGCTTCGGTAAGCGCTGTACGATAGCCGCGGCGAATCCCGTTCTCCAGGCAGGCTTTGACCAGCCCCTGGGCTACTCCACATCCGGCGAACTGCGCGCTGACAGCCAGCATGAACAAATGCAGATGGGTTCCGGGCAAAGCGGGGGTGGCGGCCCGAAAATCGTCATCGAGGCGCTGCAGCATGCTGAAAATGGGCAGAAACTTGGGGCTGATTTGGGCCGCATTCAGGGCAGGAGGCGAGGCGAAATCATCGGTGAGCAGGACGCCCGCGGGTTGGTTCGATGCGCCGGCGCGCGCGAGCAGGGTTAGCTGGTGAGGAATGATTTGCGGCGCGATGACGCGTAGGAATTGTTTCATTTCGCCGCACGAAAGGCGCATCGCAACCGCGGGCGGCTCGGACGCGCTGAATGTTTTTGCCAGCAGGCCAACGATCTCATCTGAATCGCTCAATTGCGCGACTGCGTACCGAACGTCGGCCATGCTTCTCCTCGGAAGTGGATGGACGAAACACTAGCGCGGCCGGATTCTCGAGTCAAAGCGGGATGCGTCGAGAGTGAAATTCACCCCGCGGAAATGCGCGTTGACGCCGCCGGAAATTCAGAATAGATTAGCGCCACCCGAAAATCTGGAGTTCTCTTGTGTGCGCCTGCCGTTCCTGGCGTGTGGGCCTGACGGGCAGACCTCCGGGGAGATAATCCGGACCTTCCTCTGGAAAGAGCATCGACGACACGAAGGAGAGCGTGGAAATGCGCAATCACTCAGCATTGTGGCGGTGTGTGTGGGCGTTGGTCGTTCTAGGAGCCCTTGGGCTATGGGCTCGGCCAGCTGGCGCGCAGTCGAGCGGTGAGACAGCCGCTGGCGGCGGAAAAGTGCGCAAGTATTACGTTGCGGCGGATGAATTGGATTGGAACTACGCTCCGAGTGGCATCGATCAGATGACCGGAAAGCCGTTCGAGGGTATGGCGAAATTTTTCATGGAACACGGGCCGCACCGCATCGGGCACGTCTACAAGAAGGCGGTCTACCGCGAGTACACGGACGCCACCTTCACGCAATTGAAGCCGCGCCCGCCCGAAGAGCAGTACTTGGGCATTCTCGGGCCGATCCTTCGCGCCGAGGTCGGCGACACCATCAAAGTGGTGTTCAAGAACAACGGGACGCATCCCTACAGCATGCATCCGCACGGCGTGTTCTATGAGAAGGCCTCGGAAGGCGTGGCCTACAACGACGGAACGACCCCGCAGGAGCAGGAGGGCGGGCACGTGCTGCCGGGTCACACGTACACCTACACGTGGGAAGTCCCGGAGCGCGCCGGGCCTGGTCCGAACGACGGAAGCTCGGTGGTGTGGCTCTATCACTCGCATACGAACGAACTGACGGACGTCAACTCGGGCCTGATCGGAGCCATCATCGTGACGCGCCGGGGCATGGCCTTGCCGGACGCCCGGCCAAAGGATGTGGACAAGGAATTCGTCACACTGTTCATGATCTTCGACGAAAACCAGTCGTGGTTCATCGATGAGAATATTCGCAGGCATACGGATGATCCTGCAGGAGTAAACAAAGGGGAAGCCACCCCCATGGACTGGCAGGGGCTCTTCAATTTCGTGCTGCCCGGCGGGTTTTCGGGGGCCAACGAGCGCTTCGCCATCAACGGCATGCAGTACGCCAACCTGCCCATGATGACCATGAAGAAGGGCGACCGCGTGCGCTGGTACGTAATCACCCTGGGGAATGGCTTCAACCTGCATACGCCGCACTGGCATGGCAACGTCGTGTCCGACCATGGCGAGCGCACCGATGTCCTGGTGCTGGCTTCGGCGCAGATGAAGACGGTGGACATGGTTCCCGACGATCCGGGCATCTGGCTGTATCACTGCCACCTGAGCGACCACATGGAAGGCGGGATGGTCGCGCGTTACCAGGTGCTGCCCTAGCTCCCGGCGCAGCCCCAGAGAAGGCTCGCAGGGCTCGTTGGCTGTACGACACCTTACAGCGTGCCCATTTTACCGGCGCAGCTATACTTAAGACCTTCGCGCCGGGAAGTTGGCGAAGCCACCAGTTATGTCAAATCAAGGAGAGCCTGCTGTTCAGGCTGCCGCAACACCAGCTCGCTGGCGCTGCAGAGTTCGAGAGTGGACCCGTGCCGCCCGCGAGGGATTGCGGACGAGCTACCCGAGCCCCGCGAATCCCTATTGGCGTGCCCTTCCTCTGCGGAAGATGAAACGGCTGCTGGTTGGCACGTTCCTGCTGTTGTCCGTCGTCGGCTTCACTCTAAATCTTCTCTACCTCCACCAACGCCAGCCGCTCCACGGGTTTTTCTGGCCGTTGGTAATCGCCAGCCTCTCGACTCTAGGCCTGGTCCTGAGGCTCACGCGGAAGCACTGGGTGATTCCAACGCTAGTTCTTGTCGGCGGAACCATGGGGCTGGCCCTTCGCTTCCAGGCCTCTCTTCCTGCCCTTGCAACCCCTCACAATCTGCGGAAAGAACTTTTCTTTAACGCGGTCGGCATCTGGCTCGGCGTGATCGCCGGTTCACGCCTGTTGATCTCGTTCCTGACCACGCAGGGGGCGGCCAGCGTGCGCATGCAAACAGAACTGGCCCTCGCGCACGAAATCCAGTCCGTGTTGGTTCCCGTGGTTTCATTGCAGACTTCACGATGCGAAGTGTATGGCATTTCGCTGCCGAGCACCGAGATGGGCGGCGATCTGGTCGATGCAATCGAGAAGGACGGAGACCTGCTTGCGTACGTTGCTGATGTCTCCGGACACGGTCTGCCTGCCGGGCAGTTGATGGGCATGCTGAAAACTGCCATGCGTCTCGGGGTGGAGTTTCGCCAGGAGCCTCTCGCCTTGCTCGAAAGCGCAAACCACATGCTGCCCAGCGTCAAACAGCCTGAGATGTACGCGACACTCGCGCTGCTGCGCTTCATGAAAAACTCAGCAGAGATGGAATATTCGATTGTCGGACATCCCGCGATCATTCACTACCGCAAGGCTACCGGCGATGCGGCCCAACTCGCCATGCAGCAATTTCCCATTGGCCTTCTTCCCGACGTTTCATATGCCAGCGCGCATGTTCCTTTTTCATCCGGCGATCTGTTCGTCATGCTCACCGACGGCATCCTCGAAGTCGCCAACGAAGCCGGAGAAGAATTCGGGTTGAGCCGCGTGGAAAGCCTCGTCGTGAAACATGCCGCGGAGCCGCTGCCGAAAATCTGGGACGCGGTTCAGAACCTCGTCGCCGCCCACGGCGCACAAGGGGACGATCAGAGCGCGCTCTTCCTCCGCGTCCTCTGACACTCAAATCACGCGCTATCCCAACGCGGGTTTGACTCCGGTGACCGCGTGGCCTAATATGCGCTGCCAAGTTTAGAGTCGTGCGGCGAGAACGTTTTCCCGCGGAGAGCCAGGCATGAGCGAGTGGGGATATCTGCAGCAAGACGCTTCGGAGCAATTGGCGCAGCTGTACTTCTTTTCGATGGTCAAATGCCAGACGGGCGGCGAGGTCACCTTCCGCATCACCGTGCGCGAATTTGCCGTTCCTCCGCCCGGACAGCGCCTGCGGTTTTTTGCCGAAGCGGACAAAGCCGTGAATCAGAAAACGGCTTCTTTCGTGCCCTGCGGATGGGGCAGTTCTGTATTCGCCGCACTGGGCGACTGCATCCGTTTGATTCGCCAATTTCCGTACGAGGGATGACACCGCGCGGAAGCGGGGTTTTGCGTTCTTCAACGCTCGAGGGGGCGCTCCATGAGCACCAAAATCTTCACGCTGCAAATCACCAGTCGATCGCCACACCCGGGTGTCGCCGTGCTGGAAATGAGGGGCAGCGTCCACGCGGGGCCGGATTGCAACTTGCTCAGCCAGGAAGTCGACAAAGTGATCGAGGCCAAATCGAAAGGTGTTGTTCTGGACCTTGCGGGTGTGACCCACATCGACAGCGCCGCCATCGGCATGATCGTCACCTGCTTTTCCAAGGTCAAACGGTCGGGAGGAATGCTCTGTCTGGCTGGAGCAAAAGGAATGGTGGAAGGCACGCTGAAGCTGACCCAAATCGACAAGGCCATCCGCGTCTTTCCCGCCGCTTCCGACGCTGCTGACGCCATCCTTGCCGGGTGATCGCGGCGCCGCGGTGAAGTTCGAAACCCCCGATTTGGTCAATCGTTTGCGAGTGAACCTGAGTTCGGAGTGACGTGCAGGAACCCTTTGCTCTATGGCGCTGGCGCCGCTCTGGGCGGCTCAACCAATTTCTTCAAGCGGTCGATCACCCTATCCATCGACTGGTCGAAGTTCTTATCGCGGTTGCCGAGAAGCACCGCGCCGGGCACGTACTCCACAATCGTCCAAAGCACCACGTGCGTCCTGGGGTCGAGGATCACAACACGAAGCGGACCGAGGACGGCAATCTTGGTGAACGACGTACCGTTGGGCGCCCAATGTTCCAGGCCTGTACCGCTGAGATTGAAGCTGACTTGAAACACCAGGTCGGCTGCCGCAGGCGATTCCACAATGTCGTAACGTCCCCAGCCCTTCATCGCCGCGTAGAACTCATCGTACGGGCGATCGGGACCCCCGCTGACCACGGTTGTACCCAAGGCATCGTTAAGCGTCGCTCCTCCCCCGTTGGAGATGAACACCTTTTGAGCCGCCGCGATCTGCGGTGGCACGGGAGCGGGCTCAATGACCGGCTTCCTGACACGTTGCGCTGCCAGCGCCGGTGTGCAAGCGGCAAAGAGGAGAACCAAACAGAACGCGCGCAGCTTAATCGGAGACAAACGTATCCTCCTGAGAACTGAATTTGTGATTCACGCCCGCCATCATACTGCCACGCGGTCCTCGCGCGCTGGGGTTTGTCGCATGGCGCGCCGGAGACGCGACGAAGTATCGGCTCCGGCCAAAGAAATTCGCGTTTGGCGCGCGCCTTGACCTCCTTGCGGGGAGCCATTAGACTGAGAACGCATTCGCCAAGGATCGGAGCGAGTTGAGATGCTGTTGTCGCGCGATTACGTCGGCTACATGGCCAAGGAAGTCGTCAAGCGCCTGCTGGCCGCGAAAATGATCGAGACCAAGAATGCCGAGGAGCTGACCACTCAGGTTCGCCAGGTCATGGCCGACGAAGTCGGCGTCGAGGAGCGCTTGAATGACGAAGTGCGCGACATCCTGGCGCGCTATTCCGACGAGATGCGCCGCACCGGCGCGTCCTACCAGGAAATGTACAAGAAGGTAAAAGGGCAATTGGCCCGCGAAAGGAAGCTGATTCTCCGCTAATATGCGCCTGAGCCGTGAAAAGACGGTTCGCCTCTCCCACCGCATCATTGATCTGCTGGTTTCCAAGCCGGAAGTCGATTTCGTCGACGATCGCGACACCATCCGGCAGGAGATCGTCACCATTCTGACCTCCTTGCTGAAGCTCGAGGAGCAGGTGGACACCGAAGTGCGCGCCAAGATTGGCTCGCAGAAGAAGGAAATCCTCGAAGGCAGCGAGGAGTGGGACATCCTCTACCGCAAGTACTACGGAGAAGGGCTCAAGCGCCTGGGTATCCAGGAAACCCATGCCCACTAGCAGCCCGGATCCGAAGTTTTCAAGGTTCTCCCGCCTCCCGCATCGCAACCCCGCACCCCCGTAAGTTCCTGACAAATGTGGCAAATACCCTTTCTTAGGCGGAGCCCTACAGTAAAAGCCGTATTGCGGAGATTTCCCCCTAAGGCGAAGGTAATACATTCTCGCGATGGGGCGTTCAGTTCCTTTTGAGAAGGGCTCCAAGGCTTCCAGGGTGGTTTAGAATCATGGTGGTTTCGAGCGAATCGTCGCTGCGGAGCCAAAAACAATGAACGGATGTGCGGGAGGAAGAGGTTGGTTTTTTCTGCAGGAGGTTTGAACCAGGCGGAATCGAGGTTTGACCGAACGCTGGCGCCTGTGGCTGGCCGGTTTGGGTCGTTGCTACTGGTGTCGGGAGACGGCGGCAGCAATCCCGTCCAGTGGACGAGGGTCTCGCCTGGACGCGGTGGCGCCACCGAAGACCTGAAAAAGGCCTTTCGCATTCTGATTGCGGACGATCATGAGGCGGTGCGGCGCGGCTTGAAATCCGCCTTGACCGGTGCCGGATGGGTCGTTTGCGGAGAAGCCGTGGACGGACGGGACGCCATTCAGAAAACGGAACAATTGAAGCCCGATCTGGTGATTCTCGATGTAACTATGCCCAATCTGGGCGGTCTGGACGCCGCCCGGCAAATCCTGAAAACCCCCAACAAAGCCAAAATCCTGGTGTTCACCATGCACGAGTCGCGGCAAATCCGCGATGAAACGGCGGCGATCGGAGTTCACGGGCTGGCGGTCAAGTCCGCTCCGCTTTCGACTTTGCTGGCAACCATCGACTCTCTTTTGATCGGAACGCACTGATCGGCAGCGATGCAGTTGTAAACCGGGTCCCAAGTCACTGCGCGGTAGCGGGGAGGTGGGAAGTGGGTGGCAACAGTATCCTGGAACCGTTCGCCAGGCGGAATGAGCCTGGCGCTACCCTCGACAGGGAAGCTGTAGAGAATACGGAGGCCAAGGTGGGGGCATTGCTGCAGATTCTCGTAGCGGACGATCATGATCTCATGCGACGCGGCCTCCGTTCGCTGCTGGAGGCGCAACCCGGCTGGCAGGTGTGCGGGGAAGCGCACACCGGGACGGAAGCCGTCCAGATGGCGGAGCAGCTGAAGCCGCACATTGCCATCCTCGACATCGCCATGCCCGAAATGAACGGTTTGGACGCCGCCAAGCAGATCCGCCAGACGTCGACGAAAACGGAGATCCTGGTGCTGTCGATGCACTACTCGGATCAGCTGATTCGCGACATCGTGGACGCCGGCGTGCGCGGATATATTATCAAGTCGGACTCGGACCGCGACCTCATCGTGGCTGTCCGCGCCCTGGCCAATCACAAACCCTTCTTCACCCCCCATGCGACCGAGCTCATGCTCAACAGCGTGCGCGATCCTCACGCCGCAATCGAGAGCTCCGGCAGCATCCGCGAACGCCTGACTCCCCGCGAGCGCGAAATTGTGCAGTTGATCGCGCAGGGACGGAACAGCAAGGACGTTGCCGAGCTCCTCGGCATCAGCGTGAAAACAGCCGAGACGCACCGCGCCAACATCATGCGCAAGCTGCAGGTCCACACGGTGAGCGAGCTGGTCCGCTACGCGCTGCGCAACAAAATCATCGAAGCCTAGTTTTTGCCGCGAAGCGTCCTTCTCAGCCTCCCTGAGGCGTCAAGCGCGGCAAAACTCGCACACCCCGCCGCCGAAAATACTGAGAAGGCCGTATTACGCATGTAATTACCACACAATAAGATGGATTGTCGCTGAACCGGTTTGCAAGCGGCGAGGATGGAAGGGAATCATCCCGCTCTCCTGCTATCAGCTTCGCGTAAGTTGAACGAGTCCCCGCCCCGCCATCGAGCGCCGCTGTTTTCCCGGTCGGACACTCGGCGTTCGCGTCCCGATGTTGCGAGGATCCCAATGGCTCTTGTACGCATTCTCTTGGCTGACGACCACGACCTGATACGCCGCGGCGTCAAGGAGCTGCTGGAAGCACATCCCGGCTGGCAGGTTTGCGCCGAAGCGCGCACTGGTTGGGAAGCGGTGCAAAAAGCCGCGGAGATACGCCCCAACGTCGCCATCATCGACATCACCATGCCGCAGCTGAACGGGCTGGAAGCCTCACGGCGCATTCGTAAGGTCTCTTCAAGAACGGAAGTTCTGATCTTCTCCATGCATTATTCGGATCAGCTGATTCGGGATGTCCTCGACGCCGGCGTGCGAGGGTACGTGATCAAATCCGATTCCGCGCGCGACCTGGTCGGCGCTGTGGAAGCGCTTTCAAATCACCGGCCCTTCTTTACACCGCGCGCCACCGAGCTGATCCTGAACAATTTCGGCCACCGCCCGGATGAGCCAGCGCCCGAAGCTCCGGAACCCTTCGGCGAGCGTCCTACGGCGCGCGAGCGCGAGATCATCCAGCTTCTGGCGGAAGGGAAAACCACCAAGGAAGCTGCCGCAGCCCTGGGCATCAGCGTGAAAACCGCCGAGACGCACCGCGCCAACGTCATGCGCAAACTGCAGGTGCATTCCGTTACTGGGCTGGTTCTCTACGCCGTGCGTAACCGCATCATTGAAGCGTAATTCTCCCGCGCAGCATCTTTACCAGCGAATTGACAGTCTCTTTGGGTGAACCCGGACTGCGGTGTGCCTGAGTGTTCGCACGTTCCGGAAGACCGGCTAGGCAGGTTTCTTCCAGGTAATACTTATGCGAACCGGGTTCTTCTCCGCGCTGGAGTTTGCGGGCGCATCGGACGCGGCGTGCGCTTCCAGGCTGAGCGTCCCGGAGATACGGATTTCCTCGCCGCGGCTCGTCAGTTCGAGAGGAACTCGTTCGTGGCGGGCCGTCTGCGAGCCCGATTGAATCTCGACATCCGCCTGGACCGTCACCACCGCTTCTTTCTTTGCGTCGCCGGCAACGTCTTGCGCGGACGCCGCCATCGGGCCGGATTCGGAAGCGCGCGCCAGTTCCCCCGCGCTCCAGAAATCCTCGCGGTCCAGGATCTCGAGTCCGATTTGACGGTCTCCCGCCGCGTCGTACTGCGCGTACACGATGCGCGCTTGTGCCCGCCCGCCCTTGTCCTTGCGGCACAGATACACGGTTTGGCCCGGCTCAACGCGGTGCCGGCACGCCAAGCCCGCGCCGTGCAAACTGATCGTGGACGTCCATGTCTCTTCTTCCCAGGTCTGACCCGGATCCTCGCGCCGCAACCAGACCAGAACGGACGCGGGGGAACGAGGGCTGCGCCGCAGGTGCTGGTTCAGGTGAGATGTGAGCAAAAGAAGATCGAGCAGGCGATCCTTCGCCGGAGAGACGCTATCCTGGTGTGACTCCAGAAGCTCTTTCGCCTGCGCAGTGCAGGCGGCCACGAATGCCTTGAATGACTCGACGGCGCCGGCGTCCCAATGCTCGTCTTGCAACTGGCGCCGGCGCGATTCGATGGCGTGTATCGAATTGCCCACGAAGTGCTCCAGGCACAGGCGCCGTTCTTCCAGTTGCGTCATGGCTGGTGCGGCGCAGGAAACGGCCATGCAGCTCGAGAAACCTGGCGACGGCGAGCTTCCCGGCGCCTCTAACTGTTCTTGCATCGCGTCTACCCTCGATCCGCTTTTTCGGGGTTCTTATCCCCTCGCTTTCTTCCCAAGGCCCCTGGCCAAATCCGAAATTGCTCCGCCCACTTGTTCCAGATGGCTGCGGCTGTACTCTTCCATTTCGGCCGCGACCTTATCCGTAATCGAGGCCGCTTTTTCCTGCAGGGAGGAGAGGCTCTGCTGCGCGCTCGCCTCGATGCTGCTTTGAAAGCGCGCTTTCGTTTCGTTCTCGTGCTTCTGGGTCAGGCCCCGCAGGTCGTGCAACGCTTCAATTGTGGCGGTGCGGGTCGCCCGCGCGAATTCTTCCTGCGCTGCTTGCAGGCGGTCGCGAATGGTCTTCTCCAATTGTTTTTCCATCTGCCCCTGCGCCTGCTGCATGCGCGCGTTACTTTGTTCGATCGAGTGTTCCAGGGCCGTCGAAAGATTCTGGGCGTGCTGGTCCAGTTCGCCGAGCGCATGCTGGGCCTGGTCCAGAAGCGGTGTCGACTGCTCCTTTAGGCGCGTGATAATGCGGTCGACGGAATCGCGCCGCGAAGCTTCCATGGCCCGCTGCAGCTTCTCCAGCGCGCTCACCGACAGGGATTCGGCCACGTCGTCCATCTCGCGCCGCCGCGCCTGGATCTGCTCGCCGGCGGCCTTCAGCTCGGTCTCGAGCGTCTCCGACCACTGCGTGTGGAGCGCGTCCGCTGTCTCCTGCGCCGCCGATTTCAGGCGCTTGAGGGCCTCCTCGATGGCATTCGCGGCGACCGTGCGTGTTGCCTGCGAGATGATCGTCCGCGTCTCTTGTGCGATCTGCGCGCGCAGTTCTTCGAAGGCGGCGCGCGTCTTCTCTTGCACCACCACCGCGGCGGCGTCCGACAGCACTCTTTCAAGTTGCTGCTGAAACCCGCCCATGACTTGCGCGACGGCGCTGGTCCCGTACAGCGCCGCGCTGCTGCTTTCTGCGGCACGAGCAGCAGGTTTCGCGCTCGTTGTACCCGCCCGCGTGCCGGATGCCTCGCGCTCCATCGCCGAGGGCATCTCCGGGCGGGGCAGGGCGAACGGCTTGTGCTTCGAGGTGTCCAGGTCAATTTGCCTGGGCCCTAGGAAGGGCGCCCAGTCCTTCGGCGGGGCATCGATCCCCCACACGTTTCCGGGGCTCTCCAGTTCGATGGCCGTCTCGAATGGCTGGCCAGACAGGCTGGGCCGTTTGACGTATTTCACGCGTCCCCGCACCGACTGCGCGGCCTTTTCCTGACCGTTCTTGAACTCCAGAATGACCAGCGAGTCGTTCAGCACCTGGTGTGCCGATTCGTACTTGCAGCCATGCGCGCTGACGTTCACCGTCGATACGGTTTCAGTGTAAGGGCCGCGCCAGGCATCCACTCCCATCACGGTCATGGGAATCGAGCATTCGACGCGCGTGCTGCGCCGCAGGGCCCGGCCCGTTTCGTTTGCCGCGTTGCTTGCCAAGGGGTGCCCCCTCTCGTCCTCGTTTCCGTGAGCATACGGCAGGCAGGTGCCCGCCGGCGCCGCAAAATCGCCGCTGTGACACTATCAGTTACTCCGAGCGTCCGTGCCCGGACGTCGCTGAGGACCAGGGGCGCGGCCGGGAGCGTGCGACTTGGTTTACTCGCGTTTCAACTTGGAGTTTTTTGATTTGGGCGATCTACCTGCTTGACATACAATCCCGCTGGCCGAGGTCGTCCAGCGATCTGCTCTGCATTCCATCGCGCGCCGCGCCATTCGTTTGCCGCCGCTGTTGAAGTCACCGACCTGCAGTCGGAAGCGCACCTGGCGGCGCATATTCGGGACATCAGCCTCTTCGGTTGCTTTGTGGAGACCGCTGAACCTTTCCCCCCGGGAACAAAGCTGCGATTCCGGATCATGCGCGGGGGTGCAACCGTTTCGGGCGTTGGGCGGGTGGCCTTTGCACGGCCCGGCTCGGGCATGGGCATCCACTTCATCACCGTTGAACCTGCCGGACAACCTGCTCTGGACAACTGGTTGGCAAATCTGAGAGACTAGCGCCGCCCAGTGGTTCCCGTCTTGCCGTTGCGGTGATCGCCCCAGCCCCTCTACTCGAAAAGCTTTAGTACCTCCGAACTATCCACAACTGTCTGCCAGTTCTATGGTCGTTGGGAGGCCCCCGATGTTACGGTCCTTGGCGGAGCAAGAGTCCGCATCTCGCTACACCGTTCCACTCATGCACATGACCGGACTGCCGCGCAATCTCTATCGGCGGATCAGAATCCTGCGACGCACGGTGCGCAGACAAGCCAGGCTTGTTCTCGTTCGCATGCGGGAGTCATCCGGCCTGGCTCTACGCCTGCGCATGCGCGCCAAATTCCTCTGCTCGCTGGCACTCGTCATCACCGCATTGACCGGCGCTACGCTCCTGGTCGTACGCCATGCCGCTCAGGTCTATCTTCAGCACGAAATCGACCAGGATACTCATAACGCCGTCACCACATTCGTGGCCCTTCAGCATCAGCACGAAATCGCCTTGAGCCACAAAGCGGACCTGCTGGCCACACTCGCGGCCATGCGCAACGAAGACGCCTCCGTCATTCAGGAACCCAGCGAGGATCCCTGGCAGTCGGAGGATTGCAACCTCTTCGCCTTGGCGAACCGCGCCGGTAAGATCGTTGCTCTGCACACAACGATCCCCGGGTTCGATCCGGCCACCGCCCAGGCCATGTTCCAGCGTTCGCTGCGGGACCATCAGGAGATGGGCTGGTGGTATGACGGCACGCGCCTGTACGAGGTCGTGCTCAAAACCGTCTTTACCGAAGGCCAGCCGCGGCGGATCCGCGCGGGCACGGTGGTCGTTGGGTATGAGATCGACGGCGACGCGGCTCAGGAACTGCGCGCCGCTTCCTCCACCCAGGTGGCCTTTCGCTACGGCCAGAACGTCGTGGTCAGCACTCTTCCCCCCTTGCGGGAACTGGAATTCGAGCAGCAAACGGGAACGGAACCGGCTACCCGCCAGATCCGCATTGGCGGAGAGCCCTTCCTGGCGCGAACCGTCGACCTGACGGCCGATAACCCGCTCGTAAGCCTGACCGTCCTGAAATCCTACAAGAGTACCGCAGCCTTTCTGGATCGGCTGGACCGCCTGCTGCTGGGATTGGGCTTCCTGGCCGTGCTGGCCGGCGGTGCGCTGGTCTATCTGATTTCCGATGCCTTCACCCGCCCGCTGGTCCGGCTGACTCAGGGTGTTCGCGCTCTGGAAGCCGGCGATTTCAAGTACCCGCTCGAGGCCCGCGGAGGCGACGAAGCGGCGGAACTGACGCGCTCGTTCGACGGCATGCGCGCCACTCTGCTCAAGAACGATGCCACCCGGCGCGAGCTGGAACTTCAGTTGCGCCAATCGCAACGCATGGAGGCCATGGGCCGCCTCGCTGGCGGTGTGGCCCACGATTTCAATAATCTCCTCACGGTCATCAAAGGGCACAGCAGCATTTTGCTCGGACGGCTGGCCGAAGACGACCCTCGCTCCGAAAACGGCCGGCAAATCGAGAAGGCTGCCGACCGCGCCGCCTCCTTGACCCGTCAGCTATTGGCCTTCAGCCGTATGCAGGTCTTGCAGCCCAAGATCGTCGAACTGAACAGCCTGGTCGCCGACATGCAGAAATTGCTCATCCGCCTCTTGCGCGAGGACGTCTCGTTTTCCTTCCGGCCGGGAGAATCCCTGGGGCGCGTGAAGGCCGATCCCAGCCAGATCGAGCAAGTCCTCCTGAACCTGACCGTCAACGCCTGCGACGCCATGCCCCACGGCGGACAGTTGGTCCTGGATACCCGCAATGTCACGGTGGACCGCGAGTTGGCCAAGAATCGCCCGCCCATGCCTGCCGGCGACTATGTCGCTCTCACCGTCAGCGATACGGGCGAGGGCATGGACGCCCAGACCAAGGCGCGCATCTTCGAGCCCTTCTTCACCACCAAGGAAGTCGGAAAGGGAACGGGGCTCGGCCTGGCCACCGTTTATGGCGTAGTGAAACAAAGCGGCGGCTTCATCTGGGTCGACAGCGAGCCCGGCAAAGGCGCCCGCTTCGAAGTCTACCTGCCGCGCGTGAACGACACTGCCGACCTTTCTCAGCCCGAGAATGCTGTTATTGCGCCGGCTCAGCGCCGCAAGACCGTCCTCATCGCCGAAGACGAGAGCAGCGTACGGGAACTGGCCTCCGACTTCTTGAAATCAGCCGGCTATACGGTTCTCGCCGCCGAGAACGGCGTCGACGCGCTCAGTGTGTACCGCCGTTCGGAAGAGACCATCCATGTGCTGCTCACCGACGTGGTCATGCCTAAGATGCGCGGTCCCGAACTGGCCGAGCGGCTGCGCCGTCTGCAACCAAACGTGCGCGTCATTTACATGTCCGGATATCTCGAATACGACCGGGGGAATGGAGAATTCCTGGAGGACGGCTTCTTTCTGCAGAAGCCCTTTTCCCGCGATGCTCTGGTCCAAAAAATGGCCGAAGCGCTGTCCGTCGCCCGCAAGCCCCGCTCGACGCCTCAACCTGCCTGAACGGCCCACCGTTTAACGCGCGGTCGCAGCCTTCAGAGCGCGGAACACCTTGCAATCACAGGAGATGCGGCTGGGCGCCTTGACACGCGGACTCGGATTCGGCTTTGTGCCGGTGCATCCGTACGTGCGGTGCATCGATTGGGGATGCCCGCAAACGCAAAGTTCCTTATTTTCCATGCCCGGAGGCGAGTCTAGGGGGATCGCGCAGTACACTTCAATCAGGTATTCGCCTGAGTTGTAACTTCCACACCACGCAACGCCCCCGAGTTAGGCCCTTTAAGCGCCCTCAAGGAGCCGCTAAGCCTCCCGTCCCATTGCCGTGGCCCTCTTGTACTATTGCCCCTCCTCCCCCCGGAATCTATCATTCGGCTGTCATGAGCGTGAGCACCGCCCAGCCGCCCAGAGTGACCCGGCATCTGCGTCGAAGCAAGCGGCTCGGCTTATCCATTCCCGTGCGCGTTCATGGGCAGAACGTATTCGGCGAGCCGTTCCACGAATTCACGGAAGTGGTTTCGGTTAGCGCGCACGGAGCGATGGTCGCGCTCGCCGCCAACGTGGAACAAGGCCAGACCCTCCTCGTCCAGAATCGCAGCACCAACGAAGAACAGGAATTCCGCGTGGTGTACGTCTCCGCCGTCCAGAACGGCAAGTGGAGAGTCGGCATCGAATTCCTGCATGGGCCCGTCGACTTCTGGCGCATCTATTTCCCGCCCCTCCGCGGCCGTGTGTAACAGCGCTTGCCGTATCGGTCGGCCGCCCGGCTACACCTCTGCCTGACGCAAACCAATCCTCATCTTGAAGTTGGACGGCAACGAAAGAGTCGCTGGACGAGCACGGTGCGAGCACTGCGGGTGCTCGCTTGCGAATTGCAGTGCACGTGGTTTTCTTGGGCGGCGCTTACGCCGTTGCGGCGGGAGAATGTTGGCGTGCTGGCGTTCCTTCGGCGGACTCCAGCACGTATTGGATGGACGGCAGAAGCTTTTGGGCCAATTCGGGCTTGGCGATCACGGTGCTGATGCCGGGAATCGAGCGGAGCAGCGGACCCACCTCATGCAAGGTCATCAGGATGATCTTGGTTTTGGGGATTCGCTGTTTCAGGACGGAGGCAAGCTCGGCGCCGTTCAGGTTTGGAATGCGCAAGTCCGCCAGAACTACATCCGGAAGGACGGCCATGGCTTGCTCCACAGCGCTCAAGCCGTCGCCCGCTTCAAAACACGTGTATCCGGCGCCTTCGAGCAGCCTGCGGGTGAGTTGTCGCAGCCTTTGATCGTCGTCGACGATCAGGATTGTTTTCCCCATAAACGCGACTGGCCCTGAACCCGGGAACGTCTCTGCACTGCACACCCAGTGCTCCTAATGTACTCGCCGGTGCCCCCTCATGCAAGTATCCCGCGCTTACCGGCAAACCACTGGTTTTCTGCAGTCAGAAGAGAAGGATGGTGCCGAGGGGCAGAATCGAACTGCCTACGCCGGCCTTTTCAGGGCCGCGCTCTACCGGTGAGCTACCTCGGCACCGGAACAACCAACGATTTTACGGAAAACATGCACCGGAGCAAAGCGAAAACGGGCGGGTCAGCGGCGGCCGTAGCCAAACCAGGCCCAATGGCCGGTTTGGATGAGGTGAGTGTGGGACTTTTTCATCGCCTCGCTAAGCGCCGGGGAGACGCCTGGCAGCAAGGGAACTCCCTGGTAGCGGTATGGGCGAAGCACTTCGTCGGCGCGCTCCGCATCTTCTTCGCCGCCGCCAATCAACGCTTTCAGTGCGTCCCACCCCGGTTGATTCTGCGCGCGCGACTGACTGTACGCCTCCCTCAATTCGCCCGCGATTTCCAGGCATTCGGCGCAGGATGCGTTCTTCCCAGAGGGAGCCCATGGCATTTGCAGAACTCCTCCGCAAGAACAAGCTCGGGCATTCAGAGCGTCAGTCAGCAAGGGAACCAAACGACTGCCAGTTCGCTAAGCCCCAATCGGAGCGCCGCGGGAGGCTGCAAAATAAAGGATTGTAGCTCACGGCGAGTTGCCCGGCGATACCTACACGCAAGCTGACCCCGACAACCAAAACCCTAGTGAAGCGACTCGTCGAATTCCTTCATCCAGTCTTTTTTCTTGAGCACTTCGCGCGGCTTGGACCCGTCCGGCGGGCCCACAATCCCGTCCTTCTCCATCAAGTCGATCAAGCGCGCGGCGCGGCCATAGCCGATGCGTAGCCGCCGCTGCAGCGTGGACGTCGACGCGCGGCCCATCTCGCAGACCACGCGCACGGCGTCCTGATACAGTTCGTCATCGACCTCTTCGCCGTCCTCTGCACCGCCATCGCCCGTCGCGCCACCGCTCGCATTCGCATCTTTCGGCGGCTTCAGCAGGTCCATGTTGTAGAGCGCCTTAGCCTGATCGCGCCAGAAGTCACATACCGCCACTACTTCCGACTCGTGCACGTACGGCCCGTGGATGCGGTGCAGCCGCGACGATCCCGCCGGAAGATACAGCATGTCGCCCCTGCCCAGCAGCGATTCCGAACCATTGGAGTCCAGAATCGTGCGCGAATCGACCTTGCTCGCCACGCGGAAGGAGATGCGCGCCGGGAAATTGGCCTTGATCAATCCCGTAATCACGTCGACCGAGGGCCGCTGCGTCGCCAGAATCAGGTGAATGCCCACCGCGCGCGCCATTTGCGCCAGCCTCGTAATGGACTCCTCCACACCATTGGTGTCCACCATCATCAGGTCTGCCAGTTCGTCGATGATGATCACCAGGTACGGCAGCGGGCGCTGCTCCTCTCCTTCGGAATTCTCGAACAACGACAGCGACTGGCTCTTCTCGAACGTGCGGTTGTACTGGTCGATGTTGCGTACGCCCCGCCCAGCCAGCAACTTCAATCGCCGCTCCATTTCGCGCGTCGCGTTGCGCAGGACGTTCGCCGCCACCTTCGGATCGGTCACCACCGGCGTGAACAGGTGCGGGATATCCGAATACAGCCCTAGTTCGAGCTGCTTGGGATCGACCAGCACCACCTTCAACTCGTCGGGCGTCGCCTTGTACAGCATGCCCATCAGCAGGGAATTGATGAACACGCTTTTCCCCGTGCCCGTCGAGCCGGCGATCAGCAAGTGCGGCATCTGCGCCAGGTCCGAGGTGCGAATGCGCCCGATCAGGTCCTTGCCCATGGGCAAGCTGAGTTTTGCGGCCGAATGGCTGAACTCGGGAGACTCGATGATGTCGCGCAGCGCGATCGTCTCGCGATGCGGGTTGGGCACTTCGATTCCCACCGTCGATTTCCCCGGGATGCGCTCGATCAGGATCGATTCCGCCTGCAGCGCCAGGCAAAGATCGTCGCCCAGGCTGGTGATGCGGCTGTACTTGATGCCCGCCTCAGGCTTGAACTCGAATGTGGTGACCACCGGCCCCGGATTGATCTGCGTGATGTGCCCGCCGACGTCGAATTCCGCGCACTTGTGCTCGATCGCCCGCGCGTATTCCTTCAGCTCGTTCTCGCCCATCTTTTCGCCGCGCTCGGCGTTCTGCAGCAGGGAAGGCGAAGGCAAGCGGAAAGGCGTCTTGCTGCGCGTGATTTTCGGATCGGCCGCGGGCTTCTTCGGCGGCGCAGGCGGTTCGTTCTCGTGGAACTTGATGACGGCCGGCTCGCGCTCCACTTTGCGTCCCGGCTGCTCGTCTGGCTCTTCCTCTTCTTCAGCCTCTTCGCGGGCGGCCTTCGCCGAAACGCGCTGCTGCGCGACGGGCGGCCGCCCCGCAATCTTGATTTCCTCGACGCGCTTGCGCAGGCGGTCCGATTCGCGCCGCTCACGCCACGCGCTGATTCGCGCCAGCAGTCTCCCGGCAAAACCGTCCGGAGCGATCGACTTCCGGGCCCACGCCAGAGCCGCGCGGAAGGAAAAACTCGTCGTCAAGAACAGTGCGGTGAGCAGCGTCGCGGCGGTCACCAGATTCGCGCCCGCCGGATTGAATGCCGCGCGCAAACCGTTGGCCAATACGCTTCCCAGCAACCCGCCGGGAGGCAGCACGCCCCGCACCGCCGGCGGAAATCCAATCGCTATTCTCCCCAGCGCCAACTCGGCGCACAGCGAGCACACCAGCATCACGAATCCGAGGACCTTCGTGACCGGCGACTCCAGCATCTGGCTGCGGAACCAGCGCATCGCCAGCACGAACAATCCGGCGGGGAACAGGAAGGCCGCGTACCCAAAAAACTGGAAAAAGAGGTCCGCGAAGTGCGCTCCCACCGGCCCAATCCAGTTGCGCACCGGTCCTGCCAGCGGCGCCGAAACATTGAAGGAAGGATCGTGCGGCGAATACGACAGCAGGCTCAACGCCAGCAGAAACGCCAGGCTCAGCCCCACGAACCCCACCAGTTCGTTCAGACGCTTATTCTCAGTTGGCGAAATGATGCGCACAATTCCCCTTTGCGCCGCAGCCACCCGCGGCAGGACACGGCAGCCCGCAGGGTGCTCGGCAACAACTCCAACAGTTTACGCCCGGATTCCCTGACGAGGGAACCCGAACGAAAGGCAAAAGGGGAAGGCTCGCTTGGACGGACGCGCAGTCACACCTGCGACGATCTGTCCTCAGGCAGCGCGGGCGCTGGCGCGCGAAGCCCAAAAGGGAGGAACGCAAGCAGCACGACTATACCAAACGCTCTCGCCGGCAAAGTAAAATTTCTTACCGGGCTGTTTCCAAGTACTACAAACGAGAATTACCGGCGGCCGATTGTCGCGCGGGCGTCCGCCCGCGGGTGTTCTGAGCAAGGAATACGCCTCGAGCCTTCCATGCCAGTTCGCGGAGCATGTTTTAGGAGGTGCGGGAGGCTGCAAAATAAGAGCCTTGGAATGAGTTTCGTCAAATTCCCGATCTCAATGCTCGCGAACTTCCGCGATCGCCTTCATCATCGCGTACGCATCCCGGCCCCGCGGATAATATCCGCGCTTCATCCCGCACGAGCGATACCCATGTTTCCGCCAGAAGCTTACGCCCGCCGCATTGTCTGTGGCCGTTTCCAGGCTGACGTGCTCCACCCCTGCCCGCGCCAGCCGCTTCTCGACTTCTCCCAGGATCGCGCTGCCCACTCCGTGCCGCCGGCACCCCTTGATCACGTCCATCGTGATGATGTGCCCGCCCGCGCCTCGGTGCACGCTGACGCAGAAGCCGATGATTTTGGCGGCGCGGAAAGCATTGTCGCCGCCGTCCCTTGAGCCAGGTCCCGCCTGCATTTCCGCCACGACGCAGTCCGCCCCCGGAAACGCCAGATACGTCCGCAGGTCCGCCCGCGAGTACGCCGTATCGCTTGCGTAGCACGCTTGATCGATCAGGTAGAGCGCCTCGAAGTCTTCCGGGCGGTAGCTGCGCAACACGATTTTCACGGAAGGGACACCATTCGATCGGAGGGCCCGATCGCAACTTCGGCCGGAAGCCCGTCGGCGCTCCAGCAAATCGCCGCACAGCGGCCCGCTACAATTCGAGGATTACCGGCAGAATCAGCGGCCGCTTCGACGTCTGCTTGTTCAGAAAGCGTTTCAGGTCCACTCGAATCTTTTCCTTGATCACGCTCCAGTCGGTTTTTTCTTCCGTCGTCGACTGGTCCACCGTGCGCAGCACCACGTCGCGCGCGTGCGCCAGGATTTCGCTGCCGTCGTCGCTCGGCAGAAAGCCGCGCGTGACGATTTGCGGCTGCGTCTCCATGCGCCCCGTGTGTTTGTCGATGGCGATGATCGGGACCACTACCCCGTCTTCCGCCAGATGCCGCCGGTCGCGAATGACGACGTCCTCGATTTCTTCCAGCGATCCGGAATCGACCATCACCCGCCCGGCCGGCACCGGCTCGCGGCGCGCCGCCTTCCCATCCGCCGTGAATTCGATGGATTGCCCGCTCTCCAGCAGCACAATTTCCTCCGAGACCGCGCCCATCTGCTCCGCCAACGCCGCGTGCCGGAACAGTTGCCGGTATTCGCCGTGCAGCGGGACGAAATATTTCGGCCGCACCAGTTGCAGCACGATTTTCATCTCTTCCTGGCTCGCATGGCCCGATACGTGGATGGGCGCCGCGCGCCCGCCTTCGTAATAAACGAGCACGCCACGCCGGAACAAGTGGTCGATCATGCGGAAAATGTTCTTCTCGTTCCCGGGAATGATGCGCGCCGACAATATCATCGTGTCGTTCTGCCCGATGCTTATCAGCCGGTGATTGTCCACCGCAATCCGCGACAGCGACGACATCGGCTCCGCCTGCGTCCCGCTCGCCAGCACCATCAGATGCTTTGGATCGAACGACCGCAGGTCCTGCGGCCTCACGATGGTGCCGTCCGGAATGCGCAGTTTGCCCAGCGCGTGCGCCGTCTCCACATTCGTGATCATGCTGCGCCCGACGATGCCCACTTTGCGGCCGATGATCCCCGCCAGATCGATCACCTGCTGGATGCGGTGGATCGAGCTGGCGAAGCAGGACACCACGATTTTTTGCGGAGCTGCGCGGCACAACTCTTCCAGCCGCACTACCACGGCGCGCTCCGACGGCGTGTAGCCCGGGCGCTCCACGTTCGTGCTGTCGCTGAACAGCGCGAGCACGCCTTCCTGGCCGTAGCGCGCGAACGCGTGCAGGTCGAAAGGCCTTCCGTCCACGGGCGTGGGATCGATCTTGAAATCGCCGGTGTGGATGATCACTCCGACCGGCGTGCGGATCGCCAACGCGACGCAATCGATCGTGCTGTGCGTCACGTGCAGAAATTCAATCTGGAACGGCTCGATGCGCACAATCTGCCCGGGCGCCACCTCGTGCAGCTTCGCCTCTTCCAGCAGCCCGCGCTCCTCCAACCGCCTCCGCACCAGCGCCAGCGTGAATTGCGTTCCGTACACCGGAACGTTCAGGTCGCCGAGAATGTAGGGAATCGCGCCGATGTGGTCCTCGTGGCCGTGCGTCAGCACGATCGCGCGCACCATGTGCCGGTTCTGTTTCAGGTAGGTGATGTCCGGAATGACGACGTCCACGCCCAGCAATTCCTGCTCGGGGAACATCATGCCCGCGTCGATGACGATGATGTCGTCGCCCGAACGCAGCGCCATCATGTTCATCCCGAACTCGCCCAGTCCGCCCAGCGGAATGGCCCATAGCGAAGATCGACTCAAGTTGTTGTCCTGTTCGCTCGGTTAGCTTGGGGAATTGCCAATCTTCTCTCGAAGAAACGGAATTACGCAGTGACTCGACTGCGCCGCACTCTCTCCTCGCGGCCATAGTATCATAGCCGCGCGCGTCGTTGCTCGCCGCCGGCTTCAGCGGACCTTTCGAACGGCGCGTGTGCGCAGCCCAGTAGCGCCGGCGTCCCGCCGGCATCTTTGTGCGGCAGGTTGCGCTGATCGCGCACTCGCTTCCGCAATACGGACTCTCGCAAGCGGACTAGCTCTACCGTTCGCGGCCTCCCGCGAACAGCCGCGCAATCGCGACCAGCACCACCGCGCCTACTGTCGCCGCGGCCAAGCTCCACCAGAACCCAAACCCGCCGATCCCGATCTTGGTGAAGATCCAGCCGCCAATCACCGCACCAATCAGTCCCAGAATCACGTCGACGATGCAGCCGAATCCGCGCCCGCGTGTCAGGTGGCCCGCAATCCATCCCGCCAGCAGCCCAATGATGATCCACCAGATGAATCCTGTATGTCGCACCTCGACGAAATACTCGTGAGTCGCTTGCGGCGCTAGCATCAACATCGTTATCTGAGTCATGGCAGTCTTGCTCCTGAATCACGGACTCGTTGCTTCGATTGTAGGTCTCATCCTTGGCAAAACACGTAGCCGAGGCATTTGTACACCAGCTTCGCAGCCAGAAAATCCGACGCGTGGTCTCCCGGCTGCGGCAGCAGTTCGACCACGTCCATTCCCACGATTTTCTTGTGCTGCGCCACGGCTCGAATCAGCGAGGTCACCTGATACCAGTCGAGACCGCCGGGCTCCGGCGTTCCCGTGGCCGGAACGAAGGCCGGATCGAAGCCGTCCAGGTCGATCGTCAGATACACCTGCGAACTGAGATCCCCGAGCACTTTCGCAATCCAGCTCTTCAGCGGCGTCCGCGCGATGTCCTTGGCCCAGTAGATTTTCGTGTGCAGCTTTGGAATCACTTGCGCTTCCTCCACCGACAGCGAGCGGATGCCCACCTGCACCGCGGGGCAAAATTCGATCGATCGCCGCATCGCACACGCGTGGCTCGCCGGATTGCCCTGGTATTCGTCGCGCAAGTCCGCGTGCGCGTCGATTTGCAGCACGCTCAGGTCTTTGAATTTCTTGCTGGCCGCGGAAACCAGCGGCGGCGTCAGCGAGTGCTCGCCGCCCAGCGCCACGGGGAATTTTCCATCCTCGAACAGCGCCAGCTCCGCGGTGAACAGCTCCGCGATCACTTCGTCCAGCGTGCCGTCCATGGTGTCGATGGGCGGCAGCGTGTGGATCCCGATCTCCTTGTACGGCTCGATTTCCAGCTCTTCGTCGTACAGCTCCATGTTCTGGCTGGCCTTGATGATGGCCGAAGGGCCGTTGCGCGTCCCGTGTTCGTAGCTGGTGGTTCGCTCCAGCGGAACCGGAAAAATGATCGCGCGCGACGCCGCGTACGATGAATTTTCTTCCGAAAGACCGCCGAAATTATCCGGCGGCAACGGCGTGTATCGGCTCATCTTCGATCTGCACTCTGCGATTTTTTTAAATTCCTCTTCGTCTTCAGCGCTGTTTGTACTATGAATAGGGCGCGCAAAGACGGACTTTTTCGCTTCCAACACCACGAAGCGGAGATACATTACCCGCGAGGGAGATGAATGGCAAAGAAAAAGGGCGCCACAGGGCGCATTCTGCATGACCCGATCGAGGACCGCCTGATCCCGATCTATCCGCTCGACCTGGCGCGCATTCATACCATCGACGATCTCGTCCGCGCCATGGGACGCACCGCCTTCACCGCCCGCCAAATCGGCGATGCCGCCGACGTCCTGGAAGCCATGGCCCGCGATAAGGACTGCTTCGTCGTCCTGACTCTCTCCGGCGCGATGACCGTGGCCAAGATGGGCTTGATCTTCTGCGACCTGGTCGATTCCGGCGTCGTCAAAGCCATCGTCTCCACCGGCGCTTTGATGGCTCACGGCCTGGTCGAGGCCACCGGCCGCTCGCATTTCCGTTATGACGAGAAAATGCCCGACCGCGAACTCTTCGCCGCCGGCTACAACCGCGTCTACGATTCCATCGAACCGGAAACCAATCTCGACGCCGTCGAAGAAATCGTCCGGAAACTCCTCCGCGAATGGAACGTGGATGAGCCCGTCAGCAGCTGGAGAATCCATCGCCGCATTGGCGAATATCTGGCGCGCAACGCCAAAGGCCGCGGAATTCTGAGATCGGCCTACGAGCGCAACGTCCCCGTCTACGTTCCCGCCTTCACCGATTCCGAACTGGGCATCGACTTCGCCCTTCATCAGCGCCAGCGCAAAAAAGACGGCCGCCCGCTGCTGAACTTCGACTCCTACGACGATTTCGAGCACTATGCGAACACCATGCTCTCCACCAAGCGTATGGGCATCGTCACCGTTGGCGGAGGAGTGCCGCGCAATTGGGCTCAGCAATTTGGCGTTTATGCCGAACTCCTCGCCCGCCGCGGCTACGAAAAACTGCCGCTCAAGCGCTACAACTACGGCTTGCGCATCTGTCCCGAGCCCGTGAATTGGGGCGGCCTCTCCGGCAGCACGTACACCGAAGCCGTTTCCTGGGGCAAATTCGTCCCCCCCGAAGAAGGCGGGCGCTTCGCCGAAGTTCTCGACGACGCCACGGTCGCGCTCCCGCTCATTGTCGGCGCCGTCCTTCAGCGCATCGGCTACTTCGATGGCGACAAGCACGCCGCATCGAAGTAGATTCAAGCGAGTAGCGCCGTCGTCTCGCCGGCGTTCTTCGTCTTACCGAGACACTGCGGCGGCATTTCGCGACCGCTGCTACGTGGATTCAAGCGACCATCGCCGGCACCTGCCTGCCCGCGCCTCGACCTGTCATCCTGTCCATCGCTTGTGCGCTCCCTCGCGTGTCATCCCGAACCCAGTCACGCGTCTCTTGCGTGAATGTGGGTGAGGGATCTGCTTCTGCATGCCACTCCTACCAAGGCAACGTCGGATTTGCCGGTTCGCCCCGCAAAATTCGAAGCGCAGCGGGAGGCTACAAAGTAAAGTCCTTAGGTTTCAAAATCCCGGGAACCCAAAATCCAGAAAACCTCGTCGCTGGACTAATCGGCGAGTGCGAGGGATTCGCGAATCTTGTCGTGGATGTAATTCAGGTCGTCCGCGCCGATCACGTACGGCGGCAAGACGTAAATGATGTTCCCCAGCGGGCGCAGCAAAATCCCTGCCTTCAGGAAAAATTCGTAGAGCTTCGGCTTCAACCTCGACATGTACCCGGCATCATCCGCCTTCAGTTCCACCGCCGCCACCGTGCCGATGCCGCGCGCGTCGCCCACCGCCGGATGATCTTTTATCTCCGCCAGCCGCTGCAAATGAATCCGCGCGATCGCGTCAATGCACTCAAATACCGGCTCCGTCTCGAAGATTTCCAAACTGGCCACCGCCGCCGCGCACGCGATGGGATTTCCCGTGTACGAGTGCCCGTGAAAAAACGTGCGCCCGCGGGTCGTGCCGACAAACCCTTCGTGAATCGCGCTCGTGCACGCGGTCGCTCCCATCGCCAGCGCGCCTCCCGTGATTCCCTTCGACAGGCACATGATATCCGGCGCCACGCCCGCCAGTTCGCACGCGAACATCTTCCCGCAGCGCCCAAAGCCCGTCAGCACTTCGTCCGCAATCAGCAGCACGTTGTGCTCGCTGCATAGCCGCCGCACGCGCTGCAAAAAATCCACGGGATGCACGATCATCCCGCCCGCGCCCTGCAGCAGCGGCTCGACAATCACCGCCGCGATCGATTCACCCTCCCGTTCGAGCAGTTCGCGCAATTGCCCGGCGCAATCGATGTCGCAGGTCGCGCGCGTCTTGCCGACGGGACAGCGGTAACAATACGCCGAGTGCACGCGATGAACGGGGAAGCGCATCGATTGGAAATGGTCGGTGAAATCCGAATCGTCGCCCACCGACATCGCGCCCGCCGTGTCGCCGTGGTACGCATGCTCCAGCGCCACAATCGCCTTCTTCTCCGCGCGCCCAACGTTCTGCCAGTACTGCACCGCCATCTTCAGCGCTACTTCCACCGCCGTCGATCCGTCGTCCGAGAAAAAAAGATGCGTCAGCGCCGCGGGCAACACCTTCCGCAGGCGTCGCGTAAGTTCTTCCGCCGGCTCGTGCGAGAATCCCGCCAGCAACACGTGGTCGAGCCTGCGCGTTTGTTCCGCGATTGCCTTCGTGATGCGCGGATGGCAGTGCCCGTGAATGTTCACCCACCACGAGGAAATGCCGTCGATCAGCCGCCGCCCCTGGTCCGTGAACAAATACACGCCCTCGGCCCTCGCAATCCGAATGGGCTGCGGGTCCAGCGCTTCCTGCGTGAACGGATACCAGATGTGCAGCGGCGCGCTCATTCGCCCAGTGCTCGCGGATCAAAATGTTTGCGGAACGTTGCAAGCAGCGCCGCACGGTTCAGCCGGCGCAGCGGTGGAATCATCCCAATCACTCGCGCGTTCCCATAATGCTCGATCGCCTTGCGATTCTCCTCGTTCCGCTGGCCCACCATGATCACTCCTCGAATCTCCAACCGCGCGGCTTGCAGCGCCGCCAGCGACAGCAGCGTATGATTGATCGTTCCCAGCGAACTCCGCGCCACCAGCAACACCGGCAGCCGCAATCGCCGCATCACGTCCGTCATTAATTGCTCTCCGTTTACCGGAACGAGCACGCCTCCCGCGCCTTCCACAATGAGATTCTCGCGTGCAGCAATCATTGGCAGGGATATTCTCCGCAGGTCGATGCGCTTTCCCGCAAGTCGCGCGGCCAGGTGCGGCGAAACCGGCGGCGCAAAGCAATACGCCTCCGGAATCGTTCGCTCGCGCGGCAGCTGCGCAATGCGCATCACCGTCGCGCGGTCCGTCCCTTCGCGCGAGCCGGTTTGAATCGGTTTCCAGTACATCGCGTCCAGCGCCGCGCACAGCAGCGCCGACGCAACGGTTTTTCCGATCCCCGTGTCCGTCCCCGTCACGAAAAACCGCTTGGAGTTCATCCCCGGCGCCTCTTAGGGGGTCGGAGCTTCAGCTCCGACAAGAGTAGATTCGGCAAGTATTGGGCGTTAGCCCCCGAAGAAAGTGCCTGCCCGCTTGCAGGGCCATCCTTTGGAATTGCTCTAGGCATGGACCGTGGCCGAGCGGCCAGGGTGTGACTCGAATGCCGCGCGCATCGCCTCGCTGAGCCGCAGAATGTCCTCGCGCGTAATCTTTGCCGTCAGCGACAGCCTTACGCGCGCTGTTCCCGCTGGCACAGTCGGCGGACGTATCGCGCGTACCGCAAAGCCCTTCTCCTGCAGCGCCGATGCGACGTGCAGCGCCGCTTCATTCGTCCCGCACAGCACAGGAACGATTTGCGTTTCGCTGGCGCCAAACGCAATGCCCGCGCGCCGCAGTTCCTCGCGCAGCAAGTCCGCAATCGCACGCAGATGCTTCCGCTGCTCGTCTGCTTCCATGGCCAGCTCGAGCGCCCCGCGAACTTGCCCCGCCAGATACGGCGGCATGGCCGTGCTGAAAATAAACGTGCGCGCGCGGTTCACCAGATACTGCTTCAGCGACTCGCTGCCGCACACAAACGCGCCCGCGCTCGCCAGCGCCTTTCCACAGGTGTGCACGATGGCGAAACTATCCCGCGCTGCGTCGCGTAGCATTGCAACGCCGCGGCCGCGCGGCCCCAGCACGCCCGTCGCGTGCGCTTCGTCCAAAACCAGCTCCGCCCCATAATCCCGCCCCAGCCGTAGCAGGGAATCGACCGGCGCGACATCGCCTTCCATGCTGAACGCGCTTTCGCTGACGATCGCCTTCGCGCCCGCCGCCCCCGCGTGCTCGCGCAGCGCTCCTTCCAGGAATTCCAGGTCGCCATGCGGGTAAATCACCTTTTGCGCGCGCGACAGCCGCATCCCGTCGATCAAACTCGCATGATTCAGCGCATCCGAAAAAACGATGTCGCCAGGTCCCAAGATCGAACTCAGCAAGCCGATGTTCGCCGCGTAGCCCGAACCGAAATACAGCGCCGCTTCCGTGCCCGCGAATTCGGCGAACTCCGCTTCCAGACGCTCCCATTCCACCGCGTTGCCCGACAGCAAACGCGATCCGGTCGCCCCCATCGCCTCCGCTCGAGCCACCGCTTCGGCAACCGCGCCCTTCAGTCGCGGGTCCGTCGCGAGTCCCAGATAGTCGTTCGAGCAAAGATTGGTTCCGACGGGATGTTCGAGCGTGCGCCACTGTGCGTGCTCGCGCAGCGATTCCGCTTCGTGCGCGATGCGCCGCGCCAGCGCGTTGTCGTCGCGCTCAGGCATGCTGCATGGCCCGCAGCCCAAGGTTCTTCAGCAGCGCTGCATCTTCGTCCTCGGACGGGTTCGGCGTGGTCAGCAGCTTTTCGCCGGTGAAAATCGAATTCGCGCCCGCCAGAAAACACAACGCGACCGCTTCGTCCGACATGGATCGCCGCCCTGCCGCCAGCCGCACGCGCGACTTCGGCATCAGGATGCGCGCGGTCGCAATCGTCCGTACCATAATCAGCGGATCGAGTTCCGCTGCCGCTGCCAGTGGTGTTCCCGGCGCGCGCACCAGCATGTTGATGGGCACGCTTTCCGGATGCGGGTCGAGGTTCGCAAGCTGCTCGAGCAGCCCGATGCGGTCCTCCTCCGATTCGCCCATGCCCAAAATTCCGCCGCAGCAAACCGTGATCCCGGCCTTGCGCACGTGCGCGATCGTTTCCAGCCGCTCGGCGTACACGCGCGTGGTGATGATCTCTCCGTAAAATTCCGGCGAGGTGTCCAGATTGTGGTTGTAAGCCGTCAGCCCCGCTTCCTTCAGCTGCATCGCTTGCCTCTCCGTCAGCATTCCCAGCGTGCAGCAAACCTCCAGGTCCAGCGCCGCCACCGACCGCACCATTTCCAGCACCCGCTCGAATTCCTCGCCCTCGGGAGCCTGCCGCCACGCCGCGCCCATGCAAAACCGCGTTGCTCCCTCCGCCTTCGCCCTGTGCGCGTTGGCCAGCACTTCGTCCCCCTGCAGCAAGCTCTGTCGCGCGACGCCCGCTTCATAACGCGCGCTTTGCGGGCAATAGCCGCAATCCTCCGGGCACCCGCCCGTCTTGATCGACAGCAGCCGGCAGAGCTGCACCTCGTCCGCCGCGTGAAATTTGCGATGCGCGGTTTGCGCCTGAAAAATCAGTTCGGGGAAGGGCAGCCGGTAAATTCCCCCGATTTCCTCGCGCGTCCAGTTGTGCCGTAGTTCCATGACTCCTTCTTCCTGAGGGTTCCCAACATACCAAACTCGCGCGCCGCGCGCGACGGTAGACAGTGGCTGTGCAGTGGTTTTATCGCCGGTTAGTGCGTTCTACCGCCTCACCCTGCAAACCGGCTGTGATGGCCATCACCGCTCCCTGTCCCGAACATCACGGAAGCCTTACCCCCTTTCGCGCTATACATGGATTGTTCCCAGGAGCGCATATGGACACGCAAACGGCGGTTACGTATTTGGGTGTCTCCTGCCAGAACTGCGGCGAGATCATTCCGGTTCCCGGTCATCTCGTCAATCGCCAGATCATGGTTGCCGAAGACCCATCCGACCCCAGGCACCGCTACGTTTCGACGCTCCTGAACCTGCGCTGCCGCGCCTGCCATCGCGAGTATTTTTACGACGTGGAAGAAATCACTCAGGTCGAAGGGACCCCGCGTTCCTACGCCGACGGTATGCCGCGCCGCCACCGGCACCTTTCTCAGCATCATCGGTATCACTCCCAGCACCAACTGGTCCACGCCTGACCGAGGCAACGCACTTCCCGATTTTCCTGGACGTGCCTGATTCGCACCAAAGCGTTCTTCTTCTTGAAGCTCCCGCAACTGGCACCGTATAATGAGTCAGAGCTCATCCGGGATCCCAGTTCCGGAAGGCGCGGCAACAAACCGATTATGAAAAAACTAGCGCTAATCTCGTGCGCTTTATTCGCGTTCGTGGCTGTGTCGCTGCTGCCCGCGACGGCTGCGCTGCCTCTGCCGAATTCTGCCGCCGCGGCTCCTGTGGTAAAGAAGCGAGCGGCTGCGAAGAAGCGTGTGGTTAAGCGCCGCGTCGCTCCGAAGGCGCGCTACCGTAAAGTCTCCCGCCGCCACTATCGCCATCGCCGTTGGCACCGCCGCTATCGCTACCGCGGCCCAGTGCGCCCCAGCCGTGAACGCATCTCCGAAATCCAGTCGGCGCTCGCGCGTGAGGGCTATTACAAGGGTGAACCCAATGGCCGCTGGGATCACTCCACCACCGACGCCATGCGCAATTTCCAGGAAGACCATGGCCTCGATGGCAACGGGAAAATCGACGCGCTGACCCTGCAGAAGCTGGGCTTGGGCTCCGAAATCGCCGGTGTGGATGCTCCTCGCCCGCCACTCCCTCCGCCAGGCGCTACGACGGCGGCACCAACCGCTCCGCTTCAAGCTCCGTCGGTCACCTCTCCGGCTCAGCCCAAGCCTGGAACGCTCTTGACCCCGAAGCCGCCGCAAACCCCAAGATCGCCTGGCACCGGTTCCACCGCCTCGCCCGCCAATTCGGCTCCCACAACCGCGACTCCGGCCTCCGCACCTGCTGCTCCGTCTGGTTCCGCGGCTCCCGCTAGCTCAACACCGTCTTCCGCTCCCGCCAGTTCCACCGAATCCGCGAGCAAGTCAACTCCTCGAGTCCAATAGCTCGTTACCGGCGCCTCTCCACGTTGACGCCATCGCTCGACGCTTGTTACTCTGATCCTTCAATCCGCTGGCCGCATTCGGAGGGATCACCATGGCTACTTCCTACGCTCTGAAGACCTACAAGAATTTCATCAATGGCGAATGGGTGGAACCCCGCAGCGCCCAATCCATCGAGAACCGCAATCCCGCCAATCGCGACGAGCTGATCGGAATCTTTCCTGCTTCCTCCCAGGACGACGTTTCCCTCGCCATCGAAGCCGCCCGCGAGGCTTACAAGGACTGGCGCCTCACCCCCGCCCCCAAGCGCGCCGAAATCATGTTTCGCGCCGCCCAAATCCTGGTCGAGCGCAAGGAAGACTTCTCCCGCGACATGACCCGCGAAATGGGCAAAGTCCTCGACGAAACGCGCGGCGACGTCCAGGAAGCCATCGACATGACCTACCTCATGGCTGGCGAAGGACGCCGCCAATTCGGCCACACCACGCCCTCGGAACTCCCCAACAAGTTCGCTATGTCCGTCCGTTCGCCCATTGGCGTGACCGGCCTGATCACTCCCTGGAATTTCCCCATGGCCATTCCTTCCTGGAAGATCATGCCCGCGCTGGTCTGTGGCAACACCATCGTGATCAAGCCTGCCGAAGACACCCCGCTTTCCACGCACAATCTCGCGCAAGTCCTCGAAGAAGCCGGCCTCCCGCGCGGCGTGCTCAACGTGGTCTTTGGGAAGGGAACTGTGGTTGGCAAAGCGATCCTCGCCAGCGAGGACGTCAAGCTGGTCAGCTTCACCGGCTCGACCGAAGTCGGCCGCATCGTCAGCGAGTCCTGCGCGCCCACCTTCAAGAAGTGCCACCTCGAAATGGGCGGCAAGAACGTCATCGTCGTGATGGACGACGCCAACCTCGACCTCGCCGTCGACGGCGCCATCTGGGGCGGCTTTGGCACAACGGGACAGCGTTGCACCGCCGCCAGCCGCGTCGCCGTGCAGAAGAAAATCTACCCGCAGTTCCTCAGCCGCTTCGTCGAGCGCGCCAAGTCCCTCCGCGTGGGCGACGGCCTCGATTCGCGCACGCAGATGGGTCCCGTCATCAACGAGCAGCAGCTCAACACCGTCATGAAGTACGTCGAGATCGGCAAGAACGAAGGCGCCAAGCTCGCTGCCGGCGGCCATCGCCTCGAGGGCGGCGATTACGCCCATGGCTGGTTCCACGAGCCCACCATCTTCACCGACTGCGATCCGCAGATGCGCATTTCCCAGGAAGAAATCTTCGGCCCCGTCGTTTCCGTCATCCCCTTCGACTCCTTCGATGACGGCTTGCGCGTCGCCAATGGCGTGACCTACGGCCTCTCCGCCGCAATCTACACGCGCAACGTCAACCAGGCCTTCCGCGCACAACGCGATCTCGAGACGGGCATCGTCTACGTCAACGCGCCCACCATCGGCGCCGAAACGCATCTGCCCTTTGGTGGCATCAAGAACACCGGCAACGGCCATCGCGAATCGGGCGATGCCGCCCTCGATTTCTATTCCGAATGGAAGACGGTCTACATCGACTACTCCGACCGCCTCCAGCGCGCCCAAATCGACAACAACTAGACCCCGCCGCGCTGCTGCAGGGGCGCTGCTCGCTGCGCCCGCGGGGGTATTTTGTTTCCCGCCAGCGCCTTGCCGCCGCTTTGCTTTCCTCATATGCGATCGCTTCGGCGCAGGTTTTCTCCTCTACTTCCTTTGCTTCCTCTACCTCCTCTGCTTCCTCGTTCTCCCTGTCCTTCCGGTCAGTTTCCGCATCGGGCAAGCCCCTCGCACTTCGCCCTTCGCGCCGCGCCTTGACGCGCTACAGTGAATGCCAGTCCGGGGCCACGCCTGCCGAGGCAGGCAACGATTTTCATCTCACCCCTTTCGATTGGAATGGAGGAACCATGTGGAATAAGCAGTCAGACGTGCCGTCAACATCCCCTTCGCAGCAGCCTTCCTGGCAGTCCTCGCAGCCGGCGCCCGCTTCTTCCGCCGGAGCGCGGCCCAGTGCGCCCGCAACACGCACCGTCTCGTCGCTCGGCGCCAGCATTGAGATCAAAGGCAAGATCACGGGCGAGGAAGATCTTCAGATCGATGGCAAGGTGGAAGGCTCAGTCGTGCTCAATGGCCAGCGCCTCACCGTCGGCCGCAGCGGCCAGTTGAACTCCGAGGTCTGGTCCCGCGAAGTCGTGGTCTACGGCAAGCTCACCGGCAACGTTCATGCCAGCGATCGCGTCGAGATCAAGAAGGACGGCTCGGTTACCGGCGACATCACCACCGCGCGCATCAGCGTCGAGGACGGCGCCTATTTCAAGGGCCGCATCGAAATCGAGCGCAGCAGCAAGCACTCGACGTCCGATTCCGCCTCCGAACTGGTCGGCGCCGCCAATTGAGCATGCGGCCAGCATGCTCATCCTGAGCGGAGCATCGCGAAGCGAAGGATCTCTCTTCTGGGAGTTGAGTGAAGGCTCCCGCGTCGAGAGCCCGCGCTCGATCCATTGGGTGCCGCTGGAACCGACGATCCGTTCAGGAGCGTCATCCTGCTTGTCCTGATGCAGGAAGGGAAGCCAACGCGCAGCGAAGGGTTTCTCTCTCTACAGGGGCGGCTCCCAAGCCGCCCCACAACTCCGTCCTCTTTTCCCCGTGGTAATTCTTTTCGCTTTTGTCTCTCAGTCTACGAAGGTAACCCTGCCACCCCAGCTCGCTGAACGGAGTTACCGGGACGCGGGAGGCTGCCAACCAAAACATCCCAGCGTTTCTCGTTCTGTCGGAACCCTTCCGCCGTCACCGTCCGCCAATCCGAATCGTCCGTCCCGTTTCCGCCGATTCCCGCGCCGCATCCAGAATTTCCATCACGATCACATTCGTCGCGAGCGAGCTCGGCCCCTCCGGCTTCCTCCCGTCCAGCACGACCGCCCGCAAGTACGCCAACTCATCGTCCTCGGGTGAGGGAATCGCCTTCGCCGTTTCTTCCTGCGCTTGCCGCTCACCCTTCCGCCGCACCAGCACCCGCTCGCGCTCGACCGTCTTGACGTATCCCGTCCTCCCGTACACCTGAATGTCCTTCACATCGAACGGCCAGTTCCACGACGCCTCGATAATCGCCTGCGCCTTTGCATACGTCACCACGATGGTCGCCTCATCATCCACGTGCGGATACTCTTCCGGCTTGATGTGTTGCGTCACCGCCGTCACTGTCAACGGCTGCGCGTTGTCCAGCAGCCATTCGACCAAATCCGCGCCGTAGCATCCAAAATCGAACAGCGCTCCTGCGCCATCCAGTTTCGGATTCGTCAGCCAGGACAAAAACTCCGGCCCCACTCCAATTTCTTTTGGCCCGCTGTGCCCGTCCCGCGCCACGAATTTTCGCAATGGACCGATCGCGCCTTCGTGCAGCAAGTTGTACGCCGCGCGATTGCTGCGATACCACGTCGTTTCGTAGTTCACCAGCACCTGGATGTGTCCTGCCTCCGCCGCCCGCTCCATCGCGCGCGCGTCTGCCAGGCTCACCGCTAGTGGCTTTTCCATCATGACGTCCACGTGGTGCCGCGCGCACGTCTCCACCACCATTTTGTGGTCGTACGTGTCCGTATACGTCAGTACGGCCTGCGGGCGCGTCTGCGCCAGCATCTCGTCCAGATTCGTGTACAGCAGACTCGTGCTGATCCCGTACTGCTTGGCCACGCGCAGCGCGAAGGCATGATTCGGCTCCTCGATTCCGACGATCTGGATCAGCGGGCTGTGCAGGTATTGGTGAAAAAATCCGAACACGTGCCCGTGGACTAGTCCCGCAATGGCCACCCGCATCGGCGTCTGACTCCCGCGCCCAGCCCGCTCGCCCGTCTGTGCTTTGTTCGCGGCAAGACATGGCCCAGCGCCAATTGCCATCAGCATCACAAGCACAATCGCAATTACACCCGCAGCTTTCCCGCACCCTGGTGTGTCGCTCATCTTTTCTCCCATCCTCCGAATGACTCCTGGACCTTTTCAGCCTTTGCGTCGCTTGCGTTTCGTGGCTGCAAGACTCCCCCTCGTTCAACAACGCGTCCAGCGGTTCGGTCTGCGGTGTCATCCCGAACCCAGCCCCGCGCATTTTGCGGGGATGGGGTGAGGGATCTGCTCCTGCCTCGTTCCGCCACGAAGGCAACCACGCCATGCCAGTTCGCTGAACGAAATTCAACGCGCCGCGGGAGGCTGCAAACCCAAAAGCAGTCCGTATTTGCTTGTGTTTCAATTACGAACCGCCCTAGGTCGGATTTATTTCTGAAGTCGAAACCTCACTGCTGCGCCTTCTGCAATTCGTTGTCCCGCTCGAGAATCCACGCCGGGACCTCCGGCTCATTGGGCGGCATCTTGCCCTCTGAAATCGCCCATTGGTCGAGCCAGGCCGTTCCCGGCCCTGCGTAGGTGTTCGGCAAGTAGTACGCCGAATCGTCCAGCGCGTCATCCAGCGTAATGAAGCTGTAATTCCGTTTGCGCATCATCGCCACCAGCTCCCCAAAGTGGTCCGCCTCGAGCTGCGAATCGTGCAGCAGCAGCACCTGCTTGGGCTCGTACCCGATGATGGAACGCGAAAACTTCTCCGCATAATCGAACGCCGCATCCGCGTACGACAGATATGCCGCCACGACTTTCTTTTCTTCCGCCGTGTCCCCGCGCTTCTTCGCGTCCTCGTAAACCGGCGCGAACATCCAGTCTCCCGCATCGATCGTCACCGGCGCCACGCGATATCCCCGCGACGACAGGAACGCCTCCGCTTCCCGGCGCGTCCGCAGGTCCAGCCCCGTATCCAGGTATGGCGGGCGGTAATACTCCAGCGTCATCCCGTGCTGCGCCAGCAGCAGCTTCAGCACCGGCTCGCCTTCGATGACGTTCTCCTCCCACGCCTGCAGCCCGACCTGATTCAACGACACGTGGCTGTACGTGTGATTCCCCAGCTCGAAACCGTCATCCAGCCACATCTGCAGCGCACGGATCCGCTCGTCCACCTCGCCCCATTTGTATATCTTGCTTTCGTTGACGAAACCGATCGCCGGTATCCTTTCCTTTTTCAACGTGGCCAGCAGCCGCGCGTTCTGCTCCACAATTTCCTTCCCGTTCAAGGCATTCGACGAAAACGCCGGCAAATCGTCGAACGTCACTGCCACCTTCCGCGGCGGCAGCGGCGCCGGCTTCTGCGTCGCCCCTGCCTGTACCTGCTCCCCAGCCTTTTGCATGGGTGTCGCCTGCGTTTGCTGCGCCGCCGCCCTCTTCCGCGCGACATCCGAGCCGCTGCTGTCGCGCCGGCGTCCCGCCGGCGTTTTTGCTTCTTCGTGCCCAGGCGCTCGAACAGCCTTTAGCTCACCACTTGCAGAAACTCCCGCCGAGGCGATGAAAACGGTCGCGAACGCCATCACCGCCGATATCAGTGCTCGCTTCATCCGGCTCTCCCTCGAACTCGCGAGCATTCTACACGGGAAGGGAACTGCTGGCGCACGCCTCGCCGAAATTCGGTTTTCGGCTTTGTCGTACCGAATTTCGATTTTCGAGTTTCGAATTTCGCTTTTTCTCCTTACAATGCTCCCGCCTTGCGAAACGTGTCGTGCAGGCGCATCCCAATTTTCCGCCTTGGACGATGACGCGATGACCTCAGTCCTCCGGCATTCCCAGCAGCCCAGGCGCATCTGCAGCAGCGCGCCCCGCTTGTTTCTTTCTGTTCTCCTGTTCCTCGCCGCGCTTTCCTTCTGCGCCCAGCGCGCCCGCTCTCAGCAGCCCGCACAGGTTCTGCAGTCCATCGAGCACAATCAATTCCTCCGCGACGCCTTCCTCAATCACGGCTACGCCGCTCACCCCTTCGGCCCCGCTCGCTGGCTGAACGGCGGCAATTCTTTCACCACCGTCGAGCCCTCCCCTGCCGGCCACGGTGCCCGCGACATCGCCCGCTACGATACGGCCACCGGCCGCCGCGACGTCCTCGTTTCCGCCTCCGACCTCATCCCGCCTGGCGCCAAGGAGCCGCTGCAAATTCAGGATTACGAGTGGTCTTCCGACATGAACCGCTTGCTCGTCTTTACCAACTCCCGCCGTGTCTGGCGCCTCAACACGCGAGGCGATTATTGGGTTTTCGACCGGCGGGCCAAAACCCTGCGCAAGCTCGGCGGCGATGCCGCCCCTTCGACGTTAATGTTCGCCACCTTCTCGCCTGACGGTTCGCGTGTGGCCTTCGTTCATGCCAACAATCTCTATGTCGAAGACGTGACCACCGGCGCGATCACGCCGCTCACCCATGACGGCTCGCAAACCATCGTCAACGGCACCTCCGATTGGGTCTACGAAGAGGAACTCGACATTCGCAAGGCCTTCGACTGGAGTCCCGACGGCAAGCGCATCGCCTATTGGCAATTCAACACCAGCACGGTCAAAAATTTCCCGCTCATCTACGACGTTGGCGCGCCCTACGACGTGGTCACGCACATCCCCTATCCCGAATACGGCATTTATCCCTACGTCCGCGAAATTCCGTACCCCGAGCCCGGCACGCCCAATTCTTTAGTCCGCGTTGGAGTCGTTTCGGCCGCCGGCGGCCCAACCACCTGGATGCAAGTCACCGGCGACCCGGAAAAGAGTTATATCGCGCGCATGTCCTGGGCCGGCGATTCCGATACTCTGGTCATCCAGCACCTGAATCGCCCGCAGAACACCGACGACGTTTTGCTGGCCAACGCCACCTCCGGCGCGGTCACGCGCGTCTATCGCGAACACGACAACACCTGGGTTGATGTGGTCATCGACCTGCGCTGGCTGCATGGCGGCAAGGATTTTCTGTGGATCAGCGAAAAGGACGGCTGGCGCCACGTCTACGTCATCTCCCGCGATGGCAGGCAGGTCCATCTCGCCACCCCCGGCGCATTCGATGTGGTCAGCGTCGAGGGCGTCGATCCCCAGGAGCAGTGGGTCTACTACATCGCCTCACCCGACAACGCCACCCAGCGCTATCTCTATCGCAGCAAGCTCGACGGCAGTGGCCAGCCCGAGCGCGTCACCCCGCCCAACGAGCCCGGCGTGCACGGCTACGACATTTCGCCCGATTTTCATTGGGCCTTTCATACCTATTCGAATATCGACACGCCCCCCGTCACCGAGCTCGTCCGCTTTTCCGATCAGCATGTCGAGCGCGTCCTTGAGGACAATGCCGCACTGCGCGCCAAGCTGAAGGACCTCATCGTTTCCCCCGCCCAATACTTCAAGGTCGACATCGGCGGCGGCACCCTTCTCGACGCCTGGATGATCAAGCCCAAAAATTTCGACTCGGCGAAAAAATATCCCGTGCTGGTTTACGTCTACGGCGAGCCCGCTGGTCAGACCGTCGAAGATCGCTGGGGCGGGGAAACCACCCTGTTCCATCGCTTCATCGCCAACCAGGGCTATATCGTGGTCAGCTTCGATAACCACGGCACACCCGCGCCGCGCGGCACCCACTGGCGCAAAATCATCTATGGCGAGGTCGGCGTGCTCTCCTCCAAGGAACAGGCCGCCGCACTCCGCAAATTCGAGCAGACCTATTCTTTCGTGGATCCCTCGCGCGTGGCCGTGTGGGGCTGGAGCGGCGGCGGAACGAACACGCTCAACCTCATGTTCCGCTCGCCGGAGCTCTACAAGGTGGGTATGAGCGTCGCGCCCGTTCCCGATCAGCGCCTCTACGATTCCATTTACCAGGAGCGCTTTATGGGCCTGCCCCAGGACAACGCCAAGGGCTATGAAGCCTCCTCCGCCATCAATTATGCCCAGGGACTTGAGGGCAGCCTCTTGATCGTCCACAGCAGTGGCGACGACAATGTCCACTTTCAAGGCACCGAGCTGCTCATCAACCGCCTGGTCGAGCTGGGCAAGCAGTTCGATTTCATGGATTATCCCGGACGCACCCACTCCCTCGCCGAAGGCCCCGGCACCCACTACAACCTCTATTGCCTCCTCGCGCGTTACCTCGAGGACCACATTTCTCCCGGCCCCACGCCCTGACGCCGCTCAGGGTCGCCCCGCGCCGCCGTCGCGGTGTCATCCCGAACCCAGCCCCGTCGCCTTTGCGGGACTGGGGGTGAGGGATCTGCTTTTCATCTTGTAGTGCCGGCGCTTCTGCCGTCTCTGGGAACTCTGCGCCTCTGCGGTAAGACTCTCTGGCGACTTTCGCTCCTCTCGCACCCCACGGAGCCGGTACTAGACCGTGTTCACCTTGACACGCGGTCGCTTTTTGTTTACTCTGTCGTTAGCAAATTAAAATGTCCGGTTTTCGTAGCACGTGATCTGTCCGGTTCGTGTTAATCACCAGCCGTCGCCGTGGCTGTGGGAAAGTGGGAATCCCGCCGCCTTTGCGGGATT